>Ga0335081_10004796_pt1 | contig 21363 bp, 17 predicted proteins | sample Lox_Sample_35_FD_206713 | JGI IMG/M metagenome (GOLD analysis project Ga0335081, IMG submission 206713) | Soil microbial communities from Loxahatchee National Wildlife Refuge, Florida, United States - Lox_Sample_3.5 | ecosystem: Environmental > Terrestrial > Soil > Wetlands | place: USA... | reverse complement strand
ACGAAAGCGGCAATCAGCAGATCCTGCACAATATCCGCAAGGGCATGCGTATCGACGTGGCGCGCCGATTCACCAAGGATTGCCACGAGCTGGGCATCACCATCCACGGTACCTTCATCCTCGGCCTCCCCGGCGAAAGCCGCGAAACCATCGAGGAGACCATCCGCTTCGCCCGCGAGATCAACCCGCACACCATCCAGGTGTCGCTCGCGGCGCCGTATCCGGGGACGGAGCTCTACCGCGAAGCCCTTGAGCACGGGTGGCTCGACGAGGTGCATGCCGAGCTGATCGATCCCAGCGGCGTGCAGATGGCGCCGCTGCACTATCCTCACCTCAGCCACACCGAGATCTTCCAGTCGGTCGAGGAGTTTTATCGGCGCTTCTATTTCCGCGCGCCCAAGATTGCGGCGATCATCTCCGAGATGGTATGCAGCCCGCAAATGATGGTGCGCCGGCTCCGCGAGGGCGTCGAGTTTTTCGCCTTCCTGCGTGGCCGGCAGGAGCTGGTTCACTGAACCACCTGATCATTACCGCCGACGACTTCGGGCTTAGCGAAGAAGTCAATGCCGCCGTAGAGGCGGCGCATCGGCGCGGCATCCTGAGCGCTGCAAGCCTGATGGTCGCCGCTCCGGCGGCGGCCGATGCGGTCGAACGCGCAAAGCGCCTGCCTAACCTGCGCGTCGGCCTCCACTTGGCCCTTGTCGATAGCGAGCCGGCGACCGATCGCGCGCAGATCCCGGGCCTCCTCAACGCCGGCGGCCGGCTGCGCAATGACCTCGCGCGCTACGGGACCCTTCTCTCCATCGATCCGGCGCGCCGCCGGCAGATAGCCAAGGAAATCGTCTCGCAGTTCGAAGCCTATCAGGCGACAGGGCTGCCGCTGGAGCATGTGGACGGACACCGGCATTTCCATCTGCACCCAGCCGTCGCCGCCTTGGTCTTGGCCATCGGACCGCGCTACGGCATGCGCGCGCTGCGCATTCCGGTCGAACCCTGGCGCATCATTGCGGCGATCGAGCCGCAAACGCGCCGCGTGATCGGCCGTATTGCCGCCCCGTGGGCCTCGTGGCTGCGCCACCGTGCCCACCGCGCCGGACTGGTGACCGCCGACGCGGTGTTCGGCCTCGCCTGGTCCGGCGCCATGACGGCGGCGAGGCTCGGCGCGTTGCTGGCGCACCTCCCGGCCGGCATCGTCGAGATCTATCTGCATCCCGCGGAAAGCGATCGCTTCCCCGGCGCCGCGCCCGGCTACCGCTACGCCGAGGAATTCGCCGCGCTGTGCGATCCGGATTGCATCGCCGCGGCACGCGGTTCGGGTCACGCGCTCGGCGGCTACGGCGATGCGGAACCCTGATCCGATCGAGTTGAATCGGACCGGGACCCGGATGTTTCGGTGCAAGCGCGCTGTTTAGATCGTACCCTATCGAACCCTAATCTAACGGCGCCGCTTTCGATCGAGATATCCCGCCTCACGGAACCAATTGATCGCATCTTCGAGGGCTTTCCGGTAGGGACGCGCGCGGTAGCCGAGATCGCGCTCGGCCTTGGCGGCGGTGAAGAACATGTGGTGCTGCGCCATGCGGATGCCGTCGACGGTAGCGAACGGCGCGCGCCCCGTTAGCCGGGCCATGGCCTCGGCCGCATGCGCGAGCGGCATGACGACGTTATGCGACAACCGCAGCCGCGGCGAGCGCCGGCCCACAAGCCGCGCGATATCCGCCAGCATGTCGGCAAGCAGCACATTCTCGCCGCCGAGAATGTAGCGCTCGCCGATCTTGCCGCGATCAAGCGCAGCGAGGTGGCCCTCGGCGACGTCATCGACGTGGACGAGGTTGAGACCGGTATCGACGAAGGCGGGCATGCGCCCGCGCGCCGCCTCGACGATGATGCGGCCGGTGGGAGTCGGCCGCACATCGCACGGCCCAACAGGAGTCGATGGATTGACGATGACCGCGGGCAGCGTGCCACTCGCGACCATCTCCTCGACCAGCCGCTCGGCCGCGATCTTGCTGCGCTTGTAGGTGCCGATCCCCTCGTTCTCCGCGAGCGCGCCGCTTTCATCGGCGGGGCGCGAGTCGGGCCGCAAGCGCAGTGTCGCGACGCTGCTGGTGTAGACCACGCGCTCGACGGCGGCCCGGCGCGCTTCCTCCATGACAACGCGCGTACCCTCGACGTTGGCGGCATAGATCTCGTTGCGATCGCGCGCCCACAGGCGGTAGTCGGCCGCCACATGGAAGACATAGCGGACGCCGGCCATCGCCTGCCGCACCGATTGGCGGTCGCGGATGTCGCCGACCGCGAAATCGATGTCGAGACCAGCAAGGTGAAAGCGGGGGCTCTGCGCGCGGACCAGTGCCCGCACCGTGTAGCCTTCCTCCAGGAGCTTTCGCGCCACCGCCGAGCCCACGAATCCGGAAGCTCCGGTGATGAAAACTGGCTCGGTGGCGCTCATGTTGCTCCGATCTCGTAGCCGCCAACGCAGCAGTAAAGCATTTCACTGACGGGACACCACGCCTCGCCCATCCGGCGCGCGTTCGAATCGAGCAGCGAATGAAAATTCGCGCTGAGCAATTGGTTATGATACAGTTTACGCTGACCTTGGTTCTATGCTGCAATGCTCGTGGCGTTTGACCGAGGAGGTCTGCGGGGGGCCCCCGGCCGAAAAGCGCGTATTGAGGCTGGGTCACAGGCGCGAGGGCGAAGGCTTCTCATGGCATTTCAATGGGGTTTCGGGGCTACTTTCGCAGATGAAATGGTGGGTGACGGCGACGCGGGGGCGGTCGCCGATGTTGCGGCCGAACATCACCGTCCCATCGTCATCGCATTTGTCGGCATGGCCTTCGAGGCGCGCATTGCCGCCGGCCCGGGGGTGCTCGTCGCCTGCCGCACGGCCGGAAGTCACCTGGCGGCGATCGCCGACAGGGCGGTGCGCAGCGGCTACCGCGGCGTGATCAGCTTCGGCGTCGCCGGCGGCCTCGCCTCGCATTTGCGCGCCGGAGATTGGGTCGTTGCGTCCTGCGTCCGTGAATCACAGACGGTAAGCGCGACTGATGCCGTGTGGTCGCGAAAGCTTCTTGGCCTGATCCGCGGCGCGATCCATGCGCCGATCGTCGGGGTCGATGCGCCGATCGCGGAGCCGGCAAAGAAGCGCGAGCTTTATCGAACCACCGGCGCGGCCGCGGTCGATATGGAGTCGCACATGGTGGCGCGCGTGGCAGCCGCGCACAAGCTTGCCTTCGCCGCGGTACGCGTCATCGTCGATCCCGCGCACCGGATGGTGCCACCCGCCGCATTGCTCGGCATGCGCCCCGACGGTCGCACCGACGTCTCGGGCGTCCTGCGCGACGTCATGACCCGTCCATCGCAACTGTCGCCCCTCGCGCGCATCGCCGTCGACGCCTTGGCCGCCCGCGCCGAGATGCTGCGGGTGCGGCGGCTGCTTGGGCCACATTTCGGGCTCGCCGACCGCACGTGACCGGCCGTGGCCGGGTCGGCCGTGGCTAGTGCTGGGCGGCCTGCAGCAAATCGAATTCGCCGCCGAGCACCAGATCAAGGCGTCCGGTGCGCCATTTGCCGCCGGCATCGCGCACCAACGGCGGCTCCTCGCGGTAGCGCCGCACGACCGTATTCGGCCGCGACGCTGCCTCGATGACGCTCGCGATGAGCTTGCGCTCCTTGGCGGCGGGAACATCGCCAAGCGGCACGATCGCGAGACGGACCCTGGCCGTGACGCGGCCGCCGGAGCCCTCCGATGCTTCGAAGACGTGAAGCCCCGCTTCAGGCGCAAGGATGCGGTAGGCGCCGAAGCCGCTGACGAGCAGGATCGGCGCGTCCTTGTCCTTGCCGACCCCCGGCGCCTCGCTGATGTGCATGCGGCGCTTGCCGGCCCAGGCCCGATACATCGACAGCAGCCGGCGACACCACGCGACCGTCGCCTGGCGCTCGCCGGCGCCGTCGAACACCGGCTCGATAACCAGCGCCAGTTCGATCGGCGAATTGTCGAAGGCATCCCTGATGCCGTCTCTGATCGCGCTCAATTGGCGCGCCAGGCGGCCGCTGAGTTCCGCGGAATTGCGCCGCGGCGCGCGGGAATATCGCGCCACCCGGCCGCACAGCGCCTTGGCGGATTCCGTTGCCGACTTCACCCGGTCCATCAGCGCGAAGCGCGCCAGCGTGTCGAAGCGGTCGCCGCGCGTCCAAAAGTCGGTGGACGACATTTCCTCCGCCAGCCGGTCCTTGAGCTCTTCCCAATCCACCGACGCGATCGTCCGCTCGATCCCTTCATATTCGGCTTGCAGCGACTGGAATTCCGCCCATGTTCCCTTCGGGGCGAGAATGATCGCGGACAGCGTCGACAGCGCGGCCGGCTCGGACGGCGCAGCGGTAACCGTCTCGTCCTCCGCCGCCACATCGGCATCCGGATCGACGAACTCGGCCTGGATGGCAGCGCCGTCGCTGCGCACGAACAGGAATTGCTCGCCCTCCGGAAATCGCTTTTCCACGATGATCGCCGCGAGCGGCGCCACGACATACGCGTCGATCGCGCGCTTGAGCGGACGCGCGCCCATTTCCGGCGAAAAGCCTTTCTCGAGCAGGAATTCGAGCGCCGAGGGCTCCCACTCGATCGCCCAGGCACGGTCCTTCAACCCGCGTCGGTCGAGCAGGCCCTCGAGCTGCTTCTTGAGGATACCGCGCATCAGCTCGCGCGTGAGCGGGCGGAACACGATGATCTTGTCGAGCCGGTTCTGAAACTCGGGGCGGTAGGTCTGCGCGATCGCGCGCATCACCTGTTCCTTGGTGAACACGTCGGCTTGCGGGGCAAAGCCGAGCCCGAGGCTGCGGTGCGCCGTCGCGCCGAGATTCGAGGTGAGAATGATCAGGCAGTGGCGCAGGTCCGCCACCTGGCCCATGGCGTCCGTCAGCCGGCCTTCGTCGAAGGCCTGCAGGAACAAGTCCCAGATCATGGGATGGGATTTCTCGAACTCGTCGAGCAGCAGGACCGAGAAGGGCTGCTTGCGCACGCGGTTGATCAGCGAGTCGGCTTCGATGTATCCCGAGCTCTGCCCCAGGATCTTGCCGATCGAATCGGGCGTCTGAAATTCGCTCATGTCGAGCCGAATCATCCGCTCGACTGAACCGAACAGGAATTCGGTCACCGCCTTGGCGAGCTCGGTCTTGCCGGTGCCGGTCGGACCGGCGAACAGAAAGACGCCGATCGGCTTGTCCGGATCGTTCAGCCCGGCCTTGAGCATGGCGATGCGCTCGACCATCGCCTCGACCGCTTCGTCCTGGCCGATGATCCGCGCGGCGAAGAAGTCGCGCATCGATTTGAGATCGAGCTGCTCCTTGGTGTCGAGGATCGACACCGGCAGGCCCGAGAGCTGCGACAGCGTTTCCAAGACCCGGCGCGGTCCGATCTCGCCCGCGTCCTGGTCGGCGCGAACGGCGGTGAGCTTGAGCATGAGAAGCGCCGAGCCGGGGAGCCCGCTGGTGCCGAGATACTGACTCGCGGTCGTGAGCGCGACCTCGGCGCAGTCGGCATGAAAGTGGATGCCGGCGTCGGTCATCGCCGCCATTACGCCCCGTGTAAGCTTCAACGTTTCGTCCGGCGACAAGGCCTCGATCTCGATGGTCTCGAGCAGACTGCGGAGCGAAGGCTTGGCCTGCATCAGCCGTGCGGTCCCCTTCGCGGTCGCCTCGCACCAGATCACCAGCCGGCCGGACGCGATCGCTGGCGCGATCTGGTCGAGCATGCTCGCGCTCTGGCCCTGGTGCCGCCCGCTCATCGCCAGCTGGATGATATCGGGGATGTACCAGATGGTCCGGTACCCCTTGCCCAATTCCTCGATGACCTGGCGGATGCGGCCTTCGAGCTGCCCGATATAGACCTGATTGGCTTGCAGATCGGCGCCGCTCGCCTCGAACACGTGCCAGCCGTCGAACCGAAGGCGCTCCGCCAGAAGCTTGAGGAACGACGTCTTGCCGACGAGCGGTTCTCCGGAGACGAGCAGCGAACGCGGCGGACGCTGCCGCAGCGTCGCTTCGGCGACCGCGAGGGCCTTGCGCCAGCTCTCCGGCTCGACGAGCGCATCGGCTCCGCGTTCCGCGATCCAGTAGCGGCCGATCGAAGGCAGGATGCCGACGTTATCGGGTTCCGCGGTCGGCGGCGGCCGCCTGTCCTCGAGCTCGTTGATAAGAGTGGCCGCGAAGGCATGAGAGATTCGCTCCAGGAACCTGCGGATCACGTCGTGCGGCGAAGCGCCCCGCGCGCGGAGCGCGCCCGCGAACGTTGCGACCTCCCCGCGCCCGGCGCAGCGTTCGAGGTAGTCGCGGATGATGTTCGGCATCCACCGATTGTCGATCCACCAGTCCTTGGCGCGCGCGAGTGGAGCGCCGACCGGCTGGCGCGGTTCGACGGCAAGCAAAAGCTCGAGCGCGAAATACATCGCCCACGGCGAATAGTGCTCGCAATGCGCCAACACGCGCTCGATGCTCTCCGCCCGATCGGAACGCTTTCTCAGCGCCGCGAGCGCGGCGCTCGATAGCGACCAGCTGTTGCCCTCCACGTATTGCAGGACCACGGCAAGCGGCACCTGCGGCAGGGAAAGAAGGCGAACGGCTTCGGCGAACTGCGGCTGGGCGTAGAGCGCGCTGGGGTGCGCCGCATTCGAGCCGAAGGGGGCGAAAACCTTGTCCAGCTCGTAAAGACGCGTGGTGAGCGCGGCCGGCTCGACGTTATCCTTCGTGCCGCCGCCCGATTTGACCTTTTGGCGCAGCCACCACGCGCGCAGTCGTGCGCGGAAGATAATTGCGCAGATGACGGCAACCAGCAGCAGATAAATCAGAACGACCGCGTAGTTCACGCTGCGGACCCCGCAGTCAATGCTGCGCCGAATGCGTCAACGCCGTCGCCGCGCGGATCCGACACCAAGGCGTCCTCGCAGGCGCTCACGCCTGCGAGATGAACTTCGTGTTGAGGTAGGCTTGCAGACCCTCGAGACCGCCTTCGCTGCCGTAACCCGATTCCTTGACGCCGCCGAACGGCGTCTCCGGCGTCGATACTGCGATGGAGTTGATCCCGACCATGCCAGACTGTATCGCGTCGCCGATCATGTTCGCCGTCTGCGACGAGCTGGTGAAGGCATAGGCGGCCAGGCCGAAGGGCAGCGAGTTGGCGCGCTCAACCACTTCGTCGAAGGTCTTGAAGGGGACCACGGGCGCGAGTGGACCGAACGGCTCCTGGGTCATGATCTTGCTGTCGTCGGGTATGTCTGTGATCACCGTCGGCTCGAAGAAGTAGCCCTGATTGCCGCGCCGGTGGCCGCCAGTGACGATCTTGCCGCCGCGCTCCCTGGCGTCATTGACGAAGCTTTCCATGGCGTCGATGCGGCGCGCGTTGGCGAGCGGTCCCATGGTGATGCCCTTTTCCAGGCCGTCGCCGAGCTTGATCGCCTTGGCGTATTCGGTGAAGCGCGCGAGGAAGCGATCGTAGGCCGGCTCCTGCACGTAGAACCGCGTCGGCGAGATGCACACCTGTCCGGCATTGCGGTACTTGTAGGCGGCGATGGTTTCGGCGGATTTCTCCGGATCGGCGTCGGCGAACACCACGACCGGCGAGTGGCCGCCAAGCTCCATGGTCGCGCGCTTCATGCCCTTGGCCGCAAGCCCGGCCAGATGCTTGCCGACCGGGATCGAGCCGGTGAACGAGATCTTGCGCACGTCGTTCTTGGCGATGAGGTGCTCGGATATGGTCGCCGGCACGCCGAAGACGAGGTTGAGCACGCCGGGCGGGAGGCCGGCATCAGCGAAGCAGCGCACCATCTCGACGCAGGCCCCGGGCGTCTCCTCGGACGCCTTGAGGATGAGCGAGCACCCGGCGGCGAGCGCTCCACCGATCTTTCGCGCCGGCGTGAGCGTCGGAAAATTCCACGGCGTGAACGCGGCGACGATGCCGACCGGCTCTTGCACCACGATCTGCCGGACGTTCTTGAAGGCGCTCGGCACGATGCGGCCATAGGCGCGGCGGCCTTCCTCGGCGTACCACTCGATGATGTCGGCCGAAGTGCGCACCTCGGCGCGCGCCTCCGGGTAGACCTTGCCCTGCTCCTGCACCAGGATCTTGCTGATCGCGTCGTAGCGCTCGCGGATGAGATCGGCCGCCTTGCGCATGATCTTGGCGCGCTCGTAGGCCGACGTCCCGCGCCAGACTTCAAAGCCCTTCTTCGCCGCTTCGAGCGCACGGTCGAGGTCGGCGATGCTGGCATGCGGCAGACGCGCGAGCGGCTTTCCCGATGCCGGATTGATCACGTCCTCGCCGGCGCGGCCGTCGCCGTCGAGCCACTGGCCGTCGATGAAAAGCTGGAGATTGGCGTACATGGGTCATCCTCTCGGCGGCCGCCCGGATGCGCGGGGGGCTTCGCGTTGATCGCTGCGCTGCGCCGGAGGAATTAGCAGGTTTCGCTGCTGCTTTCATCCCTCCCCCGCGAGCGGGGGAGGGATGTGACGGCATGAGGCTTAATACTTCGCCGCGATCGGCAGGTCTTCGGCCGGGAATAGCGAGATGACGGTGTGACCCTTGTCGGTGACCACGACCTCTTCCTCGATGCGGGCGGCGGAATAGCCGTCGGTCGCCGGACAGTAGGTTTCGAGTGCGAACACCATGCCCTCCTTGATCACCGTCGGATGCTGCATGGAGACGACGCGGCTGATGATCGGCCGCTCGTGCAGGTTCAGGCCGAGACCGTGACCGAATTGCAGGCCGAACGCCGAAAGCTCGTCGGGGAAGCCGAACTCCTGCGCCTTCGGCCACACGCCCGCGATCTCGTCGGTCGACACGCCGGGCTTGATCAGATCGATCGCCAAGTCGAGCCACTCGCGGCACTTCTTGTAGGCGTCCTGCTGCGCCGGCGTCGAGCGGCCGACATTGAAGGTGCGGTAGTAGCAGGTGCGATACCCCATGAATGATTGCAGGATGTCGAAGAACACCTGGTCGCCCGGCCGCACCATGCGGTCGGTGAAATTGTGCGGATGCGGATTGCAGCGTTCGCCGGAAATGGCATTGACCGCTTCGACGTCGTCGGAGCCGTGGCGATAGAGGAACTCGTTGACCTTGCCGACGATGTCGTTCTCGCGCACGCCCGGCTTGAGTTCTTCGTTGATGAGATGATAGGCGCCGTCGACCATTGCCGCGGCGCGGTTTAACAGCGCGATCTCGTCGGCCGACTTGATCTCGCGCGCTTCGAGCATCACCTGCTGGCCGTCCTTGATCTTGAGGCCGGCCTTCTCCAGCTCGAACATCATCGGCGGCTCGATGATGTCGACGCCAACCGGCATCTTGGCGAGCCCGGCGGATTTGAGGATCGAGGCGATCTCCTCGGCGTGATGCTTCATCAGGCCGAACGAAGGACTGACCGTGCCGCGCAGGCCGACCAGGCCGGCCTTGCAGTTCTCCGGCTTGAGCCAGGGCGAATAGAGCCGGTGATGCACCGCGGCCGAGCCGAAATCCCAGAGGATCGGATCGCCGCCGCGCATCAGCAGGGTCCAGCGCGAAAGTTTGTCGCGCGCCCATTCGCCGATCTTCGTCGAGGTGACGTAGCGGGTGTTGTTGTCGTCGAACAGAAGCAGCGCGCCGAGATCGGAAGCCTCGAGCGCCGCCTGCGCGCGGCCGAGCCGGTAGCGGTGCATGCGCCGGTAATCGACGCGCTCCTCGAAATCCACCCCCATGGTGCCGAGCACGGGCAGGTGGCGGCCCCAGTTGTAGCGAGGGTTGACGTCCTCGGCGCGGATCGTGGTCGGGTCGCGGGTAATGTCGTCCATGGCGCTCTCCCTTTCCTCTCTGCGTCATCCTCAGGTACGGGGGGAAGCATGCCTGGAAGGATGATCGAACAAGGCGCGGCTGATTAATCCATTATAGACCCGGCGGCCGCCTTTGTTTACCCGGCCGCCGGCCTCGCTGGGCGCGCAACGCCGCCGCGGGAGGCCACGGATCACGGCATCGGCACCTCGCCGACGTCCTTCGGCACCTTATAGCCCTTTTGGGTCGCCGGGCGCCTGGCTATGGCGACATACCAGCGTTTCACGTTCGCATACTCGTTAAGGTCGATGGTCTGCCATCCGTAGCGCGACACCCACGGCCAGATGGCGATGTCGGCGATCGAGTAGGCGTCGGCGACGTATTCGTGCTCGGCGAGCCGTCGGTCAAGCACGCCGTAAAGCCGGTGCGCTTCCTTTAGGTAGCGCTCCTCCGCGTAAGGCACTTTGCCCTTGTTGTATCTCACGAAATGGTGGACCTGGCCGAACATCGGGCCAACTCCGCCCATCTGCCACATCAGCCATTCGAGGACGCGATAGCGCGGAGCGCCGGTCGCCGGCAGGAGACGGCCGGTCCTTTCCGCGAGGTAGATCAGGATCGCGCCCGATTCCATGAGCGATAGCCCGCTTTCCCGATCGACGATCGCGGGAATGCGATTGTTCGGACTGATCTTCAGAAAGTCCGGCTCGAACTGCTCGTCCTTGCCGATGTCAACCGCATGCGCCGTATAAGGCAGGCCGAGTTCTTCGAGCGCGATGGAGACCTTGCGGCCGTTGGGCGTGGTCCAGGTGTAGAGGTCGATCACGATGCTTGTCCTGCAGGTATGGGCGGAAGTCCGGGAACGTCATTGCAGGGAGTGAACGGCGACGGTATCCGCGGCGTGAAGCTGCGATGGGTGCGTCCCCCGCCATCGGTCAGGCGGCGTCCTTCTTGCCCCACAGCCGCGCCGAGGCGATGTCGGCGCCCTCGCGGATCGATTTGAGCTTGAGCCACACCACCGGCTCGATCACCCATTCGCGGCGCGTGAACGTGCCGAAGCCGCAGTCGCTCGAAGCGATGACGCGCTCGCGGTCGCCCACCGCCGCGACCGCCTCCTCGATGCGGCGCGCCACCACTTCGGGGTGCTCGACGAAGTTCGAGGTCGACTCGACCACGCCGGGAATGAGGATCATGTCCTGGGGAAACGGCACGCGCTCGAGCGCCGCATATTCATGGGCGTGACGCGGGTTCGAGAACTCGATCGACAGCGCGCCGACCTTGGCCTGGTAAAGCGCCGGCAGGATTTTCTTGAGCGCCACGTCATGGACGTGCGGACCTTCCCAGTTGCCGTAGCAGACATGCAGCCGCACGCGGTCGCGCGGGATGCCTTCGATACCCTTGTTGATCATGGCGACGTGCAGTTCGACCGCCTCGACGAATTCCGCGTCCGAGCGGTCCCGGTAGAACATGGTGCGGTCCATGGCGAGATCGGGGGCGTCGATTTGCAGGACAAGGCCGCCCCGGTGGATCGCCTGGTACTCGTTGCTCATCTCGCGGGCGAGCGCGCCCAGATAGGCTTCGTTGCTGTCGTAGTAGGCGTTGAGCATGGTCGAGGCGATGATGCCCGGGGACGGCGCGGTCATGAACATCTCGGCGAACGGCTTGGTCTCGCCGGCGATGCGCTTGAAGCGCGCGATCTCGGCTTCGATCGCCGAGGTGTCGTGATAGTGCAATTCGCTCTGCGCCTGCGGCGCGTTCTGTTGCCGGCTCACGTTCGGAAACCGGCGCGTGAGATACTGCACCAGCTCCGGGAACTCCTCGAATTCGCGCCCGCGCCGACGCTTGGATTCGCCGCCGAACCCCGCCATGCGTTCCGGCACGTAGGTCTGGAAGCCGACGCGCTGCTGCTCGCCGTCATTGCCGATGTCGATGCCGGCCTCCTTCTGCTTGGCGACGACGTGGCGCACCGCCTTGTCCATCTCGGCCGCAAGCTGCGCCTGGTCGAAGCCCTCGCCCGCCTCGCGGCGCACCAGAAGTTCGCTCAGCGTCTCGTTGCGCGGCAGGCTGCCGACATGGGTGGTCAGGATACGGTCGCGGCTCGACATCATGACGCGGCAACTCCGGCGTTCCGGCGACTACAATCGGCCGCATCACTATCGGATTGCAGCAAATTTCACCATCGGCATAATGCGATAACGTGGGCAAACGTGGGCGAAGCAAAGACCCCCGCCCACGAGGAAACGCCGCCATGAATATCGCACCGCCGGACTTCGCGCCGCGCGCATCCGTTGACGCCATCCCGCGCGACTACAACTTCGCGGCCGACATTCTGGCGCGTAATCTCGAAGCCGGCCGTGCCGGCAGGCTCGCCTATATCGATCACCGCGGCGGCTGGACCTACGGCGATCTTGCCGAGCGCGTGGACCGCTTCGGCAACATGCTGCGCGCGCTTGGCGTGCGCCGCGAGGAGCGCATCTTCCTCTGCCTCCTCGACACCATCGACTGGCCGACGGCGTTCCTCGGCGCGATCAAGGCCGGAGTCGTTCCGGTGCCGGTCAACACGCTGCTGACCGAGGATGACTACGGCTTCATGCTCGAGGACAGCCGCGCCAGGCTGCTGGTCGTTTCGGAAGAGCTCTACCCCAAATTCGCCAAGGCGATCGCCGCCGGACAGTACCTCGAACACGTCATCGTCTCGGGCACGAAGTTGGCCGACCGCCCGCGCTTCGAGGATCTCATCGCGGGAGCGAGCAGCGAGCCGTTGACGGCGCCGACGACGCGCGACGACATGTGCTTCTGGCTCTATACGTCGGGATCGACCGGCAAGCCCAAGGGCGCAGTCCACACCCACGCCGATCTGCGGCTCACCGACGAGCTTTACGCCAAGCCCTTTCTCGGCATCACCGAGCACGACGTTTGCTTTTCGGTCGCCAAGCTGTTCTTCGCCTACGGGCTCGGCAATGCATTGACCTTCCCGATGTCGGCGGGCGCGACGACCGTGCTGCTGCCGGCGCGGCCGACGCCGGACCTCGTAGCGGACATTCTAAAGAAGCACCGCGTCACGGTGTTCTACGCGGTGCCGACCTTTTACGCCGCCTTCCTCGCCAGCGCGGAGGCTCCGCAGAGCGCCGAGACGGCGATGCGACGCTGCGTTTCCGCCGGCGAGGCGCTGCCGGCCGACGTTGGGCGCCGCTGGAGCGAGCGCTACGGCGTCGACATCCTCGACGGGCTCGGCTCGACCGAGATGCTGCACATCTTCCTGTCGAACCGCCCCGGCGAGGTGAAATACGGCACCACCGGCAAGCCGGTCCCCGGCTACGACGTGCGGCTGGTCGACGACGCCGGCATGATCGTGCAGACGCGCGGCGAGATGGGCGAACTTCAGGTGCGTGGACCGACCAGCGCGGTCATGTACTGGAACAATCGCGAGCAGTCGCGCTCGACATTCCTCGGCGAATGGACGCGTTCCGGCGACAAATACGTCGAGGACGCGCACGGATATTACGTCTATTGCGGGCGGCGCGACGACATGCTCAAGGTCGGCGGCGTCTATGTCTCGCCGTTCGAGGTCGAGGCGGCGCTCCAGAGCCACCCCGAGGTGCTCGAGGCGGCCGTCGTCGGCTGGCCCGACGAGGACTTGCTGATAAAGCCCAAGGCGTTCGTCGTCCTCAAATCGCCGGGCAAGGCCGGCGACGAGCTGGCGCGCGCCCTGCAGGAGCATTGCCGGCAGAAACTCGCCGCGTTCAAATATCCGCGCTGGCTCGAATTCCGCAGCGAACTGCCGAAGACGGCGACCGGCAAGATCCAGCGCTTCAAGCTGCGCGCGGAAGCGCCAAGGTGACGTCGTCGCGCCGGTGACGGCGAATGCCGCGATTGCGTGCTCCCGAGCCCTCGGCCGGCGCCGCAGGCAGCCTGCGGCGGCCCTTTCTGTGCTGTCTTTTAGATCGCGGTCTCGACGCCGGCGACAGCGCGGGCGAACTCGTGCGCGATGAAGGGGGCGAGATCGTCGACGCTCTCGCCGACGCCGATATAGTGCACCGGCACGTCGAACTTCGAGGCAATGGCGACGAGAATGCCGCCGCGCGCGGTGCCGTCGAGCTTGGTCATCGCAAGGCCGGTGACGCCGACGACCTTGCGGAAGATCTCGACCTGGGACAGGGCGTTCTGGCCGACCGTCGCATCGAGCACGAGCAGGACGGTGTGCGGCGCCGTCGGATCGACCTTCTTCATGACGCGCACGACCTTCTGCAACTCTTCCATCAGTTCGGCGCGGTTTTGCAGCCGGCCCGCGGTATCGACCAGGAGGATGTCGACCCCGCGCTCCTGGGCGGCGCGCAGCGCATCGAAGACGAGGCCGGCCGCGTCGCTCCCCGGTTCGCGCGCGATGACATCTGCGCCCGTGCGCTCGCCCCAGATCTTGAGCTGATCGATGGCGGCGGCGCGAAACGTGTCGCCGGCCGCAAGCATCACGCTGCGGCCTTCGGCCCGGAACTTGGCCGCGAGCTTGCCGATGGTCGTCGTCTTGCCGGAGCCGTTGACGCCGGCAACGAGGATGACGTACGGCTTTTTGGTCGAGTCGACGATCAGGGGCCGCGCGACGGGGAGCAGCAGCTTCTGCAGTTCGCTTGCGACAACGGCCTTGACCTCCTCCGCGGAAATTTCCGCCTTGTAACGGCCCTCGCTGAGTGCGGCGGCGACGCGCGCCGCTGCGTCAAGCCCGAGGTCGGCGCGGATCAGCACGTCCTCGATCTCGTCGATCGTGACCTGGTCGAGCTTGCGCTTCGACACGAGATCGGTGATGGCGCCGCCGATCGCCGACGACGTCCGCCCCAGCCCGCCGGAGAGGCGCTTCCACCAGTTGCCCTTCGTGTCGTCGTTCATGTCGGTAACGCTGTCGCCGTCGCGGCGCCCGTGATAGCGGTTCGGCTGAGGCACGCAACCATGACCTCCGAAGAGATAGTGTCGCGGCTCCTCTACCGCGACGGCTTGATGCTGGTGATCGACAAGCCGGCGGGAATCGCCGTGCATCGCGGCCCGAACGGCGGCGAAAGCCTGGAGGACGCCTTCGATGCGCTGCGCTTCGGGCTGCCGCGCCGGCCGGCGCTGGCGCACCGGCTCGATCGCGACACGTCGGGCTGCCTCGTCCTCGGCCGCCATCGCAAGGCGCTGGCCCTCCTCGGCAAGCTGTTCAAAAGCGGAGTGATCGCGAAGACCTATTGGGCCGTCGTCGAAGGTGCGCCGGAAACCGACGAGGGCGTGATCGAGCTTCCGCTCGGTCGCCTCGACGTGACCCGCGGCTGGTGGATGAAGCACGACCCCTCGGGGCAAGCGGCGGTCACGAAATGGCGCGTGCTGGGTCGTGCGGCGGATCGCGCCGGGACGCTGTTCACCTGGCTTGCGCTCGAGCCGCTCACCGGCCGCACCCACCAGCTTCGCGTGCACTGTGCGGAAATGGGTTGGCCGATTCTCGGCGATGCCATTTACGGCAACGCGCCACGCCACGGCGGCGCGCCGCTTCACCTGCACGCCCGCGAGATCAAGATCCCGCTCCACAAGAACCGCGCGCCGATCACCGTCACCGCGCCGGTTCCCCCGCACATGCGCACGGCGCTCGCGCAATGCGGATGGGAAGCGCAGAGCGAGCACGCCCACTATATCGCCTCGCGGTGGGAGCAGAGCGAAGCCGCCCAGGCGTCATAGCCCGCTGCCGCGAAATCGCGCGCTTACGCCGCCAGCAACTGGCGTCCGTCGTGCGCCGCGATCCTGACCTCGACGATCGTTCCGGGCGCGGCCGGCATCGCGGACATCGCGAGCTTCACCGGCGTGAACTGCGCGGTGCGGCCGCGGTGCGGCGACTCGACCAGCACGCTGCACGTGGCGCCGACCTCCGAAGCCAGGTGGCGACGCAGTGCGAGCGCGCCCTGCTCGCGCAGGCGGCGGGCGCGGTCCTTGATGACCTCACGCGGGAGCTGCGGCATGCGCGCCGCCGGCGTTCCCGGCCGCGGCGAAAATGGAAACACGTGCAGATGCGTCAGGCCGCAGTCCTCGACGAGGGCGAGCGAGCGGGCGAACATCGCCTCGGTTTCGGTCGGGAATCCGGCGATCAGATCGGCGCCGAACACGACGTCCGGCCGCAGCCGCCGCAGCGCCGTGCAGAAGGCGACCGCGTCGGCGCGCGAATGCCGGCGCTTCATGCGCTTGAGAATGAGGTCGTCGCCCGCCTGCAGCGACAGGTGCAGATGCGGCATCAGCCGCGCGTCGCCGGCGAAGGCGTCGATGAGATCGCGGTCGGCTTCGACCGAGTCGATCGAGGAGAGGCGAAGCCGCTTGAGCCCGGCGACATGCTTGAGGATCTGCTTGACCAGCGTGCCGAGCTTGGGCGCGCCCGGCAGATCGGCGCCGTAGCTGGTGATGTCGACGCCGGTCAGCACCACCTCGGCATAGCCGTTGGCGACGAGCCGGCGCACGTCCTCCACCACCGCGCCCATCGGCACCGAGCGCGAATTGCCGCGGCCATAAGGGATGACGCAGAAGGTGCAGCGGTGGTCGCAACCGTTCTGCACCTGGACGAAGGCGCGGGCGCGGCCGTCGAAGGCCTCGATCAAATGCGCCGCCGTCTTCCTGACCGCCATGATGTCGTTGACGAGAGCCTTCGGCGCATCGTCGAGACCGAACGCGGCGCGGGTCTCGGCCCACGATGCGGCGCTGAGCTTTTCGGCATTGCCGAGGACCCGGTCGGCCTCGCGCATGTCGATGAAGGTCTGCGGCTCGGTCTGCGCCGCACAGCCGGTGACGACGATCTTCGCCTGCGGGCGCTCGCGCCGCAGCGCCCGGATCGCCTGGCGCGCCTGCCGCACCGCTTCCGCGGTCACCGCGCAGGTATTGACCACGACCATGTCGGTCAGCCCGGCGCGTTCCGCCTCGCGGCGGATCACTTCGGATTCGGCGGCGTTGAGCCGGCAGCCGAACGTGACAACGTCGACGCTCATGGCCTTCCCGCCGCGGTCACGCGGTCCCCGCGTCGGCAAACAAGGCCGCGTCGAAGCGGCCGGAATGCTCGTACTCGACGGGGCCGGTCATCAGCACGTGGTCGTCCGCCTCGCGCCACTCGATCGCGAGATTGCCGCCGGGCAAAGTCACCGTCACCTTGCGGCCGGTGCGGCCAAGCCGCGCGGCCGCAACCGCGGCCGCGCAGGCCGCCGAGCCGCAGGCGCGGGTGAGGCCGGCGCCGCGTTCCCAGGTGCGGATCACGATGCGCTCGCGCGATGGCGTGGCGGCGAGCGTGATATTCGCGCGCTCCGGAAACAGCGGATGATGCTCGAGCGCCGGTCCGATAGCGCGCAGGTCGTAAAGGTTCACATCCTGCACCCAGAAGACCGCGTGCGGATTGCCCATATTCACGACGGAGGGCGAATGCAGGCCCGGCGCGCCGGGCGCCGCGAGGTCGATGGCGCGCGTGTCGGGCATTTCGCGCGCCAGCGGGATCTCGTCCCAACGAAGGTGCGGCGCGCCCATGTCCACCGTGAATAGACCGTTGTCGTCTTGGCGGCAGGCGATGAGGCCGGCCGTGGTCTCGAAATCGAGCACAGTTTTGCCGGTCTCTGTGCTCACCAGCGAAGCGACGCAGCGAATGCCGTTGCCGCAGGCGCCCGCCTCCGAGCCGTCGTTGTTGTAGATGCGCACAAAGGCGTCGGCGTCACCCTGCGCCGGATAAAGCACCATGAGCTGGTCATAGGGCTCCTGGCGGGCCGCAGCGCGGGCTTCGGCCGCCCCGATCGGACGCGGGGAACGGCGCAGGTCGACAATGACGATCTCGTTGCCGAGACCGTTCATCTTCACGAAGTCCCTGTTCGCCAGCGCGCTCATGCCAAAGCAATGCCCGGATATGAGCGGGTTATATGAGGACTCGGTCACCGCGCGCCAGTAGGCCGGGGGCGAATTGGGACGCGGCGGGCGCAGCCGACTGTGCTAAAATGCCGGCGGGGACGAAGTCATCGGCGGACGGTGGCGCCCAACCCCCCTCGCGCCGGTCCGCCCAGGGAGAACCCGATGTTCCTCCGCCTTGCGCTCTGCATCGGAATGGCGGTCGCAACGCTCGCTTTCGCGCCACAGCCATCCTGGGCGCAAAAGCCGACGCAGGCGCCGCCCGCGCAAGCCACCAAGCCCGCCGCCGAGCCTGCCGCACCGGCTCCCGAGGAGGCCGCCACCGCCGAGTCCGGCGATCCGTTCGGCGTGGAAGAGACCCTGACCGCCAAACCGATCGTGTACATCAAAGGCTCGGGCGACTGGGACAAGGCCTTCGAGACCGTCACCGCAGCCTTCAAGAAGCTCAAGGAGTTTGCCGATAAGGAGGGGCTCAAGGCCGACGGCCCGGTAATGACGATTTTCACCGCAATCGACGACAACGGGTTTCAGTTCCAGGCGGCCCTCCCGATCACCGAGGCGCCAAAGAACCCGCCGCACGGAGACATCAGCGTCGGTACGTCGCCCGAAGGCCGCGCGCTCAAGTTCGTCCATCGCGGTTCCTACGACTCGCTCGACAATACCTACGAGGCAATCACCAACTACCTCGACGAGAAGCGGCTCGAGGCCAAGGATTTGTTCATCGAGCAATACGTGACCGACCCGCTCACCACCGCCGAGGACCAGTTGGTCATCAACGTCTACGTCCTCATTAAATGAGCCTTGGTTGACAGCCCAGGCCGCGCTCACTAGGTTCCGGTCGCTCTCGCAAGAGAACGCCGGATTGTGACAAACCGACCGGCCCGTGAGGCCGGAGGTTCCCGCCCGACAGCGCGTTTGCGCCCTCGGGCGTCGTTGTTATTTTTAGGGTCGTCTCTTCCGAGGGTCGCCTCTTTACAAGAGGCGACTTGTTACAGGAGGTGATTTGGCGACGATCCGGACGAGTAAAGAAGGACGAAAATGTTTGACAGTCTTTCCGAACGTCTGAGTGCGGTCCTCGACCGGCTGACCCGGCGCGGCGCGCTGTCGGAGGAAGATGTCGAGGCGGCGCTGCGCGAGGTGCGCCGCGCGCTGCTTGAAGCCGACGTCGCGCTCGATGTGGCGCGCGCCTTCGCCGAAGGCGTGAGGCAGCGCGCGGTCGGCGTCGAAGTGATCAAGTCGGTGACGCCCGGGCAGATGGTCGTGAAGATCGTGCACGACCAGCTTGTCGAGACCCTGGGATCGGGCGCGCAGCCGATCGACCTCAACGCCCCCGCGCCGGTGGTCATCATGATGGTCGGGCTCCAGGGCTCGGGCAAGACGACGACGACCGCGAAGATTGCCAAGCGCCTCGCCGACACGCTCAAGCGCAAGGTGCTGATGGCTTCGCTCGACACGCGCCGGCCGGCGGCCATGGAACAGCTTGCGGTCCTCGGCCGACAGGTCAGCGTCGACACGCTGCCGGTCGTCGCCGGACAGACCCCGGTCCAGATCGCGACCCGCGCCCGCGAGGCGGCGCGCCTCGGCGGCTACGACGTGGTGCTGCTCGACACCGCCGGCCGCATCACGCTCGACGAGGCGATGATGAACGAGGCCGCGGAGGTCCGCGGCGCCACCTCGCCGCACGAGGTGCTGCTTGTCGCCGACGCCCTGACCGGTCAGGACGCAGTCAATCTTGCACGCAGCTTCGACGAGCGCGTCGGCCTCACCGGCATCGTGCTCACGCGCGTCGACGGCGACGGCCGCGGCGGCGCGGCGCTCTCGATGCGTGCGGTGACCGGAAAACCGATCAAGCTCATCGGCACCGGCGAGAAGCTTGACGCCATCGAGGATTTTTATCCCGCGCGCATCGCCGACCGCATCCTCGGCATGGGCGACATCGTCTCCCTGGTCGAGAAGGCCGCGGCGACGATCGACGCCGAGAAGGCCGCGCGCACCGCCGAGAAGATGCGCCGCGGCGCCTTCGACCTTGGCGATCTGCGCGAGCAGCTTTTGCAGATGCAGAAGATCGGCGGCATGTCCGGGCTGATGTCGCTGCTGCCCGGCATCGGCAAGATCAAAAATCAGCTCGCCGAGCGCAATCTCGACGAGAGGCTGCTCACGCGCCAGGTCGCGATCATCGATTCGATGACGCCGCGGGAGCGGCGCAATCCCGACCTGCTCAAAGCGAGCCGTAAGCGCCGAATCGCCGCCGGCTCCGGCACCAAGCCCGAGGACATCAACCGGCTCCTGAAAATGCACCGCACCATGGCCGACGTGATGAAGGCGATGGGCGGCGCCAAGCGCGGACCGATGGCCGGCCTCGCCAACATGTTCGGCCTCGGCGGCGGCAAGCCGGGCCCGGAAGAGCTGGCGAAGCTTGCCGCGAAACTTCCGGGCGGGGTGCCGGCCGCAATGCCGGGAGCAGGCGGGCTGCCGCCGATCCCCGGACTGCCGTCGGCCATGCCCGGACTGCCGCCGAAGCTCCCCGGTGCGCCCGGCACGCTGCCCGGCCTCGGCCCCAAGCTCCCCGGCGGATTGCCGCCGGGATTCCCCGGTTTCGGAAAAAAGAAATGAGCTACGCTCGGCCGCACGAGCGTTTTTCCGCGACCGTCACCCTCGATCCGCATATGGTGAGCGCGTTTGCGCATTCGGTCGGCGATACCAACCCCGTGCATCACGACGCGGGACTGGCGGCGCGATCACGCTTCGGCCGACTGATCGCCAGCGGGCCGCAGACGACCGCGCATCTTCTGGCGCTGACGGCGTCCCACTTCTCGAAGCGGGGCGCGATGCTCGGGCTGGAATTCTGGGTTCGCTTTCGCCGCGCGATCTATGCCGACGAAACGATCACGCTCGAATGGCTGGTCGTCTCGGTCAAGCATAACGATCGCCTCGAGGGCGACATCGTCGATCTGCGCGGCCGCATCCGCAACGAGAACGGCGAAACCGCCGTCGGCGCCAAAGGGCGCGTCCTCATCACGCAACGTCATTGATCTTCACCAGAAAGGAAAAATCGAAATGCCTCTTGTCATCCGCATGGCGCGCGCCGGCACCAAGAAGCGCCCGTTCTATCACATCGTCGCCGCCGACAGCCGCGCGCCGCGCGACGGCCGCTTCATCGAGCGGCTCGGCCATTTCAATCCGCTGCTGCCGAAGGAAAAGACCGAGCGGCTCAAGCTCGATCTCGACAAGGTGAAGGCCTGGATCGCCAAGGGCGCTCAGCCTTCGGATCGCGTGATGCGCTTCCTCGACGCCGCCGGCGTGATGAAGCGGCCGGCGCGCAACAATCCGGAGAAGGCGGTGCCGCGCAAGGAGCGCAAGGCGAGGGAAGAGGCGGCCAAGGCCGCCGCGGCTCCGGGGGCGGCTTCGGCCGCCGGCGCGGCGCCGGCCTCCTAGGGCGGCGCACCGATGGCGCCGCGCGTCTGCCTCGGACAAATCGGCGCCGCCCACGGCGTGCGCGGGGAGGTGCGGCTGCGCTCGTTCACGGCGCAGCCGCCTGCCATCGCCAGTTACGGTCCACTCGAGACTGAAGACGGCCGCGTGTTCGAGATCGAGGAGCTGCGGCCGGCGAAGGATCACTTCGTGGCGAGATTTGCCGGCGTGCGCAACCGCACGGCAGCCGAGCGCCTGGCCAATCTCAAGCTCTATGT
>Ga0335081_10004795_pt1 | contig 21372 bp, 15 predicted proteins | sample Lox_Sample_35_FD_206713 | JGI IMG/M metagenome (GOLD analysis project Ga0335081, IMG submission 206713) | Soil microbial communities from Loxahatchee National Wildlife Refuge, Florida, United States - Lox_Sample_3.5 | ecosystem: Environmental > Terrestrial > Soil > Wetlands | place: USA... | reverse complement strand
CCCCGCGCCCGGGGACTCTTTGCACTACAATAGTTGGCAAGGCAATATATTGCTATGAGATATATCAAGAGCTCCTGCTGGCACACGGAAATCAGGCGGCGCCTGGAAGGGCTCGCACTGCCGCCCGCCCGCGAAGCCGAAATCATCGAGGAGTTGACGCAACACCTCGAAGACGACTATGCGAGAGCCGTCGCCTCTGGGGCGAACGAGGCCGAGGCGATCGACCAGACGATCGCGGGTCTCAGCGATCGCCAATTGCTCGCCGAGAGGCTGCGTTCCGTCGAGCCGAGGGTACGGCTGGCGCCCGTCGTCCCAGGAGGAGCGCCCGGCCGGAATCGGATCGCGGACCTCTGGCAGGATCTCCGCTATGCCGCGCGCATGTTCCGAAAGAACCCGGGATTCACCGCGCTGGCTGTCCTATCTTTGGCGCTGGGCATCGGCGGCAATGCCGCCATGTTCAATATCCTGAGCGCGGTGCTCATCCGTCCTCTTCCGTATTCCGAGTCGGACCGGCTGGTCCAGGCGGCCAACACTGGTTATTATCCTCCGGGCGGCCTGGTGGCGCTGCAACAACAGAGCCGCTTGATGGACGTTGCGGGCTTCCGGCCAGGCGTGGACCTGAATCTTACCGGTCACGGCGGAGCCTGGCGCGTCACCGGAAGCGTGGTCTCCGGGAACCTGTTCGCCGTCCTCGGCGTGGAGGCCGAGTTGGGGCGCGCCCTTCGCGCCGGCGATGACCAGCCCGGCAAAGACAACCTGGTGGTTCTCAGTCACGCGCTCTGGCAGGACCGGTTCGGCGGAGACGCGGCAGTAATCGGCCGCGTGATCACTTTGGGCGGAGTGGACCGGCAGGTGGTTGGCGTGATGCCCCCACGTTTCGCTTTTCCCGATGCGGCGGCAAGGTTCTGGATACCCCTGCGTCTCGACCCGCGCGATGAAACGGCCTACTGGGCCCAGGATTTCCTGCCGGTCATCGCGAGGCTCCGCGCCGGGGTAACGCTCGTCCAGGCGCAACGCGAGATTCAGTGGCTCTCCAGGCGGATGATCGACCTCTATCCATATCCCATGGGCCGCGATTTCAACGCCCAGGGCACGGTGATCCCGCTGCAGGAATTCCTGGTGGCCAACGTTCGCACCCGGCTGATGGTGCTCCAGTGCGCGCTTGGCCTGGTGCTGTTGATCGCCTGCACGAACGTTGCCAACCTCCTGCTGGCTCGCGCCTCGACCCGTCAAAAGGAGATCGCCCTACGCACCGCCCTGGGCGCCTCGCGCGGCCGGATTGTCCGGCAACTGCTCACCGAGAGCGTGTTGCTTGCCCTGGCGGGCGGCGCCGCTGGCCTCGCCCTGGCCGCCTGGGCTGCTTCGGCCTTGAAACTGGCGTTGCCCGCGGGCGCGGCTGGCTGGTCTGATTTCAGCGTCGGCTGGCAGATGCTTCTGTTCACCGGCGCCCTTTCCGTAGTGACTGGACTCATCTTCGGATTGACTCCCGCCGTCATGGTGTTGAGACATGACTTGGCGGGTGCGATCAAGACGGGCAGCCAGCGGACCATGGGCACGGCCAAGGCCCACTTTCGCAGCGCGCTGATCGTCGCCGAGGTGGCTCTCGCCGTGGTGCTGTCGGTTGGCGCCGGCCTCCTGATTCGCAGCCTGTGGAAGTTGGCTCAGGTCGATCCCGGCTTCCAGCCGCAGCACATCCTCACGCTTCGCGTCTCCCCCGATCAGTCTCTCTGTAGCCAGCGGTCGAGATGCATCGCCCTCTACGACGAGTTGTTGCGGCGCGCCGGAACGATTCCCCGGGTCTACGAGACCGCTGCGGCAAACACCCTTCCGTTGTCCGGTTTCGTCCCCACGATACCAGTGGTGGTGGAAGGCCATCCGTACACGCCGAGCGAGCGCACCGCGCCGCTCTTCTGGGCGGGAGCGGTAACGCCGGACTATTTCCGCTTGATGCACATTCCGATTCTCGCCGGAAGAGGCTTGACTCCCGGCGACGGGGAGAAGTCCTCGCCCGTGATCGTGGTGAGCGCGGCAACCGCGCACCGGTACTGGCCGGGAGAGAACCCGATCGGCAAGCACGTTCGCCCCGTCTTCGAGAACGCATGGCGGACCGTGGTGGGCGTAGCCGCCGACGTGCGCCAGTACGACCTGGCGAATCGCGCTCCGGATCACATTGCCGGCTCGATGTACATGCCCTACAGCCAGGCGGTGGCGAGCGACCGGCACCTGCCTGCCGCCATGACGCTGATCGTGAGCGTCGGCGCCGAACCCTCGGAGGCGGCCGAACGCATCGGCAAGATGGTCAGCGATTCGAATCCCAACGTACCGGTGAGCGATGTCCGCACTATGCAGTCGCTGGTGGACAATTCCACGCAGCAGTCCCGGTCCCTGGCCTGGCTCTTCACCGCGTTTGCCGGCGTGGCGCTGTTGCTGGCGGCGACCGGCGCTTACGGTGTCGTATCGTGGTCGGCGGCACAACGCACCTTCGAAATCGGCCTGCGCGTGGCCCTGGGAGCTTCCCGGCGCTCCGTGTTCACCCTGATACTCGGGCAAAGCCTGCGTCTCGTCATTGCAGGGCTCGCTGTCGGAGTCGGGGCTTCTTTCGCCCTGACCCGCTCCCTGGCCGCGTTTCTCTACGCCACTGCGACCTGGGACACGCTCACGTTCTCATGTGTTAGCGGCGTCTTGGTCGTGGTTGCTCTCCTCGCCGGTTTCTTCCCGGCGCGAAGAGCGGCCGCCGTCGATCCGCTGGTCAGCTTGCGAACGGAATAGCCGGCCGTCCGCTCACCCGCCGTACGGCATCGGAGGGACTTTGCCCAGCAGGCGGGAGTACACGGTCAACGCGCCGCGGTGGTGGGCCGTATGTTCTACCATCGCCCACACGATGTCGCTGACCGGCTGGCCACCCATCACCGGGCCCGCGGGCAGCGGCTGCGTGAGTTGCTCCGCGCTGCGCGAACGGATGAATTCGATCGCGTTCGCGTAGGCTTTGTCCAGCATCTGGCGGGCGGCGGCCAGCGAGGTCACCGCTTGCATCTCCACCATCAGTTTTTCGAAATTGAGATCGAAGCCGCCGGGCCGCTGGACCCCGTCCACGAACCAGTCCAGCGTCTGTGCCGCGTGCGCCACGTGCTGCGCGGCCGTGAACATGCTTTCCTGCGGGCGGAATCCAGAGTCGGCCTCCTCGAGGACCCGGGTGGACCGCCCGAAAAAGTCCTGGCTTGCGATCAGTTGACTGGCGTAGTCATAGGTTGGTTTTGGGCTCATGGGCCGACTCTACCACGAGGCGAACAAAAAGGGAAGAATTATTCTCAACGCTCGACAAGCAGCAGCACCGCCCGCGCTCCAAGTTTGTAGTTGAGCGCACCCAGGACCTCCTCTGACCCCGCCGGGGAGAAATTGGAAGCCGGTTCCATCCACGGCGCCGTATCCATCGCGCGGAACCACCTCTTGCCCGCCGGCGGCGCCGGAAGCTGAAACGTGACGTCGCCGGACCAGGCATTGTAGGCGGTGTAGATCGCCGCCGCTGGATCGCCGAAATCACCGGCGTGGATCATCCAGGCGATGGCATGATTGTCCGGGTTGTCAAAGTATGTCGCGTCCGCCGGCCCGCCATCCGGACGGAACCACTGCACCTCCGCCGCGGTGTAGAACTCGGCCGGACGCAGTGCCGGGTGCGCGGCGCGGAACGCCAGCAGGCGGCGCGCGAAAGTAAGAAATGTCTTCTGGTCCGGGCTCAGCTTGTAATTCAGCCAGTTGAACGCTGTATCCAGGTTGTAGGGGTTGTTGTTGCCGTTGAGCGAGCGCAGAAACTCGTCGCCACCGGTCATCATCGGAGTGCCCGCGCTTAGCATCAGCAGGGCCATGCCGTTGCGTGCTGCCCTGCGCTGGTCCGATGCGCTGCCGCCCTGGTCCCAGGCGATATTGTTGTTGCTACCTCCGTCGGACGGTCCGGCAGGATACTGCTGGTTATTGTTCTTGCTGTTGAAACGGTAGAGGTCGGCCAAGGTGAAGCCGTCGTGGGCCACGATGAAGTTGATCGAGTTCCAAGGCTTGCGGCCGTTATTCTGAAACAGGTCGGACGACCCGGCGAAACGCGTGGCGAGCTGGCCGGTGGTGAAGGTTGCTACGCCGAGCTTGTTCTGGCTGGTGCGAACGAGGTCGCGATACTTGTCGTTCCACTCTGACCAGCCCGCGGGGAAATTTCCAAGCTGGTACGTGCCGTCGCCGATCGCCCACGGCTCGGCGATCAGGGAGATGCCCGGGAGGTCGCGGGCGAGACGATTGAGCGCCGTCTTCGGGTCCAACTTGTCGAAGCGAAAACACCCGTGGTCGCAGACGTTCCCCAGCACCGATGCCAGGTCGAAACGGAAGCCGTCCACGCCTAGTTCGTCGCGCCACCAGGCGAGTGAGTCTACAATCAGGTCCTGCGCCACCGGATTCACCGTGTTGTAGTTGCCGCCTGTTCCTGTGTTGTCCCAGGAGAACTGAAAATCACCCGTCAGCGAGTAGTAAGTCGGGTTATCCAGTCCACGCCAGGAGAGCACATTGTAAGTGCGCTTATCCGCAGGGTCATATGCATATCCTTCGCCGGTATGGTTGTAGACAACATCGATAAATACCTTGAGTCCGGCATCGTGATAGGCTTTCACCATTTTCTTGAACTCGCGCGTCGGGCCGCCGGGCGACTTATCCGAAGAATACCGCCGGTCGGGCGCGAAGTAATCCAGGGTGGCGTAGCCCCAATAATTGTCGCCGTTGTTGCTGTTGGGAGTCAGTTCGTTAGCGTCGTTTTGAGTCTCCTGGACCGGCAGGAACTCCACCGCGGTGACTCCCAGGGCCTTCAGTGCGCCGGCCTTCAGAGCCGCCCCGGCGTAGGTGCCGCGCACGGCCTTCGGAACTCCGGCATCGCCATTAGTCAGGCCGCGAAGGTGGACTTCGTAGACGATGTCGTCCTTGAGCGGCCGGTTTGGCTTGGTCCCGATATCGCCCGGCTGTTTGGCCAGCAGGATTCCTTTCGGCGCCACGCGGCCGGTGTCCTGTAGGAAGTGGTCGGGACCGGAGGCGTAGACGCTGCCGTCGCGCTGCGCTGGTGTCATCGGATCGTGGCTCAGTTCGCGCGCGTAGGGATCGAACAGCAGCTTGTTTGGGTTAAAGCGATTGCCGCGGGAATCCACATCGCTCACGAAACCCGCTTTGCCCCCCTTGGTCCAGGCGGCTTTGAAGGTCCAGTTCGGACCCCACGCGCGGTATCCGTAATAGATAGTGCCCGCGATCCCGAATTCGCCGCGAATCCGCGACACAGGCAGGGTTGTGGACCAGACCGAAGTGGCGGCATCGCGATCCAGCGCCAGGTGCGCGGATTCGTCGACGCCGGTCGGCTTGCCGTAAAGACACAACTCGATCCGGTTGGCCCGCGACGAGTAAACGCGGAACGTCACTTGCGTTCCCGTGTGGTCAAACTGTGCGCCCAAGTTAAGGCGATTGATCTCGGCTCCCGCCGTCGGTTGCCAGACAATCGCGAGAAAAAATACAATTAGCCGCATACGCTCCTTCAGTATAGGAACGTGGCGCAGGCTTTCGAACCCGCGTTGGCGTCTCGGGAGCCAGACATCTCGTTATGTCCTCACAACTCACCGGTGCTCTCCAAGCGAAGGTCCACGAGCAAATCGAGAGGACGCTCCACCTCGTGTCCCTGGCTCCCGCCGACTGTCTCGACTGGGCCCCGCAGACCGGCGACTGGCCTCTTGGCCTCCTCCTCGGCCATCTGCTCGAATGCCTCGCTGGATTCTGCGCTGTGCTCGCCGCTGCCGAGCCCCGCAGGCTCGCGCATTTTGCCGGTCTCCGGAGCCTGCCCGTGAACCGAGCCTGCTCCCCGGATCAGGCCGCCGAGAGTATCGTGCTCTACCGCGAACGCATCGAAGAAGGGTTTGCCTTGCTCACCGACGGCGAACTCGCTCTCCGGCTGCCCACCATTTTCGTCCCCACCGGCGAGCCATTGATCACCCTGTTGTTAGGGAATCTGGAGCATCTCATCAATCACAAACATCAGCTATTCAGCTATCTAAAACAGATGGGCGTAGTAGTAGGCACCCGTGATCTTTACCGCTTCCGCGGTGAGTAGCGGGGTAGAATAGGACCGGGATGCGGGTTGTTTCACTCCTGGCAAGCGCGACGGAAATCGTGTGCGCTCTCGGTGCGGGCGACGCACTGGTGGGACGCTCGCACGAATGCGACAACCCCGAGTGGGTTCGCGGGCTCCCCGCTTGTAGCGAGCCGGCCTTCGATATCTCGGTCTCGAGCCGCGAGATCGATGCCGAGGTCAATCGGAGGATCCGCGCCGGCGAACCGCTATACCACATTCACGCCGGGCGAATCCGCGAACTGGCTCCCGATCTCGTCATTGCGCAGGAGCACTGCGAGGTCTGCGCGGTGACGCCGGGCGATGTGGCACGAAGCGGCTGCGGCATTGGGGAAGCTCGCGTGCTGGCGCTCTGCTCTTCAACCGTGGAAGGCGTCTTCGGGAGCATCCTGCAAGTCGCGCAGGCTCTCGGCCGTGACGGTGATGGCCGCGACCTGGTGCGCCGCGAGCGCGCCCGGCTGGGAGCCGTCCGTGCGCGCACGGCAGGCCGGCGCCGTCCGTCGCTGGTGATGGTCGAGTGGACCGACCCGATATTCGCCATGGCCAACTGGGGCCCCGAACTGGTCGAGATCGCCAACGGTGAACTGCTCCTGGGCAAGTCCGGAGAGCACTCGTCGGCGATTCCCGGCAAGTGGGTTGCCGAGGCCGACCCGGAATACCTGATCGTGGCGCCTTGCGGATACCCGCTCGCGCGCGCGGAACAGGAGCGCGCCGTGCTGGAAGCCTACCCGTGGTGGAACGGCCTGCGCGCCGTGCGCGAGGGCAAGGTTGTGTTCGCGGACGGCAACCGGTTCTTCAATCGATCCGGGATGACGGTGACGCAGACCGCGGAGATCCTCGCCGAGATTCTGCACGGCGAGACCTTCGGCGAGCCCGCAGAAGGTCTCTACTGGCGCCGCTATATTCGCGATTCAGAAGTACAACTTCAAGCCTAGCTGCACCTGCCGCGGCGAATTCGCCTGGCTCGTGACCTTGCCGAATGCCGATGATCCTACAGTCACGTTCGGTCCCCCGAATTGCGGGTGGTTCAACGCATTGAAAGCCTCGGCACGGAACTCGACCAGGCTCCCTTCGCGGATCGGAAGGGCGAATTGCTTGAAAAGCGACATCGCGGCGGTCGAGGTACCGGGGACCCGGGCGGTCGAAATTTCGCGTGCCGCGTTGCCCACCGTAAACGGGGGCGGGGTCACCGCATTCTGCGGATTGTCGAAGTACTGGTTCAGCCAGTTCGACCCGTTGTTGCGCGTCAGTGGACCGACCAGGTTCGGCCGCTGCCCGCCATACGTCGGCAGCGCCTGGGAGGTACTGAGCCCCAGCGCGATCGGCATGCCGTCGTCGAATCGCCAGAGCCCGTTCGTCTGCCAGCCGCCCAGCAGGGCATCGACGCCTCGATTCCAATTGGTGCCGAAGTGCTTCCCCTTGCCGAACGGTAACTGGTATACGTACGAGAACTGCAGCACGTGCGGAATATCGTACTGCGAGACAGAGCGCTCCAGATAGCGGCGATTCGGATCCTGCAGGCTGGTGGCGCCGCCCAACCACGTAGTGCAACTGCAAGCCACGGACGAGTTGTCGATCGACTTCGAAAAGACATAAGTCCCCAGCAGTTGCAGACCCTTCGAGAAGCGCTTCTCCACCCGGACCTGTAACGAGTTGTAGGTCGAGTTTGCCGTGGGCGGATCGGGACCGCTGAAACCGGAGAATTGCGGGTACGGCTTCAGTAACTGGTTATAACTCACCGTCGGGCTCGACAGGCTGCTCGCCGGGTTGGTAATGATCCCGTAGAACGGGTTGGTGACTTTGGTGTTCAACTGCGTAATCGTGGTGGAATCCGCGGTCTCCACCCACGCGCCCAGATAGTTGAGGCTGCCCGCGCCGCCGAAATACAGGTGCGTCCCCTTGGTGCCGAGGTAGTTCACATCCACCAGGAAACCGCCGCCCAACTCGCGCTGCACGCCCAAATTCCAGGTCTGCATGTAGGGCGTATTGTTCCAGTACTTGATCGGCCCGCTGATGCCGAGCCCGATCCCGGTGAGCAGCCCCTGCGAACTTCCCGGAGGCAGTTGAATTCCCTGCGGAAAGGGATTGGAGAGGCGTCCCCACGGCGTGGCGCCGTCGTTCTGATAACTGAGCAGTAGAGGAGTGGTCCAATTGAAGCCCGTAAAACCTCCGCCACCCGTGCCCGACGCGGCACCCTTGATGGAATCATAGAAAATCCCGTATCCCGACCGGATCACGGTGTTATTGCCGATCCGGTACGCAATTCCGACGCGCGGGCCCCAATTCGCCGTATTCACGTCGTATGGCGAACGGTCGCTGTTGCTGGCGAAGACAAGCCCACCCTGCAGGTTACTCAGCCCGGGTACTTGAAGCGGCGACGCCACGTTGGGATCGATCCAGCTCATGCGGTTGAAACGCTCGGTGCGCGGCAGGGTCAGTTCGTACCGCAAGCCGAGGTTGATGGTGAGCCGCGTGGTCGGCCGCCAGTTGTCTTGGAAATACCATGCGTGGGCGAAGTTCTGCGTGGTCACGGCGACATCTACGCCGTAGCCATTTCCGCCTTGCGGAAAACCGACCAACAACGACGCCAGCGCATCGCCGCCCGAACTGCCCGACGGCGTTTGCGACGTGCCGGTCTGCGTGTAGCTGAAGTTCCCCTCCGGGTTCCCAACCTGCAGAAAGCTGATGCGGTGCATGCGCATTTCGTATCCGAACTTGAATTCATGCCTCCCCCGGATTTTGTCCATGCTGGCAGTGATGTTGTGCGTATCCAGCGGGTATTGGAGAATCGAGTAAGTCTGCGACCCGAGGTTTTGGCTGCTTACCGATTGATAACCGTTGCCGAGCTGGATGTTCGGCGTGGCGATGTATCCCGAGGTCAGCATGTATTGAGGTAAGCCCAGGGTGGTTACCGGATTGAAGTCCTTGAAGTCCTGCGCCACGCCGTGCGTGTAACTGAAGCTCCGCACATACCCGTACGAGAGGCTGAGAACCAGGGTCGGACTGAAGGTGTGATTGAAGTTGATTGCCGCCGACCAGGCGTGGCTGTCGTTGGGACCTTGGGTGCAGGGATCGGCCACGTTCCCGAAGCAATTCACGCCTTCGCTCGTGCCTACCGAATGCGACAGACGTCCGGAAAGCTGGCTGGCATCGCTGAGGCGGTGGTCCAGCTTTACGTCGAAGCGGTCGTCGTTACTGCTGCTGCCGTTGGCGCCGATCCAGTTGTTCAGGTAGTTGTAGGACGACGTGCCCAGGCCCAGGTTCGGCAGCGGGAAATATTGCATCATCTTGTAGGCCACCGGATCGATCAGGTTTCCTGCTTTCAGGGGCAACTCGTAAGGCGTGCCCATGAGTTTCGGATTGCCCGGACTGATGTATGTGGCCAGGTTGTTGAAGGGAACGTAGGCACTGCGCACCGCGCCGCCGGCGCTCGCGCTGTAGGTGCTGCTGTAGGGATCCCAGATCTGGCCCGAAGCCACCGAACAGCGCCCGCCAGAATCGAAGACTCCGCCCACCCTCGAGCACACTTCGCCGAAGTCTCCCTGCCGTTCGGCCGGACTCGGTACGCCCGACCTCGCCGTGCCCTGGCTGCGCGTCCTCGTGCCCTGGTAATCGACGAAGAAGAACGTCTTGTCCTTGCGGATGGGGCCGCCGAAGGTGCCGCCGAACTGGTTTTGCTTGCGCGGCGAAATTCCTACGCCCGCCAGGTTGTTGAACCAGTTATTGGCGTTCAACGCCGAGTTCTGAAGAAACTCGTACAGGCTCCCGTGGTATTGGTTGGTGCCCGAGCGGGTCACCACGTTGATGACCGTATTGCCGCCGAACCCGATCTCAGCAGTGTAGGTATTCTGCTGAACATTGAACTCCTGCACCGCGTCCACCGGCGGCGTATATAGAGCAGTAGTAATGCCGCTGTTGTTCTCCTGGTTGGTCTGGCTTGCCCCATCCATGACAATATCGGCTTCGGAGTTACGCCCGCCGTTCGAAATGAAGTTCACCGACCCGGCATTCAATCCGAAGGATCCGCCCGCGGCCTGCGTCACTCCTGGCGCCATCAGCGCGAGATTGAATACCGAGCGGCTGGTGAGCGGCAGGTCGTTGATGTACTTCCGGTTGATGATCTGACCGGTCGACGCGTCCTGCGTTTGCAACAGCGCGCCCACCTCCACCACACTGACCGTCTCCGCCGTGCCTTGCAGTTCGAAGTGCGCATCCACCTGCGCATTCTGCCCAACGGTCAGGATAATACCTGACTGTTTGTAGGGCCGCATTCCGCTAGCGATGACGGTCAGGCTGTATTGTCCCGGGGGCAGGTTGCGCAGGATATAGCGCCCCTCCGAATCCGTTGCCGCCGCATATTTGAAGCCCTTTTCTTCGTCTGCCAGAACCACCTGGGCATTCGGCACCACCGCGTTGGATGGATCCGTAGCGACCCCGGTAAGTGAGCTTCCATACGCTTGAGCACGAACACTGATGGGAGTAAAGGCGGCCCAGCCCAGAATCAGCAGGGCTATAAGTGCACAGCTAAGTGCGGCTCGTGACATAGAGAATCCCCTTCCACTAAAGGAATTGTAGAGTGAATTGGTATAACTCTAGGCCGAACGCGCTCGCGTGTCAACGCTTTTGTGTCCACACGCTGCCGCCGAACGTGGTGATGTACAGCCGGGTGTGGTCTCGCGGGTCCAGAATGACTCGGTGTCCCCATCGGAAATCGTACCCGGGGATCTTCTTCCAGGTGATGCCGCGGTCCGCGGAACGCCACGCGGCCTGTTCGAAGCCGGTCGCGTAAACGATCCGCGAGTCCGCCGAATCGATGGTCACGTCATAGATGTGCTGGTCTTCGGCGAGCACGCGCCGCCAGGTGGCGCCGGCATCCGTCGAAAGGTAGATACCGCCGTCCAGAGCGGCCTCCCGGGTGCTACGGCCCCACGCGGCCAGATACAGCCGCGCCGGGTCGCGCGGGTCGATGGCCAGCCCATTGGGTCCATTGACGCCCTCGGGCAGGCGCAAGCGCGTCCAACGTTCGGCGCCATCGGTGGTGCGATACAGCGCGCCGTCCGCGGCATTATCGAAGCTGCCATCGTCGCTGCGCCGCGCTACCACCAGGTAAAGCGCGCCCTTGGCGTCGCGTGAGAGCCGCCACGCGAAAGGTTGTGCCCCTTCGATGCCGCTGTTCTTCAGCGTCCAGTGCTCGCCTTCGTCGGTCGACCGGAAAACACCTCGGCCGAAGGCGGCCACGTAAAGTGTGCCGTCCGGCGTGCGCAGGATGTGGGTGGCGGCGGTGGGCGGCATACCCTGGCTCTGCACGCGCCAGGTGCGGCCGCCATCGTCGCTGCGCGCGACCCCGCCGCCATATGTTTCCGGGGACCGGTTACGCCACATCTTCGGCCGCGGCAGGTCGTGAGTGTCGCTCATTGCGGCCCACATCCGGCCGCGCACCTTTGGGTCGAACTCCATCCAATATGTGGTGTTCACCCAGTTGCCGGGAATTCCAGTACGCGTGGCGCTGTACCAGCTTTCGCCGCCGTTGTTGCTGGCCCACAGGCCGATATCGGTGTAGCCGATGAACACGTGGCGCGGGTCGAACGGGTCGAAGTGGACTCCGTAGCACGTTGTCACGTCGAGACCGTTGGTGGTCCAGTTGCCGTCCGCGGTGCGATTCGAGTAAACCGCGTTCCATGACTTGCCGCCGTCCAGCGTGCGCATGGTGCGGCCGGAGTCCGTGCCGTAGCAGATATTCGGGTCGGTGGGCGCCACGGCGAGATCGCGTGGATTGCCTGGCCATCCCGGTCCGAAGCGCTCGCTCAACCAGGCGTCGTGGACGTTGGACCCCGGCACGCGGGTGTCCTGCCAGACCAGTTCCCAGTGGCGCCCGCTGTCGATCGTCTTGGCGACACCCATGGATTGCGAAAGCGGCGCCCGCAGCCCTGAGTAGGAGACGTAGGCGACCTCCGGATGGTCCGGGCTGGCTGCGACGGCTTGCGCCTGGCCCTGCATGCCGGGCAGGTACGATTCGTGCCACCACGCCCGGCCGCCGTCGGCAGAAACGAAAATTCGGTTCGAAACCACGGCGTAGAACGTTGGCGAGCCCGACTCCGGCCAGCCGGCCGAGATCGAAGTGAAAGATCCCGGCGATTCGCCGGCGCGCCAGCGACCCTCCTCGCGCACGAGGATCGCGTCCGGGCCGGCAACATAGAGGGTGCGGTTGTTTCGCGGCGATCGGGCGTCAATCCAGATCTGCAGTGCGCGGCCTGGCTGCTCGGCGAGATTCCGCCAGGACGCGCCGCTGTCGGAGGACTGCCACAGGACCGTCTTGCCACTGACAAATGCCGCCGCGATGAGCGATCGCGAATCGGCCGGATCGATGGCGAGCGCCATGATCGTTCCGCGCGGATCGCCGGAATAGGTGAGTCGCACGCCGGCGTGATCGTCGCCCCGGCTCACCTGCGTAATGGACTCAGGATACGGGAGCAGACGCGGCCACGTCACGCCGCCGTCGGCGCTGCGATACAGCCCGCCGCCTGCACCTGCGTAAATCACCTTGGGGTCGAGCGGGTCGAAGACGAAGAAGCGCGCCGTATCGCCGAGATTGAACATGCGCCAAGTACGGCCCCCATTGCCCGTGATGTACGCCCCGGTCATGTCGCAGCCCACCACGACCACGCGCGGATCGTGCGGGCTGATCGTGGGGTAAAACATCGAACCGCCGCCGCCGGGGCCGATGATGCGCCAGGAGGTGTCGGGCGCGGCGATAGCCGCCGCGGCCATCACCAGGAGCAGGCGTCGCATGCAAACCTATAGTCCCACGCGGGCGGGTCTCCGAAATCGCGCTGTTGACTTCGACAGCTATTCGTACCGTAGCGCCTCGACCGGGTCGAGACGCGCCGCCTTGTTCGCCGGCCAGATCCCGAAGAACAGACCGACTCCCACCGACACGGCGATCCCTAGCATCGCGGCCCAAGCCGGCACACTGGTTGGAAGCGACTTGAAAATCAGGCCGGCGATGACCGAGATGATCCAGCCGAAGATGATGCCGCAGATGCCCCCCAGCCCGGTAAGCGAAGCGGCCTCGATCAGAAACTGAATCAGGATGTCCGCTTTGCGAGCGCCGATCGCTTTGCGGATGCCGATCTCGTACGTCCGCTCGGTCACCGAGACCAGCATGATGTTCATCACCCCGATGCCGCCCACCAGCAGCCCGATGGAGCTGAGCACGACCATCACCAGGAACGTCATGGCCGTGATCTGCCGGAAGTCGCTCACCATCTGCTCGGCTGTGGACAGCGCGAACGTGTCGGGCTTGTCGTAGGGCACGCGGCGATCGATGCGCAGCACAGTCCGCACCTCGTCCATCGCCTTCGGCAACTGCCCGTTGTACGCCGTCACCACGATGGCATTCTCGCGCGCGTTCGGGTACATCTTGTGCATCGTGCCGTAGGGCAGCAGGACGCGCTGATCGGTATCGCCGAAGAACGAGGCCGCCGGGCGCAGCATGGTGCCGATTACCATAAACTCGTGCCCGTCCACCGTGATCGTCTTGCCCAGAGGATCTACGTTGGCGAACAGCCCCTTCTCCACGTCTGCCCCGATCACGGCAACCGCCGCGCGGCGCTTGCTCTCTTCGTCGGTGAAGAAACGGCCGAGGTGGATGTCGACCTGGCCGTTGTTGCGGCCGTAACCCTCTTCCACACCGAACAGGTCCACGTCGTAGATGTCATTTCCCTTGTAGTGCGCGACGATCGGACCGCTACTGGGAAAGAGCATGGCCGAGACGTCTTCACACGAGACGCACCGCTCCCTCAGGTGCGCCGCGTTTTCGTAAGTGAGGTTCTTGCGCGTGCGCTCCTCGGGGCTGAGGTTGCTTACCCGGAAGCCCACAGGGAACTTGAACACGATGATTGAATTGGGTCCGAAGCTGCGCAACATGGCAGTCATGTTGGCGTCGAATCCCGTGAGGATAGCAGCCACGCCGATGATGGTCCCGGTGCCGATGATCACGCCCAGCACAGTCAGAAAGGCGCGCAGTTTGTGAGAGCGAATGGTCTGAAACGCCAGCCACAGGCCGTTGGCGAAGGCGAGCCGCGTCATATCAGCGCTCCACCCTCAGGGCAACGATGGGATCGAGTCTGGCTGCGCGCTTTGCCGGGTAGATGCCAAAGAAAAGGCCCACGACGGCCGACAATCCCACGCCGATCACCACGCTGTACACCGGGAGGGCCATCGGGATCGAGGTAAAGCTGCGCACTGTCACCGCGACGCACCACGCGGCAGCCACTCCCACCATCCCGCCCGTGCCCGCCAGTACCGAGGATTCGACCAGGTACTGGTTGAGGATGTCGCGGCGGCGCGCTCCCAGGGACTTGCGGATGCCGATTTCGTGCGTCCGTTCCGTGACCACGGCCAGCATAATATTCATGATCACGATGCCGCCCACCACCAGGAAGACCGAGACAATTCCGACCGCCATTCCCGCGATGGCTGCCGTGAGCTGCTGCCAGAGGTTCACGATGGTTTCGCTGGCGAAGATGGTGAAGGTGTCGTCCTGCGCGGGACCGAGATGGCGATACGATCGCAGCAGGACTCGGACTTCGTCCTCTGCTTCCATGAGGTGCGGCTGGTCGATCGCCTTGGCGATGAGACGAAGTCCATTGCGGCTGCCGTAGGTTTTGAAATAGCTCTCGATCGGAATCATGACGAAGTTGTCTTGCGAATTGCCGAAGACGCTGCCCAGCGCCTTGGCGGTGCCGACCACTTCGTACGGCATGCCCTCGATCTCGATGAACTTGCCCAGCGGATCGCGGCCCTCGAAGAAACGCGCGCGAATGTCGTTGCCGATGAAGACGACAGCGGCATGGCGGCGGACTTCCTCGTAGGTGATGCCGCGGCCAAGCTCGACCTGAATGTTGTTTATGGTCGGGATATTGTCCGTGATCCCTTCCACATCGACCCCGAGCACGGAGTCGGTCCTATAAGATACGCGCGCCTGGCGCGAGGCCATCATGCCGATGTCCTTAAGCAGGGCGGCTCTCGACTTGATAAATTCGTACTCGTCGGGGCGGATCTGCGGATTGCGCTTCTGCATCTCCAAGAACTTCTTGGGATCCCAGTTGCCGAAGAAGGCCATTCGGACCACGCGAAATCCGTCCGCGCCCATATTGGAGACTTTTTCGGCGATGTAAATATTCATGCCGTGAATGAGCGCGGTGACTGCGATGAGTGTAGTAGTCGCCAGGATGATTCCGAGCAAAGTCAGGAAACTGCGCAGCTTGTTTTTCCGGAGCGAATCGAGGGCGATCCGGGTGGCCTCCCAGAAGGAGGCGGACAGACGTAATTTGTGCTTTTCCGACACGTCGGTACGTAATGTAGACGCGGATGGCGGCGAGAATGTTCCGTTCATTGTTCCCAGCGGGACAATCCCAAGAAAATTGACGATTGGGGCGGCCCGATATTAATTGTTCCGTCTTATGAAGCGGGCCAGAAGGACCCCCGCAAACGCGCTCACCGGAATCACCGCGGTGTGCCACACCACGACGTGCAGGGTTTCCAGGTTCGGACAGTGCAACTCCAGCATGCCAACGCCTGCCAGGCTGGCCAAGGTCCCGACGGCAAGTCCGGCGGCCATCGGATTGACCGCGAAGCCCCGACGAAGCACCAGCCAGCCTGCGAGCCCGGCAGCCAGACCGTGCGCCAGGCCCAAGGTGAGACACACCAGGCCTTGATGCACAAACCGGGTGGTCCGGTAGTCGTGAAAGAGAAGAGCAAAGACGCCGGCCAGCACCAGGCTGCCGGCAGCGAGCACCGTGCCGGAGGAGAGGCGGCGCCGGCTCCCAGGCGTCGTTTCGGCCACGCAGTGTACGGCCGAGATCCACGTGAAGGCGCCCAGTACCCCGAAGATCGACGTGATCTCCAGCGCATTCAGCCTGGCGATGCCTTTCAACCCCAGGGCCGTGCCACCGGCTAGCGCAACCGCCGCGGTAATCGCGAAGAGGGCCGAGGCGAGAACCCATGCCGGGGGGAGCGGGCGCACGGGTCGAAGTCCGGAGACGAGGGAATCCGAGATGCGCGCGAGGAGGGCGGGGTCCACCTCATGAGGGGCGCCGGCGGCCCGGTTGAGAATCTCCTCAGGCTCGGGCCCGTTCATGACGTCACCCTTGTTCCCGACAGGCGTTCGCGCAGCGTAACGTAAGCGCGATGAGCCTTCTGCTTGACGGACCCGATACTCGACGACGTGGCGCGCGCCACCTCCTCGATCGACATGTTTAGCACCTTTAACATGGTGATGACGTCGCGCTGGCTTTCGGGCAAGCCGGAGAGCAGCGCCGCCAAGTCCGCATCACGATCGGAAGCCTCTGCCGGCGCGGCAGCGATTTCGGGCAACTGCTCCACCTGCCGCTCGCGAGTTTCGACGCGGCGCACCTTGCGGTAGTGATCGACGCGCACGTGCCGCGCGATGGCGTACAGCCAGGGCAGGACTGGCTCGCCCGGGCGGTATGTATGCCGCACCTCGTGGATGCGGAGCCAGGTTTCCTGCAAGAGATCATCGGCATACCTGCGGCTCACGATCTGCACCATAAAGAACCGATGCAGCGGTCCGCTCAGGCTGTGGACCAGGGCCGCCGCCGCCACGGGGTCGCCATCCTGATACCGGACCATCAGGGCTTTCAGATCTATGTCCGGCTGCATCGGAGAGAAGCGCTCTCCCTGAATTATGGCTGAATCACGCTGTCTATTGTCTGAGTTCGAACGAGCGCTCGAAAAAGTCACGCGAGGCACCGTAACTTTGAGGGCTCGGTATGCGAACCAACTGTCGCAACCCGCTCGCGCCTGGTGCTCGATGCGGGCCAATCTCAAGGAGGAGAACCAATGAACAAGTTTCTCAGTTTCGGCATCCCGGCGCTTTTGATGGGAGCCGCCGCGGTTTGGGGGCAACCCAATGCCGCCACTCTCGTGGTGACGGCGTCCAACGCCAGCGCCAATCAACTGCTGGTCTACAACACGGCGGGCCAGGCCGTGCAGACGATTTCGACGCAGGGCCAGGGCGGCGCCAGCGGAAACGCCGGCGGCATCGCGGCGCAGAGCGGGCTGATCGCCGTGGTGAATTTCGGCTCGAAGAACGTGACCCTGTTTCAGCACGTGGGTAACGGATTTCAGGTCCGGCAATTGATCCCCGCGGCCTCGAGCCCGCTGAGCGTGGCGTTCGGCCACGGCCATCTCTACATCCTCGGAACTACCAAGGTCGAATCGCACCAGATATTCGGTGTCTTTATCAGCTCCAGCCCGGATGGCGTGGTGCCACTGAAGGTAGCGGACGGCTCCGCGGCCCAGGTGGGAGTGGTGCAGAACCAGTTGATCATTACCGAAAAGAGCAACGTCATCGAGACGGTGAACCTGATGAACAGCGGCGCGGTCGGAGGGATGCCCACGCTGGTGGCGAACATTCCGGCCAACGTAAACACCCCGTTTGGGCTGGTGACGCGGGGAGACGACGCATACGTGACCATCGCACATGCCGACGAGATCAGCCTGGTAAGGAACGATACGGTTCTAACGGTTACGCCGTCAGGAACGCAGCACGCGCCGTGCTGGCTGACACTCGTGGGACCTTTCCTGTTTTCGAGCAACTCGCCGAGCATGACCGTCTCGCGTTACGCCGTCTACGGCCAGAAGATCGTGCAGGACGCCGCCGTCGCCGCGAGTTTGCAGGGCGCCCCCACCGACATCGCTTCGGGTGAAGGATTCGTCGCCGTAGTGGACGGATTCACCAGCCCAACGGCAGGTTCGCATCTAACTATCTTTGCGGTCGACGAGGATGGCGTGCTCACGTCGAAAGGAGTCGTGACTACGACCGCTCCACTCAATGGTGTCGCAATCATTGGGGCGGGCGATCGATTCTAGTCGTCTGCTCTTTCCGATTATTTCCCGAACGTGATCGTGGAATCCGTGGTGAACTTCCGGTAATTGCGGAACACGATCGCGTTGCGGGTACATGCGCCCGATCCGCTCATGCACCCGATGTTCTCGCCGGATGCCGGCAGCAGATAGCTCTTGCCGTCTATCTTCGCGAAGCCGTACTGCAGAATCGCTTCCGCGCGGCGGACGGGAAAATCGCGCGGGAAACTCGACGCCTTCTGCTCGATGCGCAGCACGCGCCGGGTGTCCTTGTCGATCCAGATGGCGCCGTCGTAGGCGGGCCTGTAGGTGCGCTCGTCGGGCGCCACCATTGTCCAATGCGAATGCTCCTGGGTCACGGTGTAATCGAACACCACCGCGGGGCGCCCGGCGACCGTATCGTCCCCGCGGCGTTTGAACGCGGCGTCGGTGCCGAACGACATCACGTCTTCCAGCGTGGTGCCGAATTCGCCCGTGCTCCAGGAACCGGAGCGCTCCGGACGGTCGATCGGGTTGCCGTCGATCTTGAAGTCCCGGTAGTCCTCTTTGCCGCCGACATAAGCCAGCTCCGCCGTGATCTCGTCGATCTGCTGCCAATGCGAGATCGGCCATCCGGTGGCGAAATATCGCGTCGTCACCTGCTGCGCCAGGTACGACGGCAGGCCGGCACTGAATGTTGAGGAGGCTTCGCGTGCGTCCTTGATCAGAGCTTCGTCTGTCATGGGACGCGGCGGACCGGAAGAAGGCGGGGATGTGCCCGACTCGTCCGCGGATGCCGCGGACGCCGCCGGAAATGCACCTCCGGAAGAAGGCTCGGGGTTTGCACCCGTCTCGGATTCGGACGCGGCGCCGCTGGCGGTTGCGATCTCGGTGCGCGATTTGCCCATATCTTCCGCGGACGGCGCCCGCACCGCTGTCTGGTCGTAGGGCAGTTCCGCGGCATGACGCTCCTCGGCGGTACCAGCGCGCACAAGAACCACACGCAGAGCGGTCTCTTCGTCATCCGGGCTCACCTGAACGGACAACTGGTCCCCGGGATGCAGCAGCGAATCGCGGATGGCTTCACCTGCCTTGTTCTGAAACCGCGTCTTCGCCAGCAGCCGGAAACGGAGAAGCACTTTTTTCGGGTTCTGCACCACCAGGTCTTTCTCCTCGAGCTTGCGCAACGTTCCGTCGATCGAGGCCACAGTGGTTTTGGCCTCGTCGGCCTTGCCTTTGCTCTTGTCCTTCTTGCCTGGCAGCTTCACTCCGGGGATCGGCAGGTTCAGGCCAGGCACGCCGGTAGGATAGGTATTCGGATAGTTATTGGGCGGATAGCTTCCCGGCGGGTAGCCACCGGGCGGGTATTGGCCCGGGGGATACTGGCCGGGTGGATATTGGCCCGGCGGATACTGGGTCGGATACTGCGCCAGAGCGGGCAGACCGGCTGCCAGGAGCGCCAAGATTCGAAGCCGCGCCATGCAGTCCCTCCGGACCAATTCTATACGGAATTTTCCCGGGTGGCGAGGTGGTGCCGGCGCCGCGGTGCCTACTGAAACACTACTTTGTCCTTGGTACCGCCGAGCTCGACCCACTGAATGCGATTGGTACCGTCGACCTTCGTCGTCTCGACCGAGGTTTGATCGAACTTCTCGCCGGTGGTTTCCAACTTGGCGTTGGCATCGATCTTCTGACCGCTGCTATCCGATAACACAATCTGTGATCCTTCGATCTTGACGTGGTACGCCCCCGGCTTCAGTTGTACTTGTCCTGCCTGTGCCTGGTCGGAGATTGAAAAAGTGTAAGTTTTGGCACTCAAGATGGCCACGCCCAAAACAAGCAAGATACTCAGTTTTTTAAGCATATAGTTTCTCCATACTACGCACACTCACAGTAGAAGACGATCATTGTACATGTCACGTTACCCGGCACCCGGCACGCGGTGTTACGAACAACGCGATCGTCCGAAATCGTGCCTGTATATTACGATTGACTCGTGCACTATCGAATCCTCGGCAGCACCGGTCTGCAGGTCTCGGTCATCGGCCTCGGCTCCTGGCAATTGGGCGGCGAATGGGGCCACGATTTCACCCAATCCGAAACCGACGCCATACTCGACGAGGCCGCGGCCAGCGGCATCAATCTGATCGACACCGCCGAATGCTACGGCGACCATCTCTCGGAGTCCCTGATCGGCGACTATCTCAGCCGCCGCGATCGTTCCCGCTGGTTCGTGGCCACCAAGTTCGGTCACCTTTTCCACGGCTTTCTGAGCCGCACCGACGACTACTCGGTTGCCGGCGCGCGCCAGCAACTGGAGGCGTCGCTTCGGGCCCTGCGCGGGACCATCGACCTTTACCAATTCCATTCGGGTTCCGATTCGGCGTTCCACAACGACGAACTCTGGACCATGCTCGATATGCAGAAGCGCGCCGGCAAGATCCGCCACCTCGGCGTCTCAATCATGGCGAAGGGAAGCGAGACCCAGGCTCGAGAGGCGCGCTCAGTGGGCGCGGAATTTCTCCAGGTGGTCTACAATCGCCTCGACCGGCGTCCCGAGCAGCAGTACTTTCCCCACGCCGTGCGAGAGAACCTCGGTATCTTTGCCCGCGTGCCGCTGGCGAGCGGACTGCTCACCGGCAAGTACAAACCCGGCGCGACATTTCCGTCCGGCGACTTTCGCGCCACGCTGGACCCCGAGAAACTGAAGCGCGATCTCGAGGAAGTCGAGCACCTGCGCACCGCCGAAGTTCCCGAGGGTGTGCCGATGGCGCAGTGGGCGCTGGCGTGGTGCCTTCAGAATCCGGCCGTCAGCACCGTGATACCCGGATGCAAGGACCCCGCGCAGGTCCGCTCCAACGCCGCCGCCGCGGAGCTGGTGAGATGACCGCGCGGAAAAGTTTGCGGGGGGACGTGGGCCTGGCAAGCGAGCCAGCGGGACTGAAGTCCCGCGCAGGCTGAAGGCCTGCCCCACTACGCCGAGAAGACCGCGCGTACCTGGCCCACGAATTCCGCCACTTTGACTTTCGGATCGCCCTGGCCCAGGGTCTCGATCGGCAGGAAGCCGCGGTAGCCGGCGCGATCGATGATGGCTTTCACTTTCCGCAGATCGGTCCTCACGCCGTTGGCTACCTCTTCCTTGAGCTGCCACGAGACCGCGTATGGCACGAGCTTCTCGATTTCGCCATAGACCTCGTTGGTCCGCAGGCTGCCGATGTCGAGGATGAAGCCGAACCAGAGGCTGTCCACGGCGTCGATGATGCGGATCGCCTGCGCGGCGGTCTTGATGAAGTCGTTGTGGTTCTGCAAGCCGAGAATCACTCCGAAGCGGGCGGCGTGCGCCGCGCACTCGCGGAAATCGGCCA
>Ga0335081_10004793_pt1 | contig 21378 bp, 17 predicted proteins | sample Lox_Sample_35_FD_206713 | JGI IMG/M metagenome (GOLD analysis project Ga0335081, IMG submission 206713) | Soil microbial communities from Loxahatchee National Wildlife Refuge, Florida, United States - Lox_Sample_3.5 | ecosystem: Environmental > Terrestrial > Soil > Wetlands | place: USA... | reverse complement strand
GGTGGATGACGGCCCAGATGAAAGAAGTGATCCCAACCGCGCCGATCGGGCCGAGGCGAGAGTACCGAATCCCCTGAAAGAGGAACCCCCGAAAGAAGATCTCTTCGAAGATCGGCGCCACGACGAAGATCGCAAGAAGAAGGGCGGGAAGGGAGGAAGCGGTTTCGTAAGCCTCTACCATAAATGGAGGGACGATCGGCTGACGGAGGAGGTAACTCAGTCCATCGGACAGAAATAAAAATGCTGCCAGGATCAGGAGCCACCTGACCCACTCACTCTTCAGTGGCTCTCTGAATCCGATATAATCCTTAAGGGAGATCTTTTTGCGGAGTCTGGCAAAGAAAAGCGTCAGAGGTGTGCAAATCAGTCCTGAAACGATGACCATGACGGCAATACAAAGGCCGTTAGAGGAGAGGCTTTTCGCGTAGACCTCCAGATCGGATCCCGGATGCTGTGCCTTCTCGGCGGAGACGAAAGCCATCACCGTCAAGAATTGAAGGGCCAAAAAGAGAATGAAGACGATCGCCGAAAACCCAAGGGTGGTCCAAAACCCCCAGGGCTTTGCTTTCATTTCATGCGATGATGACAACCATTCTTTCAGCTTCATGCGACCCTTCGGAGAAAGACGACCTTTCGGACGAAGGGCCCGCCTTCTTGAAGAGACCCATCATCCGGAATCACGCCTCTCCGGCGCCAGCCGTGCGTGTGCCGAACACATAGCCAAGAACGAAAGTGAAAAGCGGGTATAACACTTTTAAGCGGTTCTCACCGTGGAAGAATTTATGAAAATCGTCCAGAGAAGTCAACTAATATTTTTCACTTACTCTGCAGAGCCTCGGCACCGCATTCGCGAGGGAAGAGACGGAAGGGGTGGAGGTTGACACCCTTCGCCTAATCTGGTTTAATTAGACACGGCTAAAATGAAAAAAGGCAAAATCAAAATTTCTGCGGTGATCCCCGCGCGCTATGGCTCCACTCGCTTCGAAGGAAAACCGCTTGCCGATATTCTCGGCAAGCCCATGATCCAGCACGTATACGAGGGGGTGCGCCAATCGAAGCTGATCGACGATGTGATCGTCGCTACGGATGATCAAAGAATCATCGATACCGTAGTATCCTTCGGCGGAAAGGCCGTCATCACTTCTCCAACCCATTTCACCGGCACTGACCGAGTGGCTGAGGTTGCCCGAACGCTTAAGTCAGAAATCGTCGTCAACGTGCAGGGCGACGAGCCTCTGATCAAGGGAAACATCATTGATAAAGCCATACGCCCTCTCCTCACCGACGATACCCTGCAGTTGTCGACTCTGATGACCCGAATTGAGGAGGTGAGGGATTGGCTCAATCCTCATATCGTAAAGGTAGTCGCAGACCAAGAGAATTTCGCCCTCTACTTCTCCCGCTCTCCCATCCCCTTCCCCCGCGATCTTCAGATCGGGCGTTTGGAATCCAACCCCTTCGGGACGAATCGGCCTCTTCCGAAGAGGGTGTTCAAACACATCGGCGTCTATGTATTCCGCCGGAAATTTCTTCTCCAGCTCGCAAAAATGAAACCCACTCCTCTGGAAAAGCTGGAGAAGCTCGAACAGCTCCGGGCGTTAGAAAACGGACATCGCATTAAAGTCAACTTGGTCGAGTATGAGCCCGTTTCCGTCGACACCCCGGAGGATATCCAAAAAGTGGAAGCCCTCCTTACGTCCCCTGGTTGAGGTTCTCCGCTCAAATCGATCTTTCCCTTCACCCTCCCCAGTCCAGGGAACATAAATCTTCAGAAAAATAATTTTCTGTTGACTCCATCCATTCATCAAGTATAATGGTTGAGGACGCTTTAAACCGAAGGGAGGTGATATGAAATGAAGAAGGTGCTCGTTCTCGCCGTTGTGCTTACCCTCGCTCTTGCAGCCCTCGCCCTCGCCGATAAGACCACGATGACCGCAAAGGTCGGAGACACACTCTATGTCTGCGGTTGCGGTGAAGGCTGTCTCTGCGACACCATGTCAACGAGCCCCGGCCAGTGCACCTGCGGCAAAGACCTGGTAAAAACAAAGGTGACGAAGGTTGAAAAGGGAAAAATCACGGTGGAGGCAAGGAAGAAACCTTTCATAAGTGTCGCGAAATACGCCTGCGACTGTGGGCCTGAATGTAAATGCAACACCATTAGCCAGAATCCGGGTAACTGCACTTGCGGGAAGAAGATGAAGCTGGTGGAGGTGAAAAGTAAATAGGCAACAGGATTTTATCCGGTATTGGAGTATTAAGACTTAAGACGGGCAGGGTTCCGAGGTTCGAACCCTGCCTATTCTCTTGGATCAGGGGAGAAAGGGTCCGTGGAGATTTACGGTAACTTAACATGAAGAAAAGATTGACTATTTTATACAAGAGAAACCCGCCGAAACCATCTTCTGCTCTTATAGGAATACACGCAGAAAATTCCGAACTTTCATGCAAATATAATTGATTTTCCCACAATTTTGATGTATATTTAGTTGTGTTGATTGAAAAAGGGAAAAAGGTTTCCAAAAAAGTGTCCAAATCCCGCCTTTCACTTTTCTTCACATTCTTCTTTTCCCTTTTTTTTGTTTTTGCCTGCTCCATGCCGTCCTGGTTCCCGATCAAAAAAGGAGCCCCTTACAAGGCAAAAATGAAAGAATTGGTGGACAAAGAAGTCGTCGTCATCGATGAGGAAGAATATGTGAAAGTGTTAAACCCGAAAGCATCGGAGGGAAGGGACCAACCCAAGTTTCTCTATGTTCCGGTCAATGAATACCTTTCCAACAGGGAGGCCTTCACGACCCCTCCCGTGCGGACAGCGGAGGTCAAGAAAGAAACCCCCGCGCCTTCGGAAAAAGCCTCTTCTTCTTTAGAAGAGGGCCTTGTCGCATCTCCGTCGAAATCGACGTCCCCGGGCCTAAAGAAGAGGGTTTTGATCTCTTATTTCGATGACCGAACCGCCGAGGGCGAAGAGGTGGTGGGAGACTGGGTCGCCGAAAAGCTGATGAAAGAGGTGAACCGAAGGTCGCTCCAGGTCCTCTTCGCTGATTATGAAACGGTCAAAGAATTTCTTAAAAAGAAAGAACTGGATGTAACGAACCTCGAAACGCCCAGCATCCTCCAAGCCCTCAACGAGATCTTCGGGGTTCGTGCCCTTGTCGTCGGACAGCTCTCAGGCCCCTACGTCTTTACCACCAAGACACCGAATGATAAAGATGGAACGGCCTCGGCCATCATTAAGATAGACATTAGGCTGATCGACACCTTTTCGGGTAAAACCTTTAAAGCCCTGTCCGCCAGTAACCCCATCTTCGCGGCCAAGGAAAAGGGATCCTTTCCCGAACAGAGGGCCAGTGTCAAGGCGATCGACCTTGCCGTCGGTTCCCTGGGACGCTCGCTTGTCAAAGAATTAGACGCCATGGATTGGTTTTGTCGGATCACGAAGGTAGAGGGCGACGACGTCTACCTCAATGCCGGAAAATTAACCGGCCTCAAGGTGGGAGACGTAATGGAAGTGTTTCGGCATGGCGAATTTGGAGAACGAGGAGAGGTGAAAGGCAGGGTTCGAGTCTCAGCCTTTTTTGGAATCGATGCCTCGATGGGCAGGATGATCCAAGGGGAAAACCCCGATGTCAACGACATCCTGAAATTGGCCAAGAGTGAACCCCGTTAGAAATTACTGCCATTGCGACCCTTCGACATACTCAGGACCGTGAGCACTGTCGAACGACTCGAAACCGAGCGGGGCAACATTTCTAACGGGGGTGCGCATGCGCTAAGCCAGTCGCCGTCGCTAAGACAGCCCTTTAAGGAAATAGCTCCGCGTTGGCATGGCATCGTCCGTCCCGAAGTTGAAATTGCTTTTTTCTTACTGCCAGGAAGGAGGTTTTAAATTTATGTTCCAGATCGGTGATAAAGCGGTTTACCCAGGACACGGTGTTGGAATCATCGAAGCCATTGAAAGCAAACAGATCTCCGGTAGAGAACAGATCTTTTTCATCCTCCGAATTTTGGAGAACGGGATGACCATCATGATTCCCCGGGATAACGTGGAGGCAGCCAAGCTAAGGGGGGTCATCCGAAAGATTGATGTCCGGAAGGTCATCGGAATCCTAAAAGACCGGGATGTGACCGTGGATAACCAGACCTGGAATCGGAGATACCGAGAGTACATGGAAAAAATCAACACGGGGTCGATCTACGGCATTGCGGAAGTCCTCCGGGATCTCCATCTTCTCAAGGAAGAGAAAGAACTCTCTTTCGGCGAGAGGAAAATTATGGACACCGCCAAAAATCTACTGGTCAAGGAGCTGGCCATCGCCCGGGATGTGAAAGAGACGGATATTTTGAGGGAGATCAATTCGATCTTCGGATCATAACCTCTCCCGAATTCCTCTCCTTATCAAATTAAAACACAAACGCGGAAATTCTTTTTCCATACCTTTGATTGGTTTTCTTATGCCATCTGATTAGGGAAAGGAGGTGAACGGGTTGGGCTCATGGGTTCTTCGTATCTTATTGTTCTTTATCTGCGGAATCGGCGGGTATACTCTCGCCCTGGGGGTCGCTCCTTCTTCCCCGGTTCGTTTCCTGGGGCTCATCGGAGGACTTCTCCTCGCCGCGTTGACCCTTCTGGTCGAAAAGGGATTAAAAAAAATTCCTCTACGAAATCTCGTGGGAAGCTTCATCGGATTCATCCTCGGCATCATCATAGCCAATTTCCTGTCCAACGTCTTTTTCTCCAACCTCTTTAACCGCCAGGAAGCGCTGCTTGCCCTGCTAAGCATTCTTTATGGGGTTTGTGGATATATTGGCCTCCGAATCGGCTACAGGAAGGGAGAAGAAATTCATCTCCCCAACTGGAAGCTGTTCCCGAAAAATCTCTCCCAGAGCGGAAACGCGAAGATTCTGGACACCAGTGTGATCATCGACGGCCGCATTGCCGACATCACGGAAACCGGGTTTATCGAGGGACCGTTGATGATCCCGCAATTCGTCTTAAACGAGCTCCAGCACATTGCCGACTCCTCGGACTCCATCAAACGAACGAGAGGCAAGAGGGGTTTGGAGGTCCTGCACCACATCCAAAAACAGGCCAACGTGGATGTCCGGATCGTTGACAAGGATTACCCTGCGGTCAAAGAGGTCGATTCGAAATTGATTGAATTGGCCAAGGAGGTCCGCGGGAAGATCATCACCAACGACTCCAACCTCAATAAAGTGGCGGAGCTCCAAGGGATCGACGTGCTGAACATCAATGAGCTGGCCAATTCGATTAAACCCGTCGTCCTCCCGGGAGAGGAGATCAGTGCTAAAATCCTGAAAGAAGGAAAAGAAATCGGCCAGGGGGTGGCGTATCTCGACGATGGGACAATGATCGTGGTCGATAACGGAAGGAAACAGATGGGCAAGACGATCGATGTCGTCGTCACCAGCGTTCTCCAAACCCCTGCGGGAAGAATGATCTTCGCCCGTCTCAAGGAGGAGGCAGGTCGTGAAACCAAGGGGAAGGATTACGACTACTCTCCGCTGGACAGTGAATTCTGAACCTTGTTCCCCTCACCTTTCCCCTCTCTCCTCGGGGGAGAGGGGAAAGGTGAGGGGTTGACTGTTGAATGATGAAGGCCGATGCAGTAATCGTCTCCGCAGGAAAGGGACTTCGCTTCATGGAGGGGAAGTCGACAACACCCAACCATGGGAAGAAACAATTCCACTTCCTGGAAGGGAAGCCCATTCTCGCCCATGCCCTCGACAAATTCGAGACCTGTCCCTTGATCCGTTCCATCCTCCTCGTGGTGGGCCAGGAGGATATGGATTACTGCCTGAAAGAAATCGTCGAAAAATATAACTTTCAAAAGATCTCCCAGATCGTCCCGGGCGGGAAACGGAGGCAGGACTCCGTAAAGAACGGGATCGACGCCCTACCGAAGGACGCAGAGGTAGTGGCTATTCATGACGGGGTCCGTCCTTTCGTCACCCGAGCCATGATCGAGGATGCCCTTCACGCTGCGGTGCGGGTGGGGGCCGTGGTACTGGCCGTACCGGTGAAGGACACGATTAAAGTCTCCAACCCGGATGGAACCGTTCTCAAGACGCTGGATCGGGAATCCCTCTGGCAAATCCAGACGCCTCAGACCTTCCAGGTCAATGTGATCAAAGAGGCTTACTATCGGGCGGTGGAAGACGGATTTATCGGGACGGATGATGCCTCCCTTGTCGAACGTCTGGGAGTAAAGGTCCATATCCTTCCCGGGTCCTATACGAATATTAAGATCACCACCCGCGAAGACCTGTTTTTGGCCAACCTCTTCCTCAAGACGGACTTCCTTACGAAAGAACAGACGAAGGAGAAATGAAAAGCAGATGAGGGTTGGCTTCGGATATGACGTTCATCCTTTCGTTTCAGGCAGGCCGTTGATTCTGGGAGGAGTGAGAATCCCCTATCTCTTTGGCTTGAAGGGACATTCCGATGCGGATGTTCTCGTCCATGCCATCTGCGATGCCTTGCTCGGGGCTGTTGCGGAGGGAGATATTGGAAGACATTTTCCCGATACGGATCCGCAGTACAAAGATATCGAGAGCACGATCCTCCTGAAAAAGGTGCTGACCAGAGTGAGGGAGAAAGGGTTTCGCCCGGCCAATGTGGATGCCACCATCGTGGCCCAAAAACCCAAACTCTCCGATTTCATCCCCAGAATGGTGAAAGAGGTCGCGGATGTCCTGGGAATTGAACCAGGGAGGGTGAATGTGAAGGCGACCACGACCGAGGGGTTGGGATTTACCGGCAGGGAAGAAGGGATTGCCGCATATGCCGTGGCCCTGGTGGAAGAAGGCTGACGAATGTTTCTCAAATCCAAATTTCAAATTCCAAATGTCAAATGAATGTCAAAGGTCCAAATCCAAAAGTTTAGAAATTTGAACTTTGGACTTCATTTGATATTGATTCACCTTCGGTTCATCACTTCGTGCGAACGTTGACATTTGAGATTCCTTAAGGACTAGTATGGGTGCCAAGGTTCGGGTACGTTTTGCGCCTGCCCCGACGGGGCTTCTCCATATCGGAAATGCCCGGACGGCTCTGTTCAACGCTCTCTTCGCAAAACGAAATCAAGGGACATTCGTTCTCCGCATCGAAGATACGGACTTGGAGAGATCGAACGATACCTCCATTGACCGGATCTTTGAAGATCTCCAGTGGCTTCGAATCTCCTGGGACGAAGGCCCCGACCGGGACGGGCCCGTGGGTCCTTATCGTCAATCCCAGCGTACCGCCATCTATCGTGAATTTGCCGATCGATTGTGCCGAGAAGGAAAGAGTTACAAGTGTTTTTGCTCCAGAGAAAGGCTGGAAGCCCTTCGAAAGGAGCAACTCTCCAGAGGAAAGATGCCACGGTATGACGGACGGTGCCGCTCCCTTTCCGAAAAAGAGATTGCCAAGATGGAGGCGTCCGGTCTCCAACCCGTCCTGCGATTTCCCATAGAAAAAGGACCCATCGTGTTTCAGGACCTGATCCATGGAAAAATGAATTTCGATTCCGCCGGGATCGGCGATTTTATTATCGTCCGATCGGACGGGATGGCCGCTTATAATTTTGCCTGTGTCGTCGATGACCACTCCATGAACATCACTCACGTCATCCGGGGGGAGGACCATCTCTCCAATACGCGGCAGGTCGTCCTCTATCAGGCCCTGTCCTGGCAGCCCCCTCTCTTCGCGCACCATCCTCTGATCCTCGGGCCGGACCGGTCACCGTTGAGCAAACGGCACGGCGCGACTGCCGTCTCCCAGTACCGGGAGGAAGGCTTTTTGCCGGAGGCCCTCCAGAATTATCTCATCCTTTTGGGCTGGACGCCTCCTTCCGGCCACGAAACGCTTTCTTTTCAAGAAATGGCGGAGGAATTCTCAATCGAAGACGTTTCGAAAAGTGCTCCTGCTTTCAACCGCAAGAAATTGGAATGGCTGAACAGTTTTTACATCCGGGAAAAGGAGGAGGGACAGCTTTCCGAGATTCTGATTCCCTACCTTCAAAAGGCCGGGATACGGACGGATGAAATCGATCGTCAATGGTTCGGCCAAGTCGCGGGCCTTTTAAAGGAAAACATCGTCGTCCTCTCACAAGTGGAGGAGTATCTTGGTATTTTCTTCGATGAAAAATTCTTCTTTGAGGACGGGGCTAAAACCGTCCTCCAGGATCCGAGAAATCGCGAAACCCTTCGGTCTGTCCTCGACGCATTAGAGACGTCATCAGAGACGTCATCCGAAATCGTATTTTCGGGACAGACGTCCCTGCTCTCTCAACTGGAAAAAAAGACAGGCCGGAAAGGAAAAAGCCTTTACGCGCCCGTTCGGGCGGCAACGACCGGAAAAATGAAGGGACCCGAGTTGGCCAAGACCCTTTCCCTCCTCGGGAAGGAGCGGATCATCCGTCGAATTAAAATGGCGCTGGATCTTTCTTAGCAGAAAGAATATCTAAATCCGAAGCACGAAGCTCGAAACAAATTCAAATGACCAAAGCACCAAAGCCAAAATTCTTAAAAATTTGAACCTTTGAATGTAGGATTTGTTTCGGATATCGATATTCGGATTTCGGATTTCTGTGGGGAATCGAGTATGCCCCTTCGCGTTCACAATACGCTGACTGGAGACAAGGAAGACTTTGTCCCTCTCCATGAAAAAAAAGTGGGGATGTATGTCTGCGGGGTGACCGTCTATGATCTCTCCCACATCGGCCATGCCCGCTCTGCCATCGTCTTCGATACGATCTATCGTTATCTTCGGTATCGCGGTTATGAAGTCACCTTCGTGCGAAACTTCACGGATATCGATGACAAGATCATCAAGCGGGCCAACGAGGAAGGCGTCGACACTAAGACTGTCGCTGAAAAATACATCGCCGAGTTTAACGCTGACATGGGAAGGCTGGGCCTGGAAAAGCCTTCGGTGGAGCCCAAGGCCACAGAGCATATTCCGGAAATGATTCGATTGATTTCAACCCTCCTCCAAAAAGGGGTCGCCTATCAAAGCGGCGGCGACGTCTTTTTCTCCGTGCGAAAATTCAAAGACTACGGAAAGCTCTCAAAGAGGGACTTGGAAGAGATGCAGGCGGGAGCACGGGTCGAGATTGACGAAAAGAAAGAAAACCCGCTCGACTTCGCCCTCTGGAAAGCCAGCAAACCCAGGGAGCCCTTCTGGGAAAGCCCCTGGGGAAAAGGAAGGCCGGGCTGGCACATCGAATGTTCCGTGATGAGCCAGAAGTATCTGGGCGAGACCCTGGATATCCACGGCGGCGGGAGGGATCTCATTTTCCCCCACCACGAAAATGAAATCGCCCAATCCGAAGCGGCCACCGGAAAAACCTTTGTCCGATACTGGGTTCACAACGGCTTCGTCAACATCAACAAGGAGAAGATGTCCAAATCTCTCGGAAACATTCTCACCGTCAAGAGAATCCTCGAAGATTGGCATCCAGAGGTCCTTCGACTCTTCTTCCTCTCTCACCATTATCGAAGCCCTGTGGATTACTCAGAGGACAGCCTCAGCGAGGCGAAAACGGGCCTGGACCGATTTTACAGCACCATCCACGGGCTGAAAGAAGAAGTGAAGAAGCCCCCCGTCTCACGAAGAAAGATTGAGCCCATGGTCATCGAAAATTACCGTAGCGCGATCGAATCCTTCCCGGCCCGATTTGAAGAAGCCATGGATGACGATTTTAACACCGCCCAGGCCTTAGGATATTTCTACGACCTCCAGACCCAGTTGAACGGCCTTCTCAGCCTTTCAAAAGGCCAGCCGACCGAAGAGATGATCACCCTGTTGAGTCGGGGAGCGAATCACTTCAGGACGAAGGGATGGGTTTTCGGGCTATTCCGAGAGGAGCCTGAGCGGTATCTGACCCATCAGAAAGAAGAGGGACTGAAGAGGCTCAATCTTACGGAACAAGTCGTTCTTCGATCCATTGAGGAGAGGAACCTGGCGAGAAAAGAGAAAAACTGGCAAAGAGCAGACGACATCCGAAAGGATCTTCTGTCGAAAGGGGTGGTCTTAGAGGACACCCCTTCCGGCACCCTCTGGAAGCTGAAATAACGTTCATCTCGATCTCAAATCTCTAATTCCGCATTCCCTGCCTACCGGCAGGCCCTGAACCTAGCGTGGTACAGGGCAGGCAGGCGCGATCCGAAATCCCCAGTTGTGTTCTTATTCTCTTTTCAGCCATTGGGTCAACGCGTTCAATTGGATGGTAAGGTAGGAGACCATGATGACCAAAAGGACTAACAAGAACGTATTCGTATTGACAATCCATAGGACACTCATTTCTCCCTCCTTTCCATCTTTGAACCGGTGTGAACCCCGTTAGAAATTCCAGCGGGGCATCATTTCTAACGGGGTTTACACGCTTTGAGCCCCGTCTTTCAGCATGACAGCCAATTCCCCTCGTGTATAGCTTTCCCTTATCCCGGGCTTTGAAAGCAAATACTCCACAATATCCTCGTGCGTCAGCGGGTACACTTCCTTCAATCCGGAAATGACGTATTGCAGGTATCGGGGCGACGGAGCGACAGGGGCCTCCAGAGTGATGTCTCTGGAAGAGGTGAACGTATAGATCGGAAACCCGTCCTGCTCTCCCAGATAGAGGATATTCCCGTACCACGACTCCTGAAAGATCATGCCGCCTTGTCGCTTCACCTTCTCTAAATCCACGGAGACCCTCGCTCCCTCATTCTCCTGGCTGACCACGTCGAGGAATTGCTGTTCCGTGATAAGGTACATCCTGCCCAGCGTTGCCTCGGTTTCTTCTTTTTTGAGTCCGATAAACGCGACCCCCTTATTGTCCCACTGGGGAGATTGTTTGGCGAAATATAACGGGTAAGAGATTTTGATCGGCTGGTCGCCTTTCGGAGGTGTTTTGTCACGGCAGCCCATCGAAGGACCGGAGGCGCCGTCGGCCTGTCCGCCTTCGATGTAGCGCATGAATTTCCGGCTGCACAGATTCGATCCATAGTTCGCGTACCAGACAAGATTCGTCAAGGCGATGAAGCGCTCATCGTTTCTTAAATTTCCGAAATCCTCCTCCTTCTTCGCCTCTAAGGCCATATTCTTATCGATTTGTATGGCCTTGTACAGGCTCTCCAGGGCAGCGTCCGTATAACCCATTCTGGCTTCGAAGCAGGCCTTGTTATACCACCCCGTCGCATTATTTCTGTTAATCTGGACAATGCTATCCCAGCATTTGATCGCCTCTTCATGCCTGCTCAATTTGGAAAGTGCCAGCCCTTTGGAAATCAGGGCATCAATGTTCGTCCATTCCTTGTCCAGAACGGCATCCAAACAATTCAGCGCTTCCTCGTAATGTCCCAAGCTGAATAAGACCTGCCCCTTGGCCAGGAGGCCGGCCTGGTATTCCGGGTTCAACCTCAACGCTTCATTCAGACAGGACAACGCGTCGTCATATCTGCCAAGGTTGAAAAGGGCGAGCCCCTTCATGCCAACCAATTGATGATTGGCAGGGTTCACCTTCAACGATTCACCCGCGCACTCTACGGCCTCTTTGTGTCTCCCCAGATTGGACAGGGCTCTGGCCCGAAGCTCCCAGAGACCGCCATCTTTCGGATTTGCCTCTGAGGCTCTTTGCAAGGAGTCTAAGGCCTCCTCGTTCCTCCCGAGATGAATCAAAATCGCGCCTTTCAGCTTGAGGGCGTCCCCACTATGGCGATGCAGCCCTAATGCCTTATCGGCATATCCCAAGGCTTCATCATACCTCTGAGCATCCAAAAATATTCTGACTCTATCGACCCACGGCGGCTCAAAGGAGGGGTTGATCTCTATCGCTTTGTTGAAGCATTCCAGAGCTTCCTTCGCTCTGCCCTGCTTTTGGAATTCCGCTCCTTTGCGGTGCCACGCGATCTCATCTTCATGGAAAACGGTATATCCCAATACGTTCAGCTTATCCGCCAAGGCCTTCAGGTAACTCTGGAACCTCTCCTTATCTTTTTCCTTCTTAAACTTGACCTGGGTGACAAATCCTTCTTTCATCCATTCCACGTTGACTCTGTACCGGAGCGAATGGGGTACTCCCAGATAGAATTCATTTTTCGACTCGGGAGATATTTCGAGAAGGGTGTGTGTTCCGGCCGGGCTGTTGGGAACTTTCGCCCCGATGATAAATTTCTCGGCCTTTCCTCCCCTGACTTTTTCGATCCGATCGAATCTTGTCTGAACGTAATATTCCGGAAAATCCCTGAGAAAAACGTTGTCGGTGAGCTTGCGGTATAAGTTGAAGACGGGATCTTCCGAAAAACCGACGAAGAACCGTTGGGTATCCGCAGCGCCTTTTGAGGCCCAGAGGTATTTTAGATAAAGCAGGTCAAACGGACCTCCGTTGAAGCGAAGCTTGCCGTTCTTTTCGGAAATCACACGATCTTTTTGAAGCTCTCCGATAGCCCCCCTTGCCGCCGACCTCCAGCGGGAAATATCTTTTGGCTGGGCTCCGTCTATCCCGTCGAGTAACACAAATTCGGCAAGCCATTTTTTGGAAGCATTCGGAAGTTCGAGCAGAGATACGAGAACCTTCAAGACGTCTACCCCGTACCCCCTCATCTTGTTCGCAATCTCATAATGCCCCGCTTTTCTGAACGCCTCCATCTCTTTCAGAACATCGCCCCATACCTCTGGGGATACTCCAATCTTAGGATTCTTCCCGTCCTTCCAGCGTCGGTACATAAAATGGCCGACCAGGTTTATCTCATACGGAGAACCGTTGGTGATCGCGTGGATTCCGCCGATGCAGGCTTGATCGAAAACCCTTTTCTCTTTGTCGGCGAGCGGTTTCAGCAGGCATTCTTCCGTCTCTTTCGCATTCTTGAAGTTCTCGACGTTGATTCTCTTGAAAAACGCGGGGACGGGTGATATGGCATCGCCGGGAAAGGACCACAGGTCCTCCGCTCCGGAAAAGACCAGGATATACCCCTCCAGCTCTACAAAGGCATTTCTTATCTTTCGCAAGAGATGCCGGTTCTGGGTCAGCAACTCACCGTCGTCAAAAAGCAGGACAATCGTTGGAATACGCCGCTTTCGTGCCTCTTTGTGGATGTTCCTTAAATCCTGGACCAGGATCTCTTGAGGCATCGTTCTGTTCTTTTTTCTCATGAATCCTATGTACGCGCTGCCGTGGAGGAAGGGAAGCTTTCTCTCCGACTCGACATCGAGCTCGTCGACCACTTTCCGGTAGGCCCTGTAGACGGACCCGGTCAGCCCGCCGTACAGCCCTTTTTCTGCGGCTTTTGTGATGATTCCGTCAAGCATTTCCTTAAAAAAGGAAACGTCATTCCGAACCGTTTCTTTATTGAGAGGGATCTTCACGGCAAGGTATCCCAAGCCCTTTGCCATATATTCGATGATGTTGAGAAAACTCGTCTTCCCCGCGAAGCTTGGGCCTACAAGGGCGAGGTGAAAATACTTGGGCTTTTCATCCTTGGAAAGTTTCAAATAGTACTCGATTTCTTCGAGTTCGCCGTGCCTTCCGGCAAAGAGCATCGGGGCTCGAATCGGACCCATAAAGTCGTACGGGTTATGAACCTTCTTCTGCTTTGCCTTCATTATCTCCTCTCCTGATTCCGCATGAATGCTGTTTTTTCGTTATCGGATGAGATAGGGCGCCCTTTTCGACGCGGAATTATATCAGCTTCATTCCACCTTGTAAACTTTTTCTTTGGGCCGCGACAGAATGCCTCACTCTCCGCCTTATTGTGGTCATTCCTTCGGAAGCAGGAATACAGGGTTCCCCATGAAAATCGGGACCCAGCGAATAAAATGGATCCCGGCTTTTGCCGGGACAACGTCTCGATTCCGGGTCGCCCCCGGCTCAAGGGCCGGGGTTGCCCGGAATGACGATCCTACATTTCAGCGAGGCTCGACCGGAAAATCCGATTTACCCTTAGGTGCGGCATCGCGCCTGGGTCACTTTTCACTTGTCTGGGCCTTGCATTTTTGGTATAAGTGACTTCAAATCGGTGAAAAAGGCAATAGGTTGGGACAAATGTTAGCCAAAGTCCTGAGCAGCACCGTTTTTGGAATCGACGCCTATGTCGTAGAGGTAGAGGTAGACATTGCCCAGGGCCTTCCTACCTTCGCAACCGTCGGGCTTCCGGAAGGTGCGGTCAAAGAATCCAAGGACAGGGTCAAAGCAGCCATTAAGAACTGCGGCTACGACTTCCCCTCCCAGAGGATTACGGTCAACCTGGCGCCGGCGGATATCAAGAAGGAAGGAGCGGCTTTCGACCTCCCCATGGCCATTGGCATCCTCGCAGCCACCGAGGTGGTTCAAAAGAACAAGCTGGCCCACTATTTTATCCTAGGCGAGCTCTCTCTTGACGGGCAGGTGAAGCCGATAAGAGGCACGCTCCCCGTTGCCGTAGCCGCAAGAGATGCGGGATATCAAGGTCTCCTGCTTCCCAGAGACAACTCCAAGGAAGCAGCGGTGGTCAAAGGAATTGAGATTCTTCCTCTCGATACCCTCTCCGATTGTGTTCAATTTTTGAACGAAGGTCTCCGGATCAATCCCGTCGAAGTGGATCTCGACGATATCTTTAGGACAGAGATGAATTATCCGGTTGATTTCAACGATGTGAAGGGCCAGGAGCATGTGAAGCGTTGTCTGGAAGTGGCAGCGGCAGGGGGCCACAATGTTATCATGATCGGACCTCCTGGCTCCGGAAAAACCATGCTGGCCAAAAGGCTCCCCACGATCCTGCCGGATATGAATTTTGAGGAGAGCCTTGAAACCACAAAAATCCACAGCGTAATGGGATTGATCCCACCCGACAGCGCCCTCATTGTGACCCGACCGTTTCGAAGCCCTCACCACACAATATCCGATGCGGGCCTGATTGGAGGGGGGCAGATCCCAAAACCCGGGGAGGTCAGCCTTTCTCACAACGGAGTTCTTTTCCTGGACGAACTACCCGAATTCAAAAAGAATGTCCTGGAGGTGATGCGCCAACCCTTGGAAGAGGAAAGAGTGACTATCGCCCGTGCAGCCACCTCCCTCACCTACCCTGCCCGCTTCATGCTGGTCGCTGCTATGAACCCCTGTCCATGCGGTTACTACAGCGATCCCAACAACGAGTGCACCTGCACGATCCCGCAGATCCAGCGCTATCGGTCCAAGATCTCCGGACCTCTCATGGACCGAATCGACATCCATATTGAGGTTCCCGCAGTCAAGTACAGGGACCTGGCAAGCCGTGAACCCGGTGAGTCCTCCAGGGAAATCAAGAAACGAATCGATTCGGCCAGAAAAACCCAACTCAATCGCTTCAAAGGGCTGAAGATCTACTGCAATGCTCAGATGACTAACCGCCATATCAAGAAGTTCTGCCAGATTGACGAGGCGAGCCAGAAATTGTTGGAATTGGCCATCGATAAATTCGGCCTGAGCGCCAGGGCCTATGCGAGGGTGCTGAAGGTCGCGCGGACCATTGCCGACCTTGAAGGCCAAGAGAATATCCAACCCGCCCACCTCTCCGAGGCGATTCAATACAGAAGTCTTGATCGAAATCTTATTTCCTGACCGCTTCCTTCAGACCATTATGAGGGTGTTTTCGAGCACTCCTGTGAAAGGTTTTGACAAAATCTTTTTTTTGTAGTATTTTAGCGGTTGTTGAGGGGATAGGTATGAAGATCAAGCTTAAATTTTTCGGTTTTCCCGAAGTGGAGAAGAAGGTAGGGGGCAAGGAGATTGACCTCGATTTGGACGGTAGTACCTATGGTGACCTCCTCAACTATCTGCACAAAACTTACGGTGAGTCAATCAAGAAGACTTTACGGCAGCAGATCCTCAGAAACGGGAAGGAATGGATCCGCAGGGATGATCTGGCATACTCCTTGCGAGATGGCGATCAGCTTAGCTTTCTACGGATGGTGTCCGGCGGATAATTAGGGAACGCCCCATTCCATTCCCTGTTCCTTCGAGGCCTTCACCTGTATTCGTCAAAGACCCACGATCTTTTCAATCGTTCCCTGGTAGGCCCCTTCGATAATGGTACGGAGAACCTCCTCGCTTTTCTCGGCCGGTACGGGTCTGGGTGAAGCCTCGAGCTTCATCCTGTTCTGAGAGGCATCCCGAACGGCCTTGTCAATCAGATCCTCCGAAAAATTCCTGAACTCCCTCAATGTCAGAGGGAAATTAACCTTCTTGTAAAATGCGAATAATCCTTGGACAAAATCCTCTGTCAAGTTTTTTGACTCCGGAATGGACATCAATTCCGCCACCTTCTTCATCTTTTCCGCGATATTCGGGGCATAATAGGCCGAGTAATACGGAAGCATGACGGCAACGGCTTCTCCATGGTCCATGACATCGGACCAACTGAACGAATTGAGGTGGGGCAGGCCAGCCTGTTTATAGAAGAGGACAGACCCGCCGAGAGTGCTCGCGAGAGCCATCATCCGTCTGGCTTCTCTGTCCTGGCCGTCCTTCAAGACCCTCGGTAGGCCTTCGAGAACAAGCTGTAATCCGATGAGTGCCCTTCGGTTGGCTTCCGGGTCTGCCGTCTCATCGACATTGTTGAAATAACCTTCCATGAGATGGGCCATCGCATCTAAGCCGGTCACTCTGGATACGTGCTTTTCGCAAAAATGAGTGAACTCAGGGTCAACGATCGCCTCGGTAGGCACGATGGCAATATCGAAGATCAGCTTTTTTACGTGGAGCCATGTGTCAGTAATGACTGAGAATTTGGTAAGTTCACTCCCTGTCCCGCCGGTCGTGGGTAGAGCAATGAGGTCAATGATTTTCTTCACCTTTTGGGAAACCATGCCCACTCCGAAATAGTCATCGATCTCCCCTTCCCTGATTGTTCCTAAAATACCCACTGCCTTAGCCGCATCGATGACGGACCCTCCGCCGACAGCAAGGAGTGAATTAAAATTTCCAGCTAAAAGATGATAAGCAATACGATAGACCGTCTCCTTGCTTGGATTGGGCTCTATCCCCTCGACGATCTTATAACTGACCAAGTTTTTTCCAAGAGATTGGAGAACTCGATCCAACCCTCCGGATTTCCTAATCGAACCCTTTCCAATGACCAGGAGTGTTCTGTCCCCATATTTCTTGGCGACCTCCCCGACTCGAAGGACAGCTCCTTCACCGAAGTGGATCCTGGTGGGTTTCCAGGCCTTCAGGATCTCTTCGGCTTCTGCCATCACCCTTTCTATCCCCTTCATCTCAATATTCCCTCTCCCCATACTCATCCATTCCGAGTCGTTCGAGCAAGCCCGGGGTCGGATCGCCGTCTGTATCCCACTCCCGAACTTTGTAGTATTCAAGAATTGCTTGATCCAACCCAATCGGGACTTTTCCAGCGGCTGGACCTTCGTTCACCGGTTCCATGAACCGCTTGGGATACTTGAAGTCGTCCTCCTTCTTCCAGCCATAGCGGATGTTCAGGAGCTTCTGGAGGGTGGTAATTCGTTCTCCGCATTTTCGTAAATCATCGGTGTTCCATCCCAGCCCACAGGCCGCATTCAGGGTGTTCGTCAAGTCTGTGAGAGTGTAACCGCTGAATTCCTGAAATTTGCAGTGGCCGGCAGAGTTAATCACATTGCAATAGTCATGAAATTTGGCGTTGTAATCGGGTAAATTTTTCCAGTCCCAGCGTTCATCATTCGTAATGTCACCAATTCCCCATTCAGGGAGCCGGACGTTGCAGACCCAGATGTGCTGGGAATTCCCGCGTTCGTGGTTCGGTCCGGAAGCCACGCCTGTGCAGTAGTTTAGTGCGGAGATGTATTGGGCTCGCCAGTTGTGTGCCGCGATTTCCTGCCCTTTCATGGCAACCGCCCACGCCTCCGAGCCTTTTCCTATTCGCTGGGCGGCATATTGACATCCCTCGCCCAACAGATAGGCAAGTCCGCCTTCACGAAGACCGATTCTCTTCGTCAGTTCAACTACCGCTTCATGATTGCCCCATTTGAGATCGAGCCCATAGGTATCCTTTTTTGTGAGCACACCTTTCTCGTAGCATTCCATGGCCCAAGCGATGACCACACCCAGCGATATGGTATCCATGGAATACTTGTCTGCCAGTTCGCAGGCATAGGCGATGGCCTTGACATCGGCGCACATCGTGTTGAAGCCCATCATTGCGAAAGATTCATACTCCGGCCCCTTGCCCTTAAATTGATAAGGTCCTTCTTTCACCTCGCAACGATTATGGCACTGGACAACGCAATATTTACATGGCCAGGGTTTTGCATTCAGTTCTCTGGCATAGTTGGAAGCATGCCATGCCTTCACCCCTTCCGGCCAGTCCGCCAACCGATAGTTGCTGATCGGCAAGTTCCCCTGAGGAGCGAACAACTCGGTCGCTGCCGCTGTCCCTACCCGTTTGGTCTGGAGCCATTCAGGTTTTTGTGAATCGATCAATGCAAGCCGACGGTTGATCTCCTTGCTCAGCTTATTCAGCTCCGCTGAGTCAGAGTATTTCAACTTCTGGCTGCCTTTTATCGCGATAGCTTTTAGGAGCTTCGCTCCCATGATCGCACCCATTCCGCTTCGACCGCAGTACGACTTCTTATGGGTCTGAATATTGGCAAACCGAACTCCCCGCTCTGCTGCCTGGCCGATGCTGAGCACTTCGAAGTCTTCTCCCTCCGTGGCATGAATTACGTCCTCGGCCTCATAAGCATCCCTCCCCCAAAGACGGCCGGCACTCTTGAGCGCCGCCCTGTCGTCCTCGACGACGAGATAGACAGGTTTTTCGGACCGACCCGTCACCACAATCGCATCATAGCCCGCGGCCTTCATCTCGATGCCGAAACTCGCCGTTGCCGCGGAACCGGCATTCAGGTGAACGGACGGCGAAATAGCGGTCGTTGCCCACTTGCCCGCTCCGGTCTGCGCAATCCCATTCAGAGTCCCCGCGGCAAAAGTCAAGCAATTTGCGGGATCGAAAGGCAGCGTGCCTCGCGGGCTCTCCCTCCACATGAAATATGCGCCAAGCCCCTCTCCCCCCAAAAAATATTCGTAGATTGCATCCGGAATCGTTTCAGCTTGGCAGGTCCCCCTGCTCAAATCGACCCTCAAGACTTTGTTCCATACGCCTTTCATAACTTCTCCTCCTTTCGTCTTCCTGAAATTGGCTTGGGTTCAATTCTTACATGAGGCCGTCTCTTTTCTTAAATTGAGGACCGCCTTCGCGGTCTAAATATCAATGGGTCTGAAGATCAGTACGATGGCCATAACGATAAACACCATTGTTTCAGCGCCCTGCGACCAGTACCTTGCCGTCAAAGACATCACCATCCCCAAACCGAAGGCGGAGAGAAAAGTTCCATTCAAATTTCCCATTCCACCCACGATGACCACGGCAAAACTCAGCAAAAGGATGGAGAGCCCCATATAAGGATGGATGGAGCCGATAGGGGCATAGAGCACTCCTCCCATGCCGGCCAGAGCGCTTCCCAGTACAAAAACGATTGAAAAATATTTATCAACGTTGACCCCTAGACATCTCACGCCGTCTTTGTCCTCCAAGGCTGCTACGACAATTTTCCCTACGATGGTTTTTTTAAAAAAGAAATTTAAAGCAACGAAGAGTAAGATGGCGATGAGGACGATCAGAATTCGGTAAATTGGAAGGGAGAGGCCCCAGAACATCAGATATTTTCCAATCGGATCGCTCATCGGATAGGGATTGACCCCCCAAATCCACTTGATCGCATCGACACCAATCAAAGTGACAGCAAAGGTAGCAATGAAGGTGTAATCAAGAGATTCACCATAAAGCCTCCTGATGATAAAACGCTCAATCACATAGCCGATCGGAATGACAACGATGACCGCAAGGCTTGCAGCAAGTACAAAATAACCCCTAAAAAAAGCGACCATACTAACCAGCGCATAGACGCCTATTGTGTAAGTCAATGTATGAGCAAAATTGATCACCCTCATCGTCCCAAAAGTCAGCGAAAGGCCGATAGAAATGAAGTAGAGAATTGCCCCAATCGAAAAACCATAGACGATGGTGTAAATCATAGATGAGCCGTCCCCCCTTCAAACGGCTTTCGAATAAGCCTCTTTTTGATGACATTTTCCCAAAGATCCTGAAAGTATCCCCAGATGCCTTTACGGAACCTGAAGGTGATAATCAGCAGAGAGAATCCTAAGAACATCTCCCATCGATGAATGTAAAGGGGTAAAAAATTACTGATGATCATGTAGGTTACGCCGCCTATGAGCGCTCCATAGAGATTACCCGCCCCTCCGATCAGACAGGCGAAGACAACCCCCACATTACTATTCACATCCATCGCATTGGGATTGACGTAATGATAGTTAAGGGCGGTGAGCGCTCCTGCAAGACCGGCAATGGACCCAGCGAGTACAAAAGTCAGCCATTTGTAAAAATAGGTATTGTACCCGAGAAAACGAACTCTCGTTTCATCCTCCTTGATCGATCGGATCATAATTCCGTAGGGTGAAGAGGTCAGTCTTTTCAGAAGATAAAAAACCAACAGCAGACAGAGAAGAACGAATATAAACATGATGTGGCGGCTGCCAAAATTGAGAAAGCCTAATTTTGAGACGGTCACTCCAAACCCGTCTTCTCCCCTTGTAATTTCTCTAAGGGGCGAGAGAACAAGAAAAAATCCAATATGGTTGAAAGCCAGATTGATCAGGGCAAAACAGGCGCCCGTCGTCCTAACAATGATGAGGCCCAGAAGCATCCCTAATAGTCCTGCAACAGCAATTCCAACTAATATGGCAAGAAGAGGATTCCCGTTGATATATTTGATAAAAAGGCCAGAGCAGTAAGCCCCTGTGCCTAAAAAAAGCAAATGGCCAAAGGAAAGCCGGCCCATGTAACCATAGAGCAGGTCAAAGGACATCGCAAAAACACAAAAGATCATAAAGTCCGTCACCCTATGGATCGACAGGACGGGAGTAATCAGCAGAAAACCTCCGGCGATCACCAAAGAACTGATGATTCCATGATCCTTCACCGGAGCGTTCCTTGTTGGCACAGAAAGTTCGCTTCTTTTGCGCGAATGGAATGAATACGCTTTCACCTTAGAGCCATCCTGTTGTTCAGAGATATTCTTCCAACCCTCGAGTATCCAAAATTTCTGACTTATCAATGATTTCCCTTGCGAGCTTGCCTTCCTTAAGGATGTGGATTCGGTCGGCCAAGCGGTTGACCATGGAAAGGTTTTGCTCGACGATCACCGCAGACACTTTATCCCTTAAACCGCTTAGAATGGATACAATCTCCTCGATCACAATAGCGGCTAACCCTTGAGTGGGTTCATCGATCAAAAGGAGTTTAGGTTCTCCGACCAAGGCCCGGCCGACCAGCAGGATCTGTCTCTGCCCACCACTCAACTGTCCT
>Ga0335081_10004792_pt1 | contig 21381 bp, 15 predicted proteins | sample Lox_Sample_35_FD_206713 | JGI IMG/M metagenome (GOLD analysis project Ga0335081, IMG submission 206713) | Soil microbial communities from Loxahatchee National Wildlife Refuge, Florida, United States - Lox_Sample_3.5 | ecosystem: Environmental > Terrestrial > Soil > Wetlands | place: USA... | reverse complement strand
CTTCGCTGGCCATCGGCGCGGAGATCGCGGGCATGGTGGACGGATCGTGAACATCCAGGTCGAGTGCTACGCGGGATACAAGGCTGACGAGCGCCCCATCCGGTTCCAGCTCGGCCAGCGCTGGCTTGGCGTGGAAGACGTGCTCGACCGCTGGTACGATCCGCACGCGATCTACTTCCGCGTCCGCGCGGATGACGGCGGCACTTACATCCTCAGGCACGATGAGGCTGCGGACGCCTGGACGCTCGAATCTTACCGTGCGAGCTAAATCGCACGTACAGCACTTGACGCGGTTTTGGCGGTGATATAGTAAATGCTGATGACTCCGTAGTAGATACCGATGGTACGTCAAAAGCTAACCGCGTTGGAGTTGCGCATCATGGAAGCCCTCTGGAAGCAGGGCCGCCTCTCGATCCGCGAAATTCAGGAATCATTTCCCGAGCCGGACCGTCCGGCCTACTCGACGGTTCAGACCACGGTCTACCGCCTGGAGGAGAAGGGCGCCGTGCGGAGGCTGAGGAAGATCGGCAACGCGCACATCTTCGATGCGGCCATCTCTCGCAAGGAAGCCGGCAGCCGCCTCGTGGACGAAGTCCTGGATCTCTTCGGCGGCAATCCGCAGTTGGTGATGGCGCAGATGGTGGAAGCCGGCAAACTTACGCTGGATGACATTCGGGAGGCCGAGAGGCTGATTCAGGAGCTGTCCCGGAAGCAGGAGGGGGGAAATGAGTGAACTGGGCAATCATCTCTGGCAATCGACGCTGTTTGCGGCCGCGGTGGCCGCGGCGTGTTTCGCTCTCAAAAACAACCGGGCGCGGACCCGCTACTGGCTCTGGCTGGCGGCGTCGCTCAAGTTCCTGGTGCCGTTCTCCCTGCTGCTTTCGCTGGGAACGCGCGTGGAGATCCGGTCGGTGCGAATGGCGACGGTGATGCCGGCGATGCGCGTCGAACAGATCACGACGTCGTTTGCGCCGATGCCGGTTGCGCCGGTTGCGGCGGCCTCTCCGCTGTGGCGGCCGCTTGCGCTGGCGGCGATCTGGATCGCCGGGTCGCTGCTGCTCGCGGGGCGCTGGCTGTGGCGCTGGAGCGCGCTTCGCAGGCTGCGAAGGAACGCGACTCCGCTGCCGATGCACTATCCGATTCCCGTGGCGGTGTTGGCTTCCGCGATCGAGCCGGGGGTATTCGGCCTGTTCCGCCCGGTCCTGCTGCTGCCGGAAGGCCTGGCGGCGAAACTCACGCCGGAACAAATGGAGACGGTACTCGCACATGAACTGTGCCACGTCCGGTCGCGCGACAACCTGACGGCGGCGTTGCACCTTCTGGCGGGCACTCTCTTCTGGTTTCACCCGGCGATGTGGTGGATCGGCCGGCGCCTGATCGAGGAGAGGGAGCGGGCCTGTGACGAGGCCGTCCTCGGACAGGGAAGCCAGCCGGAGACTTACGCCCAAAGCATCCTGAACATCTGCACGTTCTACGCGGAATCGCCGCTGGCATGCGCGCCGGGTGTTACCGGCGCCGACCTCAAGCAGCGCATTCGGGAGATCATGGCGCAGCGGGTGACGCTTCGCCTGACATTGGCCCGCAAGGTGGCGCTTGCGGCCGCCGCGCTTGCGGCCGTTTGCACACCGCTGGTGATCGGCATGCTGCGCGCCCAGACGCTTCCGCCACCTCCGCAATACACCTACGAAGTGGTCTCGATCAAGCCGTCCGATCCGGGATCGACGGACTCACGGATTGGCCCGGGTCCGCAGGGTGGGATTCGAACCCAAGGCACTACGGCCATGACGCTGCTGACGGTCGCCTACGATCTCCGTTCCTACCAGATCGTGGCGGCACCGGGCTGGGTGCAGTCGGAGCGCTACGACGTCAGCTTCACGCCCGACAAGCCGGAGGTCGCGTTCAATCCCTCGATGACCCGGCAGCAGGCGGAGGCGACGTTCAACCGCCAGCGGCAGCGGCTGCAGGCGGTGCTGCGCGACCGCTTCAACCTGCTGTTGCGCGCGGAGACTCGGGAGCTTCCGATGTATGCCCTGGTGGTCGCGAAAAATGGTCCCAGACTCACTCCGGCGGCGGATCCGAAGGCGATGCGAATGATGACCGGACGCGGACAAATCACGGCCACCGCCACCGACCTGACCATGTTCGCCCACAACCTGGCTGCCCTGCTGGGACGCTACGTCGCCAACGAGACCGGGCTGACCGCGCCGTACGACCTGAAGCTGGAATGGACGCCGGACGCGCCTGTCCAGTCTCCGCAGCCGGGCGAACCGGCGGCGGCGACCGAGGCCGGCACCTCGATCTTCACTGCCCTCACCGAACAGCTCGGCTTGAGGCTCGAATCGAAGAAGGGGCCGGTCCCGGTGTACGTCATCGAGAGGATCGAGAAACCGAGCGCGAACTGAGGTCAGGACCGCGGCAGCACACCATTCCGCGTATTCCGGCTCATGCCATGGCATAATCCGGTTGATGACGTCTCAGCATGAGATCACCTCGTTACTCGCCGAGTGGAGCAACGGTGACCGTCATGCCTTGGAAAAACTGACACCATTTGTTTACGACGAACTCCGTCGCCTCGCCAGACACTACCTGCGACGGGAGCGGCCGGGTCACACCCTACAAAGCACCGCCCTCGTCCACGAGGCCTATCTGAAGCTGGTTGGGCAACGCAACGTCCGCTGGCAGAACCGCGCCCATTTCTTCGGCATCGCGGCCCAGATGATCCGCCGCATTCTGGTGGATTACGCGCGTGCACGCAGCGCCGGCAAACGCGGTGCCGGCCAGCAGCGCCTTTCTCTCGATGATGCCGTCGCCCTACCGGGTGGTCCGAACCTCGATCTCCTCGACCTTGACAACGCCCTGGAGGAACTCGCGCGCATTGACGCCCGCCAGAGCCGCCTGGTAGAGCTGCGATTCTTCGCCGGCCTGACTTTGGAGGAGACCGCCGACGTGCTTCAGATGTCCCTGGCAACCGCCAAGCGCGATTGGGTCTGCGCAAAGGCATGGCTCGGGCGCGAGTTGCAAAGGCGGTCTTCGGCAAATGAATCCTGACCGCTGGCAGAGAATCAAGGAAGTCCTTGACGTATGTCTGCGTCTCGCTCCGTCCGAGCGCGACGAATACTTAGCGCGGCGTTGTGAGGGCGACACCGATCTCCGGGACGAAGTGGTTTCGCTTATCGACGCCTACCAGAGCGCAGGAGATCTCCTCGAGCCGCAGCCACCTTCGCCGCCTTCGGACACCTTGCTTGGCACGCTCCTAGGCCCCTACAAGATCGCCGAGCACATCGGCGACGGCGGAATGGGCGCGGTCTATCGCGGACTGCGCGCTGACGAAGTATTCGAAAAGGAAGTCGCCGTCAAAGTGGTCCGCCGCGGGCTTGACCTCGACTACATGGTCCGCCACTTCCGCCTGGAGCGTCAGATCATGGCCAGTCTCGACCATCCGAATATCGCCCGGCTGCTGGACGGCGGCACTACACCGGACGGCCTGCCTTACTTCGTCATGGAGTTCATTCACGGACAAGCCATCGATGCCTACTGCGACCAACACAAGCTGGATCTGCGCGTCCGGCTCGCGCTGTTTTGTTCGGTCTGCAGGGCAGTCGAGTTCGCGCACCGGCTCGGCATCGTGCACCGCGATATCAAGCCCGGCAACATTCTGGTTACCAGCGACGGCGTACCGAAGCTACTCGATTTCGGTATCGCCAAGATTCTCCGCCCGGACCACGTTCCCGCCCGCGACAGTGTTACTACCGTCACGCCGGCGATGACCCCGGAATATGCCAGCCCCGAGCAGGTCCGCGGCGAACGCGTCACCGAAACCACCGATATTTATTCGCTCGGCGTGCTGCTCTGCGAGTTGCTGACCGGCCGCCGCCCGGATGCGAATGAGCGCATCAAGCTTCCGAAGGATCTCGCCAATATCGTGCTCATGGCTGTCCGGCCGGAACCCGAGCGGCGCTACCAGTCGGCAGCACTCTTCGAAGACGACATCCGCCGTCATCTCGAAGGCCTGCCCGTGGCCGCGCGCAGGGACAGCATTCTCTACCGCGCTTCCAAGTTTCTCCGTCGGCAAAAGACCATAGCTCTCTCGGCCGCCGCCGGACTCGCCATACCCGCCCTGATCCTGCTTGGGCTGCAGATCCGCGACCGCTGGATGGAATCGTCGGCGCAGCCACAGATCATTCCCCTCACCACGATGCAGGGCAAGGAGTTCCATCCCGCATTCTCGCCGGATGGCCTCCGCATAGCTTACGCCGCATCGGGCGAGACCGGAGAAAACACCGACATTTACGTGCAGGCCATCAACGGCTCCCAGGTAATGCGCCTGACGACCAACCCGGCAGAAGACGTCAGCCCGGCTTGGTCGCCCGACGGCTCGCGCATTGCGTGGCTGCGCATGGGGAAGCAGGAAACGGCCATATTCGTGTCTCCGTCCATGGGCGGCGTTCACGGGAAGGTCGCGGACCTGTTCCCGGCCCGCATCGATGTGGTCGGCCGGCAGCTCGACTGGTCGCCTGACGGCAATTGGCTCGCCACCTCCGATAAGCCTTCCGACGGGCAGCCGTTCCGGATCGTCCTGATAGGCGCGCGCGACGGCAGCAAGCACGAGCTCACGCTGCCGCCCGAGAAAATCATCGGCGACGTCAGCCCGGCGTTCTCGCCCGACGGTAAGGACGTGGCCTTCATCCGTGCCGTTTCCAGCGGCGTCAACGATGTGTATGTCGCCTCCGTGGCAGGAGGCACCGTCAGGCGCGTGACGTTCGATAACCGCTATCTGCTTTCGCTTACCTGGGGTCCGGGAGGCCGCTCCATCCTCTTCTCCTCGCAACGGCGCGGCAATTACGCTCTGTGGACCACATCCATCTCGGGCGGGACGCCCGTTCGCGTACCCATGGTGAGCGAGAACGCCACGGATCCCGCCTTCTCGCGTGACGGCCGCAAGATGGCTTACGCCCAGTTCTTCGAGGACACCAATATATGGCGCTTCGACCTCGAAGGCCGTGAGCAGCCCAGGAAGATCGTCGCTTCCACGCAATACGATTCGAGTCCCCAGTATTCACCCGACGGCAAGCGGATCGCTTTCCGTTCCAGCCGCTCGGGCAGCAGCGAAATCTGGATCTGCGATTACGAGGGCCGCTCCCCCACGCAGTTGACTCACTTCGGCGGAACCCTCACAGGGACTCCCCGCTGGTCCCCCGACGGGACGCAGATCGCTTTCGACAGCCGGCCCGACGGACAGCCCGACATCTTTATCATGTCCGCGAACGGAGGCGAACCGCGCCGTGTGACCACGGACCCGTTGGAGGACGTGGTGCCGAGCTGGTCGCGCGACGGCAACTGGATCTACTTCGCCAGCCATCGCACCGGGGCATGGCAGGTCTGGCGCGCCCCCGCTGCCAGTGGCCCGGAACAGCAGGTCACGCGTCTTGGAGGGTTTGCCGCATTCGAGTCGCCCGACGCGACATTCTTGTACTACGCCAAGGCCCGCAACGAAGCCGGACTCTGGCGCAAGCGGCTGCCCGACGGTCCTGAAGAAGAATTCATTCCGGAACTCAAAGCCGGCTTCTGGGGCTATTGGGCCGTGGGTGCCAAGGGCATTTACTTCATGGATTGGCCCGCACCCGGCAAGCCCGTCGAGTTATGGCTCCAGAGCGCATCGCGCGTGCGCATCGGAACGGTAGATGGTCCGCCCGAGCCCGCCGATTCGGCCTTCGCGCTCTCTCCCGACGGCCGGCACGTCCTTTATACGCAGGTCGACCACTCCGGCAGTGACATTCTGATCCTCGACCACTACCGCGCGAGGTAGGGCACGGACTCGCTGCGCTGGCCCGAGCTCGTCATGGAAACTCTTCGTCTGGGATCAGACGCACCGTTCTCGATTCTTTCGCGAATTTAGTTCCCGCTTTCCGCTTCTCAGGGTAGACACGGCTTGCTGTGGCCGGCAAAAGGACCGCAGCGACACGAAAGGGCCGCGAACTTATCGCAAGGAGCCTGAACAATGATTCGCATAGAAGGAATCCCGGTCGTCGCCGCCAGACTTGCGGCCGCGGCGACCTCCACCAAGACTACCGCGACCAACCCGAAGGTCCGCAAACGAGTGACGATCCGGTCTCCCGAACTCTCGACATCTTTGCCTGCCAGCATGCGGAAGAAATCCCTCTGCGGCCAGGAGCCGCGGGAAGCCTGTCGCGGGATACCGAGCGACAGAACGGTATAATCTCTTCAAATGCCTGAGATCCGCCACTCCGTGTGCTCGCTGGACTGTCCGGACTGCTGTTCGGTGCTGGTCACCGTCGAAAACGGGCGCGCCACCAAACTGCGCGGCAATCCCGATCACCCGGTCACGCGCGGATTTCTGTGCGGGAAAGTCGCGCAGTATCTGGAGCGCGAGTATCACCCGGGCCGCCTGCTTTACCCGCAGCGCCGCACGGGCGCCAGGGGCGAAGGGCGCTTCGAGCGCATCTCCTGGGAGGAAGCGCTGGACAGCATCGCAAGGCGTCTAAGGGACGTCGCCACCGAGTTCGGGCCCGAGTCCATTCTGCCATACAGCTACGCCGGCACCATGGGCTTTCTGAACAACGCCGGCATGGACCGCCGCTTCTTCCATCGGCTCGGAGCATCGCGGCTGGACCGCACCATCTGCTCCTCGGCGGGCGGGGTCGGGCTGACGCAGGCGCTCGGCGTGCGCTACGGGACCGAGCCCGAGCAGTTCCGCCACGCCAAGCTGATCCTGGCCTGGGGTGCGAACATTCTGGGGACCAACGTCCATCTCTGGCCGTTCGTCATGGAAGCGCGGCGCAACGGCGCGAGGCTGTACGTGATCGATCCCAACCGCAACCGCACGGGCGCCGCCGCGGACCGGCACTATTTCATCAATCCCGGCTCGGACATGGCCCTGGCGCTCGGCATGATGCACGTCATCATCGGCGAGAACCTGTACGATGCCGATTACGTAGGGCGGTTCACCGCGGGTTTCGAGGGACTTCGCGAGCGTATCAAGGCCTGGACCCCGGCGCGCGCCGCCGAACTCACCGGCATCAGCGCCGAAGAGATCGCCGCCCTGGCGCGCGAGTACGCCGGCACGTGCCCATCCGCCATCCGCCTCAATTACGGCGTGCAGCGCAGCGAACGCGGCGCCACCGCGGTGCGCACCATCGCGCTGCTGCCGGCGCTCACCGGCTCGTGGAAGGAAACCGGCGGCGGTCTGCAGCTTTCCACTTCGCAGGCGTTTCAGGTGAACCGTGCCGGGCTGGAGCGCGCCGATCTGCAGCAGAAGGCCCTGGGCCGCGAGGCGCGTATGATCAACATGGTGCAGCTTGGGCAGGCGCTCACCGAGCTCGATGATCCGCCGGTGAAAGCGCTGGTGGTCTACAATTCGAATCCCGCGGCGGTGGCGCCCAATCAGAACGCCGTGCTGCGCGGGCTGCGCCGCGACGATCTGTTTACGGTCGTGCTGGAGCAGTTCCAGAACGACACCGCCGATCACGCCGACATCGTGCTGCCGGTCACCACTTTCCTGGAGAACACCGACCTGTTTTTCGCTTACGGGCACTATCATCTGCAGCTCGCGCGGCCGGCGGTAGCGGCGCCCGGCGAGTGCCGCAGCAACGTCGAGATCTTCCGCGAACTGGCCCTGCGGATGGGCTTCGGCGACCCGTGCTTCCGCGATAGCGAGGACGACATGATCCGCACGCTGCTGGATTCGGGGCATCCGTTCCTGGATGGGATCACGCTGGAGCGCCTGGACCAGGAGCATTCCGTGCGGCTCAACATTTCCCGCAATGGCGATCCGTTCCTGCCGTTTGCCGAGGGCAATTTCGGCACCGAGGACGGCAAGTGCCACCTGGATTTCGACGAGCTGGAGTATCAGCCCCCGATCGAATCGCGGCACGGCGATGCCGCATTGCGCGCCCGTTTTCCGCTGGAGCTGATCTCGCCCAAGAACGACGACAGCATGAATTCCACCTTTGGGCACCGCGACGGCGTCGATCTCGATACCGCCACGCTGCACCTGAGCGCGGAGGACGCCGCCGCGCGCTGCATCCGTACCGACGACCACGTGCGTGTATTCAACGACCGCGGCTCCTGTACCCTAGTGGCCAGCGTCGACGGGCGGGTGCGCGCCGGCGTGGTGTGCGCGCCGGCGGTGCGGTGGAGCAAACGCGCGCCGGGCCGGCGGAATGTGAACGCGCTCACCAGTGAGCGGCTCACCGATTACGGCGGCGGCCCGACGTTCTATAGTTGTCTGGTGGAAGTGGAGAGAATCGGAGACTGATGACATACATACGCTGGGCAGTGCCGCTCGCGGCAGCGGCATTGCTACTCGCTCCTGCCTGCAAGCGCAAGAAGGTCAACGTGGCGATCGACGAAGAGACGCCGCGCATGCTGAGCGTCCTGATCATGGCCGATCCCAAGGCCGAACCTCAACTGGTGAAGGGTTTCCATGGGATCGAGTCCTCGGCCTGGCGCTGGACGGAAAAGCAATTCACCGTTGCACTGCGTCCGCCGTTCGGCGCCGCGCAGAAGGGCGCCAAGCTCACCCTGAAGCTGACCGTACCGCAGCCGACCATCGACAAGCTGAAGACGGTCTCGCTCTCGGCCAGCGTCGGCGGGCTTACCCTGCCGCCGGAGACGTACACCACGCCGGGCGATTATGTGTATGTCCGCGACCTGCCGGCGAGCGTGCTCGGCGGCGATTCCGTGCGGGTGGATTTCCAGTTGGACAAAGCCATGGCTCCCAGCGGCGCGGATGTCCGCGAGCTGGGAATCATCGTGTTCAGTGTCGGGCTGGAAAGTAAATGACCCGGGCGCGGAGCGCCGCGTGGTGGATCGCTCCGTCTCTGCTGTGCCTGGTGCTCTACTGGCCGGGAATGACCGCGTGGTTTCGCGGCGACGATTTCGCCTGGCTGGGCGCGGGGATTTATAACCGGAACTTCCACGACCTGCTGGTGTCGATCTTCGGACCCAAGGCGCAGGGCACCATCCGGCCGCTGAGCGAGCGCATCTTTTTCATGCTGGGCTTCCGGCTGTTCGGCCTGGAGGCGCTGCCTTTTCGCATCGTGGTCTTTGCCACGCACTTTGCGAATCTCGCGCTGGCCGCTTCTATCGGCGCCCGGCTGACGGGATCACGCAGCGCCGGACTTTGGGCCGTGCTGCTATGGCTCGTGAACTCGTCGAATATCCTGCCGCTGGGCTGGACCAGCGTCTACAACCAGGTGCTCTGCGGCTTCTTTCTGCTGCTCGCGCTGCACTTTCTGCTGCGGTATACGGAGACGGGCGAGCGTCGGTACTACTGGTGGCAGTGGCTGGCGTTTCTGGCCGGCTTCGGCGCGCAGGAATTGAACCTGGTCTATCCCGCGATCGCGGCGGCTTACACGCTGCTGTGCAAGCCGAGGTTCTTCCGCGGCACATTGCCGATGTCCGCGGTGTCGGCGGCCTATGTTGCGGTGCACCAGGCCGCGGCGCCCGCCCCCAGGTCCGGCGACTACGCCATGCACTTCACGGGCTCGATGCTGCGCACGCTGGGCAAGTACTGGTCGTGGAGCGTGGGGCCCACTTTTCTATACAGCCCGTTGACGCTGCCGAAGTGGGTGTTGCCGGCGGGCGTCGCGCTGGTCAGCGCCGGCCTGCTCGCGTTCGCGGTGCGCCGGTGGATTCGCGGCGCGCGCGTGGCCGGGTTCTTTCTCGCGTGGTACGTGGTCCTGCTGGCGCCGGTGCTCCCTTTGCGCGATCATCAGACCGAGTATTACGTCTTCCTGCCCGTGCTGGGCCTGGCGTGGCTTGGGGGATGGGCCTGTAGTGGGGTGGGCGTGCGCGGTGTGGCGCTCGGGCTGGCGGCTGTCTATGCCGCTATGGCGCTACCCACCACCATCGCCACCTCGCGCTGGAGCCACGATATCTCGGTGCGTGTGCGCCGCCTGGTGGAGGGCGTCGAGGTTGCGCATGCCCTGCATCCCACGCAGGCCATCCTGCTGGAAGGCGTGGACAGCGAGCTATTTTGGAACGGCGTGCTCGACCGTCCGTTCCGGCTGTTCGGTCTCGACCAGGTTTACCTTGCGCCGGGCAGCGAGCGGCGCATCGATGCGCATCCCGACCTGGGAAACGTGGCGGATTACATCCTGCCGCCGGGCGTGGTGGCCAACGCGCTGGCTCGCGAGCAGATCGCGGTCTACGATGTCCGCGGGGCACGGTTGCGCAACATCACGAGCATCTATGCCGCCATGCCGCTGGACACGAAGGCGCCGCTGCGGGTTGATGCCGCGAGCCCCCTGACACAGTATCTGCTCGGCCCCGAGTGGTATGCGAGCGACGGCGACCACCGCTGGATGCCGCGCCGCGCGACGCTGCGCATGGGCGCGCCCGACGCACCCGGCCGCAAGCTCTACCTGCGCGGCGACTGTCCGGAAGAGCAGTTGCGCGCCGGCCCGCTGGAGGTGACCGTAAGTGTCGACGGTTCGACATTTCCGCCGGCGGCGATCCGCGAGAGCGCGTTTGAACTGTCGTTCCCGCTTCCGGATGCGTTGGTGGGCCGAGGCGAGATGGTGGTGACGGTCGAAGTTTCAAGAGTGATCCGGCCGGCATCCGATCCGCGCGATCTGGGCCTGGTGTTTGGAACGTTCGAGGTGAAGTAGGTTGGCTCCTACTTCCGCACAAATCGAAACACCTCGTAGACTGTACGGCCGTAGCTGTCCGGGATCGTGGCCAATATCGCGCGCTGGAACCCGAGACCCGCTGCATGCCGCTCCAACTTCTCTGTGTTGCCCTGGAAGAACTCGAAGTCCTTCGTGTGCCCGATGAAGAGATCATCCGGCGCGGCGATGGCTTTGGCGACCGCCTCGCCTTCGGCAGGATTTGCCGCAGCGCGGGAAACCAGGTCGCTGCCCACGCGCAGCGGCAGTTTTCCGCGATCGAGCAGGCGCAGGCTGTCCATGATGCCCCAGTCCACGCAGTAGACTTCGCGCGGCGCCGTTCCCCGCATGTAGTCCGATAGGCGGAAGATCGCGTCGGTCCAGTTCTGGGCGCCCCCGTTGCGGATCATCAGGAAGAGGTACTCGTTGGTGACCAGCAGGCTCGAGATCATGAGCACGGCCGTCACGGCGGCAAGGACCGGCGGGCCGGCGCGCCCTATGCGCCGCGACGCGCTCGCGAAGGCGACAGCGATCGCCATATCGGGCAGGGGCCACAGCAGGATGGCGTGATGGACGCTGCCGCCGGCGTTGGCCGTTACGGCCATCTGAATCCAGGCGACGGCGATGGTAATGAGGGCGAAGAGGATGGCGCGGAGGGCGGCTCCCCGGGCCAGAGGCGTCAGGAGCAGCGCGGCGAGGAACGCGTAGAGCAGCAGGCTGTGCCGGGGGCGCCCGGCAAGCGCAGACAATTGGGCAGAGGCGTCCTGCACGAAGCCTTGCGGCCGATGCGGCGCCGCCGCCTGCCAGTCCTCGTCGACCAGCCAGCCGAAGAGTGCCCGGCCTTCGGCCGTAGCCACGAGAAGGCGCGCTTTTCCCGGCAACTCGCGAGTGTCGTAGGAGGCGTTGGAGCGGAACGTGGCAAAGTCCCGGTCCACGTTGTAGACGACCAACGGCAGGGCGCCCAGCAGGAAGGCCAAGGCGGAGATGGCCACGCGGCGGAGGCTGATCACGGCCAAGAATTCATTTTTGTACACCAGGAGCGCGGCCAGGAGCATTCCAGATAAGATCCATGTCATCAAGGCCTTGTCCCACATCCCGAGGCCCAGCAGGAAGCAGCCCGAGAAGAGCCGGCGCACTTGACACGTCTGGTAGAATCCCAGCAGTAGGAGGATTCCGCTCACCAGCAGCAGATGCTGGAGAGCGACCGGTCCCCAATCAAAACAGATGGTGAGGAGGTAGAGTGTGTCCGCGGCCAGGAGTGCGCATCCGATGCAGGCGGCGCGGTATCCGGCGGCGCGGACGAGAAACAGGAAGAACAGCCAGATGCCGGCAGCGCCCGCGAGGAGGACAGGAACGCGGATGGCCATGACCCCGGTGCCGGCCAGTGCAAAAACCGGCCGGTAGAGCAAGCTTTTCAGGGTTCCGAGGTAGCTCATCAGCATGAGCGGCAGCCGGGAGTGGCCGATTTTCACTACCTCAGCCGCCTTAGGCGGGAATAAGGGCGCCGCGAAGAGCGCCTCATCGTTCTGCAAGCCCAATTGGGGCAGAAAGATCCAGCCCGAGGCCAGGAACATCAGGCAGCAGACAGCGGGAACGCAGCGGGTTATCGGAGCTGGGGCAGTCCGCTTCACTTAGTATTTTCGTGTTTGCTAAAGAGAAATGGTAGCATCTGGCCGATATAAGGTAACGTATCACCTGCCCTGGAGAGTTGCGAAAGGGCGATAACCTCCGCTGATAAGCGGTTTGGCACGTCGATTGCTATAAAATGACTCGTAGTCGTTGTCCGGTGACCGGGAACGGCCAGGGGGTTGGCCCCAAGGAGGGGGCCCGAACTTGAAACCTTTAGCTCGATTTTCCGTCTATATGGATACGGCTCAAGATGAGCTAAAGAAAACAAAATAAAAAGAAATACTCCGACTCGAACCAGGAGATGGATGCCATGAACCAGACCGAACTCAAGAAATACAAAACGATCTTGGAAACCAAGGCGGCGGAACTCAGCGCCGGCTTGCGGAACCGGGACGAAATCGCTATCGAAAAAACCCCGGATGCTATTGATGAAGTTCAACTTGCAGGCGAACGTGAACTCGCGATCCGCAATCTGGACCGCGAATCCAACCTGCTGCGCAACGTCAAGGGCGCCTTGGCGCGCATCGCGGACGGCAGCTACGGCGTGTGCCTGCATTGCGAAGAGGACATCAAGCCCAAGCGGCTGGATGCGGTGCCGTGGACTAAGTACTGCATCACCTGCCAGGAAGCGGCCGATCGGCACGAATTCGAAACCGAATCGAGCGATTCGCCGGACGAGCTGTTGGCGAGCGCTGCCTGATCGAACACGAGATTTCAGGGCGCAGGAGAGATCCTGCGCCCTTCGTGTCTTCTGACAGCCTGCTCGTGAGTTGGGCAATAACGCTCATTCACCTGCCCCAATTGCGGCAGCGATGGTGGATTTTGCCCCAATTGGACCAGTAACTCCGGTTATCCTGGGGCCATGGAATTCTTCCGCCGGGCGATGGGGAATCCATCGACTCTGGCCGTTTTCCCCGGGACGTTCAATCCGGTCACGATCGCCCATGTGGCGCTTGCCGAAGCGGCGCTCGCAGTCGTAGACGAGGTGGCGTTCGTCCTGCCGCGGATGCTTCCCCACAAAGAGTATTCAGGTGTTCCCTACGAGCAGCGTGTGCAATTGTTACTCGCCGCGCTGGCGAACGAAGAGCGGTTCTCGGTGGCTTCCACGGCGAGGGGACTGTTTGTCGAAATTGCCGGCGAATGCCGCGAGCGATACGGCAGTGAGGTGAAGCTCAGTTTTCTGTGCGGCGCCGACGCAGCGGAACGTGTCGCGAGTTGGAACTATGGCGGTCAGGGCACGTTCTCGGGCATGGTGGCGCAATTCGAGCTGCTGGTCGCCGAGCGGGGCGGCAGATTTACGCTGCCGCATCGGCCTCTCGAACTCGCGGCGGGCTATGCGTGCGTCTCGGCCACGGAAGTGCGCGAACGGATTTCCCGGGGAGATCCCTGGGAGCACCTGGTGCCGGCGGCCGTACGCGAGCAGGTGCGTCGGATTTACTCTACTGACTGACGATCGGTATCGTAACGATATTGCTGACGTATATGTCCTGGGCGATGGTGAGCTGCGAGAGGGGATCGGTCGGCAGGTCCGGGTTCAGGTGGAGGAGCACCTTGTACACGCCCACCGATCCGGGGAGGAGCGTCGCGGAAATCACGTCGGCAGTCTTGCCTCCCGCAATCGAGTTCATCGCCACTGCCGGCGAAGTCTCGGGGCCATCCGACGGATACGGATATCCGGTCTGGATCAGGCTCTTGTTGTTGTCGTCCAGCACGGGGAGGCCGACGCCGGTGGCCAGCACGTAGATCATCTCGCCGGGAACGGCGGGATTGTTCTGGGTCACCAGGGTATCGGCGACGTTGGCGCAGCACAGGTTGGTGCCGATCGCGGTCATGATCACGCTGGCGCCGGAGTTCGCCGAAGCGCCATACGGAATTCCGTTGGCGTCCGGGCCCTGGATGCGCGCTACGAGCAGAATGCGGTCGAACACGCCGGATGCCGTGGCGGTCACCCTGGGGTCCTGATTGATCAGGTTCACCAGCGCATCGCGGATGCTGTCCAGGGTGTCGCCCGTCTGTACCGTATAGTTGTAGCTGCGGTCTTCGATGGTGACCGTGGCGGTATCGCCTGCGTTGGCGGTACCGTCCACCGAAATGATGCCGGTAGCGCTGCTGGAAGCGTGGTAAACGATTCCCACGGAAGGTTGGGTATTGGGCTGGGCAAAGATTCCGGGGTTAGCCGAGACGATCGATACCGCCACCGCGCTGGTCACCATCACCGAGCCGTCGGGGCGCACGCTGCGCACATACGCATTGATGCTGGTGGAATCTCCCACCTCCCACGGAATCTGCGCGACGACCTTATCCGGGGCGACGCTCATCAGCGGGGCGCGGATGCCGTCGAAGTAGACCTCGGTTCCGCCCAGATCGGTGGGCAGAGGATTCGCGTTGGGGGGAGCCACGGCCGTCTGATAGGAGAGCGTGGATCCAGGATTCGGGATGATGGCGACCAGCGATCCTGGCGCGATCTGTGCCGCGTCGCCTCCTCCGGACAGCGTGCTGCCGCCGGTGGTCACGGTAATCTGCGGGGACGCAGTGGTGGAGGCCGCCGTCACCGTCGAGAAGTAGCTGATGTTGTTGCCGTCTGTGCCGGAGGCGCGTGCGGTCAACAACAACTCGCTTGTGGCCAAGTCGGGCGTGGCGTAAACGTTCGGGTCGCCCGCACCGCTGTTGGCAGTATTGATGGCGCTGACCAGCGCGTTGATCACATCGTTGATTGCGTCGGTCGAGGCCACCGTGTAAATATAGTCCGCTCCGCCGGTGATGGTCGTGTTTCCGTTGCTATCGGTGGTCGAAGTGCCGCCGATGTTGATGTCGATCTTGTCGCCCGCTTGGATGGTTCCACCGACGGTCAGTGTGCCGTTGGCGAAGATGTCCAGGCTGGCCGCATTGCGGATCCCCTGGTACGGCACGATGGTCTCGGCGATCGTGTAGACCGTGATGCGCCGGTTGTAGGCATCGCTCACATACAGGTTGGTGCCGTCCCAGGCTAGCGACATCGGCGTGCGCAGCGAGTCCGCGGCGTCGGAAGCCTGGTTCACCGTACCGCCGATCTGGCCGATGATGTAGTCCGCGGAGGCTCCGCTCTGAGTGGGGATGGAGTCGAACACCAGGAGGCGATCGTTGCCGCCATCGGCGATGAACAGCCGGTTGCCGGCCGCGAGCGCGAAACGCGGAAAATTCAAGGTCGAGTTGCAGTACGCCGGATAGGTCGGGTTGCCGTTGCTGTCGGTTCCGTTGGAGACGGTGCACAGGACCGCAGTCTCAATATTGTTGTTGGTCGTATCGACGGTGTAGGCGTTGTTGGCGACCGAGCTGACCAGGTCGGGCTGTCCGACGGCCACGTCTGCCGGCTGCCCGTTGGTGTTGGGAATCGAGTTCCAGATTAGCACCCGGTTGTATCCGAGATCCGTCACGATGAGGTGAGTTCCATCGGAGGTGACCGCCACCGGGTTCAACAACACGCTGGCGGTGACGTCGGTCTTCTGCTGCGTAAGGTCCGGTTGGACGAAGGTGCTGAGATTGGGCTGCCCCAGGACGAGGTCGGCGGCGGCGCCGTTCTTGGTGGGGATCTGGTTGTAGATCATCACCCGGTTGTTCTGAGTGTCGGCGATGTAGAGCTTGCCGTTCTGGATCCAAACGCCCTGCGGCCCGCGCATGCTCTGAGCGTTGGGCAGATTGCCGGGGATGGACGTGCTGCTGAAGTTCGGCTGTCCGATAACCACGTCGGCCGGCTGATTGTTGATGGTCGGAATGCGATTCCAGATCAGCACCCGGTTGTGGTTGGTGTCGGCGACAACCACGTGCACGCCATCGGAAGCCACGGCCGTCGGAAGCCGGAGGTTGCTCTGGTTGGCGACCAGGTTTTCAGTGGTGGTGGTAAAGTCGGGCTGGCCGAGCACGACGGTCGCCTGCCCCACGCAGACCGGGCACTTGGTGGTGTAGTTGAGCTGTGCCGTGGGTGACGGCAGCATGCCGGAGAGATTCTGGAACAGGAGCACGCGGTGGTTGTTTGGTGTCGAGCCCACGCGGTTGGAATCCGCCACGAACAGCGTGTCCGCCGCATACGCGATGCCGCTGACCGCGCCGACGATGACGTCGCTCGAATTGGCGTCCTGCGAGGTGAATGTTTCCTGGCCGATGACCAGCCTCGCGGCCTGTCCAGTTGTAAAGTCGGCGGCGAACCCGGTCGCCGCGCACAAGAGTATGACGGTAAAGCACTTCATGTACGATTTCGGTTTGAACTTAAAGTATACCAAGTGACTGACGCCTGTAGATCACACACGTGCCGGAACGTCACGCCTTTTCTGTGGAACCTCAACTGGTTGAAGCACATACGGCACTCGGATGCAGCAATAGTGCACGCCGGCTGCCGTTTGGAGCTCAGAAGCTCAGGCGTGCGGCCAGTTGCCCCGTGCGGGGTGGCCGGACGCTGGAAACGACGCCGAAATTGCCAGCTCCCAGGGTACCGCGTCGATGTTGAAAGCGACCGCCCGCGGGCGTCTACTCCGGGTTACTCTAGCGATATGAACCGCCGCAATTTCCTGCAAGCAGTGTCCGCCGCCGGGGCCGCCTTTTTGCCTGCTTCGGCCGCGGAGGTTCCGGTCAAGCTCGGTTTCGACACCTACTCCCTGCGGGCGTTCAAGTGGAAGGGGACGCAGCTTCTCGACTACGCCGCATCAGAGAAACTCGACACCATACAATTTTCGGCGCTGGAGGACTATGGCCCGCTCGACACCGGAAACCTGACTAAGGTGAAGGACTACGCGGCGCGTCTGAACATTTCGATCGACAGCGGAATGGGGTGCATCTGCGAAACCAGCAAGAGCTTCTCGAAAAAAGGCCCGACGGCGCGCGAGCAGTTGCTCGCCGGGCTGCGCGCCTCGAAGACGGTGGGGTCGAAGGTCATGCGTTGTTACATGGGTTCGTGGGAAGACCGGCTGGGCGATGGCGGCATCGGGCGCCAGATGGAGACGACCATCAAGCTGTTTCGCAGCGTACGTTCCGAGGCCCTGGATATCGGCGTGAAGATCGCCATCGAGAATCATGCCGGCGACATGCAGGCGCGCGAAACGAAGACAGTGATCGAGGAATCCGGCAAGGATTTCGTCGCCTCGTGCCTGGACAGCGGGAACCCGGTCTGGGCGATTGAGGACCCGTTCGTGACGTTGGAGACGCTGGCGCCGTACGTGGTGACCACGCACGTGCGCGACTCGTGCGTGTTCGAGCATCCACGCGGCGCGGCGTTCCAGTGGGTGGCGCTGGGCGACGGCAACGTGGACCTGCCGCGATTCGTGGGCGAGTTCCGGCGGCTGTGTCCGCAATCCAGCATGCAGCTCGAGATCATCACCGGCCGGCCGCCGCGCGTGATGCCTTACTTGGAGCCGGACTTCTGGAGGGCTTTTCCCAAGATGCCGGGCTCGGAGTTCGCCCGCTTCGTGGCGCTGGCGAAGAGCGGCCATCCTTTTATGGGCGCGATGGTGATCGAGGATGTCCCCGGCAAGCGCGCCGAGGTAATGGACGAAGCACTGAAGGAGCAGCAGCGAGTCGATCTGGACCGCAGCTTCGAGTACGGGCGGAAGACGCTGGGCGTGGGGGTGAACTGGAGAGGCTGAGTTAGTGGGCAGGCCAGGAGTCCGGCCCCTCAATAGCGCTAAAATCAGCTTCAGACATGGACCTCCGAAAGCCCGTTGGCCTCACCCGGCGTGAGCTCTTGCAGGCTGCATCCGCCGCCATCGCGGGAAGCGCCTTCTCCTCGTCCCCGGCTTCCGCGGCCGGCGAAGCCGCGCCTGTGCGCAGACTTTCCGAAGGCTGGGAGTATTATCGCGGCGATCTCGGCAGCGCGTGGGAGGCCTGGCGCGGGAAGGCTGCCAGCGACAACGTCGCCTGGGACAAGGTCGGCGTGCCGCACTGCTTCAACGCGTTCGACGCGGTCGATCCCGATCGCGCCTATTACCAGGGGCCGGGCTGGTATCGCACCACCTTCAGCCTGCAGGACCCGTTCCCGAACGGACGCACCCTTCTGCGCTTCGAAGGGGCGGGCCAGCGTAGCCAGGTTTACGTCGGCGTGGAAAAGGTCGCGGAGCACGCCGGCGGGTACGACGAGTGGACCGTCGACATCAGCGACGCCGCCGCCCGCTGCGTCAAGCGTGCCGAAGCCAACGGCAAAGTCGAACTGGCGATCCGCTGCGATAATTCACGCGCCGCAGAGATGATTCCATCCGACCAGAGCGACTTCAACCGCTACGGCGGGTTGTACCGGCACGTGAATCTGGAGTACGCCCCGGCGATCTCGATCGAGCGTGTCCTGGTGGAGACGGACAAGGCGTCGGTGGCCGTGAAGGTGCGACTCTACAATCCCGCGGGGCTGAAGGACAAGGTAGAACTACGCGTTGCGGTCGTGGGGCCGGATGGCCGTGTGGTGTTTGACGGCGCGGGCCTCGAATCGCCGCGCACGGTGCCATCACCGGTGTGGTGGTCGCCCAAACAGCCGAGCCTCTATACTTGCACGGTCACGGCGAAGAGCCCGCACGGCGAGCACGTGGTGAGCGAGCGCTTCGGCCTGCGCTGGCTCGAGTTTCCCAAACAGGGCGTCTTCAGCCTGAACGGCGAGAAACTCTTCCTGCGCGGGACGCAGCGCCACGAAGATCATGCGGGGCTGGCAGCCGCACTGACCGACGATCTTATCCGGAAGGAGTTCCAGCTCATGAAGGAGATGGGGTGCAACTTCGTGCGGCTGGGCCACTACCAGGGCTCGCGGCTGGCGCTGGAGTTGTGCGACGAACTGGGCCTGATCGTGTGGGAGGAGATCCCGTGGTGCCGCGGCGGAATCGGCGGAGCAGAGTATCGCGAGCAGGCGCGACGCATGCTGCGCAACATGATCGACCAGCACCGCAATCACCCGTCGGTGGTCTTCTGGGGCCTGGGCAACGAGAACGACTGGACGGGCGATTTCGAGACCTTCGATCAAAACGGCGTGCGTGCCTTCATGAGCGAGCTGAACGACATCGCGCACAAGGAAGATCCGACGCGCTTCACCGCGATTCGCCGCTGCCCCTTTGCGGCCGACGTTCCGGACGTTTATTCGCCCTCCATCTGGGCCGGCTGGTACAGCGGCCGGTACACCGAGTACAAATCGTCCACCGAAAAGGAAGTCAAGAAGGTGGGGCGGATGCTGCACATCGAGTGGGGCGGGGACAGCCACGCGCGGCGACATTCGGAAGATCCCGACAGCGTGATAGCCAGGATCACCACGGGCCAGGGCGTGGAAGAGAAGGATCGCGCGTACCTGCTGACCGGCGGGACCGCGCGCGCCAGCCGCGACGGCGACTGGAGCGAGACCTATATCTGCAATCTCTTCGACTGGCACCTCAAAGAGCAGGAGACGATGGATTACCTGGCGGGCAGCGCCATGTGGGTGTTCAAGGACTTTTCCACGCCGCTGCGACCCGAGAATCCGGTGCCGCGCATGAACCAGAAGGGGGTGCTGGAGCGCGACCTCACGCCCAAGGAAGGCTACTACGTTTTTCAATCCTACTGGGCCGAGAAGCCGATGGCGCACATCTACGGGCACACCTGGCCGATCCGCTGGGGCGCGGCGGGCGAGCAGCGGATGGTAAAGGTCTACTCCAATTGCGCGACGGCGGAGCTGTTTGTCAACGGCAAATCCGAGGGCGTGAAACTGCGCAACTCGCAGGATTTTCCGGCCGCGGGCCTGCGCTGGATGGCCGTGTTCCAGCCGGGCGAGAACCATCTGCGCGTGGTTGCCAGGCGGGGCGGGGCAGAGGTCGTGGACGAAATCCGTTTCCGGTATCAGACGGAGAAGTGGGACAAACCCGCGAAGGTGGTGCTTGCGGAAACTGGGCGCGAAGGCGGCGTGGTCACGCTGGAAGCGCGCCTGGTGGACGGCAAGGGAGTGCAGTGCCTCGACGCGCGCAACGCGGTGCGGTTCGCGCTGGCGGGCGATGGCGAGCTGATCCAAAACCTGGGCATCAGTACCGGCTCGCGGCAGGTGGAACTGTATAACGGCCGGGCCGTGATCCGCGCGCGTATGAAGAAAGGCGAAGCGGTAGTCAGCGTGGCTGCCGATATGCTGCCCACGGCGTTCCTCAGCGTTCGTACGTAGACTTTGTAGTTGAAACGATGGCGGCCTTGGGGTCACTATACTCGAAGGAATCGCTATGAAGACGTCAATGACCCGCCACTTCTGGGCAGCCCTGCTGGTCTGCCTGATTCTCACTGGTCTTTCCGACGCCAACGCGCGCAAGAAGAAGCCGACCGGCTCCTCCGACTTTTCGTACTACCTCCTTGTGATGTCGTACGCACCGGATTTTTGCGCCCAGCCGCAAGGAAAGAAGGATCCGCAGGAGTGCGGCACCGGCCGCCACATCAGCTTTGTGGTGCACGGCTTGTGGCCGCAAGGCGAAAACTCGCGAGGACCGGAGAATTGCGGCCCGGCTAGCCCGGTTCCGAAAGACGTTATCCGCGCCACGCTGAAATACATTCCCACCGAGAGCCTGATTCAGCACGAATGGGCCGCGCACGGAACCTGCAGCGGATTGAGCGCGGCGGATTACTTCGGCACCCTCGCCAAGGCACGCGACTCGGTGACGCTGCCGCCCGACTTGGCTCCTTCGCAGCAGATGCAACTCGGCACGTCGGAGATCGAATCCAAGCTCGCGGCCGCCAATCCGAGTTTTCCGAAAGAGGCCTTTCGCGTGTCGTGCTACAACGACCGCGAGCTGCAGGAGATCCGGGTCTGCCTCAATAAGGACTTGTCGCCGCGCGGTTGCGGCCCGAGCGCCGGGCAGTGCAGTGCATCGACGGTGACTTTGCTGCCAGTCCGGTAGCGGTTGCCAACCAGCCCCCTCCTGTGGCTGAATCATAAGAGTCTGAAGACTCGCCTTCTCGGGAGGGATATGGGGATGCCACTGCGTGGTTGCCGACTTTGTCTGAGTTTTTTCCTGCTTCTGGAATCGGGGGCGTTGGCTCAGGCTCCCACGGGCGCGATAGCCGGGACCGTGTACGACTCGTCCGGCGCGCTCGTGCCGAACGCCTCCATCAAGGTCAAGAGCGACACCACCGCGTTCGAGCGCTCGATTCTAAGCAACCAGGCGGGGCAATACAG
>Ga0335081_10004790_pt1 | contig 21383 bp, 21 predicted proteins | sample Lox_Sample_35_FD_206713 | JGI IMG/M metagenome (GOLD analysis project Ga0335081, IMG submission 206713) | Soil microbial communities from Loxahatchee National Wildlife Refuge, Florida, United States - Lox_Sample_3.5 | ecosystem: Environmental > Terrestrial > Soil > Wetlands | place: USA... | reverse complement strand
GGCAGTCGCCGCCTTCCGGCCGGCCCGGCTTGGCCGAGGGGCTCCAGGCGAACAGATCGAAATGCAGCCATGACGGCGCGCTGACGAAGCGGCGCATGAACAACGCGGCGGTGATGGCGCCGCCCTGACCGCCGCTGCCGACATTGTTGATGTCGGCGACCTTCGATTCCAGCATCTTCTCATAGGGCCGCCACAGCGGCAGCCGCCAAACCGGATCGGCTTCGGTCGTGCCGGCGCCGGAAATCTCCTCCGCCAGCGCATCATCGTCGGTGAAGAAGGCCGGCACGTCGGGACCAAGCGCGACTCGCGCGGCGCCGGTCAGGGTGGCGAAATCGACGATCAGCACCGGCTTCTCCTCGTCAGCGAGCGCCAGCGCGTCGGCGAGGACGAGCCGCCCTTCCGCGTCGGTATTGCCGATCTCCACGCTGATGCCCTTGCGCGAGCTGTAGATATCGCGCGGGCGGAAGCTGCGGCCGGAAATCGAATTCTCCACCGCCGGAATGAGCACGCGCAGGCGGACTTTCAGCCCGCGCCCCATGATCATGTGCGCCAGTGCGAGCGCGGTGGCGGCGCCGCCCATGTCCTTCTTCATGTTGAGCATGGCGCTCTCGGGCTTGATGTCGAGACCGCCGGTGTCGAAGCAGACGCCTTTGCCGACCAAAGTGACCTTCGGATCGCTCTCTTTGCCCCAGGTGACGTCGATCAGCAGCGGCGCGCGCGGCGAGCCCATGCCGACGGCATGGATCAGCGGAAAGCTCCTTTCCAGCGCCTCGCCGGTCGTAACATTGATCCTGGCGCCATGCTGCTCGGCGAGCGTGCGCGCCGCCGCTTCCAGCTCGGCCGGGCCCATGTCGTTCGACGGCGTGTTGATCAGATCGCGGCAGAGCGCGACCGCCTCCACCATGCGCGAGAGGTCTTCGGCATCGATCCCTGGCGGCACCACCAGCCGCAGATCGCGCGCCTCGCCCTTGCGGTAGCGGGTGAACTGGTAAGCGTTGAGCGCAAAGGCGAGCGCGGCGAGCCGCGCGTCATGCGGCGCGTTGGCGAAGCGATAGGTACCCGGCGGCAGCAGGCCGGACATTGAACCGGGGCGGAACAGGTCCTTCACCGGCTCGTCGGCGTTCTCCAGGGCGAACAGTACGCCGGCGAGCTTGCCGTCGGCGGCCGGCACCAGGAGATGCCTGCCCGGCTTGGGCTCGAAGCCGGCCGCTTTTACGAACGCCTGCTCGCGGTCGTCGACGCTCTCGATCGCCTGGGCGAAGGTGGCGGCGGTGACGAACAGGATCGGCACCGCTTCCGTGCCGGCGCTGGCGAAAATCGGGTGCATGGCTACTCCGCGGCGTCGCGTAAATGGGATTTCGGCATATAGCCGTCGCGCGTCTGCGGCAACTTCCAGCCGAGCATCTTGCCGGCGATCAAGGTGCGCAGCACCTGCGCGGTGCCGCCGCCGATGGTGAACATGCGCACGTCGCGCGCCATGCGCTCCAGCGGCAAGTCGCGCGAGTAGCCGCGCGCGCCGAACAACTGCAAGGCGTCGTTAACGATTCTGATGGCGGCTTCGGAGGCGAACACCTTGGCTTGCGCCGCCAGCATCGGATCGGGGAAGGCGCTGCCCTCGCCGCGCGAGCGCGCGGCCTGGTAGAGCATCAGCCGCGCGGCGGTAAGCTGCGTCTGCATGTCGGCCAGCATCCACTGCAACCCCTGGAATTCGCCGATCGGGCGGCCGAACTGCTTGCGCGTCTTCGTCCATTCCAGCGCGTGCTCGAGCGCGCCGGCGGCGATGCCCATGGCGACCGTGCCGGCGCCGACGCGCTGGCTGTTGTAGGCGTTCATCAGATCGGCGAAGCCGCGGCGAAAGCCGGAGGGCGGCAGCACCGCCATGTCTGCCGGCACTTCGAGATTCTCGAAGGTCAGTTCGCCCTCCGGCATGCCGCGCAAGCCCATGGTCTGCTCGCGCTTGGTAACGCGTAAACCCTTCGCCGCTTTTTCATCTTCTTGGCGCACCGCCAGGAATCCGCCGATGCCGAGCTCCACGCCGTGTTCATCGAACACGCGGGCGAAGATCAGATGCAGCCGGGAGACGTCGGCGCCGGTGATCCAATGCTTCTTGCCGTTGATCACGTATTTGTCACCACGCTTGTCGGCGCGCGTGGCCATCGCGGTGGCGTCGGAGCCGGCCTGCGGCTCGGTTATGCAGATGGCCGGCTTGTCGCCGGCCAGCACCAGCTCTGCGGCGAGCTTCTTCTGCGCCTCGTTGCCAAACGCCATCACGGTCGAGATCGCGCCCATATTGGTCTCGACTGCGATGCGCGCGGTCACCGTGCAGGATTTCGCCATCTCCTCGATGACCAGCACGGCGTCGAGGAAGGAGCGGCCTTGGCCGCCGAGCGCCCGTGGGATGGTCATGCCGACGAAGCCGGCTTGCGTGAGCGCTTGGACGATGTCCCAGGGATATTCCCCGTCGCGATCGATGGCCGCCGCGCGCGGGCGCACCACGTCGCGGGAGAAGGCGGCGGCGCGCTGTTTCAGTGCGATTTCGTCGGGGGAGAGGCCGAGGTCCATGCCGCGATCCTACCGAATGACCTGGGGGTTAACCAACCGTTAGGGTTAACGATTTATGGCTGGTCCATGCCTGCCGGAATGGCCCCCGCCACTCGTCTGCTCGCGTCCGCCGCCGTGGCCGCCGTCCTGGCGCTCGCGGTAGCCGGCTGCAAGACCACCAGCGACGATATCACCGGATCGTTGGCCGCCGTGCCGGCTTCGCCGCGCAGCGACGCCGATTGGCGGCGCTCGCTGGACGCCTGGGGCGCCCGCTATCGGGAAAATCCCGCCGACGCGGCCGCCGCCATCGCCTATGCCCGCGCCCTGCGCGCGACCGGCCAGCGCGCCCAGGCCGTGGCGGTGCTAGAACAGGCCAACATGCGCAATCCGCATGACATGAAACTGCTCGGGGCTTTCGGACTCGCGCTGGCCGACGCCGGACAATACCAGCAGGCACTCGATGCGCTCAGCCGGGCACATACGCCGGACGAGCCGGACTGGCACATTCTCAATGCCCAGGGCGCGGTGCTCGACCAGATGGGCCGGCACAACGAGGCGCAGCGTTATTACTCGGCCGCGCTCAAGATCGTACCTAACGAGCCGTCTGTACTTTCCAATATCGGGCTGTCCTACGCGCTGATGAAAGACCTCAAGGACGCGGAAAGCACGCTTCGGTTCGCCGTCGCACAGCCCGGCGCCGAACCCAAAGTGCGGCAGAACCTCGCGCTGGTGGTCGGTTTGCAGGGCCGGTTTGCCGAGGCTGAGCGGATCGCCGCTGCGGACCTGCCGCCGGACGAGGCCGCCGCCAATGTCGAGTACTTGCGGCAGATGATCGCGCAGCAGAAGGCGAAGAAGCTCGGCGGGCCTTATGTGCCGCCGCCCGACGCCGGCAACTGAGATATCAAGGACCGAAAAGGCTGAGGGCCGGCGCCGGATCAGGCGCCGCGCTCAGTGCTGGATGGCCATCACTTTGATCGCCGCCGGGCCGAGAATGACGATGAACAGCACCGGCAGGAAGAACAGGATCATCGGCACGGTCAGCTTGGGCGGCAGGCCGGCCGCCTTCTTCTCGGCTTCCGCCATGCGCATGTCGCGGTTTTCCTGCGCCATCACCCGCAGCATCTGGGCGAGCGGCGTGCCGTAGCGCTCGGCCTGCTGCAAGGCCATGCAGACCGATTTCACGCCGTCGAGGTCGGTGCGCTTGGCGAGGTTCTCGTAGGCCTGCCGGCGGTCGGGCAAATAGGAGAGCTCCGCCATCGTCAGCGTGAGTTCCTCGGCCAGCGGTACCGATTGGGTGCCGATCTCGTCGCTCACCTTCTTGAACGCCGATTCGATCGACATGCCGGATTCGACGCAGATCAGCAGCAGGTCGAGCGTGTCGGGAAAGGCGCGCTTGATCGAGGTCTGCCGTTTCTGGATTTGGCTTTTGAGCAGCATCAGCGGCAGGTGCATGCCGACATAGGCGGCGGCAATGCAGATGCCGATCTTGACCGTGAGCGGCTGCTGCAGATTGAGCACAAAGAAGACGTAGACCGCCGTCATGATAATGGCGGCGATCGGCGTGACCATGCGGAAGAACAGATAGGTCATGTACGGCGCCTGGCCACGGTAGCCGGCCTGCACCAGCTTGGCGCGCGCCTCCTCCTGACCGACCCACTTGCTCAAGTTGAGGCGGTCGACGGCCGCCTGCACGTATTGCTTCGGCGATTGACGTAGCGCGACCTTCTGCTTTTCCTGCATCAGGCGCTCACGCTCGCGCTGGCGGATCTTCTCGCGCTCCACCGCGACCGCCTTCATGCGCTTGTCGAGCGGGTTGGAGAACACCAGCGGCATAGCGAGCGTCAGCACCGTCGCCGCCGCGGCAAGCGCGGCGAACAGCATGGTGAGCGTATGCAGGTTGATCGAGTTTTCCAGCAGTTCCAGCATGCGACGCTTCTTAGAAGTCGAAGTTGATCATCTTCTTCATCACCATCACGCCCATGAACATCCAAACCGCGGAGCCGGCCAGCATCAGGCGACCCATCGGCTCGGTCCATAACAACGAAATGTAGTTGGGGCTGGTGAAGTAGACGAGCAGCATGACCGCGATCGGCAGCGCGGCGATGATGCCGGCGGAGGCTTTCGCCTCCTGCGACATCGCCTGGATCTTCGCCTTCATGCGCTTGCGGTCGCGCAGTACGCGCGACAGGTTGCCGAGCGCCTCGGCCAAGTTGCCGCCGGCACGCTGCTGGATCGCGATCACGATGCCGAAGAAGTTCGCTTCCGGCACCGGCATGCGCTCGTACAGCTTGGCGCAGGCTTCGCCGAGCGGCATGCCGACCGCCTGCGTCTCGATGATGGAGCGGAATTCGGACTTCAGCGGCTCCGGCGCCTCGGCGGTGATCATCTTCAGCGAGTCGAGCAGCGGCAGGCCGGCCTTGACGCCGCGCACGATGATGTCGACGGCGTCCGGCAAAGCGTCGAGGAATTTCGTTTCCCGCCGCTTCTTCAGGTAGGACAGCAGCCAATAGGGCGCGCCGAACGCGCCGGCGAAGGCCAGCGCGGCGGCGGGCAGCAGGCCGGCATCGACAAGCATGGCGAGCAGGAACAGGCCGATGCCGATGCCGCCGGAGATCAGCATGAACTGCTGCTTCGACCATTTCAGGCCGGCTTGCGCGATGCGCACCGATAGCGGCCTGCGTTTGCTCTGCTTGTGCCGTTCCTCAAACTCCTTGAGCGTGTTCTCGATGCTGTCACGGCGGGATTTCTGGTGCACGCGCGCGGTGCGCACGGCCGGCTCGCTCTTGGCGACGCTCGCCATGCGCTGCTCGGTCTTGCGCTCGCCGGAGAGCAGCGGGTAGAGGAAAACATAGGCGACGCCGCCGATCGCGGCGGCGGCGAGGAAGGCGATGGCCAGCGTGTCCATGGCTTAAGACACCCGCGCCGCTTCGGCGGATGCCTCCGCCGCATCGAGCGCGGCGGCGAGGCGCTGCTCTTCGCCATAGTAGCGGGCGCGGTCCCAAAAGCGCGGACGGCCGATGCCGGTCGAGCGGTGACGGCCGAGGATCATGCCCTGCGCGTCTTCGCCCGTCATGTCGTAGACGAAGAGATCCTGGGTGACGATCACGTCGCCTTCCATGCCCATCACTTCGGTGATGTGGGTGATCTTGCGCGAGCCGTCGCGCAGGCGGGCGGCCTGGATCACGACGTCGACCGAGGCGGTGATCATCTCGCGGATGGTGCGCGAGGGCAGCGAGAAGCCGCCCATGGTGATCATCGATTCGAGGCGGGATAGCGCCTCGCGCGGATTGTTGGCGTGCAGCGTGCCCATCGAGCCGTCATGACCGGTGTTCATGGCCTGCAGCAGGTCGAACGCCTCCGGGCCGCGCACTTCGCCGACGATGATGCGTTCGGGACGCATGCGCAGGCAGTTCCTAACCAGGTCGCGCATGGTGACCTGGCCCTCGCCTTCCAGGTTGGGCGGCCGCGTCTCCAAGCGCACCACGTGCGGCTGCTGCAGCTGCAGTTCGGCGGCGTCTTCGCAGGTGATGATGCGCTCGTCGTCGTCGATGAACTGGGTCAGACAGTTCAGCAGCGTGGTCTTGCCGGAGCCGGTGCCGCCGGAAACCAGCGTGTTGACGCGGCTGCGGCCGATGATGCGCAGGATTTCGGCGCCCTGCTGGGTGATGGTGCCGAACCTAACCAGCTGATCGAGCGTCAGCTTGTCCTTCTTGAACTTGCGGATGGTGAGCGCCGGGCCATCGATGGCGAGCGGCGGCGCGATCACGTTGACGCGGGAGCCGTCGGGCAAGCGCGCGTCGCAGATCGGCGACGATTCGTCGACGCGGCGGCCGATCTGGCTGACGATGCGCTGGCAGATGTTGAGGAGCTGTTGGTTGTCGCGGAAGCGGATACCGGTCTTCTGGATCTTGCCCTTGACTTCGATGTAGACCGTGCCCGAGCCGTTCACCATGATGTCGGCGATGTCATCGCGCGACAGCAGCGGCTCGAGCGGGCCGAAGCCGAGTACGTCGTTGCAGATGTCGTCGAGCAGCTCTTCCTGCTCGGAGATCGACATCACGATGTTCTTGATCGCGATGATCTCGTTGACGATGTCGCGGATTTCCTCGCGCGCCGAATCGGCGTCGAGCCGCGCGAGCTGGGCAAGATCGATCGCCTCGATCAGCGCGCCGAAAATCGTGCCTTTGGTTTCGTAATAGGCGTCCGACCGCCGGGTGTCGACCGAGGTCGGCACCTGCGTGATCGACGCCGGCGCGCGCGTCGGCGCCGGTGCCGAGACCAGCGGCGCGCCGAGACCATCGGAAGGGAACGGCGTGCGTCCGCTGTCGACCGCCGCGGGCGCGGCCTGCGCCGCCAGTTGCGGTGCGGCCACAGGTTGCGGTCCACCGGCCGGCCGGTGCGTCGGCGCGGGGCCGGCGACGCGGGCTTCAGAGGTTGCGCTACGCTTACCGAACACGAACGAGAACTCCGAACACGAATGACCTGGGTTAGCCTGCGCGCTTCCTCAACTTGGCCAGCAGCGGCGACAGCAGGCTGTTGCCGCGCGAGCGCTTGGCCTCGGTGCGCCCGGTCAGCATCTGCGCCAGCTGGCGGAACATCTCCGCGGTCTTATGGCTGGCGGAGACTTCGGCGATCATCTGCCCGTTGTTGGCGGCGGTGCCGAACAGCTGCGGCTCGAACGGAATGACCGCGAGGGGCTGGTCTTCCAGCGCTTTGGCGAAATCGGCCGGCGTGATCTCCGGCCGTTTCGGCACGCCGACCTGGTTGAGGCAGTAATAGGGACGGCGGTCGTTCGGCCGCGACGAGCGCAGCAGATCGACCATGTTCTTGGCGTTGCGCAGATTGGCGAGGTCGGGCGAGGCCACCACCAGGATGTCGTCGGCGCTGACCAGCAGGCGCTTGGTCCAGCCGGTCCACAGGTGGGGCAGATCGAGCACGACGCAGGGGATCGACGCGCGCAGCGATTCGAGGATCGAGTCGAAGGCCTCGGCGCCAAAATCATAGACGCGGTCAAGCGTCGCCGGCGCCGCCAGCAGGCTCAGATGATCGGTGCACTTGGACAGCAGGCGGTCGACAAAGGCTGTATCGACGCGGTCGGGCGAGAACACTGCGTCGGCAATGCCCTGCGGCGGGTCCTGGTTGTAGTCGAGACCGGCGGTGCCGAAAGCGAGGTCGAGGTCGGTGACCACGGAGTCGAGCGAAAGGTCGCGGGCGATGGCGAAGGCGACGTTGTGCGCCACCGTGGAAGCGCCGACGCCGCCCTTGGCGCCGACCACCGCGATGATGCGGCCGACCGGCTTGGCGTCCGGCGCGACAAACAGCGCGCAGACCCCGCGCACCACGTCGATGGTGCTCACCGGCGCAATCAGATATTCGCTGACGCCGCGCCGGGTCAGCTCGCGATAGAGCGTGACGTCGTTGACGCGGCCGATCACGATCACCCGCGTACCGGCGTCGCAGACTTCAGCGAGCTGGTCGAGGCTGCCGAGGATGTCGCCGGCGCGGCTTTCCGTTTCGATGACGATCACGTTGGGCGTCGGCGAACTACGATAGGCCTCGACCGCGGCGGTGGCGCCACCCATCTGGATTTTGACGTGCGCCTTGGCCAGCCGGCGGTCCTCGCCGGCGGCCTGCACCGCGGCGGCAGTCTCCACCGTCTCGCAGAACGCCTGGATCGAGACGCGCGGTGCCGGCGCGATATGCTCGTCGGCTGCGACCGGCTCGGCGGACGCGGGCGGTGCCGAACGGTCTTCGGCGACGGCGACTTGCGATGCGTATTTGATCATTTTCCGAGATCGCTGATCTTGCCTGTGTCGTAGCCTTTGTAGGTGGTGGAGGGGCTCTCACCCTTCCGGAATTTCTCGAACATCGCCGAGCGCTGGTTGGAATAGGTCGGCGCTTCGCCACGCGGCTGGATCAGATCGGCCGGATTATCGACCATGGCGGCGAGGTTGCGCTGTGTCGCGCAGCCAAGATTCCAATACGGCTTGTTCTCGAGATAGACCGCGCCGCCCGAGGGGCCGAGATCCTGCGGCCAGAGTCCGCAGGGGCCGGCGTGCGCGGTCAGCTTGGCGTAGCTGAGCCTGATGCTGGTGAGCGCGGAACCGGCCGGACGGTAGCGGCGCACGAGGACCGCTCTTTGCGGCACGCCGGCGGCATTGAAGACGGATTGGATTTCGCGCACCGAGGCGGTCGCCGCACGGTCGGTCGGCCCGCCCCAGGGCGCGTCGATGATGATGCCGCTCATCGCCTCGTGCTGCCAGGCGTGCGCGAAGGCAATTACGTCGGCGCGCTGCGTCAGCGCCAGCCCACCGCGGTTGCGGGAAACGAACACCTCGATGCGGTGCTCGCCTTCCGTCACCGTGATCGGGTGACGCTCGCGATAGTCGGAAGGGTAGTTGGCCTGCGCCAGGGCCGACTGATAGCAACCGGTGAAGGCGACGCTGAACATCGTCGCGGTCAGCAGCCGGAGCGCCGTGCGGCCGACGATCGTCTTGTGGTTCTTTGTCATCGATCGTCCCTGTTTCAGTCGAGAATGAAGCCGTATTTGCCGCGATAGTCCTGCGTGGTCGCCGGCGGCTTGGCGCCTACTGGGCGCGGGCCCCCGTAGATGCGGTTGAGGCTGCCGAGCAGATCGGCGCGTGGATCGTTGGGATCGCCGAAGCCGTCATCCGGCCGCGACAGCTGCTTCTGCGAGACTGCGCGCACGATGTAGGGCGTGACCAGCACCATCAGTTCGGTCTGGTGATTGATGTAGTCGCGGCTCTTGAACAGCGCGCCGAGCACCGGCAGCTGCATCAGGCCGGGAATGCCGTTGATCTGAGCCTTGGTCTGCTCCTGGATCATGCCGGCGAGCGCCAGCGAGCCGCCGGAGGGGATTTCCACCGTGGTCTCGGCGCGACGGGTGCGGATAGAGGGGATGGTCAGCGAGTCGGTCGAACCCGGGATGGTCTGGGTGATCGCGTTTTCCGAGGAGAGGTCGGAGACCTCGGTCATCACCTTCAGGCTGATGCGGCCGTCCGCCAGCACGATCGGCGTGAACACCAGGCTGACGCCGAATTTCTTGAAGTCGATCTGCGACTGGCAGACCGGCGGCGACTTGGTGGTGTCGCAGGACAGTCCGCTCGGGATGGGAAATTCGCCGCCGGCCATGAAGGTGGCGGTTTCGCCGGAGATTGCAGTCAGGTTCGGCTCGGCCAAGGTGCGGATGACGCCGGCGCGTTCCATCGCGCGCAGCGTGGCGCTGACGCTGGTGCCGCCATTGGTGAGGGTGCCGACCAGCGCGCTGCTGGTCAGCGGCTGGCCGTAGGCGGAGAACGGATTGATCTGGTTGAAGTTGACGACAGCGGTGCCGTAATTGAGGCTGCCCGAGAGGTCGATGCCGAGCTGCTTGATCACGTCGCGCTGCACTTCGGCGACGGTGACCTTGAGCATGACCTGGTCGCGCCCACGCACGATGATGCCGTTTACCACCTTGGTGGTGTCGCCGACCAGCCGCGCGGCGAGGTCGTAGGCCTGCTGCGCTTCGGCCGGGCTGGCCACGGTGCCGGAGAGCATGACGCCGTCGCCGACGCCCTCGATGTTGATGTCGCTGTCCGGGAACATACGCTTGAGCGCCGCGCGCACGCCGTTGAGGTCACGGGTCACCGCGATGTCGAAGCCGGCGATCTGCTTGCCCGCGGCGTCGAAGAAGAAGATGTTGGTCTGTCCGACCTTGACGCCGATCAGATAGACGCGGCGCGCGGTGCGCACGACCGCGTTGGCGATGGTCGGATCGGCGACCAGCACGTCCTTGATGTCGGCGGGCAGGTCGATGGCCACCGATTTGCCGATACCGAGCGGGATGAAGCGCGAGACGGCGTCGCTCGCTGCCACCTTGATGATGGGGACGCGGGCGTCCGCGCCGGCCGCCGGGCCCATCGGCACCGATGCGGCGCCGAGCATCGCGGCCGCCGCGCAGGCGGTGCGGATCAACTTCACCATCGCCATGTCCCTCAAGTCCCCAAGCTCGGTCATCGCGGCGTGGTCACCGTGTTCACGCCGAATCGCACGATGTTCACGGAATTCTTGCGGTTGTTGTTGTCGTCGACGTCGGGCTTTCCTTTGCCGATGTCGGTGATGCTGCGCAGCGCGAGCGAGAGCGTGCCGGTTTGCCGCGCGAGTTCGATGGTCTCCACTTGGCTCGGCGTCAGCTCGAGCGTTGCCGTCTTGCCGACGACGACCTTCTGGCCGTTCTTTTCCTCGATCTGCTGGTCGATCGCGAGCACGCGGATGTCGCTGAGGATGATCTCGGCGACGTGCGTCTCGGTGCCGGTGGCCTTTTCGGCCTCGCGGTCGCGCTTGGTCAGCACGATGTCGACGTGATCGTTGGGCAGGATGAAGCCGCTGGCGCCGCTTTCCGACGACACGCCGATGGACACCGCGCGCATGCCGGAGGGGAGGATCGCCGCCATGTAGCCGGAGCCCTTGGCCTTCACCAGCTTGGCTTCGCGGATCGGCTCGCCGGCGACGAAGGGCGCGCGGGCGATCGAGCCCTCGAGCGATTCGATGGCGCGCGGATGTTGGTTGCGCAGGATGAAGTTGCCGGCGTTGGTCTCGGCGGGCCAAGCCTGCCAGGTGACGTCGCCGGCGGTGAGGCGTTTGCCGAGCTCGATATTGTTCTTCGCCACCAGCACGTCGATGGTGGCGACTTTCTGGGCCGGCGCGGCTTGATGCGGGGGCGGTGCCGATGGACGCGCTGCCAGGAAGGCGGCGATACCTCCCGCACCGAGTGCGATGGTCAGCACGACGAGACGCGCGGCTTTCATACGCTCAACTCTCTACTGGCGGCCGGCGCGGCCGCGTAAACCACATGGCGGCCGGTACCGCCGCCTGCACCGGATTTCACCAGCTAAAGGTCAAGGCATGGTTAAGGAGCGGTATCTAAATCGAGTTAATATTGTGTTGCGCGCGGCGCGTTGCCTGCGCACGAAAGTCAGAGCCCGGATCAGGGCATCCAGACCGTGTGCGGATAGACCAGCATCGCCGCAGCGGCGAGCGCGATGCCGTAGGGCACGCCGCCGCCTTTCTCGTGCAGCCGCTGGATCCACGGCTGGCGGGCGAGCACGCCCGGCAGCGGCAATTTGCGGAACTGCAGCAGCAGGAGCGTCAACGCGCCGCCGAACAGCGAGGCATAGACCATGTAGTCGAGCAAATGGTCGAAACCGAGCCACAACGTGGTCGCTGCCGCTAGTTTGGCGTCGCCGCCGCCGATCCAGCCGCGCCAGAAGAAGATAAAGCTCACCAGCAGCACCAGCCCGGCGGCCGCCATATGCCAGCCGATCGCGGGCAGGCTCATGCCCATGAGCAGCGTCAGCGCGAAAAACCCCGCGGTCAACGCGAGCGACAACCGGTTCGAGATGGTCATGGTGAGGAGGTCGCTGGAGGCGGCAAACGCCATCAGGGCCGGAAACAGCAGCAGCCTGACCGCATCCATCAGCATCGATGTCCCCAGTTTCCACCAGCGCGCCGCGAGATTAGCCCGCGCAGGCTTGCGCTTCCGTTAGCGCGCCGAGCGTTGACCGGTCGTAAACAAATGCACGACAGCCTGCCGAAAACGAAAAGGCTCCGGCCGAGCCGGAGCCTTGCCGCAGTAATCGCGTGCCTGCTGGATCAGCTGGTCGAGCCGCTGTTCAGCTTGGTGGTGATGTCGGAGAAGGTCGAATTCAGCTTGGTGCCGAGGCCGTTCACGACCGCGATGATCGCGACCGAAATACCAGCGGCGATGAGGCCGTACTCGATGGCGGTGGCGCCCGAGTCGTCCTTCATGAAACGCACGAACAACTTCTTCATCGGTAGCTCCTTGGATCCACACGTGGCTGTCTGAGCTGATTCAGGGCGTCGGATTTGCTTCCAACTCGCCTGGACCATGCCGCAACCTAACGTGCAGGTCTTGCATGCGGGTTAATATCATTGCAGAAAAACAATGGTATTTCCGGGGGGATTTTCGGTGGTTAACAAGTTATATGCCTAAGAATAACAGAGTTAATAAAAGGTAACAGACGTATCTCTACAAGAAAAACTATAGCTATTCTGTCGGATACTTAATTAGAGACACAGAAGTAGTTTACTCACTGGAACGAAAGCGTTCTTTTTCGCGAATGCGTGCTGACGCCGATGCTTGCGCGCGCGCGTTGTTTGACGAGTTTTGCTTCGCGCCGTACCCGCAACATCTGACCGGCGGGCGAATTGCCGAGTTGGTTCCTCGGAATGTGCACCTGGCCAAGCGGATCGCGGGCGGCGCGCTGGCCGGTGCAGTGGGTGGAACGCGTGCGCGGTCGATAAAACGCCGCCGAACCTCTTTGCATTTGATTCACGATTTTGCAGTCAACTTGAATTGTCGCGCCCGGCCGAAAACGCCGCGGCGGTATTTGTTGCGTCAGCGTTGCGGGAGTGTTCGATGTCGGCCGTGTTCGGGCGCCGCGCGGGGCAGCGCGCTGTTTTGGCCATCGCGCTATTCGCCGCAATTGGCGCCGCGCCGGCCTTCGCCGACAACGTCAGCGTCTCCATCGATCAGGCGCATGTGCTGCATCTCCCGGACAAGGTGGCGACCATCGTGATCGGCAATCCGCTGATCGCGGACGCGTCGCTGCAGAAGGGCGGCATCCTGGTCATCACCGGCAAGAGCTACGGCTCGACCAACCTCGTGGCGCTCGACCGCGGCGGCCAGGTGGTCATGGACAAGACCGTGGAGGTGCGCAGCGCCGCCGGCAGCGATCTCGTCGTCGTCTATCGCGGCGTCGAACGCGAGACCTATAGCTGCGCGCCGGAGTGCGAGCGCCGCATCACCCTCGGCGACTCGCCCGCCTATTTCGGCGCGACCTTGGCGCAAAGCGGTTCGCGCAACGGTCAGGCGAGCAGCGGCGCGCAGAAATGACCGGCAGGTTTGGTTAGCGAAAGTTGAACGCCCGGCGTCGTTTTCCCGGCGTCGCGCAAGAATTCGACAACGCGCCCTTGCTATGAAAAAGGCGTCGTGTCCCTGGCACCGCGCCCCGATCGGTCGAACGCCATGCGTAAGTCCTTTCACAATAGCGTCGCGACAGCCTTGCGTCGTTTGACGCCGGAGCTTGCGCGCGGCCTTTGGCGCCGGCAGGACGGCGCTGCCGCCGTCGAATTCGCCTTGATCGCCACGCCATTTCTCGCGCTCATCTTTGCCATCATCGAATCCGCGCTGGTGTTTTTCGCCGGCCAATCGCTGGAAACGACGGTCGCGGCGGCGAGCCGCCAGATCATGACCGGCCAGGCGATGACGACCGCCCAGCATACCGGCGGAACGATTCCGTGGAGCGCTGCTGACTTCAAGAGCGCGGTGTGCGCGCAGCTCTCCACCATGTTCGACTGCAGCAAACTCTACGTCAGCGCGCAGACCTATACCGATTTCGCCTCGGCCAATACCTCGACGCCGGTGCAGAACGGCCAGGTGACCGTCGACTACAACAACTTGCCGTTCAACACGGGTGGCCCCGGCTCGATCGTCGTCGTGCAGCTTTACTACCAGTGGCCGATCTACGTTTCGCTGCTCAGCAACAACCTCGCCAATGTCGGCACCGACAGGCTGTTGGTGGCGACGTCGGTGTTCATGAACGAGCCGTACCAATGATACATGCTTTGGCAAGGCTGAAGGCTCAGCTGCCGCCGGCGCTCCGGCGGCTAATCGACGATCGGCGCGCGGTCTCCGCCGTCGAATTCGCCTTCGTCGCGCCCGTGCTGATCACCATGTATCTTGGCTGCGTCGAGGTTTCCGACGTCGTCGCCGTTCAGCGCAAGGTCAGCCTCACCGCCTATACGCTCGCGAACCTGACCGGCCAGGTGACCACGATCTCGTCGACCGGCATGACCAATATTCTCAACGCCGCGACAGCGATCCTGACCCCTTACAGCGCGAGCAATGCGACGCTGACCGTGTCCTGCATCAGCTTCGATGCGAACAAGACCATGACGGTGAAGTGGACCGCGCCGAGCGGGTCGGCGACGCTGACGCCGACGGTGGACAGCAACCTGCAAGTTGCCAACACGCAATTGATCTACGCCGAGGTCACCTACAACTACACACCGATCGTCGGCTACCAGTTGACCGGCAACATCACGCTCAGGGACCACATGTTCATGTCGCCGCGCATCAGCGCGCCGACCTGGGTCTCCGCCGCCTGCACCTGAGCGGTTACGCGCTCTGCCGCAACTCGGCGATCGGCAGCGCGGTGGTTTGTTTGATCCGCTCCATGGCAAAGCGTGAGGTGACGTTCTTCAGCGGCACCGTGCTGATCAATTTCTTGTAGAACGTGTCGTAGCCGGCGATATCCGTCACCACGACCCGCAGCATGTAGTCGACGTCGCCGGCCATGCGGTAGAATTCCATCACCTCCGGCATGGCGCCGACCACCTCGGCGAATTTCTTCAGCCATTCCTGCGAATGGTCGCCGGTTTCGATCGAGACGAAGACGGTGATGCCGAGCCCGATCTTTTCCGGATCGATCAGGGCGACGCGGCGCGTGATGACGCCGTCGGCTTCCAGCCGTTGCAGCCGCTTCCAGCACGGGGTCGAGGAAAGGCCGACGCGCTGGCCGATCTCGGCGACCGAGAGCGAAGCGTCCTGCTGGACAACGGAAAGGATCTTGCGGTCGATGGCGTCCATTCTCTCGTTCCTTTGCGGCGCAGTATGAACAGCCTAGGCGGCCATCCCAATAGAGAATTATCTTCTTATTTTGCTCTCGATACTGTCTTTATCGAGAAAAATATTCTATTTCAAGGCCAATCTTTCATCGCTCCGACGAAGCTTTCCTCCGGGACAACGATCATGAAGAAAATTTCCGCCCTCCTGCGCCGCCTCGCCGCCCGCCTGGCCGTGGGTCTGGCGCTGGTCGCGCCGGTGCTGACCGCGCCGACCTTCGGCGCCGAGGTCACGCCACTGGTCAGTGTCGATTGGCTCAAAGCGCATCTGCACGATCAGAACCTGCTTGTGCTCGACGTCCGCTCAGCGATCGACGGCGGCGGCACCGCCGCCTATGAGGCCGCGCACATTCCCGGCAGCGTGCACAGCGACTACGACAAGGCCGGCTGGCGCGTCACCCGCCACGACGTGCCGTTCATGGTGCCGACCACGCCCGAGCTCGAGAAGCTGATCGGCGATCTCGGTATCGACGAGAACACCTACGTCGTCGTCGTTCCCGCCGGCGTGAGCGTGCTCGATTTTGGCTCCGCCGCGCGCACCTACTGGACGCTCAAATATGTCGGCGTGAAAAACCTCTCCATCCTCGATGGCGGCGTCGCCGCCTGGACGCAGGCGGGCCTGCCGACAGAGAAGGGTCCGTCGAAGCCGTCGCCGACGATCTTCACCGCGACCATCGACAACAGCATTCTCGCCAAGGCCGACGACGTCGAGAAGATCGAGAAGAACGGCGGCGCCACCTTGATCGACGCGCGGCCGGTCACCTTCTTCGAGGGTAAGGAGAAGGCGCCGAACGCGGCCGCCTACGGTCACATTCCCGGCGCGCACAACATCGACAGCTCCGACTTCTATGACGCGCAGACCAATCGGCTGAAGCCAAAGGCGGAACTGGCGAAGATCACCAATGGCGTGGCCGACAGCCCGGTGGTCGCCTACTGCAACACCGGGCATTGGGCCGCGACCGACTGGTTCGTGCTGCACGAACTGCTCGGCAACACCAGCGCGCGGCTCTATGCCGGCTCGATGGTCGACTGGACGCACAACCCGAACCGGCCGATTGCATCTTCGCGCACGAAGTGGGATGACCTGAAGAAAGCGCTCGGTCTCGGGTCATAACGGGAACTCGTTAATGCCGACGGCAAGTTTGGCCGCGCCGCAATCCGGCGCGGCCGCACGTTTCGATCTGTTGTTTCTCGCTTTGTCGGTCGGCGCCACCGCGGTGCTGATCGCGCTGGTGCTGCTCGATCGGCAACCGGCCTCCGCCGCGCTGATCGTCGGCGGCTTCGGGTTGGGCATCGCCTTCCTCAAAGCCGAGTTCAGCTATACCGCGTCGTGGCGACGTTTCCTCACCCGCGGCGAAGCGGGCGGGTTGATCGGCGGCCTGATCGTCATTGCCGTCACCGCGCTGGCGGTGGTTCCGGTGGCCACGCTCGATCCGAAGTTCGGCGGCGCCATCGCGCCGCTCGGCCCCTCTTTGGTGATCGGCGCCTTCGTCTTCGGCATCGGCATGCAACTCGCCAATGGCTGCGGCTCCGGCACGCTCTATACGGCGGGCGGCGGCTCGGGGCGCATGCTGATCGCGCTCGCCTTCTTCATGCTCGGCAGCGTGGCCGGCTCGCTCTCGCTGCCCGCCTTCCTCGCGCTGGGCGGCATCGATCCGGTGCTCGCCTCCGATTATCTCGGGCCCTGGGGCGGGCTCATCGCCACGCTCGCCAGCATCGCGCTCGCCGCCATGATCATCGCCGCAGTCGCGCGCAAGCGCGGCGCCAACTACAGGCCGTCGCGCAACTATGTGATCGGCGGCATTGCCATCGGCCTGCTCTGCGTCGCCGTGTTCGTCGTCGGCGGCCACCCGTGGAGCGTCACCTTCGGCTATACGGTCTGGGGCGCCAAGATCGCGCAGGCGCTCGGCTTCGATTTCTCGCACGCCGCCTTCTGGCAATGGGAAGGCCCCAAGCACGCGCTGGAAGGCTCGGTGTTGTCCGACACGTCGAGCCTCACCGATTTCGGCATGCTGTTCGGCGCCATGGCGGCCGCGGCCGCCGCGCGGCCGTTTGCTGCTGCGGCCTGGCCGCCGGCGAAGTCGCTGATCGCCGCCGCGGTCGGCGGCACGCTGATGGGCTGGGGCGCACGGCTCGGCTTCGGCTGCAACATCGGCGCATTCGTCTCCGGCGTCGCCTCCGGCTCGCTGCATGGCTGGGTCTGGTTCCTCGCCGCGCTGCCCGGCTGCCTGATCGGCATCCGCCTGCGGCCGCTGTTCGGCCTTTCGGCGGAGTGACCCTCATGCGCAACGTCTACATCGCCGTGGTCGTGCTCGGGGTCGCGCTGGTCGTGTTCCAGCATCTGACCAGCCCGTCGAGCGGGCGCGCCGTTTCGCCGGAGGATTTCGCCGGCGCCTGCGCCCCCTGCGGCGCCCCCTGTCCATCGAAGAAGTAGGCTATAACAGCGCTTGTTCTCTTGACGGGCGGGGTCATGGCCAACGACATCTCGCAACTCGGCGCCGGCGATCTTCTGCGCCTCTATCGCCGCCGCGAACTATCGCCGGTCGAGGTTGTGCGCAACGCGCTCAATCGCATCGCCAAGTTCGAGCCGCTCATCAACGCCTTCGTATTGGTCGACGCCGACAACGCGTTGGCACAGGCGCGCGCGTCGGAGGCGCGCTGGGCGAGGGGCGAGCCGCAGGGGTTGGTCGACGGCCTGCCGGCCACGGTGAAGGACAATATCGACGTCAAAGGCCTGCCCACGCGCAAGGGTTCGGTGACGACCCCCGCGACGCCCGCATTAGCCGACGCCCCCGCCGTCGCGCGCTTGCGCGAAGCCGGCGCGGTATTCCTCGGCAAGACCACGCTGCCGGAATACGGCTGGATCGGTGTCTGCCATTCGCCGCTGACCGGCATCACGCGCAATCCGTGGCAGCGCGAGCGCACCACCGGCGGCTCCTCCGGCGGCGCGGCGGCGGCCGCGCTGCTCAATCTCGGCGCTCTCCATCTCGGCACCGACGGCGCCGGCTCGGTGCGCATTCCATCCGCCTTCACCGGGGTGTTCGGCATCAAGCCGAGCTACGGCCGCGTGCCCACCTTTCCGGCCTCGCCGTTCACTGTGCTGGCGCATCAAGGCCCGCTTACCCGCACCGTCGCCGACGCCGCGCTGATGCTCAGCGTCATCGCCGGCCCCGACATGCGCGACACCACCGCCTGGAACACGCCGGCGCCCGATTTCCGCATCGGCTTGGCCGACGGCGTGCGCGGCTTGCGCATCGCCTGGAGCCCGCGCCTCGGCTACGTGAAGGTGCTCGATCCGCAGGTCGAGGCGGCGGCGGCGAAGGCCGCGCAGGTCTTCGCCGAGCTTGGCGCGCAGGTCGAGGAGGTCGATCCCGGCTTTGCCGAGCCGGTCGCAACGCTGCGCGCGATCTGGTGCGCGGTATCGGCGACCATCGTCGATGCGGTGCCGGCGGCCGAGCGCGAGACGATGGATCCCGGTTTCCGCCGCATGGCCGAGGAGGGCCGGCGCTATTCACTCGCCGACTACCTCGCCGCGCAGGCGCGCCGCAGCGAGCTCGCTGAGCACATGCGCCGCTTCCACGAGCGCTACGACCTCTTGCTCACGCCGCAGATGCCGATCCCGGCTTTCGAAGTCGACCGGACCACGCCGGAGGAGGGCCGCTTCGGCGACGACTGGATCGGCTGGTCGCCTTACACCTATCCGTTCAATTTCACCCAGCAGCCGGCGGCCTCGGTGCCGTGCGGCTTTTCATCAGATGGCTTGCCACTCGCCTTGCAGATCGTCGGCCCGCCGCGCCAGGACGCGCTGGTGCTGCGCGCGGCCTGCGCTTACGAGAGCGCGCACCCGTTCAAGACGTTGGCCGCGCCGCAATAAAGGCATCCACCTCGGCCCGCATCGGCGCGCCGGCGGCGCCGCCGAAGCGCGTGCACTTGAGCGCGGCGACCGCACAAGCGAAGCGCATGGTCTGGACGACGTCGTGGCCTTCCGCCAGCGCCAGCGTGAATCCGGCGTGAAAGGCGTCGCCAGCGCCGAGCGTATCCACCGCCTTGACCGCGAAGGCCGGCATGTGGCGCAACCCCTCGCCCTCGCGCCAATAGACGCCATGCGCGCCGTCGGTGACGGCCAGGAAGCCATGATTATGCGTGGCCAGCTGCGCCAGCCCGGCAGCGAAATCGCGCGTGCCCGTCGTGCCGTGCAGGGCCTCGGATGAGGCGATCACGTGCGTGCCGAGCGCGAGCAACGGGTTGTCCGGCCGTGTCGCCTGGTCGAGATCGATGACCAGCGGAATGCCGTGCGCCCGCGCCGCGTGCGCGACGGCGGTGACGAATTCGGGAAAGCGATTGTCGATCAAGACGGCGTCGGCGTCGGCCACCAGCGCCGCGGCGTCTTTTGGCAGCACCAGATTGAGGCCCTTGCTGCGCCGCGTGGCGATGCTTTTTTCGCCCTCGGCATCGAGCAGGATCAGCGACACCGAACAGGTCGCGCCGGGCACGCGCACAACGCCGCTGCAATCGATGCCCTCGGCGGCAAGGTCGGCGAGGAGGCGTTCGCTCGCGCCGTCTTCCGTGCCGCCGAGCGGACCGGCATAGGCCGCACGGGCGTCGAGCCGCGCCGCGGCTACTGCGGCGTTGGCCGCGCAGCCGCCGCCGGTGGTGATGAATTCCGAAGCGACGGCCTTGGTGCCGGGCGCGGGAAATTTCTCCACCCGCATCACGATGTCCTGCACCGCGATGCCGGCGCACAGGATCTTGACGCGCTCAGTCAAAGCTAATCTCGCCCTCGACCCAGGCGCGGATGATGTGATGCGCGATGGCGACCGGCGGCGGCGTGGTCAGCCCATCCGGATGCCTGCGCATCAGCATGCCGGCGACCTCATCGCGGGTGAACCAGCGCGCGTCTTCCAGTTCCTCGCGGTCGACCGTGATGTCGCGGCTGACCGCCTCGGCGTGGCAGCCGATCATCAGCGACATCGGGAATGGCCAGGGTTGCGTGGCGAAATAGCGCACGCGCGCGGTGGCGATGCCGGCCTCCTCGCGCGTCTCCCGCCGCACCGCGTCCTCGACCGCCTCGCCCGGCTCGACAAAGCCGGCAAGGCACGACCACATCGTCGGCACGAAGCGCGGCGAGCGTCCGAGCAGGCAGCGGTCGCCTTCGACCGCGAGCATGATCACCACCGGGTCGGTGCGCGGAAAGTGCTCCGCCTTGCATTGCGGGCAGTCGCGGCGCCAGCCGCAATGCGTCACCTTGGTCGGCGCGCCGCAATTGGCGCAGAAGCGGTGGCGTGCGTGCCAGTGCAGCATCGCCTTCGCCTCGGCGATCGGCGGCAGGTGATCCTGCTCGACCAGGCCGCGCACGGCGACCGAGCGCAGGTCGGTAACGACGAGGTCGGCGCGCGTTTTCAGCGTCTCCGCGGCTTGCGGGGTGATGGCGAAGCCCCAGCGTCCGGCGTTGCCGACGAGGCCGAGGAAGACAACCTCGACGGATTCGCCGAGATTGGCGGCTTCCTGGAAGGTGAACAGCGGATCGTGCACTTCGCCGCGCGCCTTCAGCACGATCATCTCGCCGCCGACCACGTAGACGCGCGCGGCCGGCGCCGCCGCCAGCATGGCGACGGCGGCCCCGTTCAGCCGCAGCTCGGAAGCGCGTTCGATGGCGCTTTCCGTATAGCCGAGCCGGGGCTTGGGGCCGAGATCGAGTCGGAGGGACATGCAGGTTGCAAAATCGCATGGCGCCGGGCCAGGCGCAATGCGGGTTACTTGCGCGGGTACATCTTCTCGCGCAGTTCCGGCCGCTGCCATTGCGGCCCGAGCACGCCCTGCTTGGCGCCGTAGCCGCGCGAGGAGGCAACGCCGTCCGTGGTCGCGCGCATCTCGCGCGCGCGGTCGAGGCAGACGTCGACCGTGAAGAAGCCGGCGGCGGTCGACTCGAACAGGATATCCTCCGGCGTCGCCACCATGGCGAGCCCGCGCTCCTCGTGGCTGAACAGGTTCTGCGTGGTCACCACGATGGCGAGGTTCTCGATGGCGCGCGACCAGATCAGGTTGCGCCAGGTCGCCCACAGCCGGCGCTTGTCGGTGCCGGCCGGCATGAAGATCAGCTCGGCCCCGCGCAGCGCCAGCGCGCGCGTCACCTCCGG
>Ga0335081_10004788_pt1 | contig 21386 bp, 15 predicted proteins | sample Lox_Sample_35_FD_206713 | JGI IMG/M metagenome (GOLD analysis project Ga0335081, IMG submission 206713) | Soil microbial communities from Loxahatchee National Wildlife Refuge, Florida, United States - Lox_Sample_3.5 | ecosystem: Environmental > Terrestrial > Soil > Wetlands | place: USA... | reverse complement strand
ATGGTTGAGCTCGATCTCCAGCATCTGCCGGGTCCATTTGAAGGCGTCGCGCGCACCTCCGATCACCTGCGGGCTGGAGCGTAGCGAGTAGGCATCCTGCACTTTCTTGCCCGGCCGCTGTAGAAGCTCCGATCCTTCGGTCAATCGCCGGATGTTCTCGGCCGACTCCTGGGCGCCGGGATAGCCACGGACGTCGTGGACGCGGTGGTCGTAAGCCTTCATATTGGCGTTGAGCGCTTCGAGCGTCATCGCCAGCGCAACTTCCTGGGTCCGCAGCCAGCGTTCGGCATCGTAAAGCTGGAGGCAGCCCATGCCGGTGATCACGTTGGAGCCGTTGATGGCGGCCAAGCCGTCGCGCTCCCGGAAGACGATGGTGGGAATGCCGGCCGCCGCCATGCCTTCCTTGGCCGGCATTCTCCGGCCCTGGTAGAAGACTTCGCCTTCTCCCATGAGACTGAGCGCCGCCTGGGCCATGGGAGAGAGGTCGCCGCAGGCTCCCACCGAACCTTTCTGGAACATGACCGGCGTGACGCCCTTGTTGAGCATCTCGACCTGCGTCTGCACGATCTCGAGCCGGATTCCCGAATGGCCCCAGCAATGCGTGTTGAGGCGCGAAACCCAGGCCGCCCGCGCGTCTTCCTCGGTGCAAGGCTCACCGCACCCGGCAGCGTGCGAATAGAGGAGGTATTTCTGGTACCGCTCGGCCTGTTCCGGGGTCAGCACGACTTCCGCGAGTTCGCCGATCCCGGTGTTGACGCCGTACATGATCTCGCGGGCCTGCACCTTCCGTTCCAACAAGGCGCGGCATTTTTCGATGCGCGCCGCCGCCTGGGGGGCAATGGCGATTGGATTCCGGTCCCGCGCGATCTTGACGACTTCTTCAATATTCAGGGAGTGGCCATCCAGCGTGACCGTTGCGGCTGCGGCGACGTGGCCGGGGGCCGCTAGATCGGTTGTGCTCATCACCGAACAGTATGACAAACTGCGGCGCCGGCCGATATGGCGGCGTGTTACTTCACGACGGGCAGCACAACCGCGCTGGGCGATTGCGCGGCGCGGTAGATCCGCTGGGTGGCTTTCACGTAGTCCTCGGCGCGCGCTTCGAAGATGTTGGGAACGTATTTCTGCGGGTTGCGGTCGTAAACCGGGAACCACGTGCTCTGCACCTGCACCATGATGCGGTGGCCCTTGAGGAAGGCGTGCGCGTTGGTATGCAGGTCGATGAGGTACTTCAGCGCCTTGTTGGCGGGCACGGGTTCCGGGCGCTCGAAGCCGTTGCGGAAGCGGGCGCGGAGAATTTCGTCGGCGATGATCAGTTCGAATCCGGCCAGGTGAGTGTGGGTCTGTTGGTCGTCTGCCGCGTCCTCGGGATAGACGTCGATCAGCTTGACGGCCCAGTCGCTGTCGGTGCCGGAGGTGGAAGCGAAGAGCTCGGCAGTGATGTCGCCGGCGATGCGAATGGGCTCGGCCAGCGGCTCGGTCTGCCAGGAGAGCACGTCGGGCCGGTGATCCACGAAGCGCTGGTCCTGCACCAGCCACACCGGCCAATCCGGGCCGGGATAGGTAGGAGCGACCGGGCGCGGGCGGTAGGGCACTGGGTTCGCGGGGTCGCTGATGTATTCGTCGAAGCCGCTATCGGCGGGCGCGTCAAACGACAAGCGGCGGCCATTGCGCAAATAGAGGCGGCGCGCTTCGACGCCCTGCCTGGGCGGCCAGGCGTCATATTCCTTCCACTGGTTGGTGCCGGTCTCGAAGGTGGTGGCTTCGGCCACGCGCAGCTCGCCCTGCCCGCGCAGCCAGTAATCGAACCAGGGCTGGAAGATGTTGTCGCGGTAATACTGCCCGGTATCGGAACCAAAATCGATCGCGCCGAGACGGCGGCCGGCGCCGTTCCAGCCGCCGTGATTCCACGGTCCGGCGACGAAGTAGTTGTGGTGCCCGGTGTCGTGCGGCTCCAGGCCCGCGTAGATCCGCTGCGGGCCATAGAAGTCTTCCTGGTCCCACCAGCCGGCCACGTGGACGATGGGAACCTTGACGGCGTTCAGGTAAGGAGCAAAGGCCAGGCGCTGCCAGAAGGCGTCGTAGTTGGGGTGATGGACGAAGTCCTCCCACGTTGGGAGCTTGCCGTGGAAGTGCTTTTCATCGGCATTGGAGAGCGGGCCGAGGCCCAGATACCAGTCGTAGGTGTCGCCGCGGTCGAACTGGAAATGATAGTTCTCTTCGGAGGTGGTTTCGAGCAGCGCCGCGTACTCGAAACCGTAACTCAGACGGAACGTCCCGTTGTGGTGGAAGTCATCGCCCAGGAACTGGTCGGCGGGCGAAGCCTGCTCGATGGCCGCTTTGAGCGCGGGATGGGGATCGAGCGCCGCCATGACGGTGGTCCAGCCGTCGTACGAAGTGCCGGCAATACCGGCACGGCCGTTGTTGTTGGGAATGTTCTTGATGAGCCAGTCGACGGTATCCCAGGCGTCGGTGGTTTCGTCGACGCCCTTGGGGTCCTTGGGATCGTGCGGCGGGCGGCCCATGACGAACTTGCCTTCCGATTTGAAGCGGCCGCGGATGTTCTGGGCCACGACGTAGTAGTTCTCGTAGAGCGCCCGGCGAGAAGCGGGCATTCCGCGATCAGCCGCGTCCTTGGCCGGCACGCCGTAGGGCGTGCGCTGGATCAGGAACGGCAGCGGCCCCTTCGGTTCTTTGGGTGAGAGGATGACGGTCTGGAGGCGCGCGCCATCGCGCATGGGGATCATGACTTCCTGAAAGTTGACCGGGATGCGGGCGTCCTGCGTCTGGCCGTTGAGCAGGAGGATGGCGCAAACAAGAGCGAAAGCGGCGAGAAGGCGCTTCATGGTGACTCCGTTTCCGCGGCGCGGATGAGATGCATGATAGCACCGGGCGGGAAAAAAGGCGTCTCAGGGCTCAATCCCGTTGGTAGACGGCATTTCCGGACGGAAACAGTGGTCTGCAGCCATGAGCGCCAGCACGGAGCGTCGAACATCGCTCAGGAAGCGCGGCGGTAGCGTTTGACCTCGATCTCACCCTGTCGAACCTTCGCCAGATCATAATTGGCCTGGAGGCGCAGCCACATTTCCGGGCTACCCCCGAATGCCTTGGAGATCCTCACGGCCATCTCCGGAGAAATCCCTGCCTTCTCATTCACAAGATTGTTGAGAGCCTGGCGGGTGACGCCGAGAACCTCGGCGGCGCCCGTAACGGTCAGTCCCAACGGTGTTATGCAGTCCTGCCTGACGATGCGTCCGGGGTGCGGTGGATTTTTCATGGGCATGGAAACACCTCCTAGTGGTAGTCCGTCAGATCTACATCGAACACATTCCCATCCTCGACGCGAAAAGTGATCCGCCAGTTGCCGCTGACCGTCACGGACCAAAGCCCTTTCAGCTTCCCTTTCAGAACGTGCAGCCGGTAACCTGGGAGATCTAGGTCAGTCGGCGCAGCAGCCGCATCCAGAACGGCCAGCACGTTTTCAAGGCGATCTCGCAACGCTGAGCTGACCCGGCTTGGATCGCCTTCCCACAGCCGTTTCAAGCCCCGATGCCGGAAGCTCCGGATCTCACAGCTCTAATTGTATGGTGACAAGTATGACTTGTCAACGAAGAACGTGCAGCGCGGCACGCTGCAGGTTGCTCCTTTTGCTTAGAGCGGATGAAATGCAAGTTTGCACCGGGTGGAACACCGGGTCGCAGTCCTTGGGACTTGTCATCCAGCTAACCCGTCCGAGATGCCATCGAGAGTCCTGTCTGATGGCAACACTCTTCATCCGCAATCAACAGGACGTTGCGGGTCGGGTTGAAACGTGCTTCTGTGGGGAAGGATATGGCTAGAATGACGTCACTCCTATTCGCTATGTCGTGCGCTGCGCTGGTCGCATGTGCCTGCTTCAGTGCTGAGACAACAGACCGTTATAGCGTTTCGATATCTACTCCGAAGGCCATTTCACCCGAAGAGCGGGTTGTGTCATTTGAGGTTGAAGTCGCTGCTAGTGCGATCCGGTCAATCTCTCACTTGCCTGTCGGTTGGCACGTCGTCATCGACAATGACGCGTCCTGGAACACGAAGATAACTGCGACCGCAACAGTGGGTGCCGCGTCCCTGACGTTGCATGATCTGAACAGCCTCCAATTCGTCATCGACAAGAACGAATTTGGTGACCTGAAGTTTAGGGTGACCGGGGCGGTGTCTGTCACAAAGGACTACGCAACCGAAAGGCTGATCCGGCTCGACATGCGCGACTTCAAAATCGGCCATGAACGCTGAGCTGAGCTTGCGGGCATGAGTGTCGCTGGAAGCTCACCGCTAGTCCGGAGCCCGGCGATTGGTGAACGGGAGGCCGGATTCCCGGTTGCTTGGCGGCAATACATACCATAGACTCTGATTATGCGAATCTATGTCAGGGCAACTCTCGTTGCTGCGGTTATGACACTTCTAACGGCCAGTTTCGCGGCAGGAACTGACACCCGCGAGCCGATGCCTAATTTCACTGCGACTACCTTGGACGGGCAGCGGTTTACCAACAGCGCCGTAAAGGGAAAAGTCGTTCTGTTGCAGTTCTGGGCCACCTGGTGTCAGTACTGCAAGCGGGATCAGGAAGCTGTGGACACGGTCTCGCGTGAGTTCGCTTCGAAAGGCCTTCTGGTGCTGGCTGTCAACGCGGGCGAGTCACGGAAGAAGGTGAAGGAGTATCTGGCACACTCGCCGCGCGCCGTCCCCATCGTTCTTATGGAGAATACGAACCTGGCCGCGTTGTTCGCTGCGAAGTCCTATCCTTTATATGTTCTAATTGACACCGGCGGGAGAATCGCGGGGGAATTGCGCGGAGCCGGCGGCGAGGAGGCCTTGAGGCAACTGCTGCGGAAGGCCGGGCTGGAATAGCAGGTGGCGCAGGCTTCAGCCTGCCGGGTCGAGACTTCCGATTGGCGGACCCGTTCCGGGCGTCTCGATCCTTGTCGGCCGCAGCCCGGAAGCGTCGGCATGAGTGCCGACGCGGCAGGCAGGGGTGCCCGCGCCACGCGGCTCTTGCTGCGTCATGCAGTGCAAGGCGCCCAGCCCCCAGATCAGTTCCGTGCAGTTGATCCCTACCACTTGGCGGTCCGGAAAGACCCGTGCCAGTGTGGCTAACGCCACACGGTCATGCGGGTCGTTGAACGTCGGGACCAGCACCGTCCGGTTGGCGATGTAGAAGTTCGTATAACTGGCCGGCAGCCTCCGCCCCGCAAAGATCACCGGTTGCGGCATCGGCAGGCTCACCACCCGCAGACCGGCTTCGCGCAGCAGCGAGTAATTCTCGCGCAGCGGTTCGTAGTTCGCATCCGAGTAATCGGGCTCGAGCGCCGCCACCACCGTCTCCGGCCCGGAAAAGCGGGCGATATCGTCAACATGGCCGTGAGTGTCATCGCCGGCGATGCCGTTGCGCAGCCAGATGACGCGCGTGACGCTCAGGTAGTCGCGCAGCTTCCGCTCGACCTGCGCCCGGCTCATTGCGGGATTGCGCTCCTGCACCTTGCTCAGCAGGCATTCCTCGGTGGTCAGCAGCAATCCCGCGCCGTTCGCGTCGATGCTGCCGCCTTCCAGCACCATCCCGGTTCTGAACTCGGGCAACCCCAACCGCTTCGCCAGATAGGCCGGAACCGCGGCGTCCTTCTGCCAGTCGTCGTACTTGGCCCAGGCGTTGAAGCGCCACGAGGTCAGCGCCATTTCCCCACGGCGGTTCTTGACGAACAGCGGGCCGTAGTCGCGCGTCCAGCTCCGGTTCGTCGGGCACAGGAAGAATTCCACGGCGTCCATCTGCGCCCCCACCTTGCGCAGCATGCTCTTCGCGCGCGTTTCCAGTTCGCGGTTCTCCACCAGAATCCGCACTTTCTCGACGCGGCTCAGCTTGCGCACGATCTCCCCGTACACCCACGGGATGGGCGCAAACCGGCCCGGCCAATCGTCGCGGTTATGCGGCCAGGCGATCCAGGTCGCTTCGTGCGGCTCCCATTCGGCGGGCATGCGGTAGCCGCGGCTGCGCGGTGTGGCGGGCTTCAATCGATCACCCGGTTCAATATGGGTCCGTAGGCGTCGATCCGCCGGTCGCGCAGGAATGGCCAATTGCGCCGCACTTCCTCGATGCGCCGCGGATCGCACTCAGCCACCAGGATCTCCTCGCCATCGTGCGATGCCTCCGCCAGCACCTGCCCGAACGGATCACAAACGAACGAGCCGCCCCAGAACTCGATTCCGTTTTGCGCCGGGCCTTCGTACCCCACGCGGTTCACGGCGGCCACGTACAGCCCGTTGGCGATGGCGTGCGCGCGCTGGATGGTCCGCCACGCGTCATGCTGCGCCGCGCCGTGCTGCTGCTTCTCCGCCGGATGCCAGCCGATGGCGGTGGGGTAGAACAGCACCTGGGCGCCGCCCAGCGCGGCCAGCCGCGCCGCTTCCGGATACCACTGGTCCCAGCAGACCAACGGCGCCACGCGCGCGTAGCGCGTGTCGAAGCAACGGAAACCCAGGTCGCCGGGGGTGAAGTAGTATTTCTCGTAATAGAGCGGGTCGTCGGGAATGTGCATTTTGCGGTAGCAGCCGAGCAGCGCGCCATCGGCATCGATCACAACCGCCGTGTTATGGTACACGCCCGCCGCGCGACGCTCGAACACCGAACCCACGATCGCCACCTGCAATTCCCGCGCGAGGCGCGAGAAGGCTTCGGTGCTCGGACCAGGGATGGGCTCCGCCAGGTCGAAGCTGTCCGCATTCTCCTCGCGGCAGAAATATCGCGAGCGGAACAGTTCCTGCACGCAAATGATCTGCGCGCCTTTGCCGGCGGCCTCGCGAATCCGCCATTCCGCCTTGGCCAGGTTCTCGTTCGGATCTTCCGCACAGGCAATCTGGATCAGGCCGATGCGGAATTTGGCGTGATGCACAGAACTATTGTAGCGGCGTATCATTGCTTTTGACCTACCGCGCGCTGGTTCTTTTCGATATCGATGGCACGCTCACCCGCCGTGCCGGCCCGCATCACCGCGACGCGCTGATCGAGGGCATCCGCCGTGTGACCGGCCTCGAGACCACGACCGAGGGCATCCCGGTGCAAGGCATGCTGGACCCCGTGATCCTGCACCGGATGATGCGCCGCGCCGGCCTGTCGCGCGATTGCATCCACGAAGCCATGCCCGCGGTCATTCGCGCGGCCGAGCGTTTTTACCTGCGCGTCTGCCCGGAGCTCCACGACAAGCACTGCCCCGGCGTCGAGCCGGTGCTCCGGAAACTGACGCGGCGCGGCATTCTGCTGGTGCTGGTCACCGGCAACCTCACGCGCATCGGGTGGTGCAAGCTGGAGCGCGCCGGCCTGCGCGACTACTTCCGCTTCGGAGCGTTCGGCGAGATGGCCACGACGCGCGCTGGCCTGGCAAGAATCGCCATCCGCGAAGCCCGCCGCCGCGGCTGGATCGATCGCCGCACACCGATCTCGCTGATCGGCGACGCGCCTTCGGACGTGATCGCGGCCCGCCAGAACCACATCCGGTCGATCTCCGTGCAAACCGGCATCACGTCCGTGGAAGACCTGGTCCGCGAGAAACCACACATCCTGCTCAAAGACCTGCGTGACCTTCGTCTCGACATGGTAGAAACTGAATGGATACCACCGGGACGACGATGACCAGGGTTCCTGCGTTATTAGGGTTGCTATGGTGCGCCACCGCCAGTGGACAGGAATACATCGTTTCCACCATCGCCGGTGGCGCGCCGCCCGTCACACCGGCTTCCGCCACCGCGGTCTCCATCGGTGATCCTCCCCGCGTGGCGGCCGACTCGCAAGGCAACGTTTACTTCGGCAGCCTGCACTCCGTCTTCAAGGTAGATCCCACCGGAATTCTGACGCGCATCGCTGGCAGCGGCCGCGCCGGCAATTCCGGCGATGGCGGCCCGGCCACCAGCGCCCAATTACAGGACCCGGATGGCATCGCGATTGACCCTGCCGGCAACATCTACGTTGCCGACCGCGCCGCGCAGGTGATTCGCAAGATCTCCGCCAGCGGTGTAATCAGTACCCTCGCCGGCAGCGGCACGGCCGGTTTCTTTGGCGACGGCGGCCAAGCCGTGAAGGCGCAACTGAACAATCCCTCCGGCCTCGCGGTGGACCAGGCCGGCAATCTCTATGTCGCCGATTCCGGCAACAATTGTGTCCGCGTGATTTCAGCAAGCGGCACGATCGGCACGTTCGCGGGCAACAGCTCTCTGGGTCCCGCATACGGCGGCGATGGCGGACCTGCCGCTGACGCCGCGCTGAACGGACCCACGGGTGTCGCCGTGGATGCGTCCGGCAACCTGTATATAGCGGACACGTACAACAATCGCGTCCGCAAAGTCGCGCCGGACGGCACCATCACTACGGCCGCTGGAACCGGCACGCCGGGGTTCTCGGGCAACAATCAGCCCGTTGCCACCTCAGCTCTGTTTCTCCCGACAGCCGTGGCCGTAGACACGTCCGGCAACCTCTACGTCGCCGATCTCGGAAACAGCCTCATTCGCATGGTCGCCAGCGGGAACGTGAAGACAGTCGCCGGCAATCCGACCGGAGTGCCGCCGTCGGACGGTTTGACGGCGGTCTCCGTGCGCCTGAGCGGTCCCACCGGCGTGGCGGTCGACCCCGGCGGCAACGTCTTTTTCGCGGAAGGGTCGATCGGCAGCGGATCGGGCCTCGCCGGCGGGGTTTTCCGTATCTGGAAAGTCACCGCCGACGGGCTCTTCTTCGCCTGGGCGGGCAACGGCCAGAACAGTTTCTCAGGCGACGGCGGACCAGCCTCGGTTGCCCAGACGAACGCGCCTTCCGGCGTAGCGCTCGATTCCAGCGGCAACCTGTACGTCGCCGACTATCTCAACCACCGCGTGCGCAAAATCACTCCCGCCGGCCTGATCACCACCATCGCCGGCACCGGCGTTGCGGGTTTCAGCGGCGATGGCGGCCCGGCCGTGAATGCGCAGTTGAACGGTCCGCTGGGCGTGGCCGCGGATGCGTTCGGGAACGTGTTCATAGCGGATTCCGGAAACAACCGCATCCGCGAGGTGCTGGCTGACGGCACTATCGGTACCTATGCTGGAAACGGCAATGCGGGGTTCTTCGGCGATGGCGGCAGCGCGCTGCAAGCGGCCATGCACTCTCCCAGCGCGCTTACGCTGGATGCCTCGGACAACCTCTTCGTGGCCGACACACTCGACTTCCGTGTGCGCAAGATTGACGTTTTCAACATCATCACCACCGTTGCCGGCAATGGATTGCAGGGCTCGGCCGGCGATGGCGGCCTGGCCAGCAGCGCTTCACTCAATGCCCCGACAGGTGTAGCCGTGGACGGCGCGGGCGACATCTTCATCGCCGATGCCGGCGCGGGGCAGGTTCGCAAAGTCGCACCCAACGGAGCGATCTCCACGGTGGTTGGCGGCGGGCCAAGCCCTCGCGGTGTCGCGGTGGATGCCGCGGGCAACCTCTATATCGCCGACGACGCGCACAATCAGGTGCGCCAGATATCCGAGGGCGGAATCGTCACCACCATCTCCGGCACTGGCGCCTGCTGCTACTCCGGCGATGGCGGGCCCGCCGTTCTGGCGCAATGGAACCAGCCTCGCGGCTTAGTGGTCGATCCCACCGGGAACGTCTACGTGGCCGATGCCGGCAACAATGCCATCCGCTTACTACGGCCCGGCATTACGGCTCCCGTGGTTACAACCGTTGCCAACGGCGCCAGCAACCTCAGCGGCGCCGTCGCGCCGGGCGAAATCGTGGTGATTTTCGGCTCCGGGATCGGTCCCGCGCAGCTCACGCAATACCAGGCCATCGGTGGTTTGGTTCCCACTCAACTCGCGGGGACCAGCATTCTCTTCAATGGCAAGCCCGGGCCGGTGCTCTATACCTCCGGCACTCAGGTTTCGGCCATCGTGCCGTACGGAGTCTCCGGCGCCAGCGTGCAAATCGTGGCGCAATACCAGACGGCCTCCAGCCCGCCGGTGACTGTGCCGCTGGCCTCCGCCGCACCGGCGCTCTTTACTCTGATCCCCACAGGTAGCGGCCAGGCAGCCGCTGTCAATGCAGACGGCTCCCTCAACTCCGCCAGCCATCCGGCGCCGGTCGGTAGCACGATCACGCTCTACGCCACCGGCGAAGGTCAGACATCGCCGGCCGGCGTCGACGGCAAAGTTGCAAGCTCTCCTGCACCGTCGCCCTTGCTCGGAGTCCAAGTGATGATCGGCGGGCAGCCGGCCACCGTGATCTCCGCGGGCGGCGCGCTTGGTTTCCCCGCCGGCATGATGCAGGTCACCGCCGTGGTGCCAGGCGGCATTCACTCCGGCGACGCCGTGCCTGTGGTGCTGCTAGTCGGCGGCGTTCCCAGCCCTTCCGGCGTCACGATCACGGGGCAGTAAGACCCGCCTGCGCAGCGCCCAACCTGCGTAAATCGCATTACAGGATGCCTCTTGCCATTGGGCGAATAAAAAGCGAAAATGAGACATGGCACTGGTAGGCATTGCACGGCTGGCTTCCCAGAGCGAACTCCTCGAATCCAAGCGGGAAGTCCAGTACTTCGAGATCCCGGCGCGGAGCATCCTCAACCGCACCAAGCCCAACATGCCCTTCCAATGGACCATCAATCCTTACCGCGGATGCGAATTCGGCTGCAAGTATTGCTACGCGCGCTACACCCACGAATTCATGGAAATGGACGCCGCCGATTTCGAGGACAAGATCTACGCCAAAGCGGCTGCCGCGCACCTGCTGCGCCAGGAACTGGGACGCATCGGCCGCCAGGATTGGATCGCCGTTGGAACCGCCACTGACCCTTACCAGCCGGCGGAACGAAGGTTCGGCCGGACCCGCTCGATCCTCGAAGTGTTCACCCGCCAGCGCGGCAGGCATATCGGCATCACCACCAAGTCGGACTTGGTGCTGCGCGATCTGGACCTGCTCCGCGAAATCGCGCGCGCCAACGTGCTGGCCGTGAATTTCACCATCACCACCCTGGATGAGAAGCTGGCGCGATTGCTCGAACCGCGCGCGCCTCGTCCAGAACTGCGGCTGGCAGCCGTCCGCAAGCTGAGCGCCGCCGGGATCTGCGCCGGTGTGAATGCGAACCCGATCATGCCCGGCCTTACCGACGGCGAACGCGAGCTCGACCGGCTGGCCTACGCCGCGCGCGAAACCGGCGCCATGACGTTCCACGGCGGCCCGCTGTTCCTGCCGCTCGCGGCGCAGAAGGTTTTCCTGCCGTTCGTGGAGCGGGAGTTCCCCGAGTTGGCGGAACGGTATCGCCGTCTGTACGCCGATCGGGTGCACCTGGGCCGCGCGTACAAGGAAGCGCTGGCGGCGAGGGTGCAGCGCATTCGCGACCGCTACGGCCTGGCCTCCGGGATGATCGAGTACCGGCCGGAATTGTGGGCCGGCGAAGAGCAGTGCGAATTGTTTCCGGTACAGTGAAGTCTGGATGAATCTCGCGGACTTCGACTACCACCTTCCCGCCGAACTCATCGCCCAGGAAGCGCTGGCCGACCGCGCTGCCTCCCGCATGCTGGTGGTGTACCGCGCGGAAGGACGATGGGAGGACCGCCGCTTTCGCGAGTTCCCCGAGTTTCTGCGCCCCGGTGACTGCCTGGTGCTGAACGATTCGCGCGTCATCCCGGCGCGCCTCTTCGGGCGCCGCGAAGGAATCCGTTCCCTACCAATCGGCAAGAGCAACCCGAAGCGGCGCGAGTACCTGAGTGGCGAGGTGGAAGTTTTGCTGCTGCGCCCGGTTAGCGCAGACGGGCGGGACTGGGAAGTGCTGGTGCGGCCGGGCCGCAAGATGCGGGTAGGCGAGCGAATCCGCTTCCCCGGCGAGCTCGAGGCCGAAGTCACTTCCCGTGGCGAGTTCGGCGAGCGCACCGTGCGGTTTCACGGCGCTGGTGATCTGCTTGACACCTTCGAGAAGATCGGCCACGTCCCGCTGCCTCCCTATATCAAGCGGCCCGACGTCGCGGCCGATCGCGAGCGGTACCAGACCGTGTATGCGCGCGAGAAAGGCTCGGTGGCCGCGCCGACCGCCGGTCTGCATTTCACGCCCGAGATCCTGGAGGCCTGCCGCGGGCGCGCCGCCGCAGTCGCTTATGTGACCCTGCACGTGGGACTGGGAACATTTCAGCCGCTGCATGCCGAGCGCGTGGAAGACGGACGATTGCACGCCGAGCGCTACTGCATCACGGAAGAAAGCGCGGCCCAGATGCGTGCGAGCAAGCGCCTGGTGGCCGTCGGCACCACCAGCGCGCGCACCCTGGAAAGCGCCTGGCGCTCGGGCGAAATGAGCGGGGAAACCGATATCTTCATTTATCCAGGCTTCGAATTTCGCGCCGCCGGAGCACTGCTGACTAATTTCCATCTACCGCGGACCAGCCTGCTGCTGTTAGTCTGCGCCTTCGCCGGAACGGAGCTGACGCTGGCAGCCTATCGGCATGCCGTAGAAGAACAGTACCGCTTTTACTCCTATGGCGACTGCATGCTGATCGTGTAGAGCGGGTTGGCCAACCCGCGGACCGAATGTCATTCGGTCCAGCGAGCGAAGCTCGCTGCTATCCCGCCCTGGTCACCGCGCCTTCCGACGCCGACAACACCAGCGCGCAGTACTTGGCGAACACCCCGGTCTTATACCGCGGCGCGGGCGCGCGCCATGCCGACAGCCGCCGCTGCAGCTCATCGCTCGCAATATCGATGTCGATCACGCCCCTATCCGCATCCACGTTGATCGCGTCGCCTTCTCTCACCACCGCAATCGGGCCGCCGTTGAACGCCTCCGGCGCCACGTGGGCGATCATGAACCCGTGCGTCGCGCCACTGAAGCGGCCATCCGTGACCAGCGCTACGCTCTCGGAAAGGCCGGCACCCACGATCGCGCCGGTGACACCGAGCATCTCTCTCATGCCCGGCCCGCCGCGCGGGCCCTCGTACCGGATCACCACCACGTCGCCGGAGTTGATCTTTCCCGCGATCACCGCCTGCATGGCATCCTCTTCGCGTTCGAAAACGCGAGCCGGCCCGCGATGAGTCTTCTTCTCGTGGCCGGCCAGCTTAATCACGCAGCCTTCCGGCGCCAGGCTCCCGCGCAAAATGGCCATCCCACCGCGCGGCTTGAGGACCCGATCGAGCGGCAACACCACTTCCTGGCCCGGCGTCTCATGCGCCTCCGCGGCCTCCTCGGCGAACGTGCGCCCGGTCACGGTCACAGCCGAGCCATCCACGAATTTGCCTTCCACCAGGCGCTTGGCTATCACCGGAATGCCGCCGGCCTGATCCACATCGGCCGCCATGAAACGGCCGCCTGGCTTGAGATCCACGAAGACCGGTGTGCGCGCGCAGATGCCGTCGAAATCGTCGATCGAAAGCGGCACTTCGGCTTCCCGCGCCATGGCCAGAAGGTGCAGCACGGCGTTGGTGGAACCGCCGCTCGCCGCCACACCGGCAATGGCATTGTCAAACGCTTTACGCGTGCAGATATCGCGCGCGCGCAAGTTATTCCGCACAGCGTCCATGATGATGCGGCCGCAGCGCCGGGCCACATCTTCCTTACGCTTGTCCACTTGCGGAACGGCAGCAGTACCCATGGGAGCAAGGCCGATCAGTTCCATCACCGTCGCCATCGTATTGGCCGTGAACTGGCCGCCGCAGGCGCCCGCGCCGGGGCAGGCGTGATCTTCGATGTCGCGCAATTCGGCATCAGAAATGCGCCCGCGGGCATGCGCGCCGACGGCCTCAAAGACGTCCTGGATGCTGATGTCGTGACCCTTGTAGCGGCCCGGCAGAATCGATCCGCCATACAGAATCACTCCGGGAATGTTGAGCCGCAGCATCGCCATAGCCGCGCCCGGAATGGTCTTGTCGCACGCCACCAGCGCCACCACGCCGTCGAACATGTGTCCGCGCACCAGCAGTTCAATCGAATCGGCGATCACCTCGCGGCTCACCAGCGACGTCTTCATCCCTTCCGTGCCCATGGTGACGCCGTCCGAAATGGCGATGGTGTTGAACTCCATGGGAGTGCCGCCCGCCGCGCGAATGCCTTCTTTCACGTGCACAGCCAGCTCGCGCAGGTTGTAGTTGCAAGGCATGGTCTCGATCCAGGTGTTGGCCACCCCGATGATCGGTTTGGCGAGGTCCTCATCGCTGAACCCGATGGCCTTCAGCATGGCGCGAGCCGGCGCGCGGTCGCGTCCCTGAGTGATGGTATGGCTTTGCAGTTTCATGGCGGAAAAGACCAGTCTAGCAATGCTGTCAGAAACTGTATCGCACCGTCAAAATGCCGTACGAGTTGCGGTGGAACTGCCCGAGAAAATCGGAATCCGATCCGTGGATCCAGGCGAAGCCCGCGGTGACGCGCCAATGTTGCCCGAAGGCCTGGCTGTACTCCGGCTTGAGCCACAGGCCCTGGCCGTTCTGGCGCACCACGGCCTCGAAGGCCAGGCTGCGATTGACGTCGATGGTGTATCCCGCCCGGCCCAGGATAGCCCGCGTAAATCCACGGTCGGGCGAGAACGCAGGCAGCAAGCCGTGTTCGGTGATGGCTTGCGCGGCATAGCCGCCGACAAACGACCATTCGCCGGATTGCCGCTCCAGTTGCAGCACGCCGAGCAGGTAGTGGTCGGCGAGCGGAGAAGTGGACGTGAAGTAAGCGGTCTCCGCCTTCACGGTGATCGGGCCCAGGGGAACCGCGGCGTCGGCGCCGTACGTGCGCAGCGGAGGGTAATAGCGCTCGAAAGTGAAGCCGGCCGCAAAGCCGCTTCGCACCAGAGGCAGGTGGTCGTACCCGTTGTAGAACGAGAGCGAATACTCGGCCACCGCGCCGATGTGGCTCCAACGTGCGCCGAACTGAGGGCCGCCTGGCAAGGCCGGCGGCAGCTCCGTGATAGCGATCCCGGCCGGCATGCCGGACCAGCGCTGGTCGAGCAGCGGGACGCGGCTGGGCGTCAGGCGCGGCGAGAAGACCAGGTCGATGCTGTTCGACTGATTCCCGTAAGTCAGGCGCGCGGCGGTGATGCCGAGGAACTCGGTGTTGACCACGTTCAGAAAATCACGCGGCGCGAAGCGGTCGGTCGGATTAAGGATGTCGGCCTTGCCCCAGCGGATGAGCTGCTTGCCGGCTTCGAAAGTCAGTTTGCCCCGCGTATAGGTCAGGCTGAGCCGGCGCACCTCGAAGGCCGGACGCTGCCGCTCCCGATCCCACCAGGAAAGGCCGAACTGGCGCGCCGTCTCGAGATGGGTATCGGTGCGCGCGTCGATCCCGCCGGCCAGAGTCAGGCTTCCCGTGAAATGGTAGAAGGCTTCATATCGCAGCAGGCCCTCCACCACCGCGTGCGAGCTATCGTTGGGTGCGGTTTGCGGGTAGAGCGTAGTATCGGTTTCAAAGAAACCGCGCTGCGAGAAACTCTGACTCCACAACGGCAAGGCGAGCAAAACCGCCAGGAGAGGCTTCATTGTTCGCGCCGCAAAGCCTGCACGGTGAAATCGTCTTCCTTCATCGGCACGTTGTAAGCCAGCTTCTCGATGCGCAGAATGGTGCGGCTGTTACGCCGCAGGTCGGCCATCTCGAGCGTGCGCGCCGTCGCGATGCCCTGCACCTGCTCGATATCGGTCTGGTGGAGACGCCGCGCCACCTGGTCTTTGACCAGGTTTTCGTATTGCGCCGGAACATAATCGGTCTTGCGGATCCACACGCGCGACAGCGAGTACTGCGAGATCTTTCCCTGGCGTGGGCGCGATTCGATCCGCCAGCAGGGCACGCCGTCAATCGCCTCCTCGCCGGTAAGCCGGTAGTCGTACTGGTCGACGTCGCGCTCCTCCAGGTCCTCGAAGCTGAAATCGGTGCCGAAGAAGCGTGTCGAACGGTCTTGCAGCGCGATGCGGCGATCACGCCCGATCGACGGGGTCCACATCCATTGGTCCGACGAGCGGTCGGGGTGGTTGACCACCAGCAGCGCCACGCCTTTGACTTCCGCCGGCGCGGTGAAGCGAATGATCACCTTGCTGTTGCCTGCCGACCCGATCCGCTCCGACTGCCAGGATTTCTTCGTCACCTTGTTCGATGCGATCACCTCCAGAACGCCCTCATACCGCTGCGAACTGGCTCGTGCCCGTTTCTGTGATTCCGCGATAATTGCGCGCGCATCCTGTGCGAACAATGGCGCCGCTGCGAGCGTCACCCTCAGAGCCGCGGCTGTTAGGGAGCGGAGAGCCACGCCACAGCTACTCATACTCCAACGCCTCCACCAAAGACCGGCGCACCGCCGTCTCGGCCGGCAGCACCGCCGCGCCCAGCGCCGCGCCCAGAATCACCGGCACCAGAAGCGCCACGATGCCGATCGGGAACACATAAGGCAGCGGCATGCCGAGGAAATCGTGCTGGATGGCCTCCAATTCGTAGTACAGCACCACCACGCCCGCGCCGATCCCCAGGATCAGGCCGATCACCCCGATCGCCACCGCTTCAATCCAAACCGTGCCGCGGATCTGCGCGCGCAGCCCCCCGACCGCGCGCAACACGCCGAGCTCGCGCCGGCGGTCGGAGATCGATACGGTCAGGGTGTTGATGATCCCGAGCATGGCAACGGCAACCGCGACGATCACCTGGATATAGGTCAGCCCCAGCCACTGGTTGGCCACGTTCATGATGTAATCGCGAACCTCGGCGTTCAGCATGATGAACAGCCGGTGCCGCGCGCCCAGCCCGTCGTTGATGCGCCGGCGCACATCGGCGGGTGAAACACCGGCCTGCACATAGACGCGAAGAATATCGATGGTGTCGTCATGGAAGTAACGGGCGTACGCCTTGCGTTCCAGGTACACCGAGCCGAGCTGGTTGGAATAGTCGCGCACGATCCCGATAATCGGAAGCCGCAGCGGCGCGCCGGGAGCCGGCAGGTCCATAGTGTCGCCCAGGTGCAACTTCTCCAGGCCCGCCAGACCTTCGGCCACGATGACGCCATTCTCTTCGGCGCTCTGGCGGTACATCGTGCGCGGATCGCCGGCGATAATCACCTGGTGCACCCGCCGGGCAAGTGAATCGAAGTCGCAGGCGATGATCATGATGGGCTTGCCGCGGTAATCCACGCGCGCCGTGCGAACCGGTTGCACTTCGGCGATGCCCGGGATGGAACGCAGCTCGCCCTCTATGCTCGCCGGGAAGCGAAAATCGTGGGACGCCGGAGTTGCCGAGGTGTAGACAAAAAGATCGGGGTTCAGAGTGCCGGCGATCCACTCGCGGATGGATTGAGTGCTGCTGCGCGCCACACCGCCCTGGCCGATCACCAGCGCGAGCGAGAGCATCAGTGCCGCCACTGTGGCAGAGGTGCGGCGCGGCGCCTGAATCAGGCTGTCGGCGGCCAACGAGCCTTCAATCGGGCGCATCCATCGGAGCGGCCGGCGCAGTGCCTTAGCCAGTTCCAGCGAGAAGAACGGCGTGATCAACAGGAAAGCCAGGATCGTGAGCAGGTACCCCGTGTAATAGGCCGACCTGGCCGTGCCGAAAACGAAGCACAACACGGCCGTTAGTACCGCCACCAGCGCCGCCCACCGGCGGGCGCGGCTTTCACCCGCGCCCAGCACCTGGTATTTGCCTTTCTGCAACGCCTGCACCGGCGCCACGCGCGCCGCGCTGCGGGCGGGAATCAGCGCCGCAACCATGCTCGTCCCTACCCCGAGCACCATGGCGAAAACCAGGAACCGCGGCTCCACCAGGACTTCCTTGGCGTTCTGCGGCACTCCGAACATCGACTCCATCAGTTGGCCCGTAATGCCAGTCAGACTGCGCGCGAACGCCAGGCCCACGCCCACACCGGCGCCGGCGCCGACCACGCCGGCAATCGCGCTTTCCCCCAGGAACAAAGTGCGGATCTGGGCGCGCGTGGCGCCCAAAGCGCGCAGGATGCCGATCTCTCCGCGCCGCTGCGTGACCGCGATGGCGAAAGAGTTGTAGATGATGAACATCCCGATAAAGAGCGCGAACAGGCTGGAGACTTTCAGCGCCGCCGTGTACATACCGAGCAGCGATTCGAACTGCCGGCCGCGGCTGGAGGGCGGCTCCACGCGGAAGCCCGCGCCCAGCGCGGCGCGCAGCGCATCTTCCCCCTTCTCCAAGGGAAAACCCTCGCGCAGGCCGACGTCGATCCGGTCGAAACGGTGCCCGCGGCCGAACACCATTTGCGCGGCGTAAATGTCCATGATGCCGAGGTTGCCCGCGAAGGCCTGCGCCAGCCCGCCAGCCTTGAGAACGCCGCGCACCGTGAACGCCTTGCGGCCTTCCATCGTGTCGAAGGCCAGGCGGCTGCCGGTGTGCAGGCTGTTGCGATCGGCGAACTCGCGGGTAATGATCAGCGAATCGGGCTGCGCCAGGAACACCAGCGGATCGTCGATGACGTCTTCGTCGCCATTGTCGAAGTCGTAGTCGCGGAGGCTGCGGTCGCCGGTCATGTCCACCGCCAGAATCAGCAGCTTGCCCTGACCCGGAAGGCCGGTATCCACAGCGGCCTCGATCACCGGCGCCGCCGCGCGCACCTCGGGAACCGCCTGGACGCGCTCCAGGACCTCTTCCTCCATGCCGGAATCGCCGGCGAACACGGCGAGCTGCGCCTTGCCCGCGATGCGATCGACGGTCTGGTTGAAGCCGTTGAGCACCGACTGATCGGCGCTCTGCATGCTGACCAGCAGCGCCACGCCCAGCACGATCCCGGCCGTGGTCATGATGCTGCGCAGCAGGTGCTTGCGGACGTACGGCCACGAGATCAGGCGGAGCAGAATCATCGCCGCACGTCTCCGGCAATGCGGGCGTCGCGCAGCGTGATGGTGCGCGGGCAGCTCTCGGCCACCGAGGAATCATGGGTCACAATCAGGATGGTCGCGCCCAGGCGCTGGTGCAGGTCGCGGATCAGGTGCAGAATCTCCACGCCGGTATGCGTATCGAGATTGCCGGTGGGCTCGTCAGCCAGCAGGATCGGCGGCGAAAAGGCCAGCGCCCGCGCGATGGCCACCCGCTGGCGCTCCCCGCCGGAAAGTTCGTCGGGAAGATGGTCAAAGCGCTCGCCGAGCTGCACCAGTTCCAGCAACTCCCGCGCGCGCTGGTCGATTTCCTTGCGCGGCAGCCCCTTCAGGTGCAACGGCAAGGCCACATTCTCCACGCAGGTGAGGCTGGGCAGCAGGTTGAAGAACTGAAAAATGAACCCGATCTTGTCGCGTCGTAGGCGGGTCAGCTCGTCGTCGGAGAGCGCCGCGACTGGCCGCCCATCGATGCGGATCTCGCCCGACGTGGGACGATCAAGCCCACCGATCAGGTTGAGAAGCGTGGATTTTCCCGAGCCGGACGGCCCCACGATGGAAACCATCTCACCGCGTTGGATATCGAGGTCAATAGAATCGAGGGCGATTACCTGGCGCTTGCCATCGAAGTGCTTGGAGACACCCTTCAGGGCAATCATCTATGAGATTCGATGATAGCGCGCAAAGGGGACAACACTAGCGGGACTGCTTCCGCTGCCGGGCGCGAAGTTACAGGCGACAGGGACGTGCGGAGAGCCACGTCCCTGTGCCCGAGGTCAGACGCGGATTATTTGGAAGAGGCTCCGGTGGGAGCCAGCGGCATCTCCCTCCGAACCGTGCCGCTCATTCGAATAGTGCAACAGATTGGCGATCCGTAACAGCCGGATGAGTACTACTTCGCAGGCCTCCAGGTACTATCGCGCCTGTCACGCCGCTTTACGCTGAGGCCCTATCGTGGCGCGCCGGCCGCCATTTTTCCCCGTGCTACGATGAATACTTGTCAGGTCTCGGGCTCCGTGCAATGGGCGGCCGCAAACCCCGCCAGGTCCGGAAGGAAGCAACGGTAGCGGTGCGGTTCGTGTGCCGCGGATTACCCGGGGCCTGGCAGATACCCGCCTCATGTACCAGGTCATCGCCCGAAAATACCGGCCCCAGACGTTCGCGGACGTGGTCAACCAGGAACACGTCAAGACCACCCTGGAAAACGCCATCGCGCAGAAGCGCATCGCCCACGGCTACATCTTCTCCGGCCAGCGCGGCACCGGGAAGACCACCGTCGCCCGCATCCTGGCGCGCTGTCTGAACTGCATCCACGGCCCGACCGCTACGCCCTGTGGAGAATGCGCCAGTTGCCGGGAAATCGCTTCCAGTGGCGCGGTGGACGTCATCGAAATCGACGCCGCCTCCAATCGCGGCATCAACGAAATGCGTGAACTGCGCGAAAACGTGCGCTACCAGCCGGCGCGCGACCGCTACAAGGTCTTCATCATCGACGAGGCCCACCAGATCACCAGCGAAGCCTTCAATGCGCTGCTGAAGACCATCGAAGAGCCGCCGGAGTGGGTGGTCTTCGTGCTGTGCACCACCGAAGCGCACAAGATTCCCGCCACCATCGCCTCCCGCTGCCAGCATTTCAGTTTCCGCTCCGTGGATTTCGAAGACCTCACCGCGCGCATCGCGTGGATCTGCGGGCAGGAAGGCATCGAGGCCGATGCCGAGGTGCTGGCGGTGCTGGCCGCGGCCGGCGAAGGCAGCGTGCGCGATTCGCTCTCCGCCCTCGATCAGGCAATAGCGTGTTGCGGCGCCAGGCTCAGTGCCGGCGAAGTGCGGGCCCTGTTGGGTGTTTTCTCCCTCGCATCGCTCGAGCAGGTCACTCAGGCGCTGGCCGCGAGTGATTCCCGCCGCATGCTCGAAGTGGTCGACGAGCTCGAGCGCAACGGCCACAACCTGCAGCATTTCAGCCGCGAGCTGGCTCGCTACCTGCGCAACCTGCTGGTGCTGCGCATCGCGGGAGCCGGGTCGCGCCTGGTGTCAGCCTCGCCGCAGCAGCGGGAGAAGCTGGCGGACATCGCGTCCCGCTTCTCCGAAGAAGACCTCACCCGGTATCTGCAGCTTTCGCTCGACCTCTTCCGCGACTTGCAGTTCTCCTTGCAGCCGCGTTTCCACCTGGAAATCGGCCTCGTGCGCCTGGTGCAAGCCGGCCGCTTATTGCCGATCGAAGAAGCCCTGGCGCAGTTGGGCGGCGCGGCGCCGCCACCGGCGCCGAAACCCGGCCCGCCTGCCACTTCCGCGCCGGTCCGAACCGGCCCTTCGCCTTTCGAACTCGATCGTGCACGCAAGTCCACGCCGCGCCCACCGGAACCGCAATCTTCGGGCGCCAATGCCCTGGCTCCCGCGCCGGGCGTTCCTGCGGCTGACGATCCGCGCGAGCGTCTGCATTCCTACCTGCACCAGAAGGGCCTCACGCACCTGGCCGACGCCGTTGAAACCGGCCGCATCACGCTGACCGCGGCCGACCTTAATGTTGTCACCGCGAAATCGTACGCGCGATACTTCAAGGATCGCGGTTTCG
>Ga0335081_10004786_pt1 | contig 21394 bp, 18 predicted proteins | sample Lox_Sample_35_FD_206713 | JGI IMG/M metagenome (GOLD analysis project Ga0335081, IMG submission 206713) | Soil microbial communities from Loxahatchee National Wildlife Refuge, Florida, United States - Lox_Sample_3.5 | ecosystem: Environmental > Terrestrial > Soil > Wetlands | place: USA... | reverse complement strand
CCGCCCGGCCGATGCCGCTGCCCGCGCCGGTGACGATTGCGGCCTTGCTTGCTCCCGCCATCTTCTCCTCCCTCGTCCTTGCCGGCATCGCGCCGAGCTCTCGGGCGATGTTAGCGCAGGCCGGTCGCCCCGCCTATGTCCCGCAAGAAAGTTGCGTCTAGGGGGATCACCCTTGCCTCGCCCGGCGGCTTCGCTATTGTCGGCGGCTGCGACAGGAACGAAGCAAGAGCAACAGGAGGAGCAATGTCGCCAGGGGTCCGCTACGAGCGGCGCGGCGCGGTGGGCGTCATCACCGTCGACAACCCGCCGGTCAATGCGCTGAGCCGCGCGGTGCGCCAAGGGCTGATCGACGGCCTGATGCAAGGGCTCGGCGATGAAGCGGCGAAGGCGCTCGTCGTCATCGGCGCGGGCCGCACCTTCATCGCCGGCGCCGACATCAAGGAATTCGGCAAGCCGCTGGAGCCGCCGGACCTCAACCGGGTCATCGCCGGGCTCGAAAGCGCGGCCAAGCCGACCATCGCCGCCATCCACGGCACGGCGCTCGGCGGCGGCCTCGAAGTCGCGCTGGGCTGTCACTACCGCATCGCCCTTGCCGCAGCACAGGTCGGGCTTCCCGAGGTGAAGCTCGGGATTTTGCCCGGTGCCGGCGGCACGCAGCGGCTGCCGCGCCTCATCGGCGCCAAGGCCGCGCTCGACATGATCACCACCGGCGATTTTGTGCGCGCGCCCAAGGCCAAGGAGCTCGGCATCGTCGATGCGATCGTCGAGGGCGACCTGCTCGACGGCGCGCTGCGCTTTGCCGAGGAAGCGGTCAGAAGCGGTACATCCGGCCGCCGCCTGCGCGAGCGCGACGACAAGCTCGCCGAGCTGCGCGGCAACGCGGCGTTCTTCGCCGAATACCGCACCGCCGTCAAAAAGCGCGCCCGCGGCCAGGAATCCCCCCTGCGCTCGATCGATGCCGTCGAGGCGGCGGTCAACCTGCCTTTCGATCAAGGGCTGAAGCGCGAGCGCGAGATCTTCGAGGAGCTCGTCACCTCGACGCAGTCGCGCGCCCTGATCCACGCTTTCTTCGCCGAGCGCGAGGCGATGAACATCCCCGACATCCCCGCCGATACGCCGGTGCGGCCGGTGAAGCGCGCCGCCGTCATCGGTGCCGGGACCATGGGTGGCGGCATCGCCATGAATTTCGCCAATGCCGGCATTCCCGTCGCGGTGGTCGAGACGGCGCCCGAGGCGCTGGAGCGCGGCCTCGGCATCGTCCGCAACAATTACGCGGCGACGGTCTTGAAGGGCCGGCTCGACCAGGCCGCGATGGACAAGCGCATGGGCCTCATCACCGGCACGCTCGACCTCGCCGCGGCGGTGAAGGACGCCGACATCGTCGTCGAAGCCGTCTTCGAGGAGATGGCGATCAAGAAAGAGCTGTTCGCCAAGCTCGACAAGCTGGCGAAGCGTGGCGCCGTGCTCGCCACCAACACCTCGAGCCTCGACGTCAACGTCATCGCCGCCCAGACGGCGCGGCCGCAGGACGTCGTCGGCACGCATTTCTTCAGCCCCGCCAATGTCATGCGCCTCGTCGAGGTGGTCCGCGGCGCGAAGACGGCCAAGGATGTCGTGGCGACGGCGATGAAGCTCGGCAAAAGCCTGGGAAAGGTGCCGGCGCTGGTCGGCGTCTGCGACGGCTTCGTCGGCAACCGCATGCTCTTCCAATACGCGCGCGAGGCCGAGTTCCTGCTCGAGGAAGGCGCGCTGCCCTGGCAGGTCGACAAGGCGCTGCAGGAGTGGGGGCTCGCCATGGGCCCCTTCGCCATGAGCGACATGGCTGGCAACGATGTCAGCTGGCGCATCCGCAAGCAGCAGGCGCCGACGCGGCCCAACGACCGGCGCTATTCCCATCTCGCCGATCAGATCTGCGAGATGGGACGCTACGGCCAGAAGACCAGCGGCGGCTGGTATCGCTACGAGAAAGGCAGCCGCACGCCGCTTCCCGACCCTGAGATCGAGCGCCTCATCCTGGCGGAATCAAAGCGCCTCGGCCGCGACCGCAAGCCCGTCGCGGACGAGGAGATCGTCAAGCGCACGCTCTACGCCCTCGTCAATGAAGGCGCCAAGCTGCTCGAGGAAGGCATCGCGCTCCGCCCCTCGGATATAGACGTCATCTATCTCGCCGGCTACGGCTTCCCGGCCTGGCGCGGCGGGCCGATGTTCTACGCCGACACGATCGGGCTCGACCAGGTCTATGCCGATGTCCGGCGCTTCCATGAGACGCATGGCTATTTCTGGCGCCCGGCGCCGCTGCTCGAGCGGCTCGCGCGCGAGGGCAAGCGCTTTGCCGATCTCAACCCGGGCAAGGGCTAAGCTAATAAGCGGTACCGAGGAGGAAACGCCATGGAACTCGCTTTCACCCCCGAGGAGCAGGCCTTCCGCGCCGAGGTGCGCGGCTTCATCCGCGACAACCTGCCGGCCGACATCCAGGACAAGATGCTGAACGGCAAGAAGATGGGGCGCGAGGATTTCCTGCGCTGGCACCGGCTGCTCTACAAGCGCGGCTGGGTTGCGCCCAACTGGCCGGTCGAGCAGGGCGGCACGGGCTGGACGCCGGTGCAGCGCCACATCTTCGAGGACGAGATCGCCGAGGCCGGCGCGCCGCCGGTCATCCCCTTCGGCGTCACCATGTGCGGCCCGGTCATCATCCGCTTCGGCGATGACTGGCAGAAACAGTTCTTCCTGCCGAAGATCCTGTCGGGCGAGCATGTCTGGTGCCAAGGCTTCTCCGAGCCGGGCTCGGGCTCCGACCTTGCGTCGCTGCGTACCAAGGCGGTGCGCGAAGGCGATCACTACCTCGTCGACGGCCAGAAGATCTGGACCACCTCGGCGCATTTCGCCGATTGGATCTTCAACCTCGTGCGCACCGATCCCGGCGCCAAGAAGCAGGAAGGCATCTCCTTCCTGCTGATCGACATGAAATCGCCCGGCATCACGGTGAAGCCGATCGTCACCATGGATGGCGGCGCCGAGGTCAACGAGGTCTTCTTCGACAACGTCAAGGTGCCGGCCAAGAACCTCGTCGGCGAGGAGAACAAGGGCTGGACCTATGCGAAGTTCCTGCTCGGCAATGAGCGCACCGGCATCGCCCGGGTCGGCGCCTCGAAGCGCGAGCTGAAGCGCCTCAAGGAGATCGTCGGGAGCGAGCGCGAGGATGGCGAGCCGCTCGCCGCGAAGCCGCGCTTCCGCGACAAGATCGCCGCGCTCGAGGTCGAGCTGATGGCGCTCGAGATCACCAATCTGCGCATGATCGCGGCGATGCGCGGCGGCAAGGGGCCGGGCCCCGAAAGCTCGATCCTCAAGATCAAGGGCTCGGACATCCAGCAGAAGCTCACCGAGCTCGCCTGCGAAGCCCTCGGCCCCTACGCCATGCCGTTCCAGCGCGAAGCGCTCGAAGCCGGCTGGAACGGCGAGCCGATCGGCCCCGATTACGCCGCGCCGATCGCGCCGCACTACTTCAACTATCGCAAGGTCTCGATCTATGGCGGCTCGAACGAGATCCAGCGCAACGTCATCGCCAAGATGATGCTCGGGCTCTGAGGAAGGCCGATCATGGATTTCGACTTCACGGAGGAGCAGCGTCTTCTCGACGAGACGGTGCGGCGGCTGGTCAAGGACGAGTACGACATTCCCAAGCGCCGCAGCTACATGGCCGCGCCCGAGGGCTTCAGCCGCGCGCTTTGGGAGCGCTATGGCGAACTCGGCCTGCTCGGCCTCCCCTTTGCCGAAAGCGAGGGCGGCTTCGGCGGCTCGGCGGTCGAGACCATGATCGTCATGGAGAGCTTCGGCCGCGGCCTCGTCGTCGAGCCCTATCTCGCCAGCATCGTGCTTGGCGGCGGGCTTGTCGCGCTCGGCGGCAGCGACGCCCAGCGCCGGGCGATCCTGCCGCGGGTGGCGGCAGGGAAGCTGCTCCTCGCCTTCGCCCATGGCGAGCGGCAGGCGCGCTATGGCCTCAGCGATGTCGAGACCACCGCCAAGAAGGACGGGGCGGGCTGGGTGCTCGAAGGGCGCAAGGGCGTCGTGCTGAACGGCGACAGCGCCGGCACGCTCATCGTCTCGGCGCGCACCGGCGGCAGCAGCCGCGAGCGCCAGGGCCTTGCGCTCTTCCTCGTCGACGCCAAGGCGAAGGGCGTCGCCATCCGCGGCTATCCGACGGTGGACGGGCTCCGCGCCGCCGAAATCACGCTCGACCGCGTCCCTGTGGCGGGCGATGCCGTGCTCGGCACCCCCGGCGCGGCCTATCCCGTGATCGAGCGCATCGTCGACCGCGCCATCGCTGCGCTCGCCGCCGAAGCGGTCGGCATCATGGAGACGCTCAACGCCGTCACCCTCGATTATCTCAAGACGCGCAAGCAGTTCGGCGTCCCGATCGGCTCGTTCCAGGCGCTGCAGCATCGGATGGCCGACATGGTCATCGAGCATGAGCAATCGAAATCCATGGCCGTGCTCGCCGCGCTCTCGGCCGATCTCGACGATGCCGCCGAGCGCCGCCGCGTCATCTCCGCCGCCAAGGTGCAGATCGGCAAGTCCGGCCGCTTCGTCGGCCAGCAGGCGATCCAGCTCCATGGCGGCATCGGCATGACCGACGAATACGCCGCCGGCCATTACTTCAAGCGCCTCACCATGATCGACCAGACCTTCGGCGACGCCGACCACCACCTCGACCGCTTCGCCGAGGTCGCGCTGCCGACGGGGTAGCTGGCGGCGGCAGAAACACCCGCAACGGGCCCACCTCACCCTCCGCTGCGCGGGTCCCCCCTCTCCGCCCCTCGGGGCGGAGAGGGTTGGGGTGAGGTGGGGGTATCGCGGATCGAACCGGCCTACGATTCCTTGACGCTCTCTTCCTCTTCTGCCGAGGCGCGCCAGCTCTCCGCCGTGAGACGCTCGACGGCGGCGCAATAGTCGTTGTTCGAAAACGGTTCGGGACGTCGGACCGCTTCATTGATCAGTTCGGCGAGGACCGAGCCGATGGCATGGATGGCGTCATGACGATCGAGGCCCTCCGCCATCAGGCGCTTCAGTGTCGACCCCACGATCGGTGGATCATTTTGCGCGATTTGTGTCTCGACGACGTTGTGAAAAACGGCGTGCACACGCAGCCGCGCGTCCTCAAGATCGGTGCCCTCGCGCTGATGATAGTATTCGACGCGAAGATTTCGCTCATCCTCGTCCAGCTCCAGCCATTCGCCGGGGTCGGGCGCGACGTCCGGATCGTAGCCTCCGAACACCCCGTCATCCTCGAGTAGGTCGGAATCGTCCTCGTCTTCATCCTCGTCTGCGGCGAAATCGAAGCCATCTTCGCCGACCGAGCGGCGCAACTGTTCGAGCCGGCGGCTTATCTCTGCCGCCGTGTCGGTGGGCCCAGGGGCGTAGTACGGCCTGCCGTCGCAGCCGAACTCGAAGCGAGCCTCGCAAGCATCGGCCGAGACATCGCCGAACAGCAGCTCCGCTGCCTTGAAGTCGCGGGGCGGCTCGAAGCCGAGCGAGCGCCCATAGGCGACCGCATCGCGCAGCAGCTTTCGCGCATAAGCCGGGTCTACATCCGTTAAGGGGGACTCTATTGCCATAACCTCGAGGTACTCGTCGAGCTCCGAAGCCTCGATCTGGCGAAGCGTCACGTCTTTGACGCCGAGACAGAAGACATCGAGCAGGAAGCTTGCCATGGTCAGCCCCGTGGCAGGCGCCCCGCGGGCGAACACCATCGCCCCAATCCCCAACTCGAACAAATCCCCTTGCAATAGGCACCGTTCGATCGGGGCGAGCGCCAGCCGCCCGACGCGACTCGCGAGCGAACCTCCGGACTCGGCATGGGCTTGCCGCCGCCGCTCTGCGAGCTGCTGCTTGCGCCGCTTGGCCTTGGCTTCGCGCCGGCGCGCGATCGATGATGACATGGCTGGTCCCCGGCAAGGATGATCATCCAGGCTATTCCGGGTTGGACGCTCGGTCCAGATCAGTAGCGCCGCATTCTCCCGGGCGCTGCCTCGGCACGCAGGCCTGTGCTATGACCCCGCCGCCATGCTCACGCTCACCGACCTCACCTATCGCATCGGCGGACGGACTCTGCTCGAAGGCGCTGCGGCGCAGATCAATGCCGGCTGGAAGGTCGGGCTGATCGGCCGGAACGGCGCCGGCAAATCGACCTTGCTCGACCTCATCCGCGGCATGCTCCAGCCCGATGGCGGCGAAATCCGGCTGCAGAACGGCGTGCGCCTCGGCTTCGTCGCGCAGGAAGCGCCGGGCGGCGACGCGACGCCGCTCGAGATCGTGCTGGCCTCGGCCGAAGAGCGCGCTCGCCTCCTCGCCGAAGCCGATGGGAATGCCGACGGCGCCCGCGCCGCCGAGATCCATGACCGGCTGCTGGCGATCGAGGCGCATTCCGCGCCGGCGCGCGCCGCCGGCATCCTCGCCGGTCTCGGCTTCGGTCACCGCGACCAGCAGCGCGCCATGGCGTCCTTCTCGGGCGGCTGGCGCATGCGGGTGGCGCTGGCGGCGGCGCTTTTCGCCGAGCCCGACCTGCTGCTGCTCGACGAGCCGACCAACCACCTCGACCTCGAAGCCGCGCTCTGGCTCGGCGAGTTCCTGCGGCGCTATCGCCAGACGCTCATCCTGGTGAGCCATGACCGGCAGTTCATCGACGCGGTCGCCGATCACATCCTCCATCTGGGCGAGCGCCGGCTCACACTCTATAGCGGCGGCTACGAGACTTTCCTTAGGACTCGGCGCGAGGCGCTGGCGCGCCAGCAGGCGCTTGCCGCCAAGCAGGAGGTCGAGCGCAAGCATCTCCAGGCCTTCGTCGATCGCTTCCGCGCCAAGGCCAGCAAGGCGAGCCAGGCGCAAAGCCGCCTCAAGATGCTGGCGCGGCTGCAGCCGGTGGCGCTGGCCGAGACCGAGCCCGCGATTCGCTTCGAGTTCCCCGAGCCGCCGAAGCTCGCGCCGCCGCTCCTCAGCCTCGACGGCGTCGCGGTCGGCTACGAGCCCGGCGAGCCGGTGCTGCGGCAACTCGAGCTGCGGCTCGACCCCGACGACCGCATCGCTCTCCTCGGCGCCAACGGCAACGGCAAATCGACCCTGGCGCGGCTCATCGCCGGTCGGCTCGCGCCGATGGCGGGCGAAGCGCGGCGCGCGCCCCGATTCGCCTGCGGCTATTTTGCGCAGCACCAGATCGAAGAGCTCGATGCCGAGGCGAGCCCCTTCGATCACCTCGCCCGGCTCATGCCCAAGGCGCCGGCGGAGCAGCTGCGCGCGCGCCTCGCCCGCTTCGGCTTTGGCGAAGACCAGGTCTTCGTCCGCGCCGGCGAGCTTTCCGGCGGCGAGAAGGCACGTCTCAATTTTGCCCTCATCAGCCACGCCGCGCCGCCGCTGTTGATCCTCGACGAGCCGACCAATCACCTCGACATCGAGGCACGCGAGGCGCTGGTCGAGGCGCTCGGCGATTTCCCCGGCGCGGTCGTGATCATCAGCCATGTCTGGCACCTGCTCTCGCTCACCGCCGACCGGCTCTGGCTCGTCGCCGACGGCACGGCGCGCGCCTGGGACGGGGATCTCGACGATTACCGGCGCTACCTCCTCGAGCAGCCGCGCGGCGCCGCCGAGACCGAGTCGCGCGCGGCGGAGCCGGATCGGCGCGAGGCGCGTCGCGCCGCCGCGGAGCGGCGTCAGGCTTTGGCGCCGCTCCGGCGCGCCTTGCGCGAAGCGGAGCAGCGACTCGCCGCGATCGCGGCGCGGAAGGCGGCGCTCGACCGCGATCTCGCCGACCCGGCGACCTACGGCGCGAGCGGCCGGCCCGTGGCAGAGCGCGTGCGCGAGCAGGCGGAAGCGGCGCAATCGCTCGCCGAAGCTGAAGCCGCGTGGCTCGCCGCCGCGGAGGCTGTCGAACGTGCAGAGCAGTGAGCGCAGCCGAGTCACTGAGTCAAAAATCGGACAGGCCTTGCCACAACTTCGCCACACTGTGGCGAAACCACAGGCAGAGTTCGCCGCCACGCTCGGTGCGCCGCGGTTTTGCAGCGCAAAGCTGCGCTGGATGAATCGCGGACGGAATAGTCAAGACATCTCTCGTCTAATTATTTCATGCGACGGCGAGCGCCACTTAAACATCGTTTAACTCCCGGTCGAGCAATCTGCCCCTCGTTCAGCGCGCGACGGGCGCGCCGGCTCAGTAAGCAGGTTTTGGTCCATGGCGACGGTCACGCGCGAAGTGATTGCTCAACTCATCGAGGAAGCATCCTGGACCGAGCGCGCCAAATCCGTCGAGCGTCTCGCCGCGCGGTTCACCGCGGGCGGGCTCGACGAGGCCGAGTGGCACGCGGCGACGGACGCCTTTCGAGTCGTGCTCTACGACGCCGAGCCGCTGGTGCGTCTCGTTCTCGCCGAGACGGTAAAATTCGCCCTCGACCTCCCGCGCGACATTCTGCTCGCCCTGGCGCGCGACACGGCGACGGTGGCAACGCCGATCCTCGAACATTCGCGCCAGCTGACCGAGGACGATCTCCTGCCCATCGTGCAGCGCCACTCGCCGGCGCATCGCTTCGCGATCGCCGGCCGGCGGCTCATCTCGAACCGAGTGGCCGCGGCGCTCTGTCGCGATGGCGAGCGCGCCGTCGTCCTGCGCCTGCTGGCGAATGACGGTGCGGCCATCGCGGAGCAGACCTTGCACCTCCTCCTCGATCGATTCGCCGATCAGCCCGCGTTGGTCGACGCGATCGCGCGGCGACGCCTTTTACCGGTGAGCGTCGGCAGCCGCCTCTTCGCCCCGGCCAAGCGCACCGAGGACGGCAAGCCCGCCCTGCGCCTCGTCTGGGACCGCACGGGGTCGCTGGGTTAGGGACCGCGTCAGCCGCCCTTGAACATCTTCGCCAGCGCCTCGGCTTGGCGCGCGAGCAGCGCCACGTCGGTGTGGACGGCGACGAAGAGGAAACCGCCCGCCAGCACGCGGCGCGATTCGTCTTCGCGCAGGCTGAGGAATCCTGGCGCCTTGCCGGAAGCGGTGATGGCCTTGCCGGCCGCGAGGATCGCCGCCTGCACCTCGGGGTGCTGCGTATTGGCGAGGTGCCCCATATCGGCGGCGAGGTCGGAGGGGCCGATGAAGATGCCGTCGACGCCGTCGACCGCGGCGATCGCCGGGATATCGGCCACGGCTTTGCGCGTCTCGCACTGCACCAGCACGCAGATCTCCTCGGCGGCGCGCTTGGCATAATCCGGAACGCGCCCGTAACGGTTGGCGCGCGTCACGCCGGCAAAGCCGCGAATCCCGTGCGGCGGATAGCGCGTCGCCGCCACGGCGCGGCGCGCCTCCTCGGCCGACTGCACGAAGGGAAAGAGCAGGCTGCGCGCGCCGATATCGAGGAGACGCTTCACCATCACCGCGTCGTTCCAGGGAACACGCACCACCGGTTCGGCGGTGCCGCCTTCGGCGGCGCGCAGATGATGCGCGACGTCCGGCAGCTCGTTGGGCGCATGCTCCATGTCGACGAGCAGCCAGTCGAAGCCGGCCGTCGCCGCCACTTCGGTCCCGGTCGGGCTGGCAAGCGTCAGCCAGAGGCCGATCTGCGGCTTGCCGGCGGCGAGCGCGCGCTTGAAGCGATTTTGTGGCATCTCGATCGGCATCAGTGGATCTCCGGCTCGGGAACGGCGGCATCGCCGGCGAGGAAGTCGAAATCGCAGCCGGTCTCGGCCTGACCAACATGCTTGTCGAAGAGCGCGCCATAGCTGCGCTGGTAGCGCGGCTGGGGCGCGACCCAGCGGGCGCGCCGGCGCGCCAGCTCCTCATCGGCGACGGCGAGGGTGAGCTTCCGGCCGGGGACGTCGAGCTCGACGATGTCGCCGCTTTGCACCAGCGCCAGCGGACCGCCGATATAGGATTCGGGCGAGACATGCAGCACGCAGGCGCCGTAGCTGGTGCCGCTCATGCGCGCATCGGAGATGCGCACCATGTCGCGCACCCCCTGCGCCAGGAGCTTCTTCGGAATCGGCAGCTGCCCCCATTCCGGCATGCCGGGCGCGCCATGCGGCCCGGCATTCTGCAGCACCAGCACCGAATCGGCGGTCACCTCGAGCGCGGGATCGTCGATGCGGCGGTTGAGGTCGTTGTAATCGCTGAACACCACCGCCGGGCCGCGATGGCGTAAGAGGCGCTGCTCCATCGCCGGCGGCTTGATCACCGCCCCGTTCGGAGCGAGGTTGCCTTTCAGTACGGCAAGACCGCCTTCGGGCTGCAGCGCCTGGTTGCGCGTACGAATGACGTCGTCATTGTAGATCTCGGCGCGCGCGATGTTCTCGCCCAGGCTCTTGCCGTTCACCGTCGGCGCGCCGAGCTCGAGCAGCGAGCCGAGCTGACGCAGCAGCGCCGGTAGGCCGCCGGCATAGCAGAAATCCTCCATCAGGTATTTGCCCGAGGGGCGGATATTGGCGAGGAACGGCGTCTGCCGCGAGATCTTGTCGAAATGTTCGAGCGGCAGCGTGATGCCGGCGCGCCCCGCCATGGCGACGAGATGGATGACGGCGTTGGTCGAGCCGCCGATCGCCATCAGCGTCGTGATGCTGTTGTCGATGGCCGTCTGCGTCACCAGGTCGCGCGGCCGAACATCCTGCCAGACCAGCTCGACGATGCGCCGGCCGCTCGCCGCAGCCATGCGCTCATGCGCCGAATCGACCGCCGGAATCGACGAGGCGCCGGGCAGGCTCAGTCCCATCGCCTCGGTCACGGCGGCCATCGTAGAGGCGGTGCCCATGGTCATGCAGGTGCCGGCGGAGCGGGAAATGCCGTCTTCGATCCCCTGCCAATCCTCTTGGGTGATGTTGCCGGCGCGCAGCTCCGACCAGTATTTCCAGACATCGCTGCCCGAGCCGAGCTGCTTGCCCTGCCAGCGTCCGATGAGCATCGGCCCCGCCGGCACGAAGATCGCCGGCAGGTTCATGCTGAGCGCGCCCATGACAAGCGCCGGCACTGTCTTGTCGCAGCCGCCCATCAGCACGACGCCGTCGATGGGATTGGCGCGCAACAGCTCCTCCGCCTCCATCGCGAGCAGGTTGCGGTACATCATCGTCGAGGGCTTCATGAAGACCTCGCCCAGCGCCATCGCCGGCATCTCCAGCGGGAAGCCGCCGGCCTGCAGCACGCCGCGCTTCACCGCCTGGGCGCGGTCGCGGAAATGCTCGTGACAGGGATTGATGTCGCTCCAGGTGTTGAGGATGGCGATGACCGGCTTTCCGGCATAATCCTCGGCCGAATATCCCATCTGCTTGGTGCGCGAGCGATGGCCGAAGGAGCGCATGTCCTTGGCACCATACCAGCGCGCGCTGCGCAGTTCGTCATACGTCTTGCGGCGCGATGTCATCGTCCCTCCCCGCTTCATGGCTTTTGGGCAGTGAAGCGGCGGGGAACCGGGCTGTCAATCAAGGCCGGCGCATGGCAGCCGGGTCATAAAGAAGGGGCCGGCAGCGTCGCCGGCCCCCGTCGCTCCTCAGGAAAAAAGCTCAGGCGACGCCGCGCGGCGTCAGCGCTTCGAGGCGCACGTCCCGGCTCAACGGCCGGATCGCCTCGCGCAGAGGAACATGGATGACTTCACCCGGCTGATACTCGGGATCGGCGAGGCTCGTGCCGACCGTCATCAGCGTCATATGAATGGTGTTGGCGTCATGCTCGCCGAGAAGCCGGGCGACTACCGCGAGCTCGGTGACAAGCCGGTCCTGCACTCCCACCCCGGCCTGGTTCATCGAGTCGATCAGCGCATCGAGGCCGGTGATCAGGATCTCCGCGCCCTCCTCCACCGGACCCGCGACCGGGATGGCGGCGAGGCGCAACGGCGGCGGCTGGAGCGTGCCGGCGATTTCCAGCGCCCAGGTCTTCACCGCGTCGAGATAGACCGATTTGTGACGGCAATGATGGGTCGAGGCGGCGGCGGCAATGACGGTCGCGAGCGCCGAGAGCCGATCCTCTTCACCGAGATTGAGCTCGCCGAACTCCGCCAGCAGGTCGCGCAAACGGGTTTCGGTCGCTGGACCTACCGCGGCCAGCGCAGTGTTGATGGTTTCGGCCAAGGAACTCATGTTGCCTACCCTCCCCAGGGGATCAAATCGATCTTGGTGGGCGAATCTTAAGATTTCGTTGCGATTTCTCTCAAATGCTTGCCTTCCTTTTTGCATTCACTTGGTCTCTTCAATGAAACCAAATGTATTATTTGCGTTGCTTCGAATTCGCGGAAAAGTTTCGCAAAGTCCGTGCAAGCGGCCCTATCCCGTGTTATCCAAACGTTAACCAGGATGGTGAAGACTGGCGTTCAGGCGACGCGAGGCTCGCATTACTCGGTGCAAGGTTGGCGATGATGGATCCTCAAAACGCACTTTCGGACCGCAATCTCGAAGCCAACACGACCTTATCGCTGAAGCGCGAACCGGCCTGCTTCGCTTTCCTGTCGAGCCGCTCGGTCACCGCGCCGCAACCCATCGACTCGCTCAATCTCGATCTCGCCTCGGTCGACTATTTCGGTGGCCGCGCCTCGCTCTGGGCGACGCTCGAGGTGCGCTCGGGCGCCACCAACGAGCAGCCCACCGCGGTGCTGGGCTTCGACGAGACCTTCCTGCGTCCTTTCACCCGGGCGCTGATCGAGGCAGCGGCGAGCCGCCATCCCTATCGCATGACCATTCTGCGCGAAGCCGGCGAGAACGAGCGGCAACGCGTTGTCGAATATGTCACCGGCCCTGGGGTCGCGCTGACCGAAGTCATCCTGACCCCGCACGACACCGTCGTCGTGGTCTCCGGCCGCGCCAGCGAGGACGCCGAGGAAGAGACGCTCTTCCAGCTGCCGCGCAGCGACAGCTTCATGCGCGCCTTCGTCAAGGTGACCTGCCAGGCCGATCAGGCGCTGCGCGAGACGCTCGCCGAAAGCGAGAAGCTGGCTCGCCGCCGCGCCGGCGCACCGTCCTGAGCGCCCACGCCGCGCTGTGGCGCGGGTGAGCGCTTTTTTCGCACCCCCAGAACGCTTCCCATCGAAGAGCGCTACAGCAGGCTCGGCGCCCGGTAAAGGATGCTGCCGTCGGGTCTTAATGTCGCATCGGGGGTGAGCGTCGCCGGCTCGATCTTGCCGTCGAGGATGTGGCGCACGTCGAAGCCCGCAGCGATGAGGTAATCGGCGATGATGCGGCGGTGGCACCGCCACCAGACCGCCTCGGCGCACATTACGGCCACGCTGTGCTCCTGGGCGAGATGCCGAAGCGCGGCGAAGGCGGCGCGGAATTCGTTCGTCTCGGCATAATCGGCGTAGTTGCGGAAAGCGGGTTCGCGCCACAGCGTGTGCGGCGAGCCTTCGTGCCGCGCGCTGCGCCTTCCGCCGAGCGCCGGGAAATGACGATAGCCGATGCCGGCTTCGGTGAGAGCACGGGAGAGCGCCGCGTCGTTGAATTGCGGATGCCGGCGCGAAAAAGGAAAGCGGCGCACATCGGCAACGCAATCGACCGCTGCGTCGCGCAGCAGCGCGATGAACGCAGCGATCTCCCGCGTCGAATGCCCGATGGTGAAGACGGTCATGGCCGCACTATAACGGGGGCGGCCGGCGGCGCGCTCCCGCTATCCGGCAGCGAGCTTGGGCGCCTTCTCGAGCGCCGCCGATTCGACCGAGGCGATAAGGGCGCCATAGGGCGGCAGCACCGCTGCCGCGCCGTCGACGAGAGCGGCGAACCCGTGATCGCCGAGCGGCGTCATCTCGGGAAGAGATGCGGCATCGATGCGCACCGCGCGAGCGCTCGGATTGAAGATGAGCAGCAGCCGCTCGTCGTCTGCGCTTCGCGTGAAGCCCACCAGCGGCGCCGGCAGATCGAGCAGCGTCAGATCGCCGCGGATCAGCGCCGGATGCGTGTTGCGCCACGCCACGAGCCGCCGCCAGGCGCGGAGCGGCGAGCGCGGATCGGCCTCCTGCCGGGCAACCCCGGCGGCGCGGTGCGCCGGCGGCACCGGCAGCCACGGTTCGCCTTCGGTGAAGCCGCCATGCGCCGCATCGCCATCCCAGGGAATGGGAGTGCGGCTGCCGTCGCGGCCGCGAAATTCGGGAAAATAGGCGATGCCGAAGGGATCGCGCAGTTGCTCGGCGGCGAGTGCCGCCTCGCCGAGCCCGAGCTCTTCGCCCTGATAAACGCAGAGCGCGCCTTTGAGCGAGAGCAGCAGCGCCATGAACAGCCTGACACCGGCGGAATTGGGCGCGGCCGCTTCGCCGGCTGCCGCCCATCGGCTCGCCGCGCGCTCGACATCGTGATTGCTGAACGCCCAGCAGACGCCCTCGCCCTCGCCCACCGCGGCAATCTCGCCGAGAGCCGCACCGAGCGCCTCGCCGGCATCGCCGCTGCGCATCGGCCGCAGCGTATAGGCGAGATGCAGACCGCTTCTGCCGGTGTAGCGCGCGATGCGGCCATAGGCGCCGTCCTGGCTCGAGACCTCGCCGAGCAGCAGCGTGCCGGGATGCGAATCGGCCAGCGTGCGCAGCCGCTCGATCAGGGCGTGAGGCTCCTCCTGCATCATGTCGTAAAGGTGCTGCTGTAGCCCGAAGGGCTTTGCCGGCGGCAGGCCGCCGGGAAGCGCGCGCGGCGGATTGTCGCGCAACGCTTCGTCATGCAGGAGGAAATCGATGGCATCGAGGCGGAAGCCGTCGACGCCGCGATCGAGCCAGAAACGCGCGATCTCGAGCAAGGCCTCGATCACCTCGGGACGGCGCAGATTGAGGCTCGGCTGGCTCGCGAGGAAATGGTGCAGGTAGTACTGGCGGCGGCGCGGCTCCCAACTCCAGGCGGAGCCGCCGAACACCGAGAGCCAGTTGCAGGGCGGCGTGCCGTCCGGTTTGGCGTCGGCCCAGACATACCAATCGGAACGTTCCTGCTGTCGCCCGGCGCGGCTGTCGCGGAACCACGGATGCTGGTCGGACGTGTGACCGCAGACGAGATCGGCCATGACCTTGAGACCCAGCGCATGGGCGCGCGCCAAGAGCCGATCGAAATCTTGCAGGGTGCCGAAAACCGGATCGACGGTGCAGTGATCGGCGACGTCATATCCGAAATCCCGCATCGGCGAGAGAAAGAAAGGCGAAAGCCAGATCGCCTCGACGCCCAGCGAGGCGACATAGTCCAGCTTCGCCGTGACGCCGGGCAGATCGCCGATGCCGTCGCCGTTGCTGTCGTAGAAGCTGCGGGGATAGATCTGGTAGATGATGGCGCCGGGCCACCATTCGTTCTTGTTTTGCATGTGCGCTTCGTTCTCCGAAGTCCGGCCGGGGATTTCTTCGGAGAACGGATAGCGCCGGAGACCTTGCCGAAGCGTGAACGGCTCGCGCTCGGCCGGTAACGACAAGCCTCGATGCCGCTGATTCGCGTAGGAAATCGGCCACGCAGCCACCGGCAACCGGACGCCGCGCGCCTGGGCGTGCCGGGCCTACCGGTGCAGGGCACGGAATCGGGTCACAGGGAACCGCTTTTATTCTATTCGTCACCCCCGCGAAAGCGCGGGGCCGCGGTCGTGGCGTCCCGCTATCCGCGGGAATGACGATAAAGAAGGCAAGCGGTTCGACTTGAGCAGGCCGAACTCTAGTGCCCCGGCATGGTGCCGCCACTGGCCGGCATGTTGCTCGTGCCCTGGCTCAACCGCTCCAGCTCCTGGCGGTTCAGCTCTTCCGCCATATTGTCCCCAGACGAGCCCTTGGCGCCTTTCTTGGCTTTCGCCTGCTGGCTCGAGTGTTTCGTCATGTGCTTGCCGGCGCTCTTGTGGTGCGTGGTGGTCGGCGCCTGTTGCTGATCGGTGTCGGCATTCTGCGCCGCGGCCGGCAATCCGGCGGCGAGCAAAGCGGCGATAGCGACGCCGCCAAGTAGATGTCTCATCGAGAATCCTTTCTCTGATCGGAGGCCTGTCGCTCCGGCGCTGCGCGCCGGCTCATCGCCTTGGAAACGACCTAACCGCTGGATTGTTCCGCTGCGCTTCGGGCTCGCGCAATCGACGGCGCCTCTGCTCGTGCGAACGACGGGTCAGAAGCGGCGCAACAGCACCCATGAGCCGGCGCTGGCGACGGGCGCGCCGCAGCGTGCGGTGAGCGCGGCGGCATGCTCCGGTGCGGCGAGCACGAAATCGAAGCGATAGGCCTTTGCGTCGGCGCAGCCCTCGGCGAAGACGGCGTTGCGGAATTGAATGCGGCGGTACCATTCGACGATCTCGACATCCGTCGCCGGCACGAATTTCCACAACACCAGAGCGGCGCGGCCGCTGCGCCGCTCGACATCGAGGAAGCGCGATTCGAGCGCGGGATCGATCAGCACGACACTACCGGGCGGCGTCTCTCGCGCCACGGCTGCTATGAGTTCGGCATGGACGCCGTCCCTCGCCACGACATCCTTCGCCACGCGCGTTGCGGCGCCGAGGAGAAAGGCGGGTGCGAGCAGCGCCAGTGCCATCAGGCGAAGCGCCGTCCAGCGCCGCAGCTCGAGCCGGCCCAGCGCCGCCGCGACCAGGCAGAGCCACAGCAGCAGAATGAGCGCCGCCGGCCGAAACAGATAAAACTTGCCGAGCGCGCCGGTGTTGCGATCGATCGCCGCCGCACCGAAAGCCAGCCCGAGGTAGAGCAGCAGCAGCGCGAGCCACAGCGCCAGCGGTCTGAGGCGCCCGATTTCGGGCGGGTGCCGCAGGACGAAGCAAGCGGCGAGCATGCCGCCCGCCAGCAAGGCACCGGGCAGCCAGCGCAGGAGGAAGCGATGCGCGTCGACGAACGGCGCGGTGTGGTGCGGCAGGCGCAGGATCGAATAGATGACATCGGCCGATGGCAGGGCCGAAGGCATGGCGCCCGCCTCTGCGCCGAGCCTTGACCAGGCGATCCAAACCGCGAGCGGCGCCACGAGGAGCGCGAAGCGTGCGGCCGCCGCCGCCGCGGCGCGCAACGCGCGCCGGTCCTCGACGAGGCGGAGCAGAAGCGCCGCGCCGAACCAGAAGCCGCCGACAAGGAAGTGAAAATACGTCGCCGCGGCAAAGAGCAGCGCGGCGCGATTGAGACTGCCGCCGCCCAGGACCACGGCAAGGCCGGCGAGAACGAGGACATAGGCGGCGACCTTGGCTTCGGCGCTGTAGAACAGCCATTCCTCGCCGAACATGGTCTGGCCGAGCAGCGCGAAGGCGATGACGACGATGACGCCGTCGAGGGCATCGAGGCCGAAGCGGCGGAAGAGCGCGTTGAGCGCCAGCGCATAGGCGATGGCGGCGGCGAGGCGCGCAACGATCTGCGCACCGCCATAGCCCAGCCCGGCGATCAGCCAGCCCAGGAGATGATCGGCGACGAACCGGTGGTGCGAGCTGTCGAAGACCGCGGTTTCCGGCAGGGCCGGAGCTGCCACAACGCTGTTCAGAGCGAGCTGGAAATAGTTCTCCTCATTGCCGGACAGCACGCCATCGGGCGGAATGAGGCAGAGCAGCACCAGGAACAGCGCGGCGATCGCCGCGGCCTCGTGCCGCCACGAGCCCTCCCGCACCGCCATGTGTCGGTGCGCTCAGGCCCGCTTCGCCAGCACGCGCTCCACGAGCCGCGTCCAGTAGGAGGCGCCGACCGGCAGAATCTCGTCGTTGAAGTCGTAGTGCGCATTGTGCAGGCCAGCGCCGTTCTTGCCGTTGCCGATGAAGACATAGGCGCCGGGCTTCGCCTGCAGCATGAAGGCGAAATCCTCCGATCCCATGGTCGGCGTCAGGTCGCGGTCGACATTGCCCTCCCCCACCACCTCCGCCGCGGTCGCCGCCGCGGTTTCGGCCTCGGCGGCAGTGTTGACGGTGGCGGGATAGCGCCGCTCATACCGGATCTTGACGCTCGCACCCATTGCCGTCGCGACACCTTCGGCGACGCGGCGGATGCCGGCTTCGATCGCGTCTTGCAGCTCCGGTTTGAAGGAGCGTGTCGTCCCGCGCAGCACTACCTCGTCGGGGATGACATTCCAGGTGTCGCCGCCGTGAATCTGCGTGACGCTGACGACGGCGCTGTCGAGCGGAGCGAGCGAGCGGCTGGTGATGGTCTGCAGCCCGGTGGCGATCTGCGCCGCCGCGACCACCGGATCGATGCCGAGATGCGGCAGCGCCGCATGCGTCCCTTTGCCCGTGACGGTGATCTCGAAGATGTCGAAGGACGCCATCATCGGCCCGGCACGCAGCGCGAATTTTCCGGCCTGCATGCCCGGCCAATTATGCATGCCGAAAACCGCCTCGACCGGAAATTTCTCGAACAGGCCGTCCTCGACCATGACGCGGCCGCCGCCCTCGTTCTCCTCGGCCGGCTGGAAGACGAAATGCACCGTGCCGGCGAAATTGCGCGTCTCGGCGAGATAGCGCGCCGCGCCGAGCAGCATCGTCGTATGCCCGTCATGGCCGCAGGCATGCATGCGGCCGGCATTCTGCGAGGCGTAATCGACGCCGTTCTGCTCGTGAATGTGGAGCGCATCCATGTCGGCGCGCAGCGCGATGGCGCGCGGGCCGGGTGCGTTGCCCTTGAGCGTGCCGACGACGCCGGTGCCGGCGAGGCCGCGATGCACTTCGATGCCGAACTCCTGCAGCCGCTTGGCGACGAAGTCGGAGGTCCGCTTCTCCTCGAAGGCGGTCTCGGGATGGGCGTGGAGCTCGTGCCGCCAGGCGGTGAGATCCTTATGGAAATCGGCGATGCGGTTGACGATCGGCATGAGCGCTCCTCGGGGGACCTTCAATCGGTTTTCTGGAGGATCTCGAGGCGGTTGCCGCCGGGATCGCGCAGATAGAAGCGGCGCAAACCCGCCGTGGGCTGCCGGTCGGGGATGAGCTCGAGCCCCCGTCCACGCAGCTCCTCCTCGGTCGCATCGAGATCGGACACGTCATAAGCGATGTGGCGGCGCGATGCGCCGTTGGCGGCGGGATCGACGTCTTCCAGCGAAACGTGCAGCTGCACCGCGCCGAGCCGGTACCACATGCCGCCATTGCGCGCGAGCTCCGGCGGCTTCGGAATCTCGGGAAAGCCCAGCCCCTCGCCGTAAAACCGCCGGGTCTCGGCCTCGAGCGCGCGCGGCACGGTGATCTGCACATGATCGATGCGGAAACGCGGCTCGCCCATAGGTTCCTCCGGCCAGGAAGATGCTAGCGGAGGGGGGAGCGCCCTTTCAACCGGCCGCCTTTCTCGCCGCTTGACCGGCAGCGGCCGGACCGGGACGATAGGACAACAGAGAAGAACGATCGGGAAGCATGATCGGGCATGCAGGATTTTCCGTCGCCTTCCGCTGAAGCGGCGAGCATCGAGACCCGCACCTCTTGGGTCGTGGCCTTCGCCGCTCTCGCGGTGATGAGCATCTCCTATGGCGCACCTGTCGTCGCCGTGGTGGCGCTGAAGCAGATCGCCGTCGATCTCGGCAGCGAGCGCTCGGTGCCGTCGCTTGCCTATTCGCTCGCCTGGCTCGGCACGGCGGTGGGCGGCCTCGCCATGGGCCGCATCGCCGAGCGGATCGGTGTACGCTGGACGGCCGGCTTCGGCGCCCTGATGGTCGGGCTCGGGCTCTTCGTCGCGACCGGCGGCTCGCCCTGGCAGCTCTATGTCGGGTATGGGCTGCTGGTCGGCCTCATCGGCAATGCCGGCATCAACGCCCCCCTTTATATCTACGTCAGCCATTGGTTCGATCGGCGCCGCGGCACGGCGCTGGCGCTGATCTCGAGCGGGCAGTATGTCGCGGGCGCGATCTGGCCGCCGCTCTTCGAGCGCGGCATCGCCCTGTTCGGTTGGCAATGGACGATGACGCGCTTCGGCGCTTTCGTCGCCATCGCGGTCCTGCCGCTGGCGCTGCTGCTGCGGCGGCCGCCGGCGAGCCCTGCCGCATCCTTCACCGCGGTGGGCCGATCGAGCACTGCCGTGCTGGGCTGGCGGCCGGGCGTGGTGCTCGGCGTGCTTGCCGCCGCCGCGTTCTGCTGCTGCGTGCCGATGGCGATGCCGCAAGGCCACCTCGTCGCGCTTTGCACCGATCTCGGCATCCCGGCGGCGCATGGCGCGGCGATGCTGTCCCTGCTGCTGGTGAGCGCTTTCATCAGCCGGCAGTTCTGGGGCTGGATCTCGGACCGGGTCGGCGGGCTCCGGACGGTGCTTGCCGGCTCCGCCTGCCAAGCGGCGGCGCTGACGGCGCTTGCCCTCACTCAGGACGAGACCGGACTCTTCATCGTCGCCGCTATCTTCGGCTTCGGCTTTAGCGGCATCATCCCCTCGTATGTACTGGCGGTGCGGGAACTCTTCCCTGCCGCCGAGGCCGCGTGGCGCGTTCCCGTGCTGCTGCTCTGCAGCGGTTCGGGCATGGCTGCCGGCGGCTGGCTCGCCGGCGTCATCTACGACTATTTCGGCTTCTACGCGCCGGCGCTGGCTACCGGCATCGGCTTCAACCTGCTCAATCTCGCCCTGGTCGGCACCTTGGTGGCGCGACAACGCACTCAGCCCTATCGCGCCGCGATGGCGTGATGGACGCTAGCCCTTGCTGCCGACGAGCGCGAACATCGCGCCTTGCGGGTCCATGCCCTGGAGGATCCAACTGCCACCCGGCACTTGCATCGGGCCGTTGATGATCTTGCCGCCACCCGCGGTGACGCGCTGTGCCGCCGCGTCGATATCACCGACATTGACGTAGTAGAGCCAGAACGGCGCCGGCACCGCCGGCGGCTTGTTGAACATGCCGCCCATCGGCTGTCCGCCGATGGTGAAGAGCTGATAGGTGCCCATGGCGCCGATATCGACCGCGTCGCCCTTCTGCCAGGCGAAGAGCTCGCTGTAGAAGGAGAACGCTTTCGGCCAATCGCTGGTCGCCAGCTCGTGCCAGCCGACGCGGCCCGGCGCGCCCGGGTCCACGGGCCGATCAGGCTCGTCGCTGGGTGGCTGAAACAAAGCGAACGCCGCCTGTTGCGGATCGAGCACGACGGCAAAGCGGCCGACATTGGGAATGTCGCTCGGCGGGACATGCACCGTCCCGCCAAGCCGCGCCACCTTCGCGGCGGCGGCGTCGACATTGGTGACGCCGACATAGCCGAGCCAGCTCGGCGGCGCTCCTCGCTTGCGCACCTCCTCCGGCTGTAGCATCAGACCGGCAACCGGCGTTCCCTCGACGGTGAAGAGCGTATAGCTCACGCCGGGAACTGGCGCGGCCTCGGCGCCCCAGCCGGCCACCCTGCCATAGAAGGCCTTGGCGGCCTCTGTGTCGGTCGTCATTAGCTCGTACCAGACGAAGCGGCCTTCGAATTTCGGCATGGTTGCAAACCCGTTGCGGTTTGAGGACGTCGGCGCGATCGAGAGGAAGTGGAGACAGGCGTTACGTTGATATCAACACTATTCCGCGCTGTCAAAGCGCATTCGCGTGGGCG
>Ga0335081_10004783_pt1 | contig 21402 bp, 11 predicted proteins | sample Lox_Sample_35_FD_206713 | JGI IMG/M metagenome (GOLD analysis project Ga0335081, IMG submission 206713) | Soil microbial communities from Loxahatchee National Wildlife Refuge, Florida, United States - Lox_Sample_3.5 | ecosystem: Environmental > Terrestrial > Soil > Wetlands | place: USA... | reverse complement strand
CCTTGATTTCTTCCAGCTCCCGATAAGAGAGAGCATTCTCCACGGCCATCGCAATCTGGTTTGCGACCTCCACCAGGAACTCGACTTCGTCGGCAGCCCAGCCGTGGTCCGTCATCCGACCCAGGTCTAGCGTGCCAATCGTGCCGTTTCGCCCGGTCAACGGAACCAAGCAAGCGGACTTTATTCCTAGTGCCACGTACCGTTCAAAACGAGGGTTGGGATAGCGGTCGATATCGACATCGCGAGCCACTACGGCCTTGCCGGTGGCGAGCACCTCGGCAGAGGGCATGCCTGCGGGCTCGAGCGGTCCCTTCAGCACGGCCAGGAGCTCCGGGCACGTGCAATGCAGCGCGAATACGTCGAGACCGCCAGTCTGACTGCGCAGCGTTAATAGCGCGTAATCGTGCCGAATGATGGTCGAAAGCTGTTCGGATATCGCAGAAAATAGCTCATCTTGCCCCAGCTTTGACACGAGAGCATTGGTGATATCGAACAGCGTTCGCAGCCGGTTCCGCTCCCTAACTGCTTCCTGCCTGGCGAGGAAGGACTCTACCGCGACAGCGAACTCGCAGGCAACCCGGTTGAGAAACGCCAGTTCAGCCGGATTCGGCTCATAGGATGCCAGACAGCCGAACCCGAATGCGCCGAGCCGATTGGCGCCTGCCGTGAGCGGGACTAGCGTTATCGCGCTGACACCCGCCTCGAGGGCTCGGTTCCGGAACTCCGGCCAGCGGCTCTCCTCGTCGAGAGATCGGATGACGATCGTCTGCTGATTCTGCCATACCCAACCAGCCGGGTCTTGACCGACGGGCAAGCTGACGCTGGTGACGGGCGTTGCAGGATCATGCAAAAAATAGCCCTGCATTCGGTTACCTTTAGGATCGTGCAGAGTCAGCCCGATGTAGTCAAATTCGACAACTCGGCGAAGTGATTCCCTCACACCCGAGAGCAGGCTTTCGAGATCGCTTCGACCGGCGATCGAACGGGCGAGCGCGACAACCGCCTCATAAATGTCGGTGGAAGAGGCTCCCAAAGTCCCAGCCATAATAGGTCTTGTCTCCTGCATTGGGATAGCAACACAATCGCCAAGAGCCGGGGCATCGACTTCAAGCACTTAGGCGCATTCGGCGGATCGTTTGGACAGATGACGATGTCACTTGCTGACGCGCCAGCAGTTGATGACAGTAGCGATCGTTGGTAGAGACAGTTTCGTCTCCCGAATAAGTTGAGATAATAGGATTGAGTGCGACGTCCATTTAGAAGTGCGCGATTCGGGAAACGCTCACAGGGGCAGTCATCAATTCGCCTCCCGACGAGCGCTACTTTTTGCCGAACAACGTCTGGACGTTTGGTTTGCTGCCCCGTTTGGCTCTTGCCCGTGAAATGCCATAACCCACGAGAAAGAGTCCACCAAGGACTGATAGCGCAACCATTCTATGCCTCTTTCGGAAATCGCTTCGCTATTGGATCGACTTCCACTTTTGTTCCTTGCACTCGGGCTTCCGAAAGCGATCATTGCCTGCACGACGGTCTCGGGAAAACTGCCGAAGAAAAGCGGCACTTGCCGAAAGCAGGAGACGATCTCTTCGGCTAGGGTCCGCCAAGAATAGCATCGTGGGGCATTGACAAAACGGCCTCGCTTCATCGCCCGCCACGCCGCGCGATTCAATCGTCGCTGTTCAGCTTACGACCGCTTTTTCCACGTGGATCCGTACCCGATTCTGGGGGCAATACGTCGAGCGACAAATATGCTGGCCTTTAATCCGTTTGACGAGATTTCGAACGTAACTCTTGAGCTGACTTCAGTAGCGCCGAGGCTTCACGGCGCGTTGCATCTTCAGACGTGATCGGCAAGGCAACATACTTCTCGAGAAGTGCTTCGGCCTCGTCGAGCTTGCGCTTGCTTTGGATGTATGCAGCCGCGTGAGCGTATAGGACTCTTGGCGAATTCGGATATCTTTCCTCGGCGGCTCGAAACAGGGCCTCGCTCTCGTCGTATCTGCCGCGCGCGGATAGAAAGGTAGCCAGGTTAAGCGTGCGCCCCACTTCGTTGGGAGCTGCCTCAAACGATGCGCGGAGCTCCCTTTCAGCTGTTGCGAAGTCTTTGCGCTTCTCCGCTAGTCTGGCGCGCGCCCAATGGTATTCGGCCTCATTCAGGTCCGCAATACGCGTGGCGATATTTTCGGCCTTTTCCAGCCCTCCGCCCACCATTCCGGGTGCTTGCAAATAGAATTCGAAAACATCGCTCAACGCCTCCAGGTTTGAAGGACCCAGTTCCACAGCCCGCTCAAAAGAACGCACCGTCTTCCTGGCATACCCGAGGGCCGACAAAAACTTCGATGCCTCCGCCATGCGTCCATACGCCCTGCCGAGCCAGTCATAATAGTCGGAGTTAAGATGGTCCTCCTCGATGGCTTTCTCCAAGTTAGATACGGCCTCTTTATATTGACCTTCCATGAAATACGCTTTCCCCAGCAGAGCGTAGCCGGCGGCATCTTTCCCGGCGAGGCCTTGTAGCGTGTCAATCGCTCGCGCGTATTCCGTTCGCCGATAAAGTTCCTGCGCCCGCCACAGGTCCGGATTCGGGGATCGCGTGAACGTAGCTGCCGATGCTGTAATTGCGATGATTGAAACCCAATGCCACTGCATGCCGTACGATGTGCACTTGACGGCCCATCCGGATTTCCGGCTGTCCCGTTAAGAGCTTGAGCCTGGCGGATGGTCAAGTGCCGGAATCATCCTGGAACGCCTCGCGCACTTGATATCGGCAGATGCACTCGCGGCCTCTGGAATTACGCCGCCGTTCCTCGCAGAACGGCCTCGACGACGAGCCAAGAAACATTCTCGAGGCCCATATGCGAGCTGAGGATCATCTGGTAAAGATGCGGATCCTTCCAGTCGCATCCGTAGTACGTCCGGATGTAGCTGGCACGTTCCTGGTCTTGAAGCTGGATTAGCTCCTCGACATTGCAGGCCGACCGTTCGCGGCCGCGGACGCGCGAAACTCGCTCATGCCACGGGCCGTATACGAAAACATGAAGGACGTCCGAGCGGTTCTGCAACCCGCATTGGGCGCCGCGACCGACGATCACGCAACTCCCCGTGTCGGCCGCCTCAGAGATCGCCTGTCGGGTGATGTCTGCAACTGCGTCTGCATCGAACAGCTGCGCATCGGCACATGCGACACCTGCGTAGATGGCGGCTGCCTGTAAACCACCTCGATTGAACCGATGCCACCAGGACTCGACATGCTCGTCGTAGCGTCCCACCGTTTCCGTATCCACATGCGCGGTCCGCGCAACGGCCTCAATCAACTCTCGATCCAGAAGGTGCCATCCCAACGTTTCGGCGACCATTTTGGCGATGATGCTCCCCCCGGCGCCACATTCGCTTGCTACGGTGAGTACTCTGAACATATTTCACAGCCTCCATTGACATCAGGCGTTGCTTGGTCGGCTGACAATAACTGTTGCAGGCCGCGGGTCCCCATTCCGGCGTCGTGTGCGGGTTGGGGACCGTGCTCAACCGTGAAGGCACCGACAGCGGTCAGATGGCACATAAGGAGAACCCAGTGTCGCTTACGCGCCTGTCTGTCAAGAGCATCAACGGCAAATTGCATGCCACACGCAGTAGCCATGTCAGGAGTGGTCTTGAACCGGGAAACGCCTTCCCGGTGACGATTCGCCGCTATCATTCAGAAACATGAATATGCCCAGCCTCGGCACCTGCCGAAGCAAGTGACGATGTTTAGTGACCGAAACAAGTGAACTGTGCGAGCCAAAGTGACTTGGTTAATATCATCAGATGAATGGTGCCTGGGACGATGTTGCCAAGTGGGCAGCAATAAACAAGAATCACTGACTCGAAGAACGGTGGGCGAATTGCAGTCGAGTGCATGTCAGGAAAGCGGGAGGTTGCCACCTGGATGTCTTCTATCCCCAGCGTGGAGTGGAGTCCGGACCGGTCTGGCCATCGCCTATCACTGGTTGTGTACGCGGCTACGGTGTTATTTCTGGCTGGCGCACACCGTGCCCGTGCTCAATGCGAAGGAAAACTCTCTACTGTAGATAGTGCTGCTGACTGCACAGCACGAAACAATGCGCCGTTGTCCAAGGCTGATATCGATCCCAAGAAGCCATACAGCCTGGAAGAACTGATCGACATTGCGGAGGCGAATAATCCGCGAGCGCGGATTGCCTGGGAATCCGCAAAGCAGGCGGCGGAACGCCTGGGGATGGCCCGTAGCGAGTACTATCCGCACCTAGCTGCCTTGGCGCTCGCCGGAGATGAACGCGCCATTCTGCCCTGGCCCAGAACGCTCGGCGCGCCGAATGGATACTTTGTGGCCGAGGCTCCGGTAATGCAGTCGAGCGTGGGTCTGATATACAACGTCTACGACTTCGGGAGGCGAGCCGCGAGAGTGGAGGCGAGCAAGGCCCTTCGTCTAGCCAGCACGGCCGTATTCCAGCGGACCAATCAGGATGTCGCGTTCCGCGTCGTGAGCGGCTATTTCAACCTCGTCACGGCTCAAGAGCGGTTGGAGGCGTCGCGCCAGATCGTCAAAACCGCACAGACGACGCAGGATGCCGCCGAGGCTCAGCTTGCCAACGGCAGGGCCACTCTCCCCGACGTCCTGAACGCTAGAGCCGCGACCGCACAGTCCCTTTACGATCTCCAAGCCAGTATCGGCGCTGTCGACACGGCTCGCGTGGTACTGCGCGAAAGCATCGGGGTTGAACCTTCGGATGAAATCGTCGTGGCAGACCCCGCGGGATTACCCCTGCCAACCGAAGTCGCCCAATCAACCGTAGACCTGGTAAACACCGCGAAGCAGCAGCGCCCCGATTTGCGAGCCATATCCGAAAAGCTGGAAGCCGCAAATGTAGAGTTGAAGGGAGCTAAAGCCGAATATCTGCCGGCGATTCATTTCGGGGCGTCTGCCGGCCAGCAGGCACTCTGGCCGAGTATCAACGTCTCCGGGCCCAATCCGCTTGGTCATTCCAACGAACCCGTGTGGAACGTGGGGATCAGCGTGAGTTGGACAATTTTCGACGGGGGGTTGCGCCGGCGTGAAGTTGAGGCGGCGGATTCGAGGCACCGGGAAGCCGAGCATGAAAAACGTGAATTGGAAGATGCCATTGGCCGTGAAGTCTGGACTGCCTATGTCCAATTCCGAACCGCGGTGCGCCAGCACGAAGCGGCCGAGACGCTGCTGACGTCGGCGACTACTTCTTACGACGCCTCGCTCGACGCCTACCGGTACGGCGTGAAAAACCTGGTGGATCTGGTGACTGCCGAAAATCAGCTCGCGCAAGCGCGGCTGGCGGTTGTGCAGTCGCGCTCCGCGGTGCGAATCAACGCATCGAATCTCGACTACACAACAGGAAACCTGCTGCGTCAGCAGCCGCCGGTAGCTCAACCCATTGTCAAGAAACCCTAAAGTTTGAGCAAGAGGATGCTTGTGCGCAAATTCAGAAATAGTTGGTTGCCCTGTATGGTACTGATGGGCTCTACAGGATGCTCGAGGGCTCCGTCCATCGAGTTCATAGGAACATTCTTCCCGGTGTGGATGTTCTGCATCCTCGCCGCCCTTGCCATCGCCGGGATGATCCGGCCCGCGCTGGTGCGCTGGGGAGTCGAGCAGAAACTGGGTCCACTTGTCGTGTTCTACCCGAGCTTGGTTGTGGCGTTCAGTTGCCTGCTGTGGCTCATTTTCTTTTCGTAAGTGGGAGGCCGTACGTTGAATAACAATAATCGTCGGGCGAAGTCGACATATCTCCTGGCATGCTCGGGAGTCCTGGTGTTTGCTGTCGTTACTGTAGCGATCGTGCTGCAGAATCTGGACAGGCACCCCCGCACTGACGACGCGAGCGTCCGCGCAAATTACGTTCAGTTTGCCCCGGAAGTCAGTGGGCGGTTGGTAACGCTAGCCGTAAAAGACAATGCTTTCGTGCATAAGGGGGATCTGCTGTTCGCCATTGATTCCCGGCAATACGAGTATGCACACCAGCAGGCGCTTGCCGACCAGAGTTTGCTGGGAGCCCAAATCGTGGACGCGCGACGCCGGATCGCGGCGGAGAGCAGTGCTGTCGAAGCAGCGCGCGCGGGGTTGAGCGGCTCGCAAACGCAGACCAAAGTGAGCGAGAGCGGCGTGGAAGCAGCTCTGGCCGCGGTGGAGCGGGCAAAGGCTGCAGTCCAATCCGCCGAGGCTCAGAAGGAACTTGCTGCGAGTAACTTGCGGCGTATTGAACCGCTTCTGGCTAAACAATATGTAACTCCGGAGCAGGTGGACGAATCGCGCACCAAGGCGCGAATCACGTCACGAAGTTATGAGGAGGCGCTGTCCGCGCTCCAGCAGGCACAGGCGACCGCGAGTCAAACGCAATTCGCTCACGAGGAATCCAAAATATCGGTCACAGCCTCGCAGGCGCGCTTCGAGCAAAGCGTGCACGCGGTCGAGATTCTCGACACCTTGTTGGCCCAGAGGCCGGCCAAGGCGGCGAAGGTCAGTGACGCGCGACTGAATCTGGAGCGCTGTACAGTCAAGGCGCCCTTCGATGGGTACGTGACCAACCTCAACATCTCGGAAGGTGAGTATGCGAAGCCGGGCGTACCGATCTTTACGCTGATCGATAACCGTGCGTGGTGGGTGGTTTCCAATTACCGGGAATCGGAGTTGCAATCCATCCGGCCGGGCAAGCATGTCGATGTGTACGTGATGAGTCATCCCTCGCGGCGTTTTGACGGAATCGTGGAGAGCCTTGGTTTTGGAGTGGCTCCCGACGACACGCGGCTCAGCAACGGTCTTCCCGACATCGAGCACACGTTGAACTGGGTCCACATTGCCGCCCGGTTTCCCGTACGCATTCGCGTTCAAAATCCCGACCCGGCGTTGTTCCGGATCGGGGAAACAGCCACCACGATCGTGAGGTAACAGCCTTGTCACTGTTCAGCAGGGAGAAGGTCTCGGAACTGGATCGATTTTGGAGGGAAATGGCGCCCGTTCCCGGCCGCATGGCGGGGAGTTTACGATTCGCTTTGATGTCGGCGCTGGCTACTCTCGCAATTCTGATCCTCCAACCTTCCCTCGGCCCCGTTGCGCCCTCGCTGTTCATGCTGTTCCTGGCGTCGCACGAGACGCCCCGCACGTGCTTAAGGGATCTCATCACCATGCTCAGCGGCGCGGCGTTGGGGACCATAGCCGCCTTACTACTGATAGCTGCCACAGGCAATGAGCCCATCGCACGGGTGGTGGGGCTGGGTGTGTATACGTTGCTAGCGGCATTTTTCTTCCGTACGAGCGCCATTCCGGCCTTTCCGATGGCCTTCGGATGCCTGGCGTACTTCGTGATCAATTATTGGGAAAACCACCTCCGGGCGGAAAAGCTCCTGCATCTTTCTTTGTGGCCGATGGGTACGCTGGCGACCGTTGCCCTCTTCGCCACCGTGGTGGAGTACCTGTTCAATCGCCGCGATCCCCTGGTTGCCTTGCGTCGCGAGATCAAGGCCCGATGCGCCGCACTGGAGCGCTTCTTCCAGTTGTACGCGACCCGTGCGAAAGCTGAGGATATCCAAAAACAATCCGCGGTTCTGCGGCGCTACGCAGTTACCGGCGAGGGACAGCTTCACGTGCTTCTGGATCGCGCCGGGAAAGAAGGGTTTTGCGACGCCGCCGAATCCAGGCGTCTCAAAGCGATCACCCTGGCGCTGGACCGGCTTCTCGTCCTGAGCGCGGGAATTGCAGTCACTAAAGATTTTGAACCCTCGGACGCGGCGCGGGTCGAGCGTCTCGGAAGCGCCATCGTCGCCGCCGAAAAAGGTCGCTTGGCGGAAGTTCAGAAGATTCTCGCCGATTCGCAAGCCGCAGGTTACAGCGAACTGGATCGTATCGAGCAGACGCTGCGCCACCTGGGAGATTCCACGGACCCGGGTGCGGAGGGAGATGCCGCGGAAGGTCTGAAAACCGCGCCCTCCGGAGGGTCCTGGAGGGGCTCGCTCAAGCGCCTGCTCCTCCCGGACGCCTTCTCCAACGGGGACCACTTCCTGTATGCGTTGAAACTAAGTCTGTGCGCGACGATCTGCTTTGTGATTTACAACGCGCTGAAATGGCCTGGGATCAACAATGCGTATTTCACGGTATATTTCACCGGCCTTAGCACCACCGGCACAACCAATCGCAAGCTGCTCTTGCGCATTATCGGCTCTACGCTTGGCGGAATGATTCTGGGCATCGGCTGTCTGGTTTTCGTGTATCCCAATCTCGAGGGAGTCCAGGGATTCCTTCTCGTCATCGCTGCGGTCTCGTTTCTTGGGGCATGGATCGGCGCCAGCCCGTACTTCGGCTATATCGGGCTGCAGACGACCTACGCCTTTAACCTTCTCGCCTTTGAACGGCTTCGCGCCGCGGATCAGATGACCCCGGCGAGGGACCGACTGCTGGGCATCGCGCTGGGTTTCCTGGTGATGTTCCTGATCTTCCATCAGGTTCGTCCCGAGCGCACCGTGGACACCATGCGTCGTCTGCTTGCGCGCCTGCTCCGCGCGAACGCCGAGCTCATTCGGTTATTGGCTATGCCGCCGGATGCCGGCACGGCTGCCAAGATTGCGGAGATCAGAAAGCAGATCGCGGGGATCGTTGCCAATCTGCCGAACTTCGGGCACGCGGTCAAGTTCGAATTTCCGCCCGACCGTGCGGCGAGTATGAAACTGGGCGATGAAATTCTAAACGCCGTAGAGGCTGCGGGCGACCTTCTGTTTTGTGTGTGCGCCTGGCCCCAGGAACCAGGGCAAAACCAGGGAACCGAAGGCCTGACGGAGATCCGGAATATGATCGAAGGCGGCCTGCGAGACTTAGCGTGCCTGCTGGAACAACCTCCGGAGGCCCGCGAGGAAGCTCGACGCACGATCCAGACTGCGGCAGAGGATCAACTGCGAAGCCCAATGCCGGTTTTTGTGGCAAAGGCAATTGACAACTTCCGAGAGTTGCGGATGGCATGCGATGGAATCGTAATGGCAGCGGAGTAAATGGCGATTAGACACGGCGACGACTCACACGACAGGAAAGCAGAGAGGTGACGCGTTCCGCCTCATCGAAGCGGCCGAGATTCTACAGGGAGGCCGCAGAGAGGCGCCCGATGAATCCCGTTCGCGGCTCACTGCGATTCGACTTTACTTACGAAGCGGCAGTTACCTCTTTGCCGCGCCCGGGGGATAGTTCTTGAAAAGCTTAACCATGGCCTTCTCGAGGTTGCGATAGTTCTTGTCGGGATCCTTGCTGATATTGAGCGTCTTGGACGCGGAGCCGCGCCACACGAGTTCCTTCGCGGCGGGATCAAATAGGCCAATGACTACCTTCCCGATCTCTATCGTCGAAGTTGTGACCCGAGTGTCTCCCCACCAGCGCGGACCACCCCACCCGAGGCTATCAAACTCCTTCTCTCGTGATATTCCTGTCTGATAGCCAACGACCAGATCACCACCACTTTCCACTCGTCGCAGACCCTTGCCGGCGAGTTGCTCGTCCACGGCGCGCTTGATGTCCTGATCGAGGAGTTCATCACCGACCTGTACTGGCCTGAAATCGACCCAGTGGTATGTCTTATAGGCGCTGAAGTTTGCCGAACGATTGTAGTCAAACTGAACATCCTGGGCGAGGGCGGCTATACTACCGAGTAATAGAAGCGCTGCTAATTTCATGAGTTTCCTTTACGGTTTTCCTTTTGAGTTGGTTTAGAAACGAATCTACATTCCTGAAGGGCATCTGAACGACGCGCTCAGTCCTTCCATTCTGCAAAGAAGTCATAGACATCCAGCGAACCGAGTCCTGTAACCTGATCGTATCCTTTGCCGGCCTTGTACCCGACCGACTTCGTTGTCGGCGAACTGCACCAAAAACCCGCCGCAGACGATCGCGGTGACGACGTTGTTACCGGCCGTGATGTCGTGAAATGCCGATGAGGGCGACGCTGCCAGCCCGTACAGGCGTGTGTTGATGTTGCCGAGCCGGGACTGCAGATTTTGATTCAATAGGGCGAGAATTCCAGAAAAGGCCGGGGCCCCGGCCGACGTGCCGCCGAATACGTACCACCCAGTCTGATCGCCGTTGGTCGTATAGACTGCATAACCATCGTGATCGGCCGAGGCAGTGAACGCCAGATCGGGGACATCCCGGGCCTCATCCGAGGGTACTCCATAGCCGTTCTGCCACGACGGTTTATTGAAGAACCGGCTTGCGCCCCCGCCGCTTGCAGCGAGGTTGTTTGTCGTACTGTCGTTCCATGATGTTTCGGGGATATACGATCGCGCGGACGCGTGAGTGTACCGGCTATTCGTGGTACTCCAATACATGCCGCTGCCTTCATTGAGTCTGGTGCCGCCGATTCCGGTGACCTCCGGAATGCTGGCGGGCAGATTCACAGCCAGGGTCAGATCGGTATTGCCAGGCCCGAACGGTCCCAAGCTGCTGTGATAGCAGGCGGCGGCGCCGGAGTCGCCGGATGCTGCAACCCAAGTGATTCCTTGCGCATTCCCCTGCTTCGCCCAGGTCTGCATGGTTTGCGCATCGGATTGGGACGACGACGCCTCGCACTCTCCGTAACTCATACTCAAAACGGGAGCCAGGTTCTCAGCCGAGTCCGGCCGCTGCCACATCACCAGCCGTACATCGGCGCCTTCCAGCGCCCCTGGATCCGGCGATCGATTGTCTTATCGAATCAATGCCTGTCTGGGCCCGACGCAGTCTTCGAAACACTTTTTCCAACTCGATCTGCACCCGATTCGGGTATTGGTTGCTCCCATTCGACGTAGACAAACAGGCCATTTCGCTCGACTTGCAAGACCTCCGGCTTGTCGGCCGCCAGTTCATGGATAGCCGTGCGTAATTGTTCGATGCTCCGGATGGGCGAGCCGTTCAAGGAAGCGATCACGTCCCCTCGCGCCAGCCCAATGCGGGCGTCTTCTTTTCCAGCGGTTGTCGCGACAACGTAGACACCCGTCGTTGACCTCAGATTGTTTAGAACGGCCAACGTAGAATTTATGGTCTTCCCGAATATGCCCAACTCGGGAACGAGGCTCTCGAGCAGCTCAGCAGACGTACTTCTATCCTCCTGATCGTCTGCGGAGACCGCCGGCACCTGGAACTGAAGCGTCTCCTGGGCGCGCAACACCGTTATGGAGACCGGAACAGCAGGATCGTGCAGATACATCATGGCGGTGTAGTAAGGCACCGCGGAAACCGAAGCGCCATCGAGCGAAGCAATGATGTCCCGCGGCCGGAGACCGGCGGCCTCCGCCGGGCTACCAGGCAGAACGTCGGAGATCATGACTCCATATCCCCGGCTCAGGCCAAGACCCTGCGCCAGCCCGGGCGTAAGAGTCTGTACATGAACGCCGAGCAAGCTGCGACGCACGGATCCGTGACTTCGCAGTTGTTCGTAGACGTAGCGCACGACGGCAGCCGGCACCGCGAACCCAAGACCTTGATTTCGGCCGTTTTCGCCGAGAATGAACGTATTGATGCCGATCAGTTCACCCTCAACATCCAGCAGGGGACCGCCACTGTTTCCCGGATTGATGGCGGCGTCGGTCTGGATATACAGCATTGGCAAATCCGGATGGGGTTGGCGGCCTACGGCGCTGACGATTCCGATCGTCATGGTATTGTCGAGCCCTTCGGGACTGCCCACAGCGAGCACAACCTGTCCCTGGTGGGGGCCCTTCTCTGTCTGGCGGAGGGAAATGCTGGCGAGCCCGAAGCCCTCTATCTTCAGGAGCGCAATATCTGTTTCGCGGTTGGCGCCCACCACCATGGCGTCCAGCACTTGCCGTTTTCCTACGGGATGGCGATTGACGCCGGTAATTACGGCATCGAGCGGCGGCTGTTTTCCCGCGGGAATCACTCCGTCTCCGGCCTGGTCTGATTTCGGTGTGAGCATCACGCGAATGCGACGCGCATTGCGTACCACGTGTTCATTGGTGATGATGTATCCTGAGGGATCTACGATGACGCCGGAGCCGACGACTCCGCAAGATGTTAAGATCGCGCCCTCTTCATCGTTAGCTGAACCCGAAGCACACCAGGCCGAAACCTGCACCTGGACCACGGCCGGCGCCACCGTCACGGCCAATCGCTCCAGCGCGCCGCTAAATTCCGTGAGGGCGTTCGTCTTCTGGATTTCTGCTGCCTGCACACATGTCGCGAGACAAAGAACGATTAGAAATCGCTGCATACTTTCACCTCCGTGGGGATGCTGATTTCGGTGAGCGCCTGGATTGTGGCATTATCGCGTTCCAGTGAGGCGGGTGACATCCGCAGCCGCTACGCTACGGTCGTATTCCGCGCGCAGCAGATCGGCCTGTGCGCTCAACATCGACGCATCCGATTCCAAGAACACGGACCGGTTCGCCGTTCCCGCCTCCGACTCATCGCTCGCGACGCGGCGTGCTTCGGTTGTCGCTCGAACCAATTCTTTCGCCGATAGGACGCCTGTTTCGGCCCGGTTCAGCTTCCGAACAGCTTTGTCCACATCGATCCGTACGCGATTGCGGAGATGTGCGAGATTCTCCTCAGCCTGGGCAAGCTCCGCCGATCGTTCCGCGACCTGCCCACGGCGCTTGCCGAACTCGAATATAGTCCACGTCATGTGCAGGCCGAAGACGCCGTTATTCCGGGTGAGAAAAGGCGCGCCGTCCTGATAGATGTGCTGCGCAAACGCGCTGACGTCCGGGATGTATTCGGCATGAGCCGCACGCACTCCTGCGCGCGCTTTTTCGAGTTGATGTTCGGCGGCCTCGATCTCGGGATTGTGCGCCAGGGCGGCTTCCACGGCCGTATCGGCGTCGGGCGCCGGGTCGGAACCGGAGCCATCCGGTTTTGCAAGTTCCAGTTCGGTATCAACGCGCAGCCCGCAGAGGTCGGCCAGCTCCTGTTTCATATCCGTAACAGCATCTTCCAACTGACCATGCACGTGGACGGCTTGTGCAATCTGTGCCCGCACTTCGGCGGACTTAAACTCCAGAGCTACTCCGGTCACAACGGCATTCTGTGTTTCGGTAATTCGCATTTCGGCGGCGCGAATCTGGGCTCCCACTGCATCGCGGCGCCGCTCGGTAGCAAGAATGCCGTAGTAGACCTCTTTGACCTTGAATGCAATGTCGTTTTCCGCGCGGCGCATATCAGCGCGGGCGCTTGCCGCCTCCGCACGATTTACATCCACTCCGGCGCGGATTTTGAAATACTGCGTGATGGGTTGCGAGAGCGTTGTCGTGCTCAGGCCGAAATTGAGCTTGCCCTGATCGATAGATACGCTCGAGCCCGGTATGGGCCCAGCCTGGGGGTACACACCGAGTGCGCCTTCCGCGATATCAATGTGTTGCTGCGCGGTAAAATGAACCGCGGTTGAATCGTTGGACAGAGACGGGAAGTAGCTCGCTCGCGCCTCCTTGACCCGCGCGTCCATCTCTTTTACCTTGTGGCCGGCGATCTTGATGCTGGAGTTGTGTTGGGTTGCCAGCGATACGGCCTCATCGAGCGTCAGGTTGCGCGGCTGCATTTGGATCGCCGCAACCTGTTTCTGCGCCCCACTTCGAGCAGCTTCATCGAGCGCCGGCTCGGGTGACTGTGCGTGTGCCACAGCGCCACACGCGATGGCTAGCAGCACCACCGCTGCAACCGGCTCCAATCCCTTGCGCTCGTGGCTCGAATCAACCGGTCCGCGCTGGGAATCGCGCTGGTGAATCAGAACGTAGATGACGGGAATCACGACAAGAGTAAAGAACATAGAACCAATCAATCCGAAGGCAATGGCGCTCCCCAGAGGCGACCACATGCTCGATCCTGAAAGGATCATGGGCGTGACTCCAACCGCCGCCGCCATGGTGGTCAGGAAGATGGGCCGTAACCTGCGCTCGCCGGCTTCGATTGCGGCCTCCTCGATCGGGATGCCTTCCGTCATTCGCTCGCGAATGTAGTCCACCAGGATGATCGAATTCCGCACGACAACACCTCCCAAACTGATGATTCCTAGGAATCCGGTAAACCCGTAAGGATTGTGGGTCACCATTAATCCGACGGACGCCCCCAACAGCCCCAGCGGAATCGCAAACATCACGACCAGCGGATCGATCACCGAACGGAACTGGAACATCAGAATGAGATAGATCGCGATGACGCTGATGAGCAGCGCGTTGACCATTTCGGGGAAGGTATCGTTCTGGTTCTCGTACTCGCCGCCGTACCAGACGCGATAGCCCGGCGGCAGCGGGAGTTTATCGGTTACCGGGCGAACGCGCTCCAAGACTTGGCTCGGCAGTATGCCTCCCTGCGCCGAGGATCGGATGGTGAGCGTGCGCACTCCGTTGCGGCGGACAATGCGACCCGGGTCCCACACTGGAGACACCGCGGCAATGCTGTCCAAAGGCACGCGGGCGCCGGTTACTGGCGACATTACGTAAGTATTGGCGACATCGTTGAAGCTCTGGCGAAGTTCCGGTTCCAACCGCAGGGTGACCGCGATATCGCGCTCGCCTTCCCAATACGTGGTGACTGGCGCGCCTTCGAAGCCGCCCGCAAGCACCTGCCCAATCGTGGCGTTGGTGAAGCCCAGACGGTTGGCCACCTCCTCGCGAAGATTCACTTTCATCCGGTAGGCATCCTCGCGCCAGTCGCTGTGTACGTCCAGTGATCCCGGCGTTTGCTGGACTAATTGGAGTACCTGGTCGCCAAAATGCCGCAAGACCCGCTCGTCATCGCCGGTAAGCCGGATTTCGATCGGCGCTAACTGGACCGGACCCTGTTGCAACTCGCTCAGGAAGATGCGGGCTTCCGGAGCCGCGTTCGCGAGGCGCGGGCGCAGCGCTCTGACCAGTTCTGGCGTGATTTCCGCGGACGTGGTCGAGACCAGCAACTGCGCGTAGTTCTTGTCCGGCAATTGTGGGTTGACATTGTAGTAGAAGCGCGGAAAGCTTGAGCCTATGAACGAGGTGTAGTTAACCACCTCTTTCTCGTGACGCAGCACGTCTTCGATGCGCCTCACGGCGGCCTCTGTCGCTTCCACTTTCCAGCCTTCCGGAAGCCAGACGTCCACCACAAACTGGTCGCGCTCGGCGAAGGGAAAGAATCGCTCCGGAAGGTTGTGGAGTACGAATGCGCCCGCCGCCACAGCAAGTACGCCGAATACGACTGCCGCGGTCTTCCAGTTCATGGCCACGACAATGACCCGGTTATAGATCGACTGCATGATTTCCAGCGGCGAGTAGCGCCGTTTCTTGTCCGTAGCCTCTTCGGCATGATGCAACCCTTCCTTGATGAAGAACTGACTCAGCATGGGCGTCAGCAGCATGCCCACCAGGAAAGACGTCGAGAGCGCGATCGCCACCGTCAAGGGCAGGGCGCGAATGAATTCGCCGGTGGCCCCGGAAAGGATCAGAAACGGCAGGAAGGAACAGATGATGGTCAGGGTGGCGGTAAGCACGGGGACCGCCAGTTCGCTTGCGCTGCGCCATGCCGCTTCCGGCCGCGGTACGCCCTCATCGAGCAGTTCGATATAGTTGTCTGCGATCACGATGGCGTCGTCTACGACCATCCCCAACACCACAATCAGCGCGGCGATCGACACCTGGTGCAGTTCGATGCCGAACGCGTTCAGCAGGCCGAAGGTGGCCGAAATCGTCACCGGAATCGCCACTGCTGAGACCAGCGCCACGCGGAACGGCAGCAGCAACATCGTCACTAGAATCACCGACGCGATGGCTATGCCAAACTCGCGGATAAAGCCTCGCACGCGGTCGGCGACGACCGTGGGCTGATCGGCAACGAAATCGATCTTCAGATCGGGCGGCAACAGCGGGCGCAGGCTGTCCAGGGAAGCGTGAAGCTCCTTGCCGAAGTCCACGATATTGTTGCCTTCCTGCATCTCCACCGAGAGCAGAAGCGCGCGCTCGCCCCTGGACCGCACATATTGCGTCGGGTCCTTGTAAACGCGATCCACAGTGGCAAGGTCGCCGATGTACACGGGTTGTCCCGTGCGCGAGACATCGATCATCACGCGCCGGATCTGTTGTTCGGCCTCAAATGCGCCGGTCGCCTGGATAGGGGGTTTTCCGCGTTCGGTGGGCACCGCTCCGGCATAGTGCACCATATTGCGGCCTTCCAGTGCTCTCCTAACCTGCTCCGGGGTTACGGAGTACTGTGCCAGACGGCTGAGGGAACTCGAGACATCGATCTCCTCCTTCTGCTCGCCGATGCGCTTGACCTTGGAAACAGCCCGAATGCGGCGGATTGCCGATTCGATCCGCTCGGCATAATCTTTCAGCTCGCGGTACCCGTAGTGGTCGCTATGAATCGCTAGCAGCACCGCGACCGTGTCTCCGAAATCGTAGTCGACGACAGGGCCGAGCACACCGTCCGGAAGATCGGTCTTCTTCAACTCCGCCATATCGAGACGCAGCTTGGACCAGAACTTCTCGGTGTCCTGAAGGTTGTCTTCCAGGTTGACATTGATGAACATCGCGCCGTTCATGCTCGTCGAGTACGTCTTCTCGCGCCGCACGCCCTCGATTTTGAAGAGGCGCTGCTCGACTTTCTGCGTGACCTCGTTCTCCATCTCCGCGGCGGAGGCGCCCGGATACATCGCGGCCACGATTCCCTCGCGCACGTGGATCTTCGGGTCCTCCCGGCGCGGCATGCGCAACAGAGCATAAGCGCCCGAGACGACCAGCATGATGGTGAGAGCAATCGTGACTTGGGGATAGCGCAGCGAGGCGCGAACGGGATTCATCGGGCGCCTCCCGCAATCTCGACGAGGCTGCCTTCTCGAACCTTCTGCTGCCCGGCCACGACAATCTGTTCGCTGCCGCTCAACCCGGAGCGGATTTCGACTTCATTACCAACCGGCGAGCCAACCTCGACCCTGCGCCCGTAAACACGCTTGCGGTCCGCGGAATAGACAAAGACATTAGGCGCGCCCTGAGGATCCGGCACGACGGCCTCGCCGGGGATGGTCAAGGACTTGACCTTGGCGGGCCCAAAAATGCGGGCTTCCGCCACCATACCGGCAAGCAACACCGGTCCGGGGTTGGGAACGAGGATCTTTACCGTGTAGGTGCGCGACGTCGGTTCGGCGGCCACACCGATAATGGCGACCTTACCTGCGAATCGGCGTCCGTCGAGCGAAGGCGCGGAGACCTCCGCAGTGGCGCCTTGGTGAACCTTGCCGATTTCGGCTTCCGGAACTCCCACGCGGACTTTGACCGGATTGAGTTCGACGATGGAGAAGACCGGCATCCCGGCGGCCACCGTTTGCCCGGGGTCAACTCTTCGCATGCCGATGTTACCGGAAATCGGCGCCAGCAGCCGTGTGTCACTCAGCCGCTTTCCTTCCTCGCTGGCTTGCGCCACCGCGGCGTGCGCCTGCGCCGTGGCAGTGGCGCGGTCTTCCTTACGGGTCCCTTCCTGCGCCATTTCGTACCGCTCCTTCGACGCCTTGTACGCCGCCTCGAACTTCTGAAAGTCATTCGGTGGAAGACTCTTTCGCTCCACGAGGAACTTCATGCGCTGGTATTCGTCTTGAGCACGTTCGAAGTCGATGCGGGCCTGCTCCAGTTCCTGTTTCCGGAGGCCGGCGTCGGCCTTCTGCTCGACGGCTAGCGCCGCTGCCTTCTGCGCCGTCGCCGCGTCGAACGTATTTCGATAATCTGTCGGTTCGATTTCCGCCAGCAACTGCCCCTTGCTCACGTGTTGGCCCTCTTCGACCAGCACCCTGACCACGCGGCCGCCGACCAGGAAAGCCACGTCGGCCGTTTCCGAACCTTCTACCGAGCCGCTGGCGCTCACCGATTCGGCGCGCTCCACAACGGCGGGCGTTCGAACCTGAACCGGAACGGCCGTTTGATCAGAAGCCGCCTTGGTTTCGCCGCCGCACGACGTGAGCATCGCTAGGCAGCCAAGCACGGTGAGACAAGAGAAGATATTTTTGTTCTTCATGGAAATTACCCCTGGTGAGAAATGTTGGGTGCAGTCATGGATGTCGATACGCTCTGGATACGAGCATCACACGCGAATTCGCATTCGACTGACCATTTGAATGGCAGAGAAAAGAGGCGGAGCACAAGGATGCTGAATATGCTGAATGTGTGAGACTTGCTTTGGTGACCACCGCTCCGACGGCTGCTAGGCAAGCGAGGTCAGGGCCGATCCGTCCCGGTACCATCATCACTTGCCGATGGCTTCTGCCGAAGTCGGCACGAATCAGACGGCGGGTTCACCCCACGGGCTGGTTTCCTATCGGCCGTATGGAACATTGAGCCATCGATGCGTGTGCCGCTACGCCTTGCAGAACGACGGTGATAAAATACGCACAAACCGAGGACAGCCGAGCATATGCCGAGGTCGCTTCTGAAGGCAACAGCTCGGTGCCGAAGCCATAGCGGCGGGGCAGCAGTTGACGGATCTACGGCCTTGTGATTGCAATCCGCGCTGTACCAGCGGAAGGTCGCCATTGTTGAAGGATCTCCACCTTAGCGTTCCCGCGGCTCCTTTTCTGCCGTTTGCGCAGGCCATTGCCGCGGGCCTGCTGGCCAGTTTTTTGGTCGGTCCCGTGCATGCTCAATCACAACCCGCACAGTACGTCACCACGGTTTGGCAAACGGAGCAAGGTCTGCCGCAGAACTCTGTGAACGCCATGTTGCAGGACCGTCGCGGCTATCTTTGGATAGGCACATTCGGTGGGCTCGCGCGCTTTGATGGCGAGCGCTTCACGATTTTCAACTCGGCAAATCCTCCCGGTCTCGGCGACGCTCGGATGATCCTCTCTCTGTACGAAAGTCGCTCCGGAGTTTTTTGGATCGGTACTGTGCATGGCGGTCTCATCCAGCTGGATAACGGTGTTGCCACCGCATACACCGAACGCGAAGGCTTGCCGAGCAAGTTCATCAGCTCCATCCGCGAGGATGCAGAAGGAAAGCTGTGGATCAACACTTCGGGCGGCGTAGCGCGTTTTTCCGGCACCAAGATGGAGCCTTACCCCACTCACCGCGGCAAAGCGGTTAGAGAGTTTTTTCTGCAGGCGCGGGACGGAAGCATGTGGTTCCGCTCCGGAAGAGATGTGGTGCGTTTCGGAGCCGATGGCTCCATTGTGACCCTCAATAACCTCAAGCCGAGCGTCTTTCTCGTCCACGAAGCTCGCGACGGAAGTGTGTGGATTGCTTTTCGCGATCAGTATCGCCTAGTGCGCTATTACCAAGGGGTATTCCGCGATGTTCCACTGCCGCCGGTTGGGCGCCGCGAGTTCACCGGCGACTATCCCCTATTTTCCTTAGCCATGGCGGAGGATGCGGATCGCGGATTGCTGCTGCTCACGCCAGCGGGACTCTGCCGGATTACGGAGGGGAAGCTTGGTCCTCCCGAAAAACTATCCTTGCCTTCTTACGGCTGGAAATTGCCCAAGATTCGCAGCTTATTGGTGGATCGCGAAGGCAATCTTTGGCTTGGAACGATTGGGACGGGACTGGTTCGGCTCCGGCGAGCCCCCTTGACAGCGTATGGAAAGAACGAAGGCCTTTCAGACTCGGACTTCAGTGCTGTGTTTCAGGATCGGGAAGGCCGCATGTGGTTGGGCGGAGACTCCCTCTACTGGTTCGATGGGCACGAGTTTCATCCGTTTCCGAGCGTGGGAAACGTTCGCGCCATTGCCCAGACTCGCGATGGCGATCTATGGTTCGGCCAATACGGTGGGCTCTTTCGCTACCGATCGGGCGTGCTGAGCCATTTCAAAGTCGAAGCACCGGGCGTTGGCGCCATTTTCGAAGATCGGGAAGGCACCCTCTGGATCGGTGCGGTCATGGAGGAACGCTCCGGCGGGCTCTACCGCTTTAGCAAGGGGAAATTGGAGATGATCCCCGGCATCTCCGACGTGGATCGTATCATCGAGGACCGGGACGGCCGTTTATGGGTGGGCGGCATCGAAGGACTCTTTTATATGGTTGGCGGGAAAATCGTCCGATATGACCAGGGGCAACGTCTACCCGACCACATCGTGGATATTCACCAGGATTCGACCGGGACTCTTTGGATTGCGAGCTATGGCGGAGGGTTGGCTCGTTTGCGTGATGGCCGGTTTAAGGCGATTACGACCAAAGACGGTCTGCCCAACAACATGTTGCACGGAATTGTGGAGGACGGTAGGGGCAATATCTGGGTCAGCTCGAATCAAAATATCTTTCGTCTCAGTCTGAAGGAGCTAAACGATTTTGCCGACTGCAAAATCTCTTCGGTCTTGCCGGTTTCCTACGGGATCGCGGAGGGCATGAGAAGTAGCGAATGCGATGGGGGGAGCCCGGGTGGTTGGAAAACGAACGACGGACGGATATGGTTTCCCACTCTCCGCGGCGTGGTTGCTATCGACCCCACCGCGGGGAATCGCCTCCCTCCGCCTGTGGTCTTGGAGGAGGCATGGGCAAACAAGTTAACCCTAGCGCGCGCCGCTTTAACTTCAATACCTCCCGGCAACCACACATTCGATTTCCGCTTCACGGCTCTGAGCTTCTCCGCTCCGGAAAAACTGCGCTTCAAGTACCGGCTCGAACCCTATGATAAGGATTGGGTGGATGCCGGGACCCTGCGAACCGCTCACTACACCAATATGCCTCCCGGGAAATACTCGTTCCAAGTGGCTGCAGCGAACAGCTACGGCATTTGGAACGACCAGGGGGCCAGTGTACATTTTGTGTTGCAGCCTCACTTCTACCAGACGAATTGGTTTCGCGCCCTTTGCGCGGCCGCTCTTCTAGCAGTGATTTGGGCAACCCACCAGTTCCGTATCCGGCAACTGCGGCAGAACCTAAAGCGGCTTCGGGACGTGATTGAAACCATTCCGGCGATGGCTTGGACGGCTTTACCGGATGGCTCCATCGATTTCATCAATCTGCGGTGGCTGGAATTCAGCGGTTCTTCTCGGGATCAGAGCCTCGGCTGGGGTTGGGAAGCGACGGTTCACCCTGAGGACCGTTCCCACTTCCTCGAAGCGTGGCGCGCGGCTATCGCGTCCGGGAAGGCGATGGAAGCTGAGGCACGCGTGCGCAGGGCGGACGGGCAGTATCGCTGGCTATTGATCCGCAACGTACCGCTGCACGACAAAAGAGGAAAGATCGTCAGGTGGTACGGCACGAGTACAGACATCGACGATCGCAAACGTGCCGAAGTAGGCCTGCGCCGGAGCGAGGCTTACCTCGCCGAAGGGCAAAGACTGGCCCATACAGGAACGTGGGTCAGTGATAAGACAACTAAACCGGTGTACTGGTCCGAGGAACTGTTCCGGATTTTCGGATTTGATCCGCAACAGGGATTGCCCGCGTTGGACCAACCGCTCCAGCGCATACACCCCGAAGACGTTGACAGGTTCTGGAAAA
>Ga0335081_10004782_pt1 | contig 21403 bp, 16 predicted proteins | sample Lox_Sample_35_FD_206713 | JGI IMG/M metagenome (GOLD analysis project Ga0335081, IMG submission 206713) | Soil microbial communities from Loxahatchee National Wildlife Refuge, Florida, United States - Lox_Sample_3.5 | ecosystem: Environmental > Terrestrial > Soil > Wetlands | place: USA... | reverse complement strand
GGAGTGTTATCGATCGAGTGCCTCTGCGGCGGGCCGCTCGCCAAGCTGGTGCGCAAGAATGTGGCGAAGGAGGTGCTGGCAACCGCGGATGTGCCGTTGCATGCATTCCTCAACGTCGCGCTGAAGGGCGCTCGAAATCTGCGGCGCGGCGCGGTGAGCATCTTCCAAAATCTGCTGCGGGGCAGCCTGATTCTCAAGACGGCTGCGATCGTCCTCGCGCTGTTTTTGCTTGCGCAAATCGGCGACGCCGGCAAGACGATCATCTTCCCTTTCAGCACCGTCGGGCTGCCGGCGACCGAGAAGGACCTGGGCCAGATCGTTTCGGATCGGATCGCCAATACGGTCGGCGTGCTCGGTCAGGAGCTTCAGCCGGACCTGCTCGTCTTCCTGCCGGCCTTGACGCCGGACTCCGGTCGGGTGGAGGTCGCCGTCGGAAATTCGGACGTCGGCACCATAAGCGCGTCCTCGAAGACGGGAATGCTGGAGATTCCAGGCGTCGGTGTTCAGATCCCGCTTGCCGTCATTGCCTCGCCTATCGTCAGCCCCATCCGACATCTGCTGCGAATCCGGGTCATCCAGGGCAGCATTCAGAAGGAAGGAGGACATTATACGCTTTTGGCGGGTTCGACGAACGGAGAAAGCTGGCGAGAACAAGGAGCTGATTTGAATCGGGGCAGCGAGTTTCCCGAAACATGCGTCAGCACCGCCGGGCAGCCCGACGAAGAGCTGACGGCTCTGGCCGACAAGATTGCTTATGAATTGATCAGCACCGTCCCCAATCTGTCGGCGGCTCGGATGAGTCAGTCGGCGTGCGCCATTTCATTGTTTCGCCAGGGAAGCGATTTGTGGCGCCAATTCGAGCTTGCGCGGGACTACGCGGCGCTGAGCAATTCGATCGAGCGTCTCAACGCGGCCGTCCGAGTCGATCCCAAGTTTGCCTTGGCTCATTACCGTTTGGGCCGCGCCCTGGTTGAAGACCGCCAACCCTGGTCGGCCGTCAAAGCGTTCCGAGCCGCGCTGCAAGTCAGCCCCGACTTGGCCGCCGCACATGTGGCCTTGGCGGATACGCTGTTTAAGCTGAACTCATACAAGTACTCGATGCCGCCGGCGCTCCTGAGCACCGTCGACTCGAACAAGTATTCGGACGAGGCCTCGGCCGATACGACCGAGAGTGCGCAGCGCGAGGCGTGGCTGCATTGGAGCCAAGTCGCACAGCTCCCGACCTCGCAGGCGTCGGTACCCGAGCGCGCTTCCGCGTACAATGGCCTGTGCTTGAGTGCTCTCTTCTCGCAGCCGCGAGCATTGTCCCTTCGTCCTTATGTGGCCTTTTTCTATTGCAAGCGAGCCGAGATCCTCTATTCGGGATTGGCAGCCTCGCTGCCTGACGACAAATCTGCGGAGGCTCTGTCGTTTACATTGCTCGGCATCGTCGTGGAGACGAGAGGCCGCGGCAACACGCCTCAGTCCATCGTGCCCATTGAATCGGAGACGGCGATTGCAGCCGCGACAGCCGCGGAGGCCGGGGCCGCCGTGACGGGGCGCGGCGCCGAAAGAGAGTGGTATTGTTCCGGTGAGGTCGATGTCGAGGTTGGGGAAGATGAGAATGTGGTGATCAAGCGGCGAGTTTGGCCGCCCAGTCGGCTCGCACGCCAGGCCCTGGCCTACTATCTCTATGCGGAAGCGCTCTCGCCGGACGATCCGCAGATACGCTGCGCGGCGGCGAGCACAAGCCAGTCTCTCGGAGACCGAGGGCCGATTGAGCAGCTGAGGAAGGATCCGGCAGGACACAAGCAGCTGGCACGACAGTTCGAAAGCAAGGCGCGCAAGTGGTTTCGGATTGCCCGAGCGAGTTTCAAGGACGCGCGCGAGATCGAGGAGGATGGCTTCACAAAAGTGGCGCAAGTGTACCGGCAACATACGGCGCGGTACCAGAAGATTGCCGTCACCTACTATCGATTTGCGATCGACGAATACCAGAAGGCGATCGGCTATTCGCCCACCGACCTCGACGCATTGAACGGCTACGCTTACGCGTTCTGGGTGTCTATGCTTGCCGAAGGCGCGGCGCTCGATCCCGAGATCGCCGAGCGCGCGGAAGCATATGCGCGTTTGGCGGTGCGTCTGGTCGCCGAACGGGGGGAGCGTTTCAGCGAGGCCGAGTACCGATCGACTCTCGGCGAGGTGCTGCTCGCCAGGGGCCGTGCGGCCGATGCGGTCAAGGAGCTTGAGACGGCTCGTCGATTGTCGGCTCGGCACGCGGTGTTCAATGAAATCCGGTGGGACTTGGCGCTGGCCTATCTGTGCTCGCACACCGGAGATCCGGATGGCATTCTTGCCGAAATCCGTGACATCGAGAGCAGTCGAGAGGCCCGGCCTTTTACCGAAGATCTCAATCTCCTCGACCGGGCCAAGGATGCTAACGTTTGTGGGCGTCCGCCCGCGGAGTAGCGCGTGCTCCAGGCCGCATCAGGCCCGCCGGCGCACGCCTGCATCGTGTCTCGGCGGCGCCGACCACGTCACCGGCCCTCCCGGTGCTCGATCGCGCGTTATGCCCCATAGCGCGGGTGCCGCGCCGCGGAGGTAGGGCGAGACGGCCGGGCGCGCTTTTTGATGTAGGTCAACGTCCTGACGCGCGCGCCCACCATAGTGGCCGCCCGCCGGGAGGGCGCAACCACAGGATCGCACATGTCGACTGAAATCCGTCAGGTCGGCGTCGTCGGCGCCGGAACCATGGGTAACGGGATCGCCCAGGCCTTCGCGGTGGCCGGCTATCCGGTCGTCATGCGCGACGTGAAGCGCGAATTCCTCGATCGCGGCATGGCGACGGTCGCCAAGAGCCTGGAGCGGCTCGCGTCGCGCGGCAAGCTCGCCGGCGAGGCGCGCGATGCCGCGCTCGCGCGCATCAAGCCGACGACCGAGCTCGAGGATTTCGCCAAATGCGACATCATCGTCGAGGCGATCCTCGAGGACTACGACCTCAAGGCCGGGGTGATCCACGAGCTCGACACGATCTGCCGCCCGGAGGCGATCTTCGCCACCAACACGTCGTCGATCTCGGTGACGCAGATCGCCGCCGCCTCGCAGCGTCCGGATCGCGTGGTCGGCATGCACTTCTTCAATCCGGTGCCGATGATGCAGCTCGTCGAGGTGATCCGCGCGCTGCAGACCAGCGAGACGGTCTGCCAGTCGGTGGTCACGCTGGTCGATTCGCTCGGCAAGAAGGCGCGCGTGTCGAAGGACAGCTACGGCTTCGTGGTCAACCGGGTGCTGATCCCGATGATCAACGAGGCGATCAACTGCGTCTACGAGGGGCTGGCCTCGCCCGAGGACATCGACAGCATGATGAAGCTCGGCGCCAACCACCCGATGGGTCCGCTGTCGCTCGCCGACCTGATCGGGCTCGACATCGTGCTCGATATCATGCAGACGCTCTACGACGGCTTCGAGGATCCGAAATTCCGCCCGAGCCCGCTGCTCAAGCAGATGTGTCACGCCGGCTATCTCGGCCGCAAGAAGGGCCGCGGGTTCTTCACCTACGCGGCGGCGTGAAATTATTCGGCCTCGCGAAACCCGCGCCATCCGGCACCCGCGATCGCCAGATTGTCACCGCAAAGCTGGCCCACGAGGCATTTCGCTTGAATGCCCGGAAGCAAATCCGCTAATCTTTTGGTTGCATGTGCTGAAATGGCCGCCGCAGGCGGTCGCGGGATCGAAATGCCGACCATTGTCTCATCTACCGCGGTCCCGCTTGCGGCCTCCGCGCGGGTGCGCTTGACGCAACTGTTTTGCTGCGTCGCCTGCATGGTTCTGATCGCCAACCTGCAATACGGATGGACGTTCTTCGTCAATCCGATCAACAGGGCGCATGGCTGGTCGCTCACGTCGATCCAGTTCGCCTTCAGCCTCTTCATCGCGTCCGAGACCTGGCTCACCCCGATCGAGGGCTGGTTCGCCGACAGCCTCGGCGCCCGGCGCGGACCCAAGCTCGTGGTCGCGTTCGGCGGCATCATGGTGGCGCTCGGCTGGATCATCAATTCGCGCGCCGAGTCGCTCGAGATGCTCTATCTCGGCGCCGTGGTCGGCGGCACCGGCGGCGGCGCCGTCTATGCGACCTGCGTCGGCCAGGCGGTCAAGTGGTTCCCGGATCGCCGCGGCCTCGCGGTCGGCCTGACGGCAGCGGGCTACGGCGCCGGCACCGCGATCACCGTCATTCCCATTCTCAACACCATCAATGCCTATGGCTACGAGGCCGCCTTCTTCTGGTTCGGCCTGGTCCAGGGCGGGCTCGTGTTCCTTCTCGCTTGGTTCTTGCGCGGACCGGAGGCGGGCGAGACCCCCACCACCGCCTCCAAGGTTGCCCAGTCGTCGCGCAGCTATACGCCATGGCAAGTGCTGTCGAGCCCGGTCTTCTGGGTCCTCTACATCATGTTCGTCATGGTGTCGGCCAGTGGCCTGATGGCGACGGCGCAGCTCGCGCTGATCGCCAAGGACTTCAACATTGGTAGCCTCGTGATCCTGGGCGGCTTTACGACCCTCGCTCTCGCCGGCATCGTCGACAATCTCTGCAACGGCGGCGCGCGGCCGCTGTTCGGCTGGATCTCCGACAACATCGGGCGCGAATACACCATGGTGATCGCCTTCGGTCTGGGCGGCGTCGCTTACTGGCTGCTTGGGACCTTCGGCCATGCCCCCTGGGGCTTCGTCGTCTTCGCCGCCTTGATCTTCCTCACCTGGGGCGAGATCTTCAGCCTCTTCCCATCGACCTGCACGGACACGTTCGGGACCAAGTTCGCGACGGTCAATCTGAGCCTGCTCTATACGGCCAAAGGCGCGTCGGCCTTTCTGGTGCCGATCGCCAACATGATCAAGGATGCGACCGGCGGCTGGCACATGGTGTTCGTCGTCACCGCGATCATGAACTTCTTGGTCGTCGCTGTGGCGTTGCTCGTGCTGAAGCCGTTGCGCGGCAGGCTTGGGGCGCTGAGCGGAGGAGGAGCCTATTCGATCCCCCATAATGAAGATTCGGCGAAGGGCGAGACCCCCGCGGCTTTATCGCCGGTCTACTGGGCGGCTGCATCGGCGTTTGGTCTCGGCCTGGTGCTCGTAGCGGCGATCGCCGGCGACGCCGAAGACGAGATCATCAAGACGCTTCTGATTGCGTTGATATGCGGCGGAATCGGCCTCTTGATCCACAAGGCTTGGTCTGCCGGTGAAATGCGCGCGAAGCTCGGTATCTATACGGTCGCGTTCATACTTTCCTACGAACTGTGGCTGCTGGTGCGCGGGATATGGCTCGCGTGACAACAGACGGGTATCGTCGATGAACAGGTATCGTCGATCGTCTGGCGAACGTATCTCTCTTGCCCGGCAGGTGTTCGCCGCAGTCGTGGCCTGTGCCATGTCGCTCGGCATCATCTACGTCGTCCACGCGTTGACCATTATTTTTGGCGGGAGCGGATCTGACCGCGACGTCGTCATCGCCCTCGAATTTGCCGCAGTCGCGATACTCGTCGGAATCGTTCTGGGGAAAGAGGTCCTTCAGATGATGGGCAGCATACTCAAGCTGATTAAAGGGGAAAAATTGGAGGAGACGAGCAATCTCGGCAGCTTGAACATGGTATTTCTCACGGTCGTTGTGTCGTTGCTCGTGTATTTCGGGTTCATGAGATATGTGACGCACATGTCGTAGGGCTGGCGCACATCCCGCGCTCGCTCTGTCCATCGCGCAGTCACCCGTGCGCCAAGCGGCGGTCCGCGGCCGGAGCAAGCCCGGGCCGACTTAACGCAAAGGCTACAGGCTAATCGCCGCGATCCGGATGCTGGCCGAACAGGGCGCCAAAGAGGCCGAACGGTCCGTTGTCGCGCGGTCCGTTTTCGCGCCTGGGGGCCTCGGGCGGCCCGTCGTATGAATCCGCCTCCCGTGCCTCCCGCGGCGCATAGCCCGGGCCACGGTCGATGATCACGACGTGGTCGCGGTCGGCACCGTCATCGGGCGTGCGCCCGCGATCCTGATCGGCAGGACGCGTCCGCGCATAGTGTTCCTGGCGCCGATGCGATCCGCGCTCGCGTGCCGCATCGTCTGCCGGCGCCTGCTCGCGCGCCCGGTCGGCAGGATTTGCGCTTGCATTCTGGCTCGCATCGCGCTCGGCGTCGTCGGTCGGCCGTGTGCGCGCGATTTGCCTCTGGGGTTGCGGCTTCCTGGGCTCCTTGGGCTCCGCCGTCCGGCGCGGCTCCGATGCGGGCGCCGGCGGTGCGGCGCCGGTGGTTGCTGCATGGCTCGGGGCCGCGGCAGGCGGTTGCTGGGCCGCGGCCGTCGGGGCGGGCGCGGCCGGCGGCGGCGCTGGAGTTGGCGTCGGCGTTGTTGCAGCAATTGAAACCGGAGCCCGCGAAGGCGGCGGCGGCGCCGTGGCGGTCGCCGTGGGCGGCTGCGGCGCGGCGGGGGCTTGGGCTTGGCCGGTGGTCTCGCGCACCGGGGCGGGCGGCTGATCCTTCGGCGCATTGGCCTTGGCCGCCTTCGCGGGCTCCGCTTTCGATGCATCGGCCGATCCGCCGGCCGATCCGCCGGCCGATCCACCGGCCTTGTGGGAACCGCCCATGAAGGCCTGCAGGGCCTGCTTGTCGGCAGCCGTGAGGCTTGCACCGACCACTGCCACGATGGCGACAACGCCGACGATCAGGCCGAGCGTCAGAGCACCGAGGAGGCGGCGCATGCTGCGGCGCAGCCGCCTCACTTCCGCGTCGAGTTCCCGCTCGGACCGCATGAGTTCCTCCGACGAATCGCCCGCCCAGGTCCCGGGGAGAACGCGCGAGTCGCGCCTCGTGTTCCTGAGCCCCGACGTCGGCGCCGGTGCGAAAGGCCCATTGAACCGGCGGCTGTTTCGCCCTCTAATCCCGGCCAAACGAGCCGCCCGGGGGAGAAAGCATGCACACGCTCATCGGCCGTCTGGCGGCGATCGCCGCCCTCGTGCTCGCCCGCGCGGTCTGTGCGGATGCGGCCGAGGTCAAGATCTACAGCACCATCGGGGTGCAGACGGCCCTCGAGGAGCTCAAGCCGAAGATCGAGAAAGCGCTCGGTCACCAGCTGACGATCACGTTTGCGACCGCCGCGATTCTCGCCAAGCGCATCGAAGCCGGGGAGGGTCCCGACCTGATGATCCTCACCCGGCAGAGCCTCGACCCGCTGGTGAAGGCCGGCAAGGCGACCACTCCGGCGGGCTCGGTGATCGCCAGCTCCGGCATGTCGGTCGTGGTCAAGCATGGCGCGGCCAAGCCGGACATCGCGACGCCCGACGCGTTCAAGCGCGCGCTCGTCGCCGCCAGGGCGATCGCCTATTCGGATCCGGCCTCCGGCGGCGCAAGCGGCGTCTACTTCGCGAAGCTGCTCGAGCGCATGGGCCTCGCCGATGCGATGCAGGCGAAGACCCGGCATCCGCCGCCGAGCGGCAACTCGGCGGATCTCGTGGTCAGCGGCGAGGCCGAGCTCGCGGTCCAGCAAACGCCGGAGGTGATGGCGGTCGCCGGCGTCGACGTGGTCGGTCCGCTCCCGGCGGAGCTGAACAACGTCACGGTGTTCGCCGCCGGCATCGGCGCCGGCAGCCAAAATGCCGACGCCGCGAAATCCGTGATCGAGCTCCTGCACACGCCGGACGCCCGGGCGGTGTTCAAGGCGCGCGGGCTCGATCCGGCGTGATGATTTGTCGCGAAAGGCGAGCCGGAATAGCGGGTAGACCGCGGTGTTCTGGAGTTCGCCGCGTGTTGTGCGCCGTTTGATCAAGGAGCCTATGATCGTGCTTGACCGATTTCATGCCTGCGCCTTCGCGCTTGCTCTCGCGGGTGCCGGCGCCGCCGTCCAACCGGCCGCCGCGCAGGATTATCCGGCCCGCCCCGTCACCATCATCGTGGCGCAGCCGCCCGGCGGCGGCACCGACATCATCGCCCGCATCATCGCCAACCAGCTGAGCCAGCAGCTCGGCCAGACCTTCATCGTCGACAACCGTCCGGGCGCCGGCACGGTGGTCGGCACCGTCGCGGCCGCCCGCGCGGCGCCGGACGGCTACACCATGATCGCCGGCCTCAACGCCAACATGGCGGTCAATCCGAGCCTGTTCGCCAAGCTCGACTACGATCCGATCCGCGATTTCACCCCGGTCGCCATGCTGGCCGAATATCCGTTCGCCGTGGTGGTGAGCAAGAACTCAGCCATCAAGTCGATCCAGGATCTGATCGCGCTCGCCAAGGCGAAGCCGGGCGAGATCAATTTTGCGTCGGGCGGCAACGGCACCGGGCAACACCTGTCGACCGAGCTGTTCAAGTTGATGGCCGGCGTCAACCTCACCCATGTGCCCTATCGCGGGGCGGCGCCCGCCTACACGGACGTGATCGCCGGCCAGGTGCCGGTCTTTTTCGACAACCTGTCGAGCGCGATCGGCCAGATCAAGGGCGGCAACGTGCGCGCCATCGCGGTGACGAGCCGCGAGCGCTCGCCGCTGCTGCCCGACGTGCCGACGGTCGCCGAGCAGGGCGTGCCGGGCTACGAGTACTATGTGTGGTTCGGTCTGTGGGCACCGAAGAAGACGCCGCAGCCGGTCGTGGCCAAGCTCTACGCCGAGGTGCAGAAGGCGCTCGCCGATCCGGGCGTGCAGGAGAAGATCGCCACCGGCGCGGGCGTGCCGTCAAAGATGCCGCTCGCCGACATCGAGCCGTTCGTCAAGGCCGAGATCGTCAAGTGGCACGACGTGGTCAAGCGCGCCAACATCACGGTCCAGTAAGCGTCAGCTGCTCATCAGGATCCACTGCCGTCATCGCCCGTTGCGCGGGCAATGACGCAGTCAAGAGCTGCGTTGCACCAGCACGCACTGGAGCGGATGCTGATGCTCGCGCGCCAAAGCGAGCACCTCGGCGACCTTCGCCCGCGCCGCGTCGGCCGGAAACGTCCCGCACCTGCCGACGCCCTTTGCGTGAATGTAGAGCATGACCCGGCGCGCCGTGTCGTGATCCATGGCGAATACGTGCTCGAGGATGTGAACCACGAACTCCATCGGTGTGTAGTCGTCGTTGAGGATGTGCACCTCGGCCGATGCGGCTGACCAAGGAGGGCGACGAGAGCGTCGACGCCCGTGATGGTGTCGTCGCGTCCGATCGATTGCACGTGGGCGGCGGCGAGCTGCAGGGCGCTTTGGAGCTCCGGGCTCGCCTTTGCGGGCGCGGACGCGTCGCCGGCCGTCTCGTCGGTCGTCCCCTGCATATAGGCGGCGACATCGCGACGCAGCCGTTCGGCGTCGATGCGCAATCCTTGCATGACCGCGCTCGCATCCGGATCGTCGATCAAGGCGATCAGCAGATCCTCCGGCGTGGCGTATTGACGGTCCTGCTGGGACGCGACGCCATGCGCGCGCTCGAGCGAACGCTCGAGATTCGGCGAGAAGCGGATTGACATGCGACACCCCGGGCTATCGCGCACCCCCGGTGCCCATATAGGCGGGCCCCGCCAAATCGGAATGACCCGGCTCTGCCGTTTCCTGCAGGGGAGGTGGTCGTCACGCCGGCTTGAGCTGGGCGAACCGGATCACCTTCGCCCATTTCTCGACTTCATCGGCGATGAATTGGCCGAATTCGGCGGTGCTCATCGGCCGCGGCGGGACCCCGACGGCGAGGAGACGCGCGCTGAGGATCGGATCGGCGAGGCCGGCATTCATCTCGTCGTGCAGCCTCGCGATGATGTCGGCCGGCGTTCCGGCCGGCGCCGTGAGGCTGTACCAGCCGCTCGCCGCATAGCCGGGGACGAACTCGCCGAGCGAGGGCACGTCGGGCAGGTCGTCCCAGCGCTTTGCCGGCGTGACCGCGATCGGGCGCAGCCGGCCGTCCTTGAAGAACTCGATCACCTGCGGCATCGGGCTGAACGAGAGCGGGATCGTGTTCGCCATCACGTCGGTCACGTAGTTGCCCCGATAGGGCACGTGGACGATGTCGATGCCGGTCATCATCTTCAGAAGCTCGGCGGAGACGTGCGGTCCGCTGCCGACCCCGGACGTCGCATAGTTGATCCTGCCCGGATTGGCCTTGGCATAGTCGAGGAATTCCGGGACCGTTTTTGCCGGGAATTCCGGATTGGCCGCGATCACGAACGGGGTCGCGCCGATGAAGGCGACCGGCACGAGGTCGCGCGTGAAGTTGTAATTGAGATTCTGATAGAGCGTCGCGTTGATCGCGTTGGTCGAGACCGTGACGAGCAGCGTGTAGCCGTCCGGAGCCGACTTGGCGACGAGCTCGGTGCCGATATTGCTGGCCGCGCCCGGCCGGTTGTCGACGATGAACTGCTGATTGAGCCGCTGCGACAGCCATTGCGCCGCGAGCCGCCCGGTCACGTCCGGCCCGGCCCCGGCCGGATAGCCGGCGACGATGTGCACCGGCCGGGTCGGATAGTCGAGCGCGCGCGCCGCGCGGGGCAGAGCCGGCAGCGCCGCCGCGCCGGCAGCGAGCTTGATGAAATGGCGGCGCGCGATCGTCATGGCGTTCCCTCCCACTGGCAGCTTTTGCCGCGAGGCTACACCATGTGCGGGCGAATGGGGAATGGCCAATAGCGAGTGGCGAAAAGGACGTGGTTTCCTTACTATTCGCCACGCGCCATTCGTCAGTCGCGCCGGAGGTTCCCCATGACCAAGATGCCGATCGTCAGCCTGCCCGAGACCGCGCAGAAGCTCGGCACGTCCGGCAAGCGCGTCGACGTGCTGTGGCAGCACGACGACTCGCTCGTCTTCATGGCGCGCGGCCGCGAATATCGCAGCGAGTTCCACATCAATCCGAGCGACGAGGTGATGTATCCGGTCAAGGGCGACCTGCGCCTGCACTATCGCAACGAGGACGGCAAGGAGGAGGTCGCCGTGGTGCCGGAAGGCTCGGTGATCTACACGCCGGCCGGCACGCCGCATTCGCCGCGCTTCGCCCCCGATTCATTTCTGCTCGTCATGGAGCGCAAGCGGCGCGACGGCGAGGTCGACCGCTTCCAGTGGTACTGCCCGAGCTGCGATGCGCTGCTGCACGAGGAGCGCTGCGTGGTCGGCGACTATCGCGCCGATCCGGTGTCGAAGGCGTACCAGAATTTCTTCGACAGCGAGGAAGCGCGCACCTGCAAGCGTTGTCACAATATCATGCCGAAGCCGTCGGGAACGTAGCATGGGTTGAGCGGCAGCGAACCCATCAGGCGAGTCGGCTCTCGCGAATCCGCCGATGGGTTTTTCTGCGCTCAACCCATCCACGAAATGCTCGCGCGCGCTCATCCCGGCGAGCGTGATGTGATGCGCGTCACGTTTCTTGCGTTTGTTCGGAATTTCTACCGCGGCGACCGTGATATGTCGTTGCGGCTGCGCGGTGCATGAGGCAACACTGTTCGCGCGATGCACGCGTCGGTCAGTGCTGGCTGGCGCCGAAACGCCGAATTGCGACGAAGCCGATATCCCGCATTCATTTGAGAGGAGTGACTGCCGTGCGCATCTCCCTGCAAGTGACGCTCGCCTGCCTTTTCACCCTCCTGACGTTGCCGCCGCAAAGCCGCGCCGACGACTCGAACGCCGCCAAGGTCGACGCTGTGACCTGGGCGAACATGAACCAGGTCATGTCCGGCACCAGCACGACGGCGCCCGATGCGCTGGCGGACCCTTTGAAGATTCTCACGCCCCAGGGCCTCTATGTCATCATCGATGTGCACGAGCTGTACACGCAGGCCGGGACGGTTTCCGGCGTCACGCAGGACGAGGCGTTCAAGAACTATCTCAACTTCATCCTCGCCCAACCCGGGGTCGCCGGCCTCATGCTCGGGAACCAGTGGTCGGTGCTCAATCCGGAAGACCCGAACAAGAACCTGCCGGACGTCGCCTATCATTGGCACGCGCTCAACGATGCATTCGAGGCGGCCCGCGCGGCGGGCAAGACCCTCCAGCTGACCGTTTCGCCGGGCGCTCATTCGCCCGCCTGGCTGTTCAACAAGTATCTCACCTCGTGCGACTTCCTGTTCGATCCGTCGGAGACGGCGCCGGCGGAGCCCGCCGACTGCGGCTTCACGCGGATCTTCGACGATGCGGAAGGCACTCCGGATACCAAGTCGATCAGGCGATTGCCGATGCCGTGGAACGCGACCTACAAGGCCGCGTGGAGGACTTTCCTGCAACAGCTTAAGAACCATATCCACGCGCAGGGCGCGGACGACCTCGTCGTGTCGATCAATGTTGCGGGACCGACCAAGGTTTCGGGCGAAATGATGCTTCCCAAGGCGCTGGCGCCCAAGCTTCCGAAGCACTACGATACGCCGACCTCCGCGCCGACCCCGTCCGGCCCGCTCCCGCTCGATTGGAACGCGAACGCCGCGTGGAACTGCCTCTTCGCCAATCACTACGGGGCCGCGCCGGCCTCGCGCGCGAACTATCTCAATTCCGATCGCGCCTTCATCGAGGAGTGGGCCGCCGCGATCGACACGTATGGCGAGGTGTTCAGCGGATTGACGCTGACGGTCGCAACCGCCAACGCCCTGCCGGATTTCTCCAAGGAGCTCGCCGGCACGGTGACGTGCAACAGCGGCCTCACGATCGCGGCTCCCGCGCCCGACCACATTCCGCCGCCGCAGGCGTTCGTGCCGGATTGCGGCCACGACCCGTTGTTCCCCGGGGACTGTGCGGCCGAGGCCGCGATCCTGGCCTATTTCGCCGAGCCGTCGGTCGGCGGGCCCAATGCGAAGGCCACCCAGGAGGATGCGCTGTCGGCCTCCGACGACGACGTCGGGAGTCTCCTGACCCTGTCCAATGCCAGCGTGAAGTGGCTGTCGCTGACCACCGCCGGCGGCCTCGCGACGGTGTCGGAATCGGTCGGAGGATCGACGGCGGCGCCGGTGCTGTCGCGCATGCTGGGCGGGTTGCAGTTCTCCGGGTTTGCCTTCAACCAGTCGGACACGGTCACGAGCGCGGAGCGGATCGGCTGCCCGCACCTCGCCTGCAAGCTCCCTCCCGCGCCCGGGATCGCGTATTGCGCCCCGCCGAAGGGCAGCGGCGGCGGTTGCTCAGAGCTTTCGCCGCTCAATGTTGCGCCCGTCGAGCAGGCCCTGGTCAACGCGCTGCAGCAGTACTTTGCCGGCACGTCGGCGGCGAGCGCCTTCGGTGCGCCGGTCACGATCATGAACAACACGGTGTCGGTCAGTAACGCGCCGCTGAACTATCTGCAGGTCTGGTTCCCCGACGTCGAGTACGCCGCCGGCTGGGGCTATTGCGACCGGGCGCTGATCATGGCGCACACGCTGCCGGAGCTGAAAGCCAATGCGGCGAAGATCTGCGCGCAATTCACGCCACCGGCCGGGATGCCCAAGGCTTGCATCACGCCGCTCGAATGCAAGGCCAATGCGCAACTGATCCTGGCGACCGCGGGCGCGAACATTCCGACGACGCCGGTGGCCCTGCCGCTGTTCGGCTACAACGACCCGAGCAAGAACGCCGTGTGCGGGTGCGCGGCGCCGTACGAGGCGCGCAACGCGTTCGTCGGCGACGACGTGTGCGTGAAAAAGAAGGCCGAGGAGCGGGCCGCGACCGAGAACGCCGACGCGACGTCGAACTTCGCATTGGACGAGTCCAGGGACGGCATTTCCTACGGCGCCTGCGCGGCGGGTCTTTCTCCGCGTCAGGCGTACATGGGCGACTACGTGTGCGTGACGACCAAGGAGCTCGACAAGATTGCGGCGGAGAACGCCAAGGGCCGATCGCACAGCACCTGTCCGTGACTGGGATTTTCTTGGCGAATGGTGAGTGGCGAATGGCGAACAGGGCGATCTCCCATTCGCCACTCGCCATTCGCTACTCGCAGACTAGAAGCACAGGTTGGTGACGAACTGGCCGCTCTTGTTCTTGATCACGTAGGGGCACTCGAGCCGCTTGAGCGCCGCCTTGGCGTCCTCGTTGCCGAGCGCCGCGGCCTTCTCGTAATACGACTTGGCTAGGCCCGAATCCTGCGGCCCGCCGCGGCCGCTTTGCGCGAACACGCCCATCTGCACCATCGCGCCGGCGTGGCCCTGCGCCGCGGCCTTCTCGAACAGCGCGCGCGCCGCGACGTCGTCCTTCGGGCCGCCGGTACCGTCCGCCTCCATCAGGCCGAGCTGATACTGCGCTTCCGCCGAGTTCGCCTCGGCGGCCTTGGCGAGCAGGGCGCGCGCCTGGGCCGGATCGGCCGGCGCGCCGCCGCCGAGCGCCGCCAGGTTGGTCACCCCGCGGGGATTGCCGCCTTGCGCCGCGCGCTCGAGCAGCTTGTGCGCCTCGGCATTGTCCTGCGGCACGCCGGCGCCGGTCGCGTAGGCGACGCCGAGCTCCACCATGGCGGCAGTCGAGCCCTTGTCGGCCGCCTTGCGCCAAGCCGCGATCGCGTCCGCGCTCTGCCGGTTCGCCGCAAGCGCGCGGCCGAGCTCGTACATGGCGCGGCGCGAGCCGGCCGCCGCGGTCCTGCAGAACTTGAGCGCGGTCGCGACGTCGCCGGGCGCGATCTCGGCCACGCCCTTGACGTCCGTCGGCTTGTCCGGATCGGACGGCTCGGCCGCGATGCGGTCGCACAGCACGAGATCGGCCGATTGTGCGCGGACGGGCGCCGGCGGCGCCCCGATGCCGGCCAGCACCGCGAGGCCCAAGGTGCAGCCGAGCGCGGCGGCGCCGTGTCGCTCTCTCATTATAGTGTCTCCGCTTGCGCCCCGGCGTTTGGCGGCGGACCGAATTTAGGGCCGCGGGCCTTGCCGGGCAAGCAGCCGCAAGGAGGGTTGCGAGCGGCCGCCTGCGGCTACGAGCAGCGCATCTGTTGGCTGCCGGGGCAGAACTTGAAGGTCTTGGAGATGGAGAAGAACGCGCGCGGGTCGTGCGGCTGGTCGAACGGGATGCGGTAGTCGAGCGGAACCGCGCCCTCGATGCCGAGCTGCAGGTCGTAGGGCAGATAGAGGCGCACGCCGGCGCCGGTCAGGGTGAGCGACAGGGCCGATCCACCGCTGTGAAAGTTCCACGCGTCGGTGCGGTCGACATAGGCGTAGAGCTGATAACCTTTCAGAAAATCGGACTTCAGCACCTGGTCGAAGCGCAGCTCGACCGAGCCGCCGACGCCGTTGTCGCCGCTGATCTCGGCGCCCCAGAAGCCGCGGCCGAACGGCCCGCCGAGATAGAACTCCTCCGAGGCGAGCAGGGCCGTCGAGACGAGCTGTCCGGCGAACGAGAGCTTCAACGACCAGATGTCGGAGAGCGGCTGATAGCGGGTGTAGAACACGGCGAGCTTGGAAAAGGTGGCCGAGCCGTCGCTGCGCGACAGCAGCGGGTCGTCCTTGTCCGACGCGCCGAAGATCGGCAGGCCCTGCCGCGCCGTCACGGTCCAGTAGTTCCAGCCGTTGAGCCAGTCGTGCAGCTGATAGTCCGCCGTGGCGTAGACGGCGCGGATGTGATCGCGATAGCTCGGCCCGAATACCGTGTCCTCGTAGAACTCACCGATGCCGGCGGCGGCGGAGAGCCACAGCGTCTGCTCGCGCGAGCGCAACGGAACGATGCTGCCGCGGAGGTCGAAGGTGCCGGACCGGTCGACCGTGTCGATCGCCGCCCGCTCGTCCCCGGGGCGCTGCTCGCCGTATGATCCGACCACGCCGATGCGCGCACCGTCGTCGCCGACCGGCGCGTTGTAGAAGAGACGGCCGAAGCCGAGCTCGATCGGGGCGGTCGGAATGGTCGACAGGTTGACGCCGATGCTGTCGCCGGGCACGAACGCCGAATTGAAAGTCGACGCGAAATAGGACTGCCACGGGCCGATCGCGTCGGTCCCGCGATTGTCGATGCCGATCGCCGTGTAATTCTGCCAGGTCTCGACCGACACGGTGAGGCGGAACCGGCCGCTGCCGGTCCCGATCTCCTCGAGCGCCGTATCGGCGATGCGCACGCCGGGCAGGTCGTTGACCAGGAGCAGCGCGCGCTCGAGGGTCGCGCGGCGCGACGGGCTCTCCTCCGTGACCGGCGCCAGCATGGCGCGCAGCCCGAACTGCGCGATCCGCTCGCCCTCCAACGCGACGTCGACGATCCGCCCTTCGATCACCTGGATGCGGATGCGCCCACCGCGGATGTCCTGCGGCGGCACGATCGCACGGCTCAGGTGATAGCCGGCCGCGCGGTAGAGATCGCTGATGCGGCCCGCGATCGCCGCGAGGTCCGCCTGCGACACCGTCTTGCCGAGATAGGCGCGATAGGTTTGCGCGATCGCATCGCCGGAGAGCGCGGTCGCGCCCGCGACGGTCACGCCGGCGAGGCGAAACAGCGGCCGCGTATCGGCCGCGACGCTCGCGCCGGATGCGCTCGGCAACGGCGCCGGCTTCTTCGCTCGCGTCTGCTCGCGCTCGATGACGTCGAAATAGCGCTCCGTGCGGCCGAGATTCGGCTGCGGCGAGCGGGCGGCTTGCTGGGCGGCTGCGGGGAAAGGCGCCGTCGCCGGAAGCATTAGCGCAACCGCATGGATGGCGATGCGGAAGGCTCGCCTTCGCGCACGACAACGCTTGACGGCCCCGAGAACCCACCCCCCGGCATGGCGCCGCATATGGGAGGTCGAGGCTTTCACGCCTGCCACTCTGGACATTCATGGTTAATGAATCGCTACGGCACGGCCCAAACCCTCAACGGCCGACACAGCCGTTTATTTAAATTTTACAGGCAATGTTCGCGTCGTCGTCGTGCTGCCGCCACGGGCATTGGTCGTATCAAGGAGTAGGCCCATGTTGAGGCGTATCGATTTTCCCGGACTTCTGATCCCTCTCGCCGTCGCGGCCGCGCTGTGCGCCGCCTCGAGCGCCCGCGCGCAGGAGGCGACGGACGCAAAAGCCCTCTGGCAGGTCGGCAAGTCGTCGGGCGAGGTGTGGCTCACGACCTCCGGCGTCCAGCCGGCGTCGCTCACCGAGCAGGCGACGCTCAAGCCCGGCGACTCGATCCGCACCGGCCGCAACGGCCGCGTTCTCCTCGTGCGCGGAGAGGAGAGCATTCTGGTCGCGCCGAATTCGGCGATCACGGTTCCGCCGCCCAAAAACGCGCAGACCGACGGCACGGCCGACGGGCAGTCGACCACCATCCTGCAGCAGGCCGGTTCCATCCTGCTCCAGGTGGAGAAGCGCAACGTCAGGAATTTCGAGGTCGAGACGCCCTATCTGGTGGCCGCCGTCAAGGGAACCGAGTTTCGCGTCACCCTCGATCGCGTCGACGTGCTCAAGGGCTCGGTCGAGGTGGCGGACGTCAAGTCCGGCCAATATGCGCTGGTGTTTCCCGGCCAGAGCGCGAAGGTCGCCCTGCGCGGCGGACTGTCGCTGAGCGGCGCCGGCCTGCTTGCGCCGGTGCAGAAGGGCGCGCCGCGCGCGACCACGCTGCGGCCGCTCTCGGTGCCGCGCGGCGGGCTCGCGGCGCCGGGCGGCACGCCGGACGGGCAGCATGTGCGTGCGCTCGGCGCCTGGGTGCATGCCGCGGCGGCGGATGGCGGCGCGCATGCGGGTGACGCGCTGCGCATCGGCGCCGCGCTCGGCGAGGTGAAGCTCGACATTCACAAGGTCACCAACGGCCTCGCCCATGACGGCGCGGCCGCCAAGGGCCAGCTCGCCAAGTCGACCGTGTGGAGCTCGGGCGACATCACGCCCGGCAACGGCGTCGGCAAGTCCTACAACGCCGGCAACAACGGCAGCGGAAGCGGCACCGGCAGCGTCAGCGGCGCGTCCGGCGGCAACGGCAACGCGGGCGGCAGCGCCAGCGCCGGCGGCAACGGCAATGGCGCCGCCGGAGCCGTCAATGGCGCGGTGAATGGCGTGGTCGGCAGCGTCAATGGCGTGGTCGGCAGCGTCGAAAGTGCGCTCGGCGGCAACGGCAACGGAAATGGCAACGCCTTCGGGCTCAACGGCGGCAACGGCGTCGGCAAGGCCCTGGGCCTGCTTAAGCACCCGAAGTGACGTGCGGCGGAACTGAGTGATGACGAAGGCACGGCGCAGCAGGACCGGATCCGAGCGCCGATGCCGGGGGGGAGAGTCGTGAAGCGATATCGACCGCATCTTCTGGTGCTTTGCGCGCTGGCGCTGGTGCTCGTCACCGGGCTGCACACGCCGCTGCTCAATGCCCTGACGGCGGCGCGGTTCGCCTGGCTGCCGCGCGCCGCGAGCGGCGACGTCGTGCTGGTGGCGATCGATTCCCCCTCGATCGAGAAGGTCGGCGTGTGGCCGTGGCCGCGCACGATCCACGCCGCGCTGATCGATCGCCTGGAACAGGCCGGTGCCAGCCAGATCGTCTTCGACATCGATTTCAGCTCGGCATCGACGCCCGACGGCGACCGCGCGCTCGAGGACGCGCTCGCGCGCGCCGGCGGCTCGGTGGTGGTGCCCACGTTCAAGCAGTTCGCCCGCGGCCGCGACGGCGCGCTCACGCTCCATGTCGAGCAGCCGCTGCCGCAGCTCGCCCAGCACGCATGGGCGGCGGCGATCAACGTCGAGGCCGATGCGGACGGGCTGGTGCGCCGCTATCCGTTCGGCGAGACGCTGGGCGGAGCATTCGTGCCGTCGGTCGCCGCGCTGCTCGCCGGCCGCTATGAGAACCGCGCGCCGATGCTGCTCGATCTCGGCATCCAGGCCGCCTCGGTGCCCGCGCTCTCCTATGTCGACGTGCTGCGCGGCGAGCCTGCCGTCCTGCGCGCGCTCAAGGGCAAGAAGGTCATCGTCGGCGCCACCGCGCTCGAGCTCGGCGATCGGATCAATCTGCCGACCGGGCAGGTGGTCGCCGGCGCGCTGCTGCAGGCGCTCGCGACCGAGTCGATCCTGCAGGGCCGCGCGCTCGCGCCCGCCCCGGCGGCCGTGACGGTCGCAATGCTCGTCGCCGTCTTCCTGGCGATGCTGGCGCTGTGGCGGCGGTTTTCCGTCGGCCTGCGCATCGCCATGCTGATCGGCGTCGCCGTCGCGGCCGAGCTTGCCGCGGTCGCCGTGCAGGCGCTGTGGCCGATCGTGGTCGACACGTCGCTGCTGCACGTCACCGTGCTCGCGTACCTGATCGCGATGGCGCTCGACGAGATCGACATCCGCGACCTCCTGGGGCGGATCGCCGAGAACCGCTTCCAGCGCATCGCCATGTCGATCGGCGACGGCCTCGTCTGCGTCAATCGTCACGGCATGATCACGCTGTGGAACGAGGGCGCCGCGGCGATCTTCGGCTATCCGCGCGTCCGGATGATGGGAAAGCCGTTCGCGCGGCTCATCGTTGCGGCCGGCGCGTCGCCTTTCGCGATCACGGCGCTTCCCGGAGCGGAGCTGCAGGCGGCGGGCGGCAAGGTCGTGGAGCTCGAGGGACGCCGCGGCGACGGCCAGTTCTTCCCGCTCGAGGCCTGCTTCTCGGCCTGGCAGGGCACCGACGGCCTGCAGTACGGCGTCGTGGTGCGCGACATCTCGGTGCGCAAGCGCGAGGAGGAGCGCATCCGCCTGCTCGCCACCTACGATACGCTCACCGGGCTGCCCAACCGCAACACCTTCTATGAGCACATCGGCGCGAGACTGGCCGAGGCGCGGGCGAGCGGCGCGGAAGTCGCGCTGCTCGTGCTCGATCTCGACAAGTTCAAGGACATCAACGATTCGCTCGGTCACGTCTATGGCGACAGCGTGCTGTGCGCGGTCGGTGCGCGGCTGGCGCGGCTGGTCGGCGACGAAGGCCTCGTCGCCCGCCTCGGTGGCGACGAGTTCGCGGTCGTGGTCGCGGGCGCTGACGTCGTGGCGCGTGCCGAGAAGCTGTCGGTGGCGATCTCCGGCGCGTTCCGCGACGAGGAGTTCGTGCTCGGCGGTCATCGCTTCCTCATCCGCTGCAGCATCGGCGTGGCGCTGTTTCCGGGCGACTGCACCGAGATCCAGGAGATGCTCGGCAACGCCGACCTGGCGATGTTTCGCGCGAAGGCGGCCGGCGCCGGCCGCCATGCCTTCTACACCCCGGCGATCCGCTCCGATCTCGAGCAGCGGCTCATGCTCACCGCGGAGCTCGAGCAGGCGTGGGGCGATTCCGAGTTCGAGCTCTACTATCAGCCGCAGATCCGCCTGCGCGACTGGCAGCTGATCGGCGCCGAAGCGCTGCTGCGCTGGCGCCACCCGCAGCGCGGGCTGGTGATGCCGGGCGAGTTCCTGCCGGTCCTCGCCACGACCCCGATCGCCGACGGCACCGCGCGCTGGATCCTGCAGGCGGCCTGCCGGCAGGGGCGCCTGTGGGAGCAGCGCGGCGACGGCATCCGCATCGCCGTCAATCTCTTCTCGTCGCAGTTCAAGACCGGCGATCTCGCCGGCACGGTCGCAGGCGTCCTCGCTGACACCGGCCTTTCGCCCCACCTGCTCGAGCTCGAGGTCACGGAGAACATCCTGCTCAAGGACGACGAGCGGGTGCGCGGGATCTTCCGCCGCATTCGCGACCTCGGCGTCAGCGTCGCGCTCGACGATTTCGGCACCGGCTATTCGAGCTTGAGCTATCTCAAGCGATTCCCGCTCAACCGGCTCAAGATCGACCAGTCGTTCGTGCGCGAGCTCGAGCCCGGATCGAGCGACGCCGCGATCGTCGAATCGACCATCGCGCTGAGCAAGCATCTCGGCCTCTCGGTCACGGCCGAAGGCATCGAGCAGCACGCCACGTTCGAATGGCTCAAGGCGATGACGTGCGAGGAGGGGCAGGGCTTCTATTTCGGCAAGCCGATGCCGGCCGCCCAATTCGAGGAGACCTTCTTGGCGACGGCGGTCTCGGCGACGCCGACCATCGCGGGCCTCACCAACCCCGCGACCGCGGCGTGAGCGCGGCGCCGGGACGCCCGGCGCGCAAGGTTCGATTCACCATGCGCCGACCGGCGGCCGGCGGCGCGCCACGGTGAAACCGGAACTTAAGCGGTGCGAGGTATTTTATTCGAACTAAGAAGGTGGGAGGCATTCATGAACAGGTCCATTGCGGTCGGTGCGGTCGTCGCGTTCACGCTCGGCGCCGTCGCGTTTCATTCGCTCACCGCCGACACGGTCGGCTCCGCGGCCCAGCCCGTCGTTACCAAGCCGATGTCGCCGCTGCAGATGATGCGGCGCGACCGCGACGCCGGCGCGGAGCGGAACTGAGGCGAGTTCTGAGGCGGCCGAGCACGCCGCCGGCGCATCCAATTCGTGTTGTTCGCGACTGGCTACGTCGGCCTGAGCCTCGCCACGCCGTGGAAAGGATCGGCCCTGGGCGGCCGGAGCCGTTCGGATCGCGCTGCAAGACGCGTGACCGTTAGAAGCGGCCCGTCACCCCTTCTGTGACGGGCTTCGGTTGGTCAACCCTCTTGTTGCGTTGTCCACTCGCCGGTGACTCGCTTCTGTACGGGGTCGGCGCACGAGGCCGCCACCTGATGGGATTCGGAG
>Ga0335081_10004781_pt1 | contig 21403 bp, 23 predicted proteins | sample Lox_Sample_35_FD_206713 | JGI IMG/M metagenome (GOLD analysis project Ga0335081, IMG submission 206713) | Soil microbial communities from Loxahatchee National Wildlife Refuge, Florida, United States - Lox_Sample_3.5 | ecosystem: Environmental > Terrestrial > Soil > Wetlands | place: USA... | reverse complement strand
CGATCGACCCAGACACCGACCACGGCATTCCGGTCTGGTCGCCGGATGGCACCAGGATTGTATTCGGCGCGCTGGATGGCAAGGCCCCCCGGGGCATTTACCAGAAGCCTTCCAACGGTGCAGGCGCCGAAGAGTTGTTGCTGCCGTCCGAAAAGCAGGATGCTCAAATTTGGCCTACCAGCTGGTCTCGCGACGGCAGATTCATCCTTTATACGCTTGGGACGATAAGCCTTTCACGAGCCGATATCTGGGTTTTGCCTCTGGAAGGGGACCGCAAACCGCGTCCGTTTGTCCAGGCCCCGGCGGCTGCTTATGATGGACAGTTCTCTCCCGATGGCGGATGGGTGGCCTACGCCTCCAGAGAATCCGGCAGGGACGAAGTCTACGTAGTGTCATTCGACGCCGCGAGGGTTTTGAACACGGGCCCTGGGGCCGCAAACGCCGGCGGAGGCGGCAAATGGCAGATCTCGGTCGGCGGTGGCCGTAGCCCGAGGTGGAGAAGGGACAGCAAGGAAATCTTCTACCTCTCGCCGACGAGCCAAATGATGGCCGCGCAAGTCGAAGAGAAAGGCAACGGTCTTGTAGTGGGGACGGCGCAGGCTCTGTTCAGGTCAGCGGTCTCGTCATCTTCGTTTGCCCCGTACGACGTTAACCCGGACGGCAAAAAGTTTGTGATCAACGTGCTTAACGAGGGGAACTCCCCTCTCACCCTGATGGTGAACTGGACGGCGAGTTTGCAGAAGCAATAACGGGCCGACGAAGGCGTCGGCCGCGGACCAGGGGGTCCGCCCCACTAATTCTCATAGTGGAAGAAGCCTTCCGCCACGATCTCAGCCGGACCGACGAGAAAGATCTCCTGGGACGCGCTCGAGCGCAGTTCGAGCGGCCCCGCGGGCGTGTGGACGGTGACCGGACTCTTCACCAGCCCGCGCGCGAGGGCCGCGGCCACGGCTCCGGTCGAGCCCGTGCCGGAACTCATGGTTTCACCGGCGCCGCGTTCATAGAAGCGGACATCCAGCGAATGCTCATCGAGCGCGCGAAAAAATGAGACATTCGTGCGGTCGGGAAAGTCCGAGTGCGATTCGATCTCTGCGCCCATACGCCGCCAGTCGAAATCGAAATTCTCGACGGGCATGGCGCACTGCGGATTGCCCACCCAGACCAGCGTGACATCGCGCGCGCCGACGGAGACCGGGAGGGAGAAGTTCCGGTCGCGAATATCGGGGGCCCCCATGTTCATCTCGAACGTGAAGCACAACCCGTCACGTTTGAGAAGATCGAGATCCTTCACACCCGCGCCCGTGCGGATGCGCACATGATCGCGCGTCGCGATTCCCCGATGGATCACGAATGCTGCGGCGCAGCGGGTACCGTTGCCCGAGATTTCGGCCACGCTGCCGTCGGCGTTGAACAGGCGGATTTCGGCCTCGGCTTCACGGGCGGGCGCGGACACGTGTAGCCAGCCATCGGCGCCCACGCCGGTATGGCGGTCGCAGATCGCGCGCGCCAGCTCGGCCGGCGGAACTCCCGCGGGCACTTCGGGAACCATGGTCAGAAGAAAATCATTCTTCGCGCCGTGTGCTTTCAGGAATGGAATCGTCATAGGGCGGATGATAGAGATTGGAGGGCGCGGTCGATCGCTCGTAAATTTCGATGACCGGCGCGCCCTTTACGATAATCTGCCTCGCCAGCTCGTAATTGGGACCGCGGCGCCGCGCGCGGTTGATGGCCGTCTGCACTGGGTCGCCGCCCTGCACCACGCTCCATTTTTCCCATAAGCAGAGGTCGGGCCGCAAGACGGCAGCTTGCCAGGCGAGTCCGTTGTCCCCGGTGAGGGTATCGCGCAGCGGAATTCCCGCTTCGCGGAAAGCGCCGGTGTAGTCGCCGAACGACGTAAAGATGCCGTCGCCCGGATGGTAATGGGCAAGAAGATAGTCCGCGGCTTTCCTGGTCCAAGCTCGGCGAGCCACGGAATTGTGCTGGGATTCCTTCCAGGTGATCCAGGCGTCGGGGCGCGGCGTCAGCAGCCAAGGCGCGATGGCGGCGGTGAGGATCACAAAAGCCGCCAAACCAGCCAGCCGCTTGCGAGCCGTCAACGTCACCATTGCTGCACCGCAAAACGCCAGCAGGGGCAGCAGCGACAGGCCGTATCGCGAGTTGTAGTAACCGTGAGGCCATAAGTAAGGCAGATGGATCGGCGAGTCGCCGGAGTGAATGTTCCAGAGATAGAACACACCGGGAAGCGACAGCAGCACGAACGGCCAGAATGTGCGCTTCCACAGGGCAGCGAGCGCGCCCGCAGCTCCGATGAAGAACAGGGGCGCTCCGGCGCACGCGCGCACCGCCCAGCCAAAATAATTCAGCGCAGTATTCCAATCTCCGTGGCCTGGATAAGACAGTCCACGCTGGATGGCTTTGGCGGATGCCGGCCCTGAATAAAATTCCCAGATGTTGTCGAAAACCCAGGCATTGTACCCCAGCCATAGCAGCGGTCCGGCGGAGGCCAGCGCGCCGAATACGAATGCCGCGGTGAATCTCCTGCGGCGCGCGGTGAAAAGGAAATACAATGTCGCGAATGGAATCAGGAACCAGCCGTCATAACGCGTCAACGACCCCACCAAAACCGCCACACCAGTGCCGGCCACGCTCCCGAGCGACTGCGTGTCGCGGAAGCGGACGCTGAAATACAGCAGGCCTGCCAGCGACCCGAAGAAGACGGCCTCGGTCATGGGTATGGAGGCCAGGTAGAGGGCATTCGGATTGAGTGCGTAGAGCGCCGCGGCCGTCGCGCCCGCCAGCGTGCTTTCGAAAATGCGCCGCACCGCGGCAAACAGAAAAGTCAGGCCCGCCGCGAAGCAAGCCGCCGATGGAATGGCGCCGGCAAGTCCCGTCCGCCACAGGGCGTCGATTCTCACCAGCGGCAGCATCAGCAGGTGCAGCATCGGCAGCCACGCGGTGCCCAGTTGCTCATAGCCGGGCGTGCGGGAATCGACGACGCGCCGCGCAATGTTGAGATGCGCTTCGGCATCGCCGTAATAAAGCGTCCAGCCCTGGCGCGAGCACAGCCAAGCCGCGCCCCCGCTGAATAATGCCGCCAGGACCGCGACCAGCACCACCGGCGCGCCAGAGCGGTTCGCCAGCCCGGGCTTCTCAGAAATCTGTGAAGGCTTTGAATTCGAGATAGCGGGCATCTATTTCCGCGCGGGAGAGATCGCGAAAGCGGTCCGGCCCGAATCGCTCGCAGCAAAAGCTGCCCATCACCGATCCGTAGATTACGGCGCGCCGCAGCACCTGGTGATCGATTTTCTCGATGTGCGGGTGGACGCCCTGCTGGGCCAGGTATCCCATGAATCCGCCGGCAAAGCAGTCGCCCGCTCCGGTCGGATCGAAGATGTCCTCCAGCAGGTAGCCGGGCACGATGAAATGCTGGTCGCCGTGGAACAGGATCGCGCCGTATTCCCCGCGCTTGATCACCAGCGTCCGTGGTCCCATGCCCATGATCTTTTCGGCTGCGCGCCGCAGGTTGTGGACGCCTGCCAGCATGCGCGCCTCGCTGTCGTTGATCAGCAGAAAATCCCACTGACGGATGGCCGACAGCAGCTCGTCGCGATAATCGCGAATCCAGTAATTCATGGTGTCGCCGCCGATGAAGCGCAAACCGTTCATCTGTTCCCGCACGCTGCGCTGTAACGCCGGCTGGATATTCCCCAACAACAGGTAGGGCTCGGAGCGGTACGATTCCGGCAGCTTGGGATCGAAGTTCGCGAAGACGTTGAGGTCCGTCACCAGCGTGGTGCGGTCGTTCATATCCGCCGAATACACGCCCGACCAAAAGAAAGTTTTCCCCGGCACGCGCTCCAGGCCTTCCAGATCGATGCCGCGGCTGGACAGGAACGCTGCGTCCCCCGAAGCAAAGTCGTCGCCCACCACCCCCACAATCTTCGCGCGCGTGAAGAAGCTGGCGGCGAGAGCAATATAGGTGCACGAGCCGCCCAGGATACGATCCACTTTCCCATGCGGGGTTTCCAAACCGTCGTAAGCGACGGAGCCAACCACAACGAGTGACATCGTCCGATTGTAAACAGGTTTCAGGTGCCAGGTGTTAGGTGCCATTTCCTGATACATTCATTCCATGAAATCGCGACGAGAATTCCTCAGCCAGGCAGGGGCTGCGCTGGCGGCTGCAGCGCCGCTACGCGCGGCGGGCGAATACAAGATGGCCATCATCGGCCTGGTTCACTCGCACGTCTGGGGACATCTGGGCACCATGCTCAAGGGCGAACACGCGAAACTCATGGGCATCGCCGAAACCGTGCCGGATCTGATCGCCGAAGGCAGGAAGCGGGGCGCTGCCGATGTTCCCGTCTTCAACGATTACCGCAAGATGCTGGATGAAGTGCGGCCCGATTTTGTGTGGGCGTTCGTCGAGAACAACCGCCATCTGGAAATCGTGGAAGCCTGCGCGCCCAAGAAGATTCACGTGATCTTCGAGAAGCCGCTGGCTGCCACTTACGCCGACGCACTCACCATTCAGCGCCTGGCGCGGAAACACGCCATCCACGTCATGACCAATTACCAGATGGCCTGGTGGCCTGCCAATTATGCTGCGAAAGCGCGTGTGGATGCCGGCGACCTTGGCCAAGTGTGGCGCCTGCGCGGCATTGTGGGGCACGGCGGGCCGGGACTGCCTGAGGGTCTGAACAAATATTTCTTCGACTGGCTGACCGACCCGGTGAAAAACGGCGCCGGCGCGCTGATGGATTTTGGCTGCTACAACGCCCTGTGGTCGCTATGGTATTTCGGACGCCCGGAAAGAGTCTATGCGCAGGTAAACCATCTGCGGCCGCAGACTTTTCCGAAAGTGGAAGACAATGCCGATCTGCTGCTGTCCTATCCCAGTAGCGTGGGAATCTTCGAAGGCAGTTGGGACCTTCCGCGCGGCTTCCAGGACCTGGAAATTTTCGGATTGAAAGGCAGCATTTATATGAAGAGTGGCAGCGTCGAGTTCCGCACCGGCCGGGGAGCCGAGGCGGTGGAGCTCCCGCCGCTTCCGCCCGAGCGCGCCGAGCCCATCGCCTGCCTGGTGAATGCCATCAAAACAGGGAAACCCATTGAGGGCCTCACAGCGCTCGAGATCAACGTCGGCGTCGTCGAGATCATCGAAGCCGCCAAAATGTCCGTCGCCGGCGGAAACTCCGTGCCGCTGCCGCTGAAAACGTAGCGCCTATTCATCCACCTTGTAAATCGTCAGACCCGACAACAGCTTGGGATAGAAATCGGTGGATTTCTGCGGCATGACGCCGCCGGAGAACGAGATGGCCGCGACGTCCTCAATGGCCGTGGGCCGCAGCAGAAATGCGATCTGGGCTTCTCCGCGGCGCGCGGCCTCCATGGCTTTTTCAAGTCCACGAACATAGTGGAGGTTTTTCTCAGCGCGCACGGCTTCCTCGCTGATGCCAAGTGCGTTGCCAAGCAGCAACTCGTGCAGTATGGGCACGTCGAGTTTGTCCGAGGGATGGCGCAGGTGCAGAAGATAAAGCCGATCGCCGATGGCGGCTCCGATGGAGCCTCGTGGCGCGCCGCTCCATCGTCGCTGCAGTTGCTCCGGCGAATTCACCTCGTCCACCTGAAAGGTCTTGCGGATGGCCGTCAGAAACGAAGTGGCGTCGAAGTTGGCGAGCCCGCTCACCAGCCGGTGAGTGGCCAGAATCTTCAGGCCGGGCGAGTGCATGTTCACGAACGTCATCATCACGCGCCCCGCGCCCGCCAGGCCCGGATTTTCGTTGCGAAAAGCCAGGGCCGTTTCGTACCGGTGATGGCCGTCGGCAATCAGCAGCTTTTTGCTGGCCATCAGGCCGGCGATGGCCGAAACGCGCGCGGTATCAGAGATCCTCCAGAGGCGATGCTCGGCGCCATATTCGTCAACCACATTCTGGTCCGCAGGCGCCTGCGAGCATTCCTCCAGCACGCGGTCCACTTCGCGCTCGGGGTCCGCATAGAGCATGAAAATCTGCCCGAAATGCGCATGCGTATGGCGCAACAGTTCGAGCCGGTCCTGTTTGGGACCGGAAAGCGTCTGCTCATGCCGGTATACGACACCCGCGCTGTAGTCCTCCACCGCCCCCAGCCCGATGAATCCGCGGCGGGATAGCCGCTCGCCGGTATCCGGAACGCAGAAGTCCTGAAAGTAGGCGAACAGACAGGGCGCCGGCTCGCGCGCCAGCACGTCGCGGGCAATCCAATCGTTCAAATGAGCCGCGGCACGGGTGTAGACGTTGGTCGCGGTATCATCCGACGGCAGCCGCTCGCCCAGGATGATGCGGACCAGGTTATGCGGGTTCAGATCAAGATACCGCGCGCGCATTTCGGGCGAGATCTTGTCGTAGGGCTGCGTGACGAGATCGGAAAGCCGGCCCGCCCGAGCGCTATAACGATAGGGCTGAAAAGGGAAAATCTGAGCCATGTGCGGAGTTTTTCAGCATAGCAGATGAAGGCCGCACGGCTGGAAAGGTCAGAGGGCCGAGAAGCAGCCGGGCGCTCGTGAGTCGGCGCTCCGCTTCTTGGCCCCCTGTAGACGAGATGCTCGCAACGCCTGGGCTGGCGATGGTTCTAGCTGCCCGTCGGTTCAGCGGCAGCCGCCGTCATCAGCGAGCCGATTTTCGAAAACACCGTGCTGATGCTGGAAGCCACGTTGGGCATCAGGGCCCCCGCGGCCACGGCCACGAAACCCGCCATCAGAGCATACTCGATCAGGTCCTGTCCACGCGTATCTCTCAGGACTTTCAAGCGCCACAGAGTTTGGTAAAAAAGCTGTGTCATAGAATCCTCCTCCTATGACCTAACCATCGGGTCGTCTGAACTCACGGATCAGTGGGGTAGACCACTACTAGCCGGGTGAAAAAAACCCTAGCGTGCGGGGGAAACTAGCGTGGGAACAACAGAACGGAGCACAGGCGGCGTTCAGCACCAACCCGCAAGACCCACGTCCGCAGCATCTTCCGTGGTCTGCGCCGCCTGCGCCATTACAATTCCACGAAGGCGCTTCCAACCTGGGTGGAACCGATCGGGGCCGCCTACATGCGCCCCGGGAGGAGCATTCTTTATTTAGCTTGGGAGTGCCGCGCCCGAGGGGTTTCTCTCAAAATTCTTTTCCTCTCCGGCGCCCCCCGATGGCCGGCACAGGAAAATCTGCGGCGTGATGCCGAACCGTTCCTGATAGGCCTGTGTGATCGCAGCGCTAAAGCGGCCGCTCGTGCCCTGGCGCAGCAGGTTGACGGTGCAGCCGCCAAACCCGCCGCCGGTCATGCGCGCGCCCAGCACTCCCTCGATCCCGACCGAGGTATCCACCAGAAAATCAAGCTCCGGAGCGCTCACCTCGTAGTCGTGCTGCAGGCTGATGTGCGATTCCACCATGAGCTGGCCCATGCGGCTGATGTCCCCGCGCTGGCAGGCGCTCACAAACCAGGTGACGCGCTCGTCTTCGGTGACCACGTGACGGGCGCGCCGGGCGATGATCTTGGGCATGCCCGGCATGGCGCGCTCCAGCAGCGCTACGGACACATCGCGCAGGCTTTGCACTTTCGGGTCCAGGCGCCGGATGGCGTCCACCGCCGCCGCGCACTGCTCGGTTCTCTCTTTGTACGCGGATTGCCCCAGCGCATGCTTCACCATGCTGTTCACAGCGACAATTTCCACTCCGTCCGGCAGAGCCACCGCCTGGCTTTCCAGGCTCCGGCAATCGATCTGGAGCGCGGCGTGTTCGCGTGCGCACACCGAGACGTACTGGTCCATAATGCCGCACGGCGTTCCCACGAAGCCGACCTCGGCCCGCTGGCACAGCTTCGCCAGAGTCAGCGGGGGAATCTCGCGGCCGTCCAGCAGCGCCAGAGCCGAGGCTACTTCGAGCGCCGCCGACGAGCTCAACCCCGAGCCTTCCGGCACCGTGCTGCGCACCAGCAGCCGCTTGGGCGCGATCGGGAAACCCGCCTTCACCAGCTCGTGCGCGACACCGATGATATAGTCCGTCCAGTCGTGCGCCGGAGCCAGTGAGCCGGCTACGGCTGCCGGCCACTCTCGGGATTGATGTTTCTCTTCGGAATAAATGCGGAGCACACCATCCGGCGAATCCGCCGTCGCTACGAAGCAGGCCAGATCCAAGGCGATGGGCAGCACGAAGCCCAGGTTGTAATCGGTGTGTTCTCCGATCAAGTTCACCCGGCCAGGCGCGCGAAACACCCGGACTCGCTCGCTGGTTCCGTAGTGTTCGCCGAAGGCCTCGAGGATCATGAGCGCGAGCGGGCCAGGAACAACATCACGCCGCCGAACACCAGAATGGGGATCCCGGAGTACAGGTCAACGTTGAGAGTGGTCAGCGAGGCGTGGCCCGGCGAAAAGAAGCCGAGGCCCAGCAGGATGACGCCGAGAATCGAGAAAAACCAGCCCGTGGGAGTTCGGAGATCCAGCATAAGCTAACGGAACCAAAGATTCAGCGCCAGCAGCATCGCGATCACCAGCACCGCGACCGGCGCCGGCTTGCGATACCAGCTTACCCCAGTCTCCTGAGGAAACTTGGTGAGACTGTATACCAAGCCCTGCAATTCTTCGGGCGGCCGCGGCTTGGTAAACAGGCTCACCACAACCGTCACCACGAAGCACGATACGAAGGCCAGCAACGCGATGTAGAAATTCTGCGCCATGGTGGAGGGAAAGTGGTGTAGCTCGGCAATCCATCCCCCCTTGTGCTCGGCCACCGTCAGGCTCAACGTCAGAGCGGCCACGCTGGTCCCGGTGGCCAGGCCGGTAAACGCGCCATGCCCGGTGGTCCGGCGCCAGAACATGCCGAGCAGGAAGGTCGCCAGCAGCGGCGCGTTCACAAACCCGAACACGAGCTGCAGAATGTCCATGATGTTGTTGTAGTGCTGCGCCACGTAGGCCGTCGCGATCGACAGCCCCGTGCCCACGATGGTGGTCATGCGGCCCACCTTCAGGTAATGCGCGTCCGGCGCGTTCTTCTTGATGTAGCTCTGGTAAATATCGTACGTCCAAACGGTGTTGAAGGCCGTGACATTGCCGGCCATGCCGGACATGAAAGACGCCATCAGCGCCGTCAAGCCGACGCCGAGCATTCCCGAGGGATAGAACTGCGCCATCAGCGTGGTGAATACCTGGTCGTAGTCGTACGTGTCGCCCTTCATCGGCAGCACGTAACCGACGTTCATCTTGGCCAGCACCAGCGCGGCGATTCCGGGAAGGATCACGATGAACGGCATCGCCATCTTGGGGAACGCGGCGATGAGCGGGGTGCGTCGCGCGGCCGACATGGAATCGGCAGCCATGGCGCGCTGCACCACCAGGAAATTCGTGCACCAATAACCAAAGGAGAGCGTGAAGCCCAGCCCCGCGACGAGCCCGAACGCGTCCACGCCCATGGGATTCTGGCTGGCGCTCGACAAGTTACGCCAACTGTGCGTCATCACCTCGGGCAGGCGCGATTGCATTCCCGACCAGCCGCCCGCCTTCGTCACCGCCAGTATGGCCAGCGGCGTGAAGCCCAGGACGATAAGGAAGAACTGCAGAACCTCGTTGTAAATGGCGCTGGTCAATCCGCCCAGGAACGTGTACACCAGCACGATCGCCGCCGACAGCAGCACCGACGCCGTGAAACTCCACCCCAGCACCAACTGCAGCAGCAGGCCCAGCGCGTACATCGAAACGCCCGAGGAGAAGACGGTCATCACCGCAAACGTGATGGCATTGAGGCCGCGTGTTTTTTCATCGAACCGCAGTTTCAAAAATTCGGGTACCGAGCGCGCGCGGCTGCCGTAATAAAACGGCATCATGAAGATGCCCACGAACAGCATTGCCGGCACCGCGCCGATCCAGTAAAAATGCGCCGTCATGATGCCGTACTTGGCGCCCGACGCCGACATGCCAATCACTTCCTGCGCTCCGAGATTGGCGGCGAGAAAGGCGAGGCTGGTGATCCAGACCGGAACCGAGCGGCCGGAAGTGAGGAAGTCGCCGCTGGAGGCAACGGAACGCTTGAGGCGCCAGCCGATCCCCAGGACGAACCCGAAGTAAATGGCGAGGATGAGGTAGTCTACCGGCGCGAGTTTCACCCTGAACCCCTGAAGCCTCCCAATTGAAATGGAATCAGTGAGTGTATCGCGGCGGGAGGGGAAAGGCAAACCCACACCTGGGGAGCGATGGGGGGGAGCGATGGGGGGAGCGATGGGGAGCGATGGGGACAGCCTGCATGTTTCCGTGAGCGATGGGGACAGCCTGCATGTTTCCGGGTTTCTAGAAGTCTCGGATGCTAACTTCTTGACCGTGGCGCGTTGATGCGGTTAGCAGGCGCCGGCGGCGGGCCACCGTAGTGCAGGCCTATTGAGAGAACCTGGAAACATGCAGGCTGTCCCTCCTCGCCCTCCTCCTCGCCCTGTCCCTCCTCGCCCTCCTCGCCCCTCCGTCCCTCCTCGCCCTCCCCAAGACAACGCCCAGGCAGATTCACTACAACATTCTGACGTCCTCCGGCTGGTGATCGCGTGATGGCCGTCTATTTCTGGGCTGCCGGCGCTACCACGTACACATAGGCGAGCGGCTGAACACCGCTGTTCATGATGTTGTGTCGAGTTGAAGGTGGGATGTAGACGAGCTGTGGCGCCTCGATATCTCGTGGCGGCTGGCCTTCAACCAATGCCTCGCCTTTGCCCTGCAGGATGACCAGGGACTCCTCATTCTGACCAGTCGAATGCCAGCCCACCGACTTGCCGGGTTCCAACCGAACGAAGCCGCTGCGCATGCCAGCGGTTTGGGGCGGTCCTTTCAGGAGCGGGCAGTCGCTCGTCGGACACTGAAGCGGAATCAACAACGGTTGCCGTTGCGGCGCTTGCGAGACAAGCGGCGTGACTGCCAGGAAGAAGAGGATCGATTGCTTTGTGTGTAGCACGGCTGCTCACCTCTCGCGGCGTTTGTCAAAAGAATCTCCGTAACCCGAATCGCACCTGAAAAGGTTCGACGGGATGAAAGACGTCTGTGAATGTTGAATCCGCTGTCGGTGTGATTCGGGATTCATAGGCGTAGTCAATATCGTGGTCCCTGCGATTCAGCAAATTCAGGAATTGGACGACAAAACGCCATTTATTGGTGATTTGATAACCAACTTCCGCATTTAGCAGGACCGTCGCATTCGATTGATAGATCCCGTCGGATGTCAAGTCGCGAGGACCAAAGGCGCGCAGGCGCAGAGTCGTCGAAAAGCGTTTGTAATCGTGCAGCGTAATGCCGGATGAAACCACCAGCCCAACCGCCTCGGGTACTCGCTTGCCGCCGGGGCTGTTCGGGGCAGCGTCACCGTCGTCGATTGTCGTGAAAAAAGTTCTGGAATCCGCAATGTCAAAATCAAGAGCCAGATGTTCCAGAGGCGTGTAGTAGTTCGCCCATTCGACGCCGTAGCGGTTGCTCGGCTGCGAGGACGGAACGGTGCCGCCCGTGTCGCCACTCTGCTGCAGTTCAGATGCACTGCGGAGATACCAAAACGAGAGGGTGCTTTGCAGATGTGGCACGGCCACGCTGCGCACGCCGATTTCCGCGCCTTTGGTTGGTATCAGAAGAGGAATTCTTGAGCCGGGCGTATTGGGATAGGGATTCTCGTCAGAAACAGGTTGCACCGCTTGCGTTGCGCCACGCGCGTCGTTGCTGTGGAAACTGAAACCGCCCTGTACATAGAGCTCAGTTTTAGCCCACGGGTCGAAAATCAAACTCAGTTTTGGGCTCGGCAGGAACTTGGTGGCCGTGCCGGAATTGGCTGGCGTAACCAAACTGGTGACATCAACGTGGCCGACGTCGCCACGCAGGGCCGCGACCGTACGGAATTTTTCCGCCCACTGGATTTTGTTTTCCCAAAAGACGCCTGCTTGCGTGTCCGTAAAGCGATCCTCTTGTGTGGTCGCGGGGAGAGTTGTGCCGGTGTCGGAATCGGTCTTGTCCACGCGCTCGCGGTTTTCCGTCTGGAAAAGACCATTGTGGACCCAATCGTTGCGGATCTGCAGGCCGAATGTATTTTCTACCCTGCGTCCAAACCATTGACTGAAAATCGTGTGACGGGCATCCAGCCCAACCACCCAACGCCTGTCCTTCTGTTCAAACTGATCGCCGTGAATAGGGTCTGTCAGGTAGTAAGTGAAATCAGAAAATAGATCGAGATCATAATAAAACCCATAGGCCATGATTTTCGTCGCGGAATCCGCGTCTTGGCGATGCCATTCGGCCTGCAGGCTATAACGCTGGGATCTGCCCCCGTCGGCCGGGTTCAGTGTGCCGAAGGTACCCGCGAGCGGCACGGCGTTCTCGGGGATTTGATCGCTGGAGTTCCATTTTCCATGGTAACCGCGAGCCGTAATGCTGAAGCCCCTGGCGTCGTCACCTTGACTGTAGCTCAGAAGGCCGTTGAATTTGTGATAGTTATCCGGATGCTTCCATGGGCCGTCCTCGTGATAAGCTTCGCCGCCGAACATCAAGTTACCCGAACCGAGCGTGCGCGATACGCCGAACACGGCCCGCCCATAGCCATCGTCGCCGCCTTCGACTTGGAAAAAGTTCTGGGGCAGCGCCTTGAAGAAGACCACATTTGCCGAAGCGGCCGAGCTATAGTTGCCGACATTCGCGTAATAGGGGCCTTTCTGGAAATCCACCCGTTGCACCAGCTCCGGGATGACGGTGTTCATGTCCGCGTACCCCTCGCCGTGCGCATGCGATGACAGGTTCAGGGGCATGCCGTCGAGGGAAATGGCAATATCCGTGCCATGGTCGAGATTGAAGCCGCGAAGAAAGTATTGATTGGCCTTGCCGCCGCCGGCGTGTTGAGTGATGATCACACCGGGAATGGTTTCCAAAACTTCTCCCGAACGGAGAATTGGACGATCCTGAATTTCCTTCGCGCCGACGGTTCCCTGGGAAGCAGAAGCGGCAATACCGACGAGGTCATCCTCCCGACCCTGAATGGTTACGGTCGTGCTCACCGACCCCAAAGCGAGTGAGATGCGCAACGGGGCCGGAGTCTCGATGGTCCCTATAGTGACGGGGATTTCTTTGGTTTCAAAATTGGCATGTGAAACCACAAGCCGATAATCACCTGCCGAGAGTCCATAAATAATGAAGGAGCCGTTCGTGTCAGACTGGGTCGTTTTGACCATGGTGCCGTTCGCGCTTTCAAGCTGCACGTTAGCCCCGGCAATCACCGCGCCAGATGTGTCAACGACACTTCCGGAGACGAACAGGTCCGCAGCCCAAGCGCGCCACATGGCGGCGAAAAGTATGCAGGCGATAAGGACCGGCTGCCGGGTCATAGGCTCCTTTCGATGATCGTGCTACAAAAGTTACAAGAGTGCTACCGATTGGAATTTAGCATGGTAGCACGAATGTCAAATAGGTGTTACGAACAAAGAGGGGGGTTTGGATTTAGATCCGTGTTTGGATGGATTGGATGGGGACTGTGGGTTTGGATGGGTTGGGGTTTGGATGGGGACAGCCTGCATGTTTCCGGGTTTCTAGAAGGTCTCGGATGCTAACTTTCTTGACCGTGGCGCGTTGATGCGGTTAGCAGGCCGGCGGCGTGCCACCGTAGTGCAGACCGATTGAGAGAAACCGGAAACATGCAGGCTGTCCCTCCTCGCCCTCCAGGCTGTCCCTCCTCGCCTCCTCGCCCCCTCGCGTGTTTCCCGTTTTCTCAACCGTACAAAATACAGGATTCGTATCTGCGACGCTAATGCCCAAGTCTTGCCGGAGCCATTGATCTCGCCGTCGTGGGCTGCTTGAATAAATACCTATGAAGCCGCCTATGAATCCTCCGCTCGAGCGCCGTGAATTCGGCAAGGCGCTCATCGGCACCGCGCTCACCGCTGTCGCCGCCGACGCCCAACGAAAACCGCGCCCCACGCATCCCTGGCCGCCGGGAATCAAAATCTCGGTGCAGATGCCCGGCGACCCTTCCGATGAAGACCTGCAGTTCGTCCATCAGCTCGGCGCGCATTATGTCAACATCCCCACGCAGGGTGAACTTGCCACCTACCAGAACTTCGTGAGGATGAAAAACAAAGTCGAATCCGCCGGCCTTCGCGTGTGGAACATCGGCAACAGCGACGTCCACAACATGGAGGAAGTGACGCTCAACCTGCCCGGCCGCGATTCGAAGATCGAGCAGTACAAGAACTTCCTGCGCAACCTGGGACGCGCCGGACTGCATTACACCACGTACGCGCACATGGGCAACGGCATTTGGAGCTCCGCTGCCGAAACCACGCGCGGCGGCGCGCGCGCCCGCGCGTTCGACCTGAATACCGCCACCGGCCACTGGGCCGGCAAGGATTTCAAAGGCCCGCTCACGCACGGCCGTGTCTATTCCGAAAAGGAAATCTGGGATAACTACGAGTACTTTATTAGGCAGGTTGTCCCGGTGGCGGAAGAGCAGGGCGTCTTCATCGGCGTCCATCCCGACGATCCACCCGTGCCGCTGCTCGGCGGCGTGCCGCGCTGCATCTTCGGCAACTTCGAAGGCTACCAGCGCGCGCTCGAAATCGCCAACAGCCCCAACGTGGGCGTCTGCCTCTGTTGCGGAACCTGGCTCGAGGGTGGGGAGCTAATGGGCATGGACGTGGTAGGCGCCATCCGTTACTTCGGCCGCATGGGAAAACTGTGGAAGATCCATTTCCGCAACGTCAGCGCTCCCATTCCGCACTTTGTCGAAACCTTCGTCGACAACGGCTACATGGAAATGTGGAAGATCATGCGCGCGCTGCGCGAGGTGGGATTTGACGGCGCGGTCATCGGCGACCATTTTCCCGAAATGGTCGGCGGGCCGCGCGCCTCGGTGGCCTACACGGTGGGCTACATGAAGGCGCTCGTCGAACGCGCCAATGCGGAATTCGGCAGTTAGCTCTTTATACTTCGACTCCGCCGAACTCGCGGCACCGCCTACTGACCGTCCTCTTGCGGCGGAAGAGCCACAACCGTAATGCCTCGTTTCCGCAGCGAGTCATAAATAGCGATTCGCTTAGCCACAGCTTCCTTGTCTCGCTGCGCCTCGATTTCTTCCTGGGTCGCCAGCCGGTGCGATTTGGCGTGAAGGAATCGCGCGCCTACCGCCGCCGAAACCTCCACCACCGGCCGGCTGTTGGATTCCGGGACCGTGTCATCCAGGCTAACCAGCCAGGTGGGTTCCGGCAGGGTGCTCTCAATCTTCCGAATCTCCTGCCAATACCGCCTCAAATCCGGCATTAGTTTTGTTCCCTAAGTACCCGAGCAATCTCGCTGGCAGCCAACGCCTTTTCCTCCGGCGACATCCGCGCGTGAATATCTTCAACCCGAAAAGCGGTTTTTTCCTGCCGGCCATCGATCTCGGCCTCTACGGTTTGCTGCAAGTCTTGCAAAGTCTTTGGGTCCAGATCGCGGACGAACGCGCGCAACTTTGCGCTCATGCCCACGCCTTTGCTTTCCGCCGGATTTTCACTCACGATTTCCTCCGCGCGGACGGCAATATGATTTCTCGATCCCGTCCGCTTCCTCCGACAACTGGACAGCGCGCCTTCTGAGTTCGCGCGCATGCGTCAGCAATGCACCCGCGACCCCCTTCGACATGTCCACCGGAAGCACCACCTCTTCGGTGACGGCCTCCCGCAGCTGCCCGACTAATCGTTCCGCGCGATCGTGGGCGGATTGCTCCACCGTGCGCGCGGTTATCATCAGGGCATGTGATTCCGCGCGCAGGCTGGTGATCTGCGCAACCGGGATCAGGTGTTCGACCGTCTGCTCGATCGCGCGGCTGACGTATCGGTTTTGCGTGTCGATCAAGGCCAACTCTCTGAGGTTGGCGACCTTGGGGATGCCCTCCACGGCCGATGCCACGATCGATTCTATAGCCGCCTTGGAAGTCGCGGCCATTTGATTTCGAGATTCCATCGCGAACTTGTTCAGCAGACGCTCCGCTTTTTTCAAATCGTCCAAAGCTGTGTGCGCGGTCCGCTGGGCGCTAACGGCTTCCGCCACCTCCGGCTGGGCTTCAGCCTGCAGGATGGCTTGCTTGACCCGGCTCTGCAGGTCGTGCGAGAGCCGCGTCTCATCGTGCGTGGCGACCACTTCGAGGGTCGGTGTCCTGGCGAGATCGAAGCTCATTCCCCGGCGGCTCCTTTACGCCTGCATCTTATCCTGGGAAACACCGCGACGCGACGCGAAAACGCCGCTATGCAAACGCTAAGTGCTTGAGGAACCGGGAAGAGCTTGCGTTAGGAAATCTCGCGCACGGCTGTGAACGCTGAGAGGATGTTCCGGGGAATACCGGGGGGGGAATACCGGGATAGGACACTCAATACACGAGTATCGGCTTTCGCGAACCCCTTATTAGGGCAACTATATACTTACCATACCAAACATGCATGAGAGCGGCACCCAGGATGTAAATACCTCCTGGTTGTGGCATGGTAATCCAAATGTCCGTCCGCACGTCTGGAGTAGGGACGATCTAGACAAACTGGGAGAAGCGCTTGTCCGTGTGGCTTCCAGCCGGAAGCAGTCTATGCCATGATGAAGCCGTGAAGCCGCACCCGCAAATGATTGAAGGACCGGAAGCCTTGGCGCGATTCGTGCGGGCGCTGAAAACCGTGCTTTCGGTGCCCAAGGGCGCGGTTCCCAATCCGTTCGGAAAGAAGACCAAGAAAAAAAAGAGGTACGCCCCAAAAAGCTAATAGGCACTCGCTCATAAATGGCCGTCAGGAATCATGCCTGATGGGTGGAGAGCAGAGTCTCACGCGGGGCCCGGCTTGCTTCGCTTTGGTCTGAATGCTCTCGTATAGTTTGAGCAAATCGCTCATGGTGTACAGGCTGTTATCGCAGGCGGGGCATTTATTGCTAAAGCCGGGTTCGCTGTCGGGTTCTATCTGAACCGTGATCTCGGCCCCGCATTTACAGACACAGCTTAAGCGAGTGAGTTCTGTTAGTTCAAAGACGCTGTATTTCTCACTCATTCGATCTTTCGCTTTCCTCTGTTCTACCGTTTCAGATGACCGCCGAGTCCGGCTCCCGATCTTTGCCCGTGAGATGTTCATAGGTCAGGCGCTTGCCGGTGATTTGAGAAAGGGCAGTCTTGAAGCAGTCGTAATCGTTCAGTTTTTTCCTGTTGTTGTACCGGAAGCTCTGTTCATCCAGATATCGAAAAAGATGGAAAGGCTCGACGCTGACATACGTTCCACCGATTCCGCGCTTCAATAGACTCCAGAAATTCTCTAGGCCGTTGGTGTGGATTTTTCCGTCCACGTATTGGACGGCGTGATCGATCACCTGATGCTCGAACTCATTCAGACCTTCGTATGATTTCAGCGCGTCGGCATACAGAGCGGCACCGGCCTCCACATGCTTGCGGACTTCAGCCTGAAGCGATTTCTTTCTTTGTGTTCGAAAGAACAGATGTTCGGACTTTGCCGCCGTGCTCCAGAATCCCCATGACAGCGGTTTTGTCCTGACCACCGGTCCCGGTGATTTTCCGGGCGCGTTTCTCTTTATGCATGTTCCGCGCCTTGCCGCCGATATAGGTTTCGTCTGCTTCCACTTCACCCGACAACAGACCGAATCCGCCATCTTTCAGCGCATAGCGAAGGCGATGAGCCATGAACCACGCGGTCTTCTGGGTCACTCCGAGGTCGCGGGCTAGTTCGCAAGAGCTAATGCCATTTTTGCAGTTCACTACGAGCCAAAGGGCGGGGAGCCACTTGTCTAGGCCGATGGGGGAATCCTCAAATATCGTTCCCGTTTTCAGGGAAAACGTCGGGCTCTGGTGCTTGGCGTAGCACTTCCAGACGCGGGCTTTCGCAAGATACGTGAGCTTTGGCGATCCGCAGCGCGGGCACTTTACGTTTCCGTCCGGCCACCGAAGCTGGGCCATGACGTTGTGGCAGTTCTCGAAATCGGCGAAGTGGATAACCGCTTCTCGAAGTGTTTTGAAGCCTTCCATGCATTAATCATAAGGTTTTTGGCGTGGTATGTCAAGTATATAAATGCCCTGATCAGAGCCAACTCACCCAGATCACGTCTTGTCACAAAGAGCGATCGTTCGTCTCTCTTCTAATCGTACCCGAGCGCGCCCGCTACGTCCCCCCTCACCGCACCGGCGAATACGCCGTCGCCTTGAACAGAGAAATCTGAATCACGCTGCTCATCTGCCCGTGCTTCTCGATCGATTCCTTGCGCACCTTGATCCATTCCGGGTCGCCGCCGAAGGCCTCCCACGCTTTCTCTCGCGCCGCCAGATTTTCAAAAGGAATCAGGTAGGTCAGGTTCGGCATGTTCGTGCCGATGAGTGTCGATGTGTAGAGGATCGGGTGCACGCCCACGCGGTGAAAAATCTGAATCTCCGGGCCCGCGAAACGTTCGTGCAGCGCCTTGAGCTGGCGCCACGTCGGCGAGTGATACACCCGCAGCTCAAAAAGTCGCGGCGCCTTCGGCGGCTCAGTTGGAGCCACAATCTCCGGACTGTAATCAGTCGCCTGAAGCAACGTGCTCGACGCCTGCTCGAACGGCGGATCGCCCGAATCCCACTGCTCAAAATTCTTCATGATCTCCGGGTCTTTATTGATGTGTGTATGCACACCCCACATATGTTCCAGCGATTGGAAACCGTACACCGCCACCATCTGCGGCATGTGCGGCGCCACCAGCGACTCCAGGTAAATGACCGGCCCCTGGTATTCCACTCGCTGCAGCGCGGGCAGCACAAGCTTGCTGAAATAATCGTGCATGCGTCCCACCTGCGAGCCCTGCTGCAAGTAGAATGTCTCGAGTACGTAAAAGCCGGTACGCTTCTCACCCGCTGCCCCGGCAGGGCGCGCCGCTGCCATCATTCCCATTCCTCCCATCAAGCCGAAAAACGATCGTCGATCCACGGTTGAGTCCCTCCTGGCCGTGTGGGTATTCTAATGGGCGGCTCCCACACTCGGCAAGCTTTACCGTGACTATCCTGGAATTCACCGCCGTCGTCGCTACCGGATCTTTCGTCGCGGGCTTCCTCGGCGCCATCACCGGCCTTGGCGGCGGAGTGGTGATCGTTCCGCTGTTGACCATCGCTCTCGGCGTCGACATCCGCTATGCTATCGGAGCCTCGCTCGTCTCCGTGATTGCCACATCCTCCGGCGCGGCCGCGGCATACGTCAAGGAAGGCTTTACCAACGTCCGCATCGGTAGCTTCCTTGAGATCGCCACAAGCGCCGGCGCTCTGGCAGGCGCCTACCTTGCCACAAGGTTGCCCGTGGCCGCCATCGGAATTATATTCGGCATCGTCTTACTCTACTCCGCCTACCACGCGCTCCGGCCGTTGCCTGACCTATCCGGCTCCACTCAGCCGCCTGACCGTTGGGGGACCTTACTCAACTTACACGGCACTTATCCGTCGGGGCAGGGAACTGTCAGTTACTCCGTGCGCGCTGTTCCGTTGGGTGTCTCGCTGATGGCCGTTGCAGGTGTGCTGTCGGGTTTGCTGGGTATCGGATCGGGCGCCGTGAAAGTCATTGCTATGGACCAGGCCATGCGCATTCCCTTCAAAGTCTCCACCACCACCAGCAACTTCATGATCGGTGTAACTGCCGCCGCCAGCGCGGGCATCTACCTGAGCCGCGGTTACGTGGATCCCGGCCTCGCTATGCCCGTCATGCTCGGCGTGGCTTCAGGTTCGATACTCGGTGCGAGGTTCCTCACCAGGGCCGGCACTTTGTTGCTTCGCAAGATCTTCAGCGCCGTGATTTCCATTCTGGCTCTGGAAATGATCTACAACAGCCTGGCCGGGAGGTTCTAACATGCCGCCAGATTCTGGAATTGACTCCGAGAAGATGGACACCATCATCGGAAACCTCCTGCGCACCGGCGTGGGACTCGCGGCTGCGCTCGTTTTCACCGGCGGAGTGATCTATCTATTTCGTCACGGCGCGGAGACGCCCGGTTATGCCGTGTTTCGCGGCGAGCCGGCCGACCTCCGCACCCTGACCGGCATACTTCACGACGCCCAATCCCTGCGCGGCCGCGGCATCATCCAACTCGGCTTATTAGCGCTCATCGCCACTCCCATCGCCCGCGTCGCCTTTCTTGCCTGCATCTTCGCACGCCAGCGGGACAAGCTCTACACCGCAGTCGCCTTCATCGTGCTCGCGCTCCTCGCCTACAGCCTGTTTGGCCAGTAGCGAATTCTAAGCTTGCGCCGCCCGTGGCACCCGGCTTGCAAAAAACAGATAGAGCACTCCGGTGATGAGCGTCAACGGCGCGATGGAGAATACCGCGGCCGTTTCGGCGAGCATCAAAACGGCTGCTACGACCATCATCCAGCGGCGCGCACCGGCTACGCCGATCGTTGCCAGCAACGTGCTCAGCAACACGCCCCCGGGAATCAGGGCACTGAGCGTAATCGCCCGGACCTTCGACTCGCCAATCATCTTCACGGTTTGGTTTCGCCCCGTCGACACACTCCCGGAGAAACTCCCGCTTGTCCCCGTGCTCGGCTCCCAACGAACTGTTGGGTCGAAAATATCCAAAACTGTGTGAGTAATCGACCAGACCGCGATGGCTGCCGTGGGAGCTGAAACGATGACCGCCAGCATCAGGATGGACGAAACTCGTCGCACTTGCTCCACCATCGATCCGATCTTACTGGATCCCCGGGCCGGTAGTCTATGCGTGTTCGCATTTCAGACCCCGACTTCCTCTGCCGATAGAACTCCTAAGTCAGCGCCTGCTTGAGGAATTGGCGCGGTCATTTCGATGTCTGTCTGGGCGGGCACCAGCCGGTCTCGCAACTTCAGGAAAGGCAGTTCGACCAGCTTCGCGATCAGCACACCGGCGGCAAAGGTCAGCGCAAAGTAGCAAACGAAAAGAAGAAATGCGTGATCGCGAATCAGCGGAGCGTTGGCCGGCGCCCACGGCGTAAGATCGCCCACGCACCAGGAGGCAACCGGCAAATGGACAAGATAGAGGGTGTAAGAGTACACTCCCACCTTGGCCAGCGTGCGCACCACCATGCCGCTTCCATCCACGCATTTCAAACTGTACAGGAGCAAACCGCCGTACCCCACGTATAACAGCGACAGCCCTGCGGTGCTCAGGAACGCATTTGTCTGATCAAACAGCACTGCGGGCGCCAGCAGGAAGAGGCTGACGGTCAGCACAAGCCGGCCGCCGTCGCTGAAGAGCCTTTCAATCACCCCGTGACGAAATTCCCAGTAGTAAGAGAGCAACACGCCGAAAGAAAGAGCGTCGAGCCGGACATGCGTGGCAAACTTGTGCCACTGGAAGTTAAAAGGTTCTCCGGTGAGCAAATGGGCCGATCGCAAGGCCAGGCAGGCAACTGATATGACTAGACACACCAGCGGTAAGTGAC
>Ga0335081_10004780_pt1 | contig 21407 bp, 17 predicted proteins | sample Lox_Sample_35_FD_206713 | JGI IMG/M metagenome (GOLD analysis project Ga0335081, IMG submission 206713) | Soil microbial communities from Loxahatchee National Wildlife Refuge, Florida, United States - Lox_Sample_3.5 | ecosystem: Environmental > Terrestrial > Soil > Wetlands | place: USA... | reverse complement strand
GTCGCTGTGGGAATTGCATTGGGGAATAGCTTCGGGTCGTCGCTGTTGCTTTCCTTGCTTTGTGCGCCGCTCACCGCATAATTGGTTCCGGCTTGGTTGGCGGGCTTGGCGGTGAGATGGAAAAATGCGGCCAAGACTTCGATCGAGACCGGCCCCGGATTGGTTGTCGGTTTGCCGGCGCCGTGCGGGAGGGCCATGGCCAGCAGCGCGTCATAGCTTGCGTCGCCGGTAAAGACGCCCGGACTGATCGCCGTCTTGAACCAGCCGGAATCGATGGTGCTGTCGCCAAAGCCGTAGACCGCGGTGGCGCGAAATTTGGTCGGGTGAGGAAAAATGATCCCCTGCGCCATGCAGACGCAGGCAATCAACAGCAGCACGGGAACATGAATGCGTCTCACGGCGCCGCCTCGAAAGCCGGGCGCGACTTTTCGGCCGCGTGAAAAGATTAGCACAAACCAGTCAGGCCAACGAGCGAATTGTCGATCGCGGCCCGTCGGCTCTGGACCTCGCTGGCGCTCCTGACTAGCCTTGCCGCGCCATGCCGGGACCGATCCGCGACTACGACACGCTCTATCGTCAATTCCGCTGGGATATTCCCGCGCGCTACAACATCGGCGTCGATGTCTGCGACCGCTGGGCGGCGCGCGAGCCAGACCGGCTCGCGATTCTGCATCTGCGCGGCGACGGCAGCAGCGACCGCATCAGCTTTGGCTGGCTGCGCGAGACCTCGAACCGGCTCGCCAATGTACTGCGGGCACATGACGTCGGCCGCGGCGACCGCGTCGCCATCTTCATGCCGCAGGCGCCGGAAGTGGCCGCCGCCCATATCGCGATCTACAAGCTCGGCGCGGTGGCGCTGCCGATCGCCATCCTGTTCGGGCCGGACGCGCTCTCGTACCGGCTGCAGAATTCCGGCGCCAAGGCGCTGCTGACCAATGTGCAGGGCTTCGGCAAATTCGAGGAGATCCGCGGGCAGGCGCCGAACGTGACCTGCGTGGTCTCGGTCGACGACGGCTTTACCGATCTGCTCGCGAAGGCTTCGCCGGATTTCACGGCGGTCGATACGAGCGCCGACGACCCGGCCATGATGATCTACACCTCCGGCACTACCGGCCAGCCGAAGGGGGCGCTGCATGCCCATCGCGTGCTGCTCGGCCATCTGCCGGGCGCCGAGCTGCCGCATTACCCGTTCCCGCAAGAAGGCGACGGCTACTGGACGCCGGCCGACTGGGCCTGGGCCGGCGGCCTGCTCGACGTGCTGCTGCCCAGCCTGCATCACGGCGTGCCGGTGATCGCGCGCCGGTTCGACAAGTTCGACCCGGAGGAAGCGTTCGCGCTGATGGCGAAGGTGGGCGTGCGCAACGCGTTCATTCCGCCGACCGCGCTGCGCATGATGCGCGCGGTACCGAACCCGCGCGGACGCCACGTTTTTGCGCTGCGCAGCATGGCCTCGGGCGGCGAGTCGCTCGGCGTGGAGGCGTTGGAATGGGGCAGGGAAGCGTTCGACCTGACCATCAACGAATTCTACGGCCAGACCGAATGCAATCTGGTGCTCGGCTCTTGTGCGCAGCTCGGCATGCTCAAAGTGGGCGCGATCGGCAAGCCGGTACCCGGGCATACCGTGGCCGTGATCGATCGCGACGGCAATCGCGTGAAAGCGGGGGAGATCGGGCAGATCGCGGTCAAGCGGCCCGACCCCGTGATGTTCCTGGAATACTGGGGGCGGCCGGAGGCGACGAGCGACAAGTTCATCGGCGATTGGATGACCACCGGCGACCAGGGCGTGACGGACGAGGACGGCTACATCAGTTTCGTCGGCCGCGACGACGACGTCATCACCTCGGCCGGCTTCCGCATTGGGCCGGGAGAAATCGAGGATTGCCTGCTGCGCCATCCGGCGGTAGCGCTCGCCGCCGCGGTCGGCAAGCCCGACCCGGTGCGCACCGAGATCGTCAAGGCCTTCATCGTGCTGAAGGACGGTTTCGCGGCGTCCGACCAGCTCGCCGCCGAGATCCAGGGCTTCGTCAAGACGCGGTTGTCGGCGCACGAATATCCGCGCGAGGTCGCTTTCATCGCGCAGATGCCCATGACGACGACGGGTAAGGTGATCAGGCGATTGTTGAGAGAGCAGGCCTAGCTTGCTTGTCGTCAACGGGCTTGTCCCGGCCGGGACAAGCCCGGCCATGACGGTCAGCTCTGGCCGCCGCCGAGAATGAACACGTGGAAGCCGAGGCGGCGCTTGGCAAGCCGGTAGAGCAGGGTCGATTCGATCACCAGCGCAGTCGAGGTGGCGACGGCGGCGCCTTCGATGCCGAGCCGCGGGATGAGCAGCACGCACAAAGCGAGATTGATCGCAAATGCGAGCGCGTAGACCGTCGCGCACTGCCTGCGCTCGCCCAGCATGTTGAGCAGCCGCTCGGCCGGCCCGACCGCTGCGCGCGCGAGCAGGCCGACGGCGAGGATGAACATCACCCCATAGCCGGACGAAAAACTCGCGCCGAACAGCGACAACAGCGGCTTGCCGAGCGCGAGAATCGCGCCGCAGGCGGCGAGCGAGGGCCAGAATGTCCAGCGGATGGTCTCGGCGAAGAATTTCTGCAGCCGCTCCTTGTCCCCGGCCACGTGATATTGCGTGAACTTGTGGGTGGTGGCGCCGGCGATGGCGAAATAGACGAAGGCGACCAGCGCGAGCAGGCGCGCGGCGGCGTAGTAGACCGCCACCTCGTCGGGCGAGCGCATCTGCTCGAGCGACAGGATGTCGACATAGGTGAGCAGCAGGTAGAAGCCCTCGACCACGAAGATCGGCAGCGAGGTGGCGAGCCAGGTTTTGACTTCGTAACGCCGCGGGCCCGCGGCCACCTTGCGCTTGAGCCGGCGGTCGAGCACGACCAGTTGGCCGATGGCGGCGCCCCACGTGGCGACCGCGGCAATGATCATCGCGGTGACAGCGTCGGTCGGCGCGCCGAGCGCCCAGGCAGCGCCCATCAGGGCGGTGATCGCGAGCTGGCGCCAGATGAAAACCGGCATCAATGCCAGGCTGGGCCAATCATAGGACTGTGCGATGCCGGCTTGCATCTGACCGAGCCCGTAGACCGGAATGACGAGACAGGCCAGATAAAGCGGAATGACGGTGAAGCGGTCGAGCCAGGGCGAAAGCAGGCTCACGCCGAGCGCGCCGACTATCCCGATCGCGGTGGCGATCGCCAAAGCCAACCAACGGCCGCCGATGAGAAAGCCACGCAGCCGGTCGAAGGCCCTAAGCTCGCTATATTCCGGGATGAAGCGCCGTGCCGCCGACGACAGGCCGAGGTCGGACAGCGCGCCGATCATCAGCACCCAGGTCCAGACATAGATGTAGATGCCGAACTCGAACTTGCCCATCCAGCGCGCCAGCAGCACCTGGCTCGCCAGCGCGAGCACGGCGCTGCCGATGCGCACCAGAAACACCTTGCCGGCGACCAGCTGCGCCACCCGGCTGTCGCTGCGGTCGGCGAGGATCGCCTTGACGCGCGCAATCAGGCCCGCCGCCGAGAACGGCGACGGCGCGGGGGCGGCGGTCTCGGCTTCGGTCAGCGCCACAGGCTCCTCACGCGCCGGCCGCGGCCCGAATGCGAAAGACGGCAAGGCCATTGTGCTTGCCTAGCAACTATTCGTTAACATTCAGTGGGGAGGGGATTTCTGCCCGCAAATCAGGCCGTTTCGAGTTTGGCCAGCTCAGCAAGGATCGCTTCCACCTGCCTGCGCTCGTCGGCGGAAAGGGCGGCCTGCGGCGGCAGCGGATCGCCGACCGGGTGGCCTTGCACCTGCAAGCCGGCCTTCACGCAGGCGGCAAGATTGAAACGCGCGAAGGCTTCGTTGATGCGCCATAGCGCGCGCTGCAACGCCATGGCCTCCGGCCATCTGCCGGCGCGGCACAGGTCGTAAAGCCGCACGCTCTCGCGCGGCAGCAGACAAGCCGGACCCGCCATCCAGCCGACACCGCCGATCAGCATCACCGCTGCCGGAATATGCGCTGAGGCCGAGAATACCCTGAGCCGCGGGCAGCGGTTCATGATCGAAAGCAGGCGGCCGGTATTGGTCGAGGCATCCTTGATGTAGCGGATGCGCGGATGCTCGGCGAGCCGCGCGATCAGATCGAGCGAAAGATCGCTGCGCTGGAATTGCGGATTGGTGTAGAGCACCACCGGAATATCGACGGCGTCGGCGATGGCGCGGAAATAGGATTCCACCTGCGCGTCCTTGAGCGGAAAATAGGCTTCCAAAACAGCGAGAATGCCGTCGGCGCCGAGCTGTTGCCAGCACCGGGCCTGCTCGACCGCGTCCTGCGTCGCGGTCGAGGCGACGCCGGCGACCACCGGCACGCGTTTGCCTGCCGCTTCGATGGTCGTCCGCACCACCGCCTCACGCTGGGCGCGATTGAGATAGGCGAACTCGCCGGTCGAGCCGAGCGGCGTCAGGCCATGTACGCCGGCCTTGATGAGATCGGCACATAACTTCGCCAGCACGTCGGTTAGCACGCGGCCGCTTTGGTCGACCGGCGAGACGAGATAGGGAAACACGCCGTGGAAGTCGGGCATGTCACCTCTCTTCAGTCTTTCCGGGACGGCGCTTCGCGCACGCCCCGGAACGACAAACGGCTAAAACACCCACAATGCCTCCTCCGGAAACTCGACATAGTGCTCGCCGGCCGGCAGCGGCTCGGGCGCATAAGCGCGTACCGAGTAATGCCCGCGCGTGAACATGAGCTCCCAGCGCTCACCCAAATACATCGGCGCTTCCAGCTGCATGGCCAGCCGATTGCGTCCGGATGTGCGCGCAAAGCGTATGCGCTCGAGCCGGACGATGCCGACGACGCTGTCGCCGACGGCGGCCTGCGTGCGCGCAAGCCCGGTGATGCGCTCCCCGAACAGCTCGAGCGTGGCGCGGCCATTGGCTTTTTCAACCAGCCGGCCTTCCAGACGGTTGTTGCTGCCCATGAACTCGGCCGCAAACAAGGTCGCCGGATCGTTGTAGATCGTCATCGGCGCCGCGTCCTGCGCCACGGCGCCGTCGTGCAGCAGCACGATGCGATCGGCCAGCGCCATGGCCTCGACCTGGTCGTGGGTGACGTGGATCGCCGACAGGCCGAGCTTCATGATCAGCGTGCGCAGGAAGCCGCGCGCCTCCTCGCGCAGCTTGGCGTCGAGATTGGATAGCGGCTCGTCGAGCAGGATGACCGGCGGCTCGTAGACCAGTGCGCGCGCGATCGCCACGCGCTGCTGCTGGCCGCCGGACAGTTGCGGCGGGAAGCGCTCGCTGAGGTGCGAAAGGCCGATCTGTGCCAGCACCTTGTCGACGCGCTGGGCGGTCTCGTCCGCGGTGGCGCCGCGCAGCTTCAGCCCGGCGGCGACGTTCTCGAACACGGTGCGGTGCGGCCACAGCGCGTAGGACTGGAACACCAGGCCGAGGCCGCGCTGTTCGGGCGGCAAGTTGATTTTGTGCGCGGCGTCGAACAGCACGCGCTGCCCGACCGCGACGCTGCCGTGCTGCGGCGCGGCGAGCCCGGCGATTGCCCGCAACAGCGTGGTCTTGCCGCTACCGGAGGGCCCGAGCAACGCCACTGCTTCGCCGGCCGGCACGCGCAACGAGACGCCCTTGAGCACCTCAGTGCCGCCAAGTGTCAGACGGAGATTGGTGACGACCAGCTCATCCATGCCGGCTCAGTGTCGCACGGCTTCAGCCGGCAAAGCCACCGCCGTCCAGAAAGGCCCGCTCTTCCGGCGTGCTGACGCGGCCGAGAATGGCGTTGCGGTGCGGGAAGCGGCCGAACCGCCGGATGATGTCGGCATGCAATTCGGCCCACTTGAGGCCGTCGGCATCGCCGCTTGCCTTGTACAAGGCGATGCAGCGGTCCTGATCGGCCGGGTCCTCCGAATGCGTGAAGGGCAGATAGAAAAAGCCGCGCATGTCGGGGAAGGCGCCGTCGAAACCGTTGAGAATGGCGCGGCTGGCGACCGCGCGCGCGAGCGCGTCGGTGGCGAAGGCGCGCGCTTGGCCGCGGAACATGTTGCGCGGAAACTGATCGAGCAGGATCAGCAAAGCGAGCGCGCCTTCCGCCGTTTGCTCCCACACGGTGAGCTTGCCGGCGGCCGCCGCCTCATGCGCGGGGAGGAAGCGGCGGAGGATCTCGTCGTCGAGCGCGGCATCCTTCTCGAACCAGCGATCGGGCCCGACCGCGCGCCAGAAGGCGACGATCTCGGTGGACGTTACGCCGGTGTTCATCGATGGCCCGGCTCGGCGGCCTCATCGCGCAGCGCGCGGCGCAGGATCTTGCCGACATTGGTCTTCGGCAATTCGCTGCGGAACTCGATGTGGCGCGGCACTTTGTAGGGGGCGAGCTCTTTGGCGAGAAAATTGCGCAGCTCCGTCTCGGTGACGTTGGGGTCCTTCTTGACCGCGAACAGCTTGGGCACTTCGCCGGAATGGGCGTCGGGGACGCCGACGACCGCGCATTCGAGCAGCCCGCCGTGCGTCATGGCCAGGTCTTCCACTTCGTTCGGGAACACCTTCAAGCCGGAGACGCTGATCATGTCCTTCTTGCGGTCGACGATGCGGATGCGGCCCTCGTTGTCCATCACGCCGACGTCGCCGGTGCAGAAGAAGCCGTCCTTGGTCATTACCTTGGCGGTCTCGTCCGGCCGCCGCCAATAGCCGGCCATGACCTGCGGTCCGCGCGCGCAAATCTCGCCCTGATGGCGCGGCGGCAGCGGATGGCCGGTATCGTCGCGGATCGAGATTTCGGTGGAGGGCAGCGGGAAGCCGATGGTGCCGGTCCATTCGGCGAGATCGCCGCGGTTGCAGGTGAGCACCGGTGAGGTTTCCGACAGGCCGTAGCCGTCGATGATCGGCTTGCCGGTCGCCTTCAGCCAGGCGTCGGCCACCGCCTTCTGCGTCGCCATGCCGCCGCCGCCCGCGACCTTGAGCATGCTCCAGTCGACCTTGCCGAAATCGGGATGATGCAGCAGGGCGTTGTAGAGCGTGTTCAGCCCGGGGAACGAGTTCACCTTGTATTTGCTGAGCTCCTTGACCAGCCCGCCGATGTCGCGCGGATTGGGAATCAGCAGGCACATGCCGCCGGTGTGCACGGCGAACAGGAAACAGACCGTCAGCGCGTAGACGTGATAGAGCGGCAGCGCGGTGGTGATGATCATCTGCTCGACCGGCGGCGGCATGGCGATGAGCGGCGCGTACCAGGCCTCCACCTGCAGGATGTTGGCGACGAGGTTGCGCTGCGTCAGCATGGCGCCCTTGGAAATGCCGGTGGTGCCGCCGGTGTATTGCAGGAAGGCAAGATCGTCGGCCTTGATTGGCGGCGCCGTGAACGGCAGCTTGCGCCCGGCCGCCAGCATCTCCTTGAAGGAAACCGCGCCCGGCAATTGATAGGCCGGCACCATCTTCTTCACGTGTCGGATGACGCTGTTGACGACCGCACCCTTCAGCGCGCCCAGCATGTCGCCTATAGAGGCGACGACGACGTGCTTGACCTTCGTGTGCGGCAGCGCCTGCTGCAGCACGTGCGCGAAATTCTCCAGCACCACGATCGCCTCGGCGCCGGAATCGGCGAGCTGCAGTTCCAGTTCGCGCGGCTTGTAGAGCGGGTTGACGTTCACCACCACGCAGCCGGCGCGCAGGATGCCGGGGATCGCCACCGCATATTGCAACAGGTTCGGCAGCATAACCGCGACGCGCGCGCCCGGCTTGATGCCGCGGCCCTGCAGCCAAGCGGCGAAGGCGCGCGAGGCCTCATCGAGCTCGGCGTAGGTCAGCGCCTTGCCCATGCAGACGCAGGCTTGCCGGGCGGCGTAGGTCTTGAAGCCTTCCTCGAACATCGCCACCAGCGACGGGTAGCAGGCGGGGTCGATCTCGGCGGGCACGCCCGGCGGGTAATGCCGGAGCCAGAGGCGCTCCATGGGTGTTTCCTCGCTCCGCCCTTGGGCGGGCGGTTTGGCGTGAACATCCGGTGAATCGAGGAAAGGCGCAAGGGCGCGTTTTGCCCTCCGCCGCTTCGCGGGGGGTGCTAGCGGTCCACACCCCCGAACGGCACAAGCGGATTGTCCGTTAGCGCCTGCCGGTCCGGGCGGTCGACGCCGGCGGCGCCGAGAAAAGCCTCGAACAGCTCGCGCACCGTGCGCTCGGGCAGGTCGCGCGTGATGAACACCAGGCGGCTGCGGTGATCCTCGTCCGGCCAGCGCGGAAGCCGCGCGCTCGGATGGAAGACGTGCTGCACGCCGTGCACCACCACCGGGGCGTCGGGCATCTCGGCGAGCTTGACGATGCCCTTCACACGCAACAGCTGGGCGCCGTAATTGGCGCGCAGCAGCTCGAGAAACATGTCCAGCGTGCCGGCGGGAATGGGCTTGTCCGTCGTCAGCACGAAGGACGCGATGTGCGCGTCATGGCGGTTACGATCGAGCGTGGTGTGCGCGTGGCCGTGATCGTGGGCGTGACCATGATCGTGCTGCGCGTGCTCGGCATAGGCCTCTTCCGCGAGCCAACGCCTGACGTCGGGAATCTTGCGCTCGGGATCGTACAGGCCGCAGTTCAACAGGCGCTCCGGAGTCGCCTCGCCCTTGGCGGCATCGAGGATGGCGGCGGCGGGATTGAGCGCGTGCAGCCGCTCGACCAGCGCCGCGCGCTGCGCGGGCGTTGCGAGATCGGTCTTGCTCAGCACGATGCGGTCGGCGACCGCCGCCTGCTTCACCGCCTCGGCATGTTGATCGAGCGTGGCCTCGCCGTGGACGCAATCGACCACCGTCACCACGCCGTCGAGCCGGTAGCGCAGCAAAAGATAGGGATGCGACATCAACGTGTGCAGCACCGGCGCCGGGTCGGCGAGCCCGGTGGTTTCCAGCAGCACGCGGCGGAACGTGCAGCGCCGGTTGTCGAGATCGCGCAGCAGCGTCTCGAGCGCGTCGATCAGATCGCCGCGCATGGTGCAGCACAGGCAGCCCGACTGCAGCAGCACCATGTTGTCGCCGATATATTCGACCAGCAGATGGTCGAGCGACACCTCGCCGAACTCGTTGATGATGACCGCGGTCTCGGCGAGCGCTGCATCCTTGAGCAGGCGATTGAGCAGCGTGGTCTTGCCGGCGCCCAGAAAGCCGGTGAGCACGGTGAGCGGGATCGGAACCGGCGGCCGGCGGCGGGCGGCGCTTGTGCCGGCGTCGCTCATTTGGCGGATGAGACGCGCGCCTTGCCGTGCTTGCGCCGCGCCTTGGGCGAGCTGCTCGCGGTCTTGGCCGCCGCGGCGGTAGGATTGCCTTTGTGATGCGCCGCGGCCTTCTTGCGCGGGTGGCGCGGTTCGTGCGCGACCTGCACCGGATCGGGATGATCGGCCGGGCCGGTAAAGACTACCACCGGCGGCGTCGTGTCGACCGGCGGCCCCAGCACGAACTTGCCGGCCGCGGGCTTCAGGCTGGAGAGCATAAAGGCTTGCGGCGCTCCGTTGTTGGCGGCGGCCGCCGTCTCGTCCTGCTGTTCCTCGTCATTGTCCTCCGACGGCGGCTTGCGGCGGTGACCGCCGCACATCTCCTCGCGCAGGTTGGGCGGCTGCGCGTCCATCGGCGCCAGCGCGTCGACGGTACCGAGCGACGGCGTCAACCAGGTGAGGCCGCCGTCGTTGAAGCCGCTCTCCAAGAGCGCCGCCGCATGCTGCGCGCGCACCGCGCCGGACCAGGCGCCCAGCACGACCGCGATCAGCCGGCGGCCGTTGCGGGTGGCGGTGGCGACGACGTTATAGCCGGAGGCGCAGATGAAGCCGGTCTTCATGCCGTCGGCGCCGGGGTAGCGGTCGAGCAGCGAATTGTAATTGTGCATCACGCGGCCGCCGTACTGGATCGAATGGATGTGCCAGTACGAATCGTATTCGGGGAATTCCTGGATCAGCGCGCGCGCCAGAATTGCGAGATCGCGCGCCGAGGTGACGTGATCCTCCGCCGGCAGCCCGTTCGGATTGACGAAATGACTCTCCGTCATGCCGAGCCGGCGCGCATTGGCGTTCATCATGTCGGCAAAGCCGGAGATCGAGCCGCCGACGCCTTCGGCGATGGCGACCGCCACATCGTTGGCCGACTTGACCAGCAGCATCTTAAGGGCGTTGTCGATGGTGAGCCGGGTTCCGGCGGTAAAGCCCATCTTGGTCGGCTGCTGCGCCGCCGCGTCGCGCGTGACTGTGATCAGCGTGTTGAGGCTGATGCGCCCTTCCTTGACCTCGCGCAGCACGGTGTAGGTGGTCATCAATTTGGTGACCGAGGCCGGATACCAGGGATAGGTGGCGTTCTCGGCGTGCAGCACCTTGCCGGTGGCGGCATCGACCAGCAGCTTGGCCTCGGCATGGACGCGCGCCTGAGCGGCGAGCACGAACGCCAGCGCGGCAAAGGCGGTCAACAGGGGGCGGCGGCTCAAACGACAGCTCACGGGTTCCGGTCGGTGGTGCAAGCCTTTAGAACCGGTTAGGTTCCAGGGCCGGGGAGCTTAAGCTATCGAAGCTGCGGACGAGAGGCAAAGCCGGCCGTCCCCAGGTTTGCATTATGGTAATGGCGCGTATATGTCGCGGTAATACGACCAAATTTCGGCAGAGGAGGCGGCAGTGACTGCGGCAATCGTCGGCTGGGCCCATAGTCCGTTCGGCAAGTTGAGCGAGGAGAGCGTCGAAAGCCTGATCGTGCGCGTGACCGCCGAGGCGCTCGCCGATGCCGGTATCGCCGCCAAGGACGTTGACGAGATCGTGCTCGGTCATTTCAACGCCGGCTTCTCGGCCCAGGATTTTACCGCTTCGCTGGTCCTGCAGGCTTCCCCCGACCTGCGCTTCAAGCGCGCCACCCGCGTCGAGAACGCCTGCGCCACCGGCTCCGCCGCCGTGCACCAGGGGCTCAAGGCCATTGCCGCCGGCTCAGCCCGCATCGTGCTGGTGGTCGGTGTCGAGCAGATGACGACGACGCCGGCCCCGGACATCGGGCGCAACCTGCTCAAGGCTTCCTATGTGCGCGAGGAGGCCGAGATCGACGGCGGCTTCGCCGGCGTCTTCGGCAAGATCGCCGGGCTATATTTCCAGAAATACGGCGACCAGTCCGACGCGCTCGCCATGATCGCCGCCAAGAACCACAAGAACGGCGTGGGCAACCCATACGCGCAGATGCGCAAGGACTTCGGCTACGAATTCTGCCGCACCGAGAGCGAAAAGAACCCGTTCGTCGCCGGCCCGCTCAAGCGCACCGACTGCTCGCTGGTGTCGGACGGGGCGGCCGCGGTGGTGCTGGCCGACGTGGAGACCGCGCTCAAGCTCGGCAAGACGGTGGTGTTCCGCGCCGCCCAGCACGTGCAGGATTTCCTGCCGATGTCGAAGCGCGACATCCTCAAATTCGAGGGCTGCGCGCAGGCCTGGCAGCGCGCGCTCGCGCAAGCCGGCGTCGCCCTCGGCGACCTGTCCTTCGTCGAGACGCACGACTGCTTCACCATCGCCGAGCTGATCGAATACGAGGCCATGGGCCTGGCGCCCGAGGGGCAGGGCGCGCGCGTCATCAAGGAAGGCTGGACGCAAAAAGACGGAAGGTTGCCGGTGAACCCGTCGGGCGGCCTCAAGGCCAAAGGCCATCCGATCGGCGCCACCGGCGTCTCGATGCACGCGCTCGCCGCCATGCAGCTCACCGGCAAGGCCGGCGACATGCAGGTCGCGAACGCGCGGCTCGGCGCCCTGTTCAACATGGGCGGCACCGCGGTCGCGAACTATGTGAGCATTCTCGAGCGCATCAAATAGCGTTTCGACGTTCGCGCGCAATTTGCATCGCTTGGATCAATCGCCCATCGCGATTGATCGTATCGAATGAAACGATCGGGCGGCCGGCAAATTGATTGCAAATGGAACGAGTTTGCTGCGGGATTATTGATTAACCAAATTGATTACGCGCCGGGAATTGATACATTCAATATCGTGAAACTTTGCTCTCGTTGGCCTGCATATGAATTTCGGGGCTGAGCGGTTGTTTAACAATGACTCGAACTGTCGAGGACCGCGCATGACCAATATTCCCACGGACTTGCTGCGCACGCTGATCGCGGTCGTGGATCAAAGCAGTTTCACGCGCGCGGCCGGCGCGCTCGGGCTGACCCAGCCGGCGGTCAGCGGGCAGATCAAGCGCCTGCAGTTCCTGCTCGGCTGCGACGTGCTCGACCGCAGCACGCAGGGCATCAAGCTGACGCCGCAAGGGGAATTGGTGGTCGCGCAGGCCCGCCGGCTGTTGTCGATCAACGACCAGATCGTGCAGATCGGCGACGTCGGCCCGCGCCCGGAGCTGGTGATCCGGGTCGGCACGCCGAGCGACTATGTCGCATCGATTCTGCCGGCCACGCTGGCGCGGTTCCGCGAGCGCTGGCCGGACGTGCGCTTCATCGTGCGCACTGGTTTCTTCGACACGTTGGTGCGCGAACTGCGCGGCGGCCATCTCGACGTGATGGTTGGCCTGTCGACGACGCGGCCGCGCGATGCCCGTCATAGCTGGGCGGAGGAAGCGGTATGGGTGCGCGGGCTCACCACCGAGCTCGATCTCGACCGGCCGGTGCCGCTGGTGTCCTATGGCGACCCTTGCATCTTTTACCGGCTGGCGGTGCAGTCCCTGAAGAAGGCGGGACTTGATTGGGAAGAGGTGTTCACCGGTCCGAGCATGGCCAGCCTGAGCAGCGCCGTGGTCGCCGGCCTCGGCGTCATGGCGATTACCCGCCGCCGCGTCGGCCACAGCGGCCTGGTGGTGTGGGACGACGCGCCGCTGCCCAAGCTGCCCGACCTCTACAACGGCGTCTATGTCCGCGAAGGCGGCGCGCGCGCGGCCTACGAGCAGCTGGCCGACGAAATCGCCGAGGCGCTGGCGCAACGCGCCGATGTGCCGACACTGGTTCCCAGCTTCGGCAAGGTGCGCACCTCCGCGGCTTAAGCGCGCGCCGCCGTTTTGAACTCCATTGGCAACTCGCTTGCGCAAGCAAGCTCTGCTAACGACTCGGCATGACGATATTGCTGGTGCGTCATGGTGAAACCGATGGCAATGCCGCGCGCATTTTGCAGCGCGCCGGCGTTCCGCTCAACGAACGCGGCCTGCGGCAGGCGGAACGGCTGGCGCAGCGCTTGTCCGCGCATGGCTTCGTCCGCATCGTGTGCAGCGACTTGGTGCGGGCGCGCATGACGGCGGCTCCGCTCGCCGCCCGCTCCGGCATTGCGATCGAGGAAAGCCCGCTGCTGCAGGAGCGCAATTTCGGCGATCTGCGCGGCATGCCCTATGCCGAATTGGCCGAGAATCCCTTTGGACCCGCCTTCGCGCCGCCCAACGGGGAAGATTGGCCGACCTTCCACGCGCGCGTCGCCGAGGCATTCGCTTTCATCGTGGACAGGCGACGCGGCGTGAACGGCAACCTGGTGGTGGTCACGCACGGCCTGGTGTGCCGCGCGCTGGTCGAGCGGCATGCGCTGGTGGCCGAAGGCGTCGTTATTCCGGAGCGTTTCGACAACACGAGCATAACGATATTGCATGAAGATAAGCCGCACGGCGTGCGCCTGCTCAATTGCACGCGCCATCTCGAGACTTCGCTCGAAGTGAACCGCGAGTCCGGCGCGGCCTAGCCTAAATCTCCTTCAGATACGGACCTTGACGTTGCGGCAAACCCTACAGTGGGTGCTCCTCAACGAAGGAACAAACGATGCTGAAGATTTACGGAGTCCCGATTTCAGTTCATACGCGCAAGGTCATCGCGGCGGTACTCGCGAAAGGCCTCAAATACGAGCTCGAAGTTGTCGTGCCGATCGGCCCGTCAAGCCTGCCTGCCAAGTGGGAGACGATCAGTCCAACAGGCAAGGTCCCTGCGGTGGAAGACGGCGACGTCGTGATCGCCGATTCCAGTTCCCTATCTCAAGGTACAAAGGCTGACCGATACTCGGCGCGGGTTGCTTTGCCCCTAATTCGCCTGCCGCCCGGCGGCACCGGTCTGTTGCCGAACCAGGCCGGTCCTTCGACTCAGTTCAACGAGCATACCTTGAGAGTTTGGTATTGTGCTGGCGGCCCCTTTGTAGTTCCCGGAGGAGGGTCGGCGCAATGCTTCGCTCAAAAGCGCCTGCATGCCGCGACTGACGCGGCGCCGGCCGCGACCACGATCGACGAGACTCCGGCTAAGCGCAGGTAGCCGCCCGACCGGGACATCCGGATCTGTGAACCGGCCGCGCGGCGGCGGGAGTGCGTGAGATATCGTCGCCGATCGAAATGCTCACGCGGTCGAGGTATTCGTTCGCTCCGTATGCGCGGCGACCTTCGCCGGCCAATCGACGCCGCGCGATGGTCCTGCTCGCTGTTTGGTCATTTTTATGAATCCTTTATGGGTTTGGCGCCATGCTAAATGCTCTTGTCGCTTGACGACGATCCCTTCGGATCGTGAACATTAAAGCGACCTTTCGAAATCACCCTCACCTACGATCGCGATACCGGCGTCACATCTTCCATCGCGAAACATCAAAATCGTCCACCGGCTGGCGGTCATGCGGAGCGGTTCATCGCGACGACAGGATCATCTGGTCATTAACGGGAGTTGGTCATGCAAAAGGTTCTAATCGCAATCGCAACCACTATTCTGCTGAGCGTCACGGCCGCGCTTGCCGATCCGGTGGGAAAGTATGACGTCGAAGGCACAAACCCTGGCAGTGACAAGAGCTATACAGGAACTGTATCGGTCGAACGTACCGGCGATACTTATCGAGTCGTTTGGGATATCGGATCAACACATTACGTCGGGACTGGAATCGGCAATGAGGAATTTCTGGCAGTGTCATATCGGTCAGGCAACGACACTGGACTGGCGCTCTATGCAGCGACCGACGACGGCTGGAAAGGCATCTGGACATATGCAAACGGCACCAAGATCGGTTCCGAGCAATGGAAAGAGCAGTAGAGATAGAAAAATCGGTCATTGCGGCTCGTCGCCCGATGACCTTGATCGCAGCGGCTGGTCGCCGCCGATAAACGGTCGGACATTCGATCCGGACGCCGGGACTTATGAGCCCGGCGCCTAATTCGCCTGCCGCTCGGCGGCCGACGGCAGATAAGAGGCGTCGAAAATGTCCGCGGCCTTCGGCTTGCCCGACTTGAACTTGTAGGCGAGGGCGAGCTGGTCGATGGCGGCAGCAAAGCGCGCCTCATCGATGACGCCATAGCCGTCGGCCTTGACCTCGGGCGTGAGGATGTTGTCGCGGATCACCATGTTCAGGCGGTCGAGCTCGAGATTCTTGTTCGCGCCGTCGGCGCGCTCCAGCACGAAGCCGACGGCGGCCGCCGGCGCCCGCACGGTCTGCTTCAGCCCTTTAAGGAAGGCGCGCAGAAAACCTTTCACCGCCTCCGGATGATCGGCGGCGAATTTCGGATTGACGATGATGGCGTTGCCGTACAGCTTGACGCCGTAATCGGCCATCAGCAGCACGCTCAGGTCGTCGACCGGCACGCCTTTGTCCTTGAGGTCGATGAAGGACGTGAAAGACAGTCCCGTGATGGCGTCGACTTGGCCGGCCGCCAGCATGGGGTCGCGCACCGGGATCGCGACATTCTCGATTTTCACCTTGGAGACGTCGATATCGTTGGCCTTGGCGAAGATCGGCCATTGCGCGAAGGTGCCGTTCTCGGCCGGCGCGCCCAGCCGCTTGCCTTCCAGATCTTTCGGCCGGCTGATGCCGCGGCTCTTGCGCCCGATGATGGCGTAAGCCGGCCGGTCATAGACCATGAACACGGCCTTGACCGGGGTCTTCGGATTGGCGTCGCGGAATTCGATCAGCGCATTGATGTCGACAAAACCGATGTCGTACCCGCCCGCCGCCACTTTCTTGATCGGCTCGCCCGGGTCGGTCGCGGCGTCGATGGTGACGTTGAGGCCTTCCGCTTTGTAGAAACCTTTCTCAAGCGGCAGCAGGAACGGCGCGGCGGGACCTTCGAAGGGGCGGTCGAGGATGACGGAGACGCTGGTCTCAGTCGCGCCGGCGCCGCTCGCGAGCGCGGACAGCAAAAGCCCTGCCAGCCCGGCGGCGAACCGGGCGCTCGGAATCCTGGTTCTATTGGCGGCGCGCGTCCCCCGCATGCCTATTCGCCGGGCCATTGAGCTTCAGGTGCAGCAAAATACATGGCCAAGCAAAGAGCAAGACATTGGCGGCCCGATGACCATTAATGTTTGGCGACATGGCAAACCTTGCGGCGTGAAGTCTCAGGCCACGAGAATCACCCATCTGCGGTATCTTGCGCGAAAGCGTGGAGGCGCGCCGCATGCCGACGGCAAAGCCCTTAAGCGCGACAACCGACCTGTCCCCGTTCCGGGCGCCCTATGCCCCGGCGGACGAGGTGCTGGCTGCCGGCCTGCTTGCCGGCGCGGAACGTCCGGCCGCCGCCGAGGCCCGCATCGATGCCCGCGCCACCCGCCTGGTCGAGGCGATCCGCATCCGCAGCGGCCGTCTCGGCGGGGTCGAGGATTTCCTGCACGCTTATGCGCTCTCCACCAAGGAGGGGCTGGCGCTGATGGTGCTGGCCGAGGCGCTGCTGCGGGTTCCCGATGCCGGCACCGCCGACGCCCTGGTCGAGGACAAGCTCAGCAGCGGCGATTGGGCGCATCACGACGCGCGCTCGACCGCGCTCTTGGTGTCGGCTTCCGCCTGGACGCTCGGCATCACCGCGCGCGTCATCCATCCGGGCGAGACGCCCGAAGGCATCGTCGAGACGCTGATCAAGCGGCTCGGCCTGCCGGCGGTGCGCGCCGCCACCCGCCAGGCCATGCGGCTGCTCGGCTCGCATTTCGTGCTCGGCGAGACCATCGAGCAGGCGCTGGTGCGCGCCCGCGCCGGGCCGGAATATCTCTACTCGTTCGACATGCTCGGCGAAGGCGCCCGTACCGCCGCCGACGCCGCGCGCTATTTCGAATCGTACGCCGGCGCGGTCGACGCCATCGGCCGCTCCGCCGGCAACGCCGCGCTGCCGCACCGGCCCGGCATCTCGGTCAAATTGTCGGCGCTGCATCCGCGCTACGAGCCGCTGTCGCGCGACCGCGTGCTCGCGGAGCTGACACCGCGCCTGATCGAGCTGGCGCAGGTGGCCAAGCGCTACGATTTGAATTTCACCGTCGACGCCGAGGAGGCCGACCGCCTCGAACTGTCACTCGAGGCCGTTGCGGCGGCCTTGCGCGATTCCTCGCTCGCCGGCTGGGACGGCTTCGGGTTCGCGGTGCAGGCCTATCAGAAGCGCGCGGGCGCGGTGATCGGCTGGATCGCGGATGTGGCCGAGGCGCTGCAACGCCGGCTGACCGTGCGGCTGGTCAAGGGCGCCTATTGGGATACCGAGATCAAGCGCGCGCAGGAACGCGGGCTTGCCGACTATCCGGTGTTCACGCGCAAGCCGATGACCGATCTTTGCTATCTCGATTGCCTGCGCAAATTGCTGCGGGCGCGGCCGCGGCTTTATCCGCAATTCGCCACCCACAATGCGCTCACGGTGGCGAGCGTTATCGAGGACGCCGGCGGCGCCGGCGACTACGAATTCCAGCGGCTGCACGGCATGGGCGAGGCGCTCTATCACGCCCTGCTTTCCGAAATGCCCGAGCTGACCTGCCGCGTCTATGCGCCGGTCGGCGGCTATTCCGATCTGCTCGCCTATCTGGTGCGGCGGCTGTTGGAGAACGGCGCCAACTCGTCCTTCGTCTCGGTGGCCGCCGATCCCAACGTGCCGATCGCGGATATCCTCAGACGGCCGCAGAGCCGCATCGTCGAGGCCGCGCAGGCGCGTCATCCGCACATTCCCCTGCCGCGCGATCTGTTCCAGCCGGAGCGGCGCAATTCGACCGGCTTCGAATTCGGCGACGGTGCGGCGCTTGCGGCTTTGCTCGGCGAAATTCGCACGGGCACGGCGCGCGTCGAGGCGGCGCCGGTGATCGACGGCGCCGCGGTCGAGGGCCGCAAACGCGATGTCCTGAGCCCGATCGATGGCGGCATCGTCGGCACCGTGCAGGAGGGCGATGCGGCGATCGTTGATTCCGCCGTGTCAGCCGCCGCCGCAGGATTTGCGGGCTGGAATGCGACGCCGGTCGTCGAGCGCGCGGCCGCGCTCGCGCGCGCCGGCGACCTGATCGAGCAGAACCGCGGCCGGCTGATCGCGCTGTTGCAGAACGAAGGCGGCAAGACGCTCGACGATTGCGTTTCGGAAGTGCGCGAGGCGGCCGACATGTGCCGCTACTACGCCGCGCAGGCGCGCAGCGTCCTCAAGCCGCGAGCGCTGCCGGGGCCGACCGGCGAGAGCAACGAATTACGCTACCGCGGCCGCGGCGTCATCGTGTGCATCAGCCCGTGGAATTTCCCGCTCGCCATTTTCACCGGCCAGGTCGCAGGCGCGCTTGCCGCCGGCAATGCGGTGGTGGCCAAGCCCGCCGAGCAGACGCCGCTCGTCGCCTACGAAGCCTTCAAGCTGCTGCACGAGGCCGGTGTGCCGGCAAGCGCGCTGCACTTCGTGCCCGGCGACGGCCGCGTCGGCGCGCTGCTGACGGCCGACAAGCGCGCGGCGGGCACGGTGTTCACCGGCTCGACCGAAGTCGCGCGCGTGATCGCGCGCGCGCTCGCCGCCAAGGACGGGCCGATCCCGCTGCTGATTGCCGAGACCGGCGGCATCAACGCCATGATCGTCGACGCCACCGCGTTGCCCGAGCAGGTCACCGACGACGTCATCGCCTCGGCCTTCCGCTCCGCCGGCCAGCGCTGCTCGGCGCTGCGCCTGCTGTGCCTGCAGGACGACGTCGCCGGGCGCGTGCTCGCCATGGTCGAGGGCGCTGCGCGCGAGTTGAAGCTCGGCGATCCGCGCGAGCCGTCCACCCATGTCGGGCCGGTGATCGACGCGGAGGCCAAGGACAAGCTCGAGCGCTGGATCGCCGCCATGGCGGCGCGCGGCGCTTTGCGCTTCCGCTGGGACGGCGAGATGCCGCAGGGCGGCACTTATGTCGCGCCGGCCATCGTCGCGCTCGACAATGCCCGCGAGCTGAAGGAAGAGGTGTTCGGGCCGGTGCTGCATGTGGTGCGCTGGCGCGCCGGCGAGCTCGATAAGTTGCTCGATGACATTGAGGCGAACGGCACCGCGCTGACGCTCGGCATCCATTCGCGCATCGATGCGACGGTTGGCCACATCGTCACCCGCCTCCCCCACGGCAACATCTACGTCAACCGCAACATGATCGGGGCGGTGGTCGGCTCGCAGCCGTTCGGCGGCAGCGGTCTGTCGGGCACCGGACCCAAGGCCGGCGGACCGAACTATGTGTGCCGGCTGGCGTTCGAGCAGATGGTCACCGTCAACGTCACCGCCACTGGCGGCAACGCCGCCCTCCTCACCGAGGAGGAATGAGGTGGGGATTATTGCGATGCGGCATGGCCGGCGGTGACGGCTCCGATGCCGCGGTGGATGGCGCCGTTAACCTCATTGACTCTCCGAATAGGGTATTCTCCCGCTCATGACTGATTCGGTCGCCCGCCTTTACGATGCGGTTATCGCGGCTCGGGGTGCCGACCCCGCGAAGTCGCGCACGGCCCGGCTGTTGCGCGCCGGCCGCGCCAAGATGGCCAAGAAGCTCGCCGAGGAAGCGGTCGAGGTGGTGATCGACGCCATGCACGGCCAGCCCGAGGCCGTGGTGAGCGAGAGCGCAGACCTGTTGTACAACCTGGTCGTGCTCTGGGCGCACGCCGGCGTCCGCCCCGACGACGTCTGGGCCGAGATGGGCCGGCGCGAGGCGCTGTTCGGGATCGCCGAAAAAGTGCCGAAAAAGTCGATGGTGCAGAACGTGGCACGGCGCAAGGTCGTGGCCCTGCAAGCACGGCGCGAGCGCAAGCGCCGCTGATACCTCAGCCTCCCGCATTGCCGCGCTATACTTGCCTTCGGCGAATCGGCATTATCGAAGCGGCATTCCTCATTTTCGCCACCGGACGGCCTTAATGGGGTGCGGGTGCCTGTAGGCGAAGCTTTTTGGTTTCACCGGCCATGGACAGCAAACCGGCCTTGATTGTTAACAAGCGCGTCGCGGGCGGAGCCGCACTTGGTGCAGCGTTTGCGCTCGTCTTCGCCTCCAGCTTGGCCGTCGCGCAAAGCGCCGCCCCAGCGCCGGCTTCTGAACCGCCGGGCTTTTTCACCCGCATGGGCCAATGGTTCGACCAGACCACCGACAATTTTAATGCTGGCATGCGCGGCATGCGCGACCGTTTCATGACCTTCGGTCATGAAGCCGGCGCCGCCGCCCAGGCCACGGTCGACAACACCAAGGCGGCCGCCGACGCGATGACCAAGGCGACGCTCGACAACACCAAGGCCGCCGCCGCCGCCGTCGCCCGCTTTCCCAACACCCGCGTGGTCTACGGCCACGCCAAATGCAAGAATGCGCCCAACGGCGCGCCCGACTGCGTCGCCGCCGCCAACGAAGTATGCAAGAGCAAGGGCTTTGCCGGCGGCAACAGCGTCGACATGACCACCGCCGAGATCTGCCCGGCGAAGGTCTACCTGGCCGGCCAAAGCAGCGGGCCGGAGTGCCACACCGAAACCTTCGTGTCGCGCGCGCTCTGCCAATAGGCCTTAAGCGCTCCGCGCTTGTGCCGCCGCCGCGGCTGTGATTGCCTCGCGCGACGCAAGCAACGGAGCGCGCCCCGTGAACCTGCACGCCAAACTGCTCGAACGCGAGGCGGCCGATAAGCCGGTCACTGTCGGCGTGATCGGCGCCGGCAAGTTCGGCACCATGTTTCTTTCGCAGGCGCGGCTGACGCAAGGCCTGCATGTCGCGGGCGTCGCCGATCTCGACGTCGCGCGCGCGAGGAGCCAGCTCAAGACCGCGGGCTGGCCCGACGGCCAATATGCCGCCCTCTCGCTCGACGAGGCGCACCGGCAGCGCAAGACTTATCTCACCGACAGCGCCGAGCGGCTCATCGCCGATCCGCGCATCGAGGTGATCGTGGAGGCGACCGGCGTGCCCGGCGCCGGCATCGCGCATTGCCTGCAGGCGGTTGCCAACGGCAAACACATCGTCATGGTCAACGTCGAGGCCGACGCGGTGGCCGGCCCGCTGCTCGCGCGCCGCGCCAAGAGCGCGGGCGTCGTCTACTCGCTCGCCTGGGGCGACCAGCCGGCGCTCATCTGCGAGCACGTCGACTGGGCGCGCGCCGCCGGTTTCAAGGTGATCTGCGCCGGCAAGGGCACGCGCTACGAGCCGCACTACCACAAATCCAATCCCGACAACGTCTGGGACATTCTCGACAAGTATCTCGCCATCAGCGACCGCAAGTCGATCAACCCGAAGATGTTCAATTCCTTCGTCGACGGCAGCAAGTCCGGCATCGAGATGACCGC
>Ga0335081_10004779_pt1 | contig 21407 bp, 19 predicted proteins | sample Lox_Sample_35_FD_206713 | JGI IMG/M metagenome (GOLD analysis project Ga0335081, IMG submission 206713) | Soil microbial communities from Loxahatchee National Wildlife Refuge, Florida, United States - Lox_Sample_3.5 | ecosystem: Environmental > Terrestrial > Soil > Wetlands | place: USA... | reverse complement strand
AGTAGCCCCGCCAGCAGCTCCTGTCACCACCGCACCATGCAAAGACAGTCACCTACTGTGACAATCCTGACAATTCAATCTCTGACGCCCGCGTCCGCCACCGCCTCGGCGCGTCCGTCCCGCTCCCGGCAGGCCCGTGGTCCGGCCAGGTCCCCGCCCTTGCCGACACCGAACGCCGCTCCTACCTGGCGGAGATCGCCACGCTGATGGACGCGCGCAAGGACCGGATCGGCGAGCACGCCGCCGACCACGCCCCGCCCTGGGCCGTGACCGCCCTGGGCCCGGTCCCCGGCCACCCACTGGACCGGCTGGGCTGGCAGCGCCGGGCGAGCTCGATCGGCGCCTGGCGGGAACTGTCCGGCTACGACTATCCCGCCGACCCGATAGGCCCCGAACCCGTCGCCGCCGCTCCCGACCTGCGCGCCGCCTGGCACGAGGCCCTGGCCGCCCTCGGCCCCGCCAAAGGCCCCGACGTGCGCGGCCTGCCCGACGGACTCCTGCAGCACCTGCGCGACACCTACCCCCTGGAAACCGCCTGGGCCCCGCAGTACGTGGGGGACGAGTTCCGCCAGGTCCGCGCCGCCGCCTGGGACGCCCGCCTGGCCGCCGTCCGCGCCGCTGCCGAGGCCGAAGCCGCCCAGCGCCGCGGCCAACCCGAAGAAGCCGCCCGGCAGCAGGCCCTGGCCTCCGGCTACCGGGCCATACACGACGCCTACCGGGACCGCGAAGCCACCTTCGCCGCCGTCATGGCCGACCGGGCCGCCTGGGACGCCGCCACCCGCCACCAGCGCCACCTGGCCGTCGCCGCCGACACCGAACTCCGCCGCCGCCACCCCGCCCGCAACTACCCGCCGCTGCGCTCCGCCGAACCTCCGCCTTCCTCCCAAGCCCGGCGCGACGACCTCACCCTCACGGCGGGGGAGCAGGTTCCCGAACCGGCCCAGTGGATCAAGGACCTGACCGCCCAGCGCCGCGCCTTCGCCGACAGGCTGGCCAACCATCAGAGCCTGATGGTCCCCGCCGAAGACCCCGAATACGGCGACCTCGGCCAGGCCTTCCCGCCCTGGCCGGCACCAGCCAGGCAGCCGATCCTGCAACCACCCAGACCCGAGATCCAGCCGTCCGAGCAGATCCTCGAACGCGCCGCCGACCGCGACGCCGACTGGGAAGCCGCAGACTGACGGCAGCCAGTCACGGAGCCTGTGTCATGGTGCGGGCCGCAAGCTCACGAGTGGGCCCTCATGTAACGAATCACAGCTTCCGCGTCGCGGCTCTCGGCGTACAGGTCAGAGTCCGGATCGTTCTCCGCGACGCGCCACACGCCGGCGCGCTTGTCCCAGAAAGCGGACCATGACAGGTGCTCAGCTAGGAACTCCGCGACCCTGGCAGCGGCATAGGGCGTGGGGAGGCTGATCGCATCGTTCATGACCTGATACTAGTCCACCTAGTCCACCTAGTCCACGCTATAGGCCACCTGTTCCACCTGGTCAACTAGGGTGACCAGTGTGCCGGATGATCTTGACGACCTGTCGGGAATCCCGCGCTACCTCCAGGTCGCGCGGGTCATCGAGGCTGAGATCAGAGCCGGGCAATGGACGCCCGGCAACGCTGTCCCGTCCCGCAACCAGCTCGCCGAACGCTTCGGCATCGCCCGGGAGACCGCCGCCCGCGCCCATGCCTGGCTCGCCAGAGCCGGCTACCTCGTAGCCGTGCCCGGCGTCGGCATGGTGGTCACACCCATCACCCGCTGGCCCAAGGAACCCTCTAACTGACAAGCTCGCATATCCAACCGCCCGACCTCTGCTCCCCGCCGCGAGCGAGGTACCCCCTTCGGGGCACGTTGCCCACCGCGCCGTGGACGTGGCCGCAGCGCTTGCCCCTGTCCGCGGCTAGCGTGAGTTTCCATGGGAAACGCCGACGCTCCAGGTACCCGAATAAATCATGTTCGGTACGTCTGCCCGACAGCGACCGAAACGGATGCCTCGCTGAGGGTATTCGCTGCCCTGGGAGGGGTGGATGGTGATCTGTGCGCTATACCGCTTTAGCAACTGGGGTCGCGGCTGTCCGGATCGGTTCAAGCTGGATCAACGTGGTTGGCCGGGCCTTGGTGCAACCAGCGTCTACTTGGATACGTCCAACCACCAGAGTCTGGGCTTGGCAGCGGGATCGACCCAGCGCCGAACCCAGGAGAGAGATACAAGCGATGACCGCCACCCGGCAACTCGCATTGGGGCCTGCGCTGGTGCTGCTGGCTGCCGTAGCGCTGGCTTGTTCCGCGCTGGTCGCATGCGGAAGCGCTGTCGCGGCAGGCACCGGGGGCGGCGGCCTGTGCAGCAGCGCCGGCCGGGTTGATCACCTGGTAGTGGAGAGGGTTAATCTCATCCGGCAGAATCACCCGCGCTTCACGTTCCCGGCGAAGATCACCGTCAGCGACCCCGCACAAGCCCGTTCGGTAGCGCAGGCGGTTTGCGCACTCCCTCCTATGCCCTCCGGTAGCTTCAGTTGCCCGGCGGATTCGGGCATCATTTACTGGCTCACTTTCACGGCCGACGGGAAGAAGCTTCCCCCGGTGCGGGCCGAGGCAACCGGGTGCGGCGAGGTCCGCGGTATTGGCCAGATCCGCTGGACCGTCCATTCCCCTGGCTTCTGGCGGACACTCGGCACAGCCATGGGGATCGGGCATCCGAACAATTCCACCTTCAGCGGCACAACCGGTTGACCCTTTCCTTATCAGGGAACGTTGTCGAATGCTCCTGCTTTCGTATTCTGGCCGTGGGCTGTGCGTATGGTCCTCTGACGCATACGGGCGTATGTCGCCGTCGAGAACGGTTGTCGCACTGGTTACTCGGCTCCGGATAGTGTCAGGCTTGACAACCTGGGCTCGTCGTGGGCGGCGCCCGGATGGCCTGGCCGGAACAGCCGGGTGCCCCATGGCCGGGCTGCTGAGCCGGCCTAACTCAAGAACTCAGCCATCTCCGTCGTGCCCGGCTCCCCGGTGCGCACAACGGCGGGCTTGCACATGCGGATGGCTTCAATGAGCCAGGGTCGTGCCGCCGGATTTTGATACATGTCGCCGGCACGCTGCGGGCCGTCCACCGCGGTCTCAGCTAAACGACCGGCCGCTGTGAGGCGCCAGGCACCTCGACTCACCAGCCTCGTAAGCACACAGGTTGCCGCAGACGCGACCTGAACCATGCTGTATGCGCTCACCCGGCGACATGCGCGGAAATTCCTGCGGCCCCTGGTCCGGCTCCGCTTCGACAGTGCTGCCTAGGATGACGTTCGTGGACATCGCCCCCGCCGACCAGGCGGCAGTCGAAGCGATGTGGGCGTCGTACGTCGCGGACAGCGGCTACGACGGGCCGCTCGTGACGGTCTTCGCGTTCGGCGACTCCGCGGAGCTGGCCGACGAGCTCGGCCTCTTGGTGCTGCACGGTCCCAAGAGGGCGACGGCGGAGCTCGTGCAGGCGTTCGTGGCGCAGGACGAGCCGTTGCCCCGGACGGGCGACCGGTGCCTCGTGCTCGGTGGCGATGGCCGGCCGCTGGCGATCGTGCGCACGACGGACGTGCGAGTCGGCCCGCTCTCGTCGGTCGACGACCGCTTCGCGTGGGACGAAGGCGAGGGTGACCGGACGCGGGCCTGGTGGCTGGACGCGCACACGCGCTTCTTCAGCCGTCAGTGCACGGCGATGGGCTGGGCGTTCTCCGACGATATCGGTGTGGTTTTCGAGCGGTTCGAGCTGGTCTGGCCAACGATCAGAACCTGAATTGAGGGTGTCCGCAAAGCTGATGCGCGCAGCGCAGGACCGAGGTTCGCCTTCCAGGAGCGTGCCATCCAACCGCACGGTCAGCGGCACAAATGAGTGCGTCCATGCTCTCCGATGGGGATCGCTTCTCGTTGACTATGCCGCCGAATCTGAGACGGCTGCTACGGCCCTCTGGGCGGTCGGCGGGCCATCGGTTAGCCTGATTTTCGGCGAGGGCAAGGCGAGCGAAGCGGAGCGCGGTGAAAGCCAGCGAGGTCAACACGACACCCGGCGCGGAGAACGGCCGCGTCCGCGGAACCGCACGGGCCGCCGGCCCGGCCGGTCCCGTGCCGGGCGGATGGCCGCAGCCGGGTTCGCCCGGACAGCTGCCCGCGTACAAGCTCACCGTCCGCGTGATCGCGGAGTTGTATCCGCCGCTGACCAATGAGCGGCGGTGGGGCTTCCAGAACGCGATAGCGTCTTCCCGCGGGCGCTCCCTGATCCGGGCGGCTGCACGCTGGGACAAGCTGGATGAGGCCACCGTCACGATCCAGTGCCGGGCCCGCGATGCCGCGGCTGCGGCGGAAGCGGCCCGGGCGATCATCAGGCGGACCGCCGCGCTCACCGGCCAGATCGGTGTCTGTGACATCCAGGTCGTTCGGGTCGTGCCCGCCGGTTAGCAGGTCCGAGCCTGGACCGCCCGGGTCCCTTCGGTGAGGCGCCAAGCGCCCGGAGCCTCCGCTAACGCTGACCAGCCCGCCTGCAGCGGGCAGAAACGCGTTACCTGAAAACACCGGCGCTCATCGCGGCAATTGCGGATGTTCCTGCGCGGCATGGGTGCCGCATAACTATGCAGAGTGCTGAGGCTGCGCGCTGGCGTACGCGCCTCGGCTCGGTTGGCGGAGTCGGCAAGCATCACGCATAGCAAACCCGCCCATCGTTTTGGATGTGCAGGGTCGAGGATAGACTTGCGGCTAGGGTTGTTGCGCTTCGGCCCTGTTACCGTGGGGTGGGTAGATAGAGAACCAGGGGCTGGCCGTTCACCGGACCGTGGTCGTCGTAGACGTTGAGGGGTTCGGCGATGAACGCCGCACCAACCGGCACCAGGTCGCGGTCCGAGAGGGCCTCTACCGTGCGATGCAGGAAGCATTCCAGCTGGCGGGAATATCGTGGGCCGACTGCGATCGCGAGGATCGCGGGGACGGTATTTTCATCTTGATTCCTGCCGAAGTACCAAAGAGCGTACTGGTGGAATCGCTTCCTTCCGTGCTGGTAAGGGCGCTGCACGCACACAACGATACCCATGTGGACCAAGAACGGATCCGGCTGCGGATGGCGCTGCACGCCGGAGAGATCAATTATGACGAGCACGGAGTTACTGCAGCGGCGGTGAATTTGACGTTCAGGCTCTTGGATGCCAGTGCGCTCAAAGCGAGCTTGGCGGGCTCTGCTGGTGTGCTGGCGGTCATCGCATCGTCATGGTTTTTCGAGGAGGTCGTGCGGCACAGTAGCGCCGGCCGCGTGGGCGCGTTTCGCCCCGTGGCAGTGATGGTGAAGGAGACCACGACGACCGGGTGGATCTGGCTGCCGGATCACTTGGGGCCGCCGCCTGGTCAGCTAGGCCGCCTTGTCGGTACTTCCATTGCCGATGATCATCGCGATGACGACAGCCTGAAAGGATATGACCTGACTCTAGGTAGCGGCAAGGAAACTTCGGCGCTACGCGGTCGGCTGCGACCTCCGGGATTGCCGGCGCAGCCGAGGTGCCTGGGCCGGGATGTGCTTGTGGCTGATTTGGTTGCGGACCTCGTAGCTGACGCGCCGATGCCGATTCCGGTTCTTGGGCCTCCTGGAATCGGCAAGAGCACGGTATGTTTGACGGCGTTGCATGACATGCGTGTGACCGAGCGGTTCGGCGACCGGCGATACTTTGTGCGTTGCGACGGAACTCGTGGTGTGCCCGGACTTTGGGCCGAGCTGGCCGTCCATCTCGGCGTTGTTCTTCCCTCGGCCAGCTATGATGCTGGCTTGGAGCTACTCGCTTCGCAGGTGCTGGCAGAACTGAAAAGCGCTCCAGCCGTGGTTGTTCTCGACAATGCCGAGACTCCATGGGACAGGGAGCAGCTCGAGACCGAGGAAGCCCTGACTGAACTGGCCGACGTCCCCGGCGTTGCGTTGGTGATCTCGCTCCGGGGGACTGAGCGGCCGTTCGGTCCACAATGGCGTGACGCGATTCATGTCAAGCCGCTTCCCGCCATGGTGGCGCGGGATTTGTTCTTGGCGATCGCTGGGTCTCGCTATGATGATGATTCGCATCTCGATGGGCTGCTGACTGCGTTGAACGGTGTGCCTCTCGCCATTGCGCTGCTGGCCAATGTGGCCGAAGGAGATCCCGATTTGGCGGGCCTGGCTCGCCGCTGGCGCCGTGAGCGTGTTTCTTTGCTTCGGCACGCTGCAGGCGATACTCGCTATTCTAGTGTGGCGCTTTCGTTCGAGTTGTCATTGACTTCGACGCGAATGTCAAATTCACCATCTGCCATGCGGCTGGCGCAGGTGATGGGCTGCCTTCCAGACGGTGTCGCTCACCTCGACTTGGACGCGATTCTTCCGGGCGCGGGGGATGAGGCGGCATCCGTACTTCGCAAGCAAGGGCTGGCATTCGACGAGGGGGATCGGCTTCGTATGCTGCAGCCCATTCGCGAGCACATAGAGGCCCGGCATCCGCCGAAAGCATCCGACCTCGCCAATGCGATCGGTCATTACTCGAGGCTGGCGATCACCCTTGGCGAGCCCTCTCGTAAAACGGGCGGGGCAAGTGCGGCCAACCAGTGTTACGTCGCCGAGAGCGGCAACCTCATGGCGATGCTTCTTGCTGGTCTCGCTGATGTTACGGCCTCTGGATCTGATCTGAGGCTGCTCGTTGACGCCGTGCTGGCGCTTACCGGCCGCACCCAGGCTCTTTTGATCGATTCGAGGCCTGCTTTGAATGCGGCGGTAAGGACGGCAGCTAAGAACGGTGAACTGGGCATGAAAGCCCAACTGCTCAAGGGACTGGGTGATGCCTTTCTTGACCGGTTCGACCACAAGCGAGGCCGGCGGTACTACCTTCAGGCTCTCAAGCTGTTCAAGGCTGTGGGCGACATAAAAGGGCAGGCTGACAGTGCGCATCGCCTCGGTGATACGGCTCTTCGAAGTGACAAATGCCCGCTGTGGAAGGTTGAGGATGCCCAGCCCGACCTTAACCACAACGCCGACGAAGCCGAGCGCTGGTACCGGCAGGCACTGGAGATCTACAAAGGCCTGGGTAACACACTCGGCGAGGCCAATTGCGTCAATGCCCTTGGAGATGTCGCGCGGTTCCGCAATGACCTGGACAGAGCCGAAGAAAACTATCGCGAGGCACTGCCTCTTTTCGTCCGCGTGGGGTATGTGTTTGGCCAGGCATGCTCCCTCGCTGGACTCGGCTATGTCGCCTTGCTGCGTTGCGACCACGGCGAGGCGGAACAGAGACTTCTCAATGCCCTCGACCTCATGGTGCGAGTCGGTTACGTGCTAGGCCAAGCCTATTGTACGGTGGGACTAGGCCATGTTGCTTTGCACCGCGGCGACTACGCTCGGGCTGAGAGGAGCTTCTCTCATGCTCTCGCCTTCTACGAGCAACTCAAAGACAAACACTCTATCGGGCGCATGCGGCGTTACCTAGCTTATCTGCAAGGTGGTCACTCCGCCATAAGGAAGGTGCCAGCAAAACTGGTGGATAACAATGGCAGTCTACGGCTCATTTCGGTCTTTCGGGCAGATCCACGCCAGGTCGGGGATTTGGCCACGCCGCCGATGAACTATGCGGACGCGCTCGGACTGCAATGGCTGTCTGCAAGCGAGGTTCTTGACATCGGTGATGCACAGCTACAGGAGAAAGCCGGTGATCTCCATCGTGCCGTCGTAATAGTAGGTGGCGGCGGTCTGGGTTTTACCGACTTTCAGCTGAACCTTCGTTGGATAGCGTTGCAGCGGCCCGCAGTACTTATCTGGTGGGGAGCAGGCCTAAATGCACACTTTGGCCGTAGGGTTCATCGCGCGCTAGCCGACAGCTTCGATCAGATTTCATCTTCTGACCATGACTATCCTCAAGTTCTCTCCCAGGAATATTTCCAGCTCATCGGCGTACGTGATAGAGATGACCGTAATAGGGCCCCGTCGGGATCCCAGTGGGTACCATGCGTCAGCGCCATGCACTCGGCCTTCGACGAGCCAGTCCAGCGTACGGATGAGGTTCGTGTTTATTCACATAGGGCCTTCTTGTATGATCTGGGACCAGAAGTGCGCATGCTTACAAATGCTACGCGTCCCGAATATAATGTTGCTGCCCCAGATGCGGACGCCGCCTTCGAGCCGGCAGGCTTTCCCGTCGCCGGTGACGCCGCCAATGCCATCCGGTTTATTAGAAGCGCCGGGGTCCTAATCACAAATTCGTTTCATGGCGCGTACTGGGCGCAGCTGGCTGACGTGCCTGTTGCAGTCTTCGCCGAGTTCTCCACAAAATTCCGTCAGTTGCCGAATCAAGCAGCAATCGTCACTGTCGAGCAGGTACGTACTCGGCCTGAAGTAGTAGTGGACGCCGCCCGGAGGATTGCCGCGTCAAGGCAGACTGCACCAGGTACGCTTCTCGGGAAGGCTCGCTCAGCAAACGTCGCCTTCGCTGAGCAGTTTTTGAATCTTCTAGCTGATCGTCAGATACAAATTGCGGGTCCCACTGCGCGTTACTGAGGCCGTTGCATCGGTTTGACCGGCCGACGCTCAACGTTATGAGTGAATATGCCACTCAATGCAAAGCTATGCGTCCACGCGACGCCCTCAATTCGGCATGAGTGCGCATTCGTATGACTTCGTGTGCGCCAAAGCTCAGGCTGCGTGTGGTTCGAACCACACAGAGCCGAGGTCGTGTCCTGCGGTCAGGTGCACGTCGGCGTCCAAGGCGGCGGCCAGGCGCCGCAGCAGAGCAATGGTGGGCTCGGTGCCGCCTTCTTCGATGCACTCAATCTCGTCGGCCGTCATGTCCGCACGCCCGGCTAGGTCACTGATGCTGAGGCCTAGGGCGCGACGCTGGTCATAGACGGCCTTTCCGAAGGCTAGGGCCTCGCGGATGGCGATCCGCTCCGGATCCTCGGGCTGTTCCGGCGGGCGGACCCAGCGGGTGTGGTAGCCGGTCATCACACCTGCCTTTCGTAGGTCTCCGCCGCGGGACCGTGGTGCTCACGCTCGCACAGTACCTGCGCCCGGACTGCCCGGTCGATCTGCCGCTGGTCGTGCCGCCTGGTCTTGCGGAATACGGTCAGCAGCACGATTCTGCCATCAGCAGTACACCAGTACGTGATTCGCGCCGCAACATCCCGCAGCCGGATCCGTAGCTCCCAGACCGCACCTTCCAGGTGGTCAGACCAGGGACCGCCCAATTCCGGGCCCTTCTCGGCGAGCATCCCGCATACTTCGTCGACCCGCTTGAAGTCGTGATCGCTGAGGCTGTCAAGCCAGTCGCGGACCTCTGGTTCGAGCTCGAAGTCATGCAGGCGCCGTATCCTGCCGCTCACGCCTGGTCAGATTACCGGGCGTGCGGCCCGAATGCTGCCCGGCTACGACATGATCTTGACTGGCGCACTCTCGGACAACAGGATGCCGGGTACCAGCGATAGTTCGATCTTGTGACCGCATCAAGATCCCCAAGCATTCGAACATCGGCATTGCAGAGATCCCTGGGAGCCAAACTGGGAGCCAACGACCCCAGCTACCGGGCCACACCAGGCCACTCCCAGCCATTACGACCGAGGCGAAACGGCACGTCAGGCCACATCCAGCACTACCAGGGCACGTTTCGAAATTAACTCCTAAGCAGTAGGTCCCGCGTTCGAGTCGCGGTCGGGGCGCAGGTCAGAGACTTAATTCGGCCATGTCTTCGGTGTTACGACATGCCGCGGGGAGTGAAGCGTTCGTAACGTTAGCCTCTTTACTGCGGTCTGAGGAGCGGCGGTTTCACACATGGCCAGGCCGCTGCTGGCCTGGAGTGCTGGCCGGTGGTGCCTGATCGGCCTTGAAGGGCAGCGGTCCTCATCGTGGCTGGCTAGAGTCGTTTGGCGGGCGAGCCGGGTCGTTCGGCTCTGCCCCTGCGCCAGTCGGGGCTGGATGCTACACGTGGAGTCGTCTGGCAGGCCATGCCCGTAGGCGCGGATGCCGTTGCCTCAGGTTCATGGCCCGCTCACACAGCAGAAGGGAGGGGCCATGGCCGTCACTACAGCGCCTGACCGCAGCGGCCACACGGCGCATCACGACCGGCCGATCATGATCGCCGTCCTGATCGCGGTCCTGGCCGTGGTCGCGATCGCGATCGCGCTGCTGGTCTACGGCAACTCGGGCGCCGCGGTCACCCAGACCCGTACCGTGGCCGGGTTCACGAGCCTTGACCTGGCGGGGCGCAATAACGTCACCATCATCGTGGGCCGACCGCAGTCCGTTGTCGTCCGCGCGGACAGCAACCTGATCAATCACGTCACGACTCAGGTCGTGTCCGGAACCCTCGTCATCGCGGACACCGGCAGCTTCACCGCCCGCGGGCCGATGAGCGTCGATGTCAGCGTGCCGTCCCTGACCGCGCTGAGCCTCAGCGGCAGCGGGCAGATCTCCGCCACCGGGATCAGCACGCCACAGCTGACCGTGACGATCTCCGGCAGCGGCCTGGTGTCTGCGGCCGGGACCGCAACCCGGCTCGACGTCACAATCAACGGCGACGGCAAGGCCCAGCTCAGCCAGCTCACCGCCCGCGACGTGCATGCGGTCGTCAGCGGCTCGGGCTTGATCCAGGTAACGGCGACGACCAGCCTGGACGCGGCCGTCCCGGGCTCCGGCACGATCATCTACAGCGGCAACCCGCCACGGGTCACCACCAGCGTCACCGGCTCCGGTACCGTAACACGGGGCTGAGCCGATGACGTGCGCGGCCACGGCGCTCGTGATCACCCTCGCCCGCGTCCATTAGCGTGGTGCGGGTAATACCAGTGGCGCCAGTCAGTGCAAGCAGCTGATGATGACCTCGCGCACGACGCCGGTGCGCTGCCTGGCCCCGAACGACCAGTGGCGGGTGTCCAGGATGGCGCCCATCGCCGCGAACTTGGCGAATCGTAAACGAGTTGCCCGAACCGCTCATACCGTGCCCGGGCAAAGCTCACTGGCCGTTCATCCCTCACCTGTCCCCGGGCCCCGGTGCCCGCCCCGGTGCGGGCACAGGGGCGCATCCGGCTGAGGTTCAGCCGCGCCGGCCGGCCTGGCGGTCGATCTCGCGCTTGATCTCGGTCTCCGAAATGGGCCTGTTCCGGAAGACGAGCAAGACGTCTGCCGCCAGGAAAAGCGCCCAGAAGATGGCCGGGTAGATGATCCAGTAGTTCCACACGTTCGGGATGCCGGAACTCTGGCTGAACCCCTGGGTCGGCCAGCCGGCCGCGTTGTGGTACTCCGCGAAGGCCCAGATGATCGCCAGGACGATCAAGCCGAGAGTGCCCATCGTGGCCCTGACCCAGAAGCGGCGCCTGCGGTCGATCTGCTTGATCGCCTCCCGCCGGGCGAGCTGTTCGCTGGTGGCAGGAGCATCCGAGCCGCTGTCCGCGGGCGTGTCATGGGGTATGTCATGAAGTGTCATGACCGCCTCCTTGATTGGATGTCATCGGAATTCGTTTGCTGACTCAGCTCCCCTTCCTGGGTGTTGCTCGCCGTTGCTTCTATGCGTAGCGCAGCGCGCGGCCGGGCCGGAGGCGGACGGCGCGCCGGATAGGCACGAGGGTGATCAGGAGGGCGAGCAGGATGGTGCCGGCCAGGGTGAGCGCGAGGTTCCAGGGCGGGAAGGCGAGTGTGAGGTTTATGTTGATGACCTTCTTGACCATCCAGACCAGGAACAGGTCGAGCAGGTAGCCGAGCGGGATCCCGATCAGCCAGCCCGTGGCCGCCAGGGCGAGGGTCTCGGTGGCGAAGATGCGGCGGATGTCGCGGGCGCGGGCGCCGATCGAGCGCAGGATGCCGATCTCGCGGGTGCGTTCCAGGACGCTCATGGTCAGCGCGCTGGCCAGGCCGGCCATGCTGATCGCGACGACAAGCAGGCCCATCACGGCGAGGGTGATGGTCAGCGTCCGGTTGCTGGCGATCTCGTCCGCCAGCTTGACGTATGCGATCCCGCTGTCGACGTCGTAGCCGTGCGCGGCGAGAGTGTCTTCGATGCGGGTGGTGGTGCGGTCGATGAACGCGTGCTCGTGTGAGGTGGTCTGGACCCAGTAGTCGTTGTCGTCGGCGGGCATGCCGGTCAGGACTGCATGCATCGTGGTGAGTGGCACGAACAGCGCGGTGCCGTTTTCCTGCTGGTTCGTCGAGATGCCGATCACGCGGAAGCTGGCCGGGCCGGCTTTGGTCTGGACGCTGATGGTGTCGCCGAGCCGGGTCCCGGTGGTTTGGGCGATGTCCTGCTCGATGACGGCGACGTGGGCCCGGGCCCGCTCCTCGGCGGGGGTGTACCAGCGTCCGGCGGCGAGCCGGTAGCGGAACATCGTCGCCTGCTGCACGGCCCAGATCGTCGCGTCCTTGCCGCCGAGCGTGGCGTCGGTGGTGAACGCCGGCTCTATGGCCGCCACGCCGGGGGTGGCGCGGATCAGGGCCGCGGCGTGGGCGTCCAGCGAGCGGCCGCCCACCGGGTAGACCCAGACGTCCTCCCCGTGGTCCCCCCATGAGCCGCGGCTGGCGTTGGCGACTGCGGTGACCAGGCCGAGTGCCCCGAGCAGCGTGCCGACGGCGAGCGCGATGACCAGCGACGTGGACAGGCTGCGCCGCCGCCGTCGGCCGACGTTGCGCAGTCCGATCTGCGCCGGGCGGGGCAGGAAGCGCACCTGGGCCAGCAACCGGTCGGCGGTGTCCTGACCGCCGGCCGCCGAACCGGTCGCTTCCAGCGCGTCCCGCACCGGCACCCGGACGGCGCGCCGGATCGCGGGCAGCGCGGCCAGCGGCGGCCCGAGCAGGCCCACTAGCGCGCTCGCGAGCACGATGGGCCAGTCGATGCCGAAGGCGACGCCGACCGCGAAGAAGGTCGAGCCGAAGAAGCGGGTCAGGAGGTAGGCGAGCACGGCGCCCAGGACGATCCCTGCCACGGTTCCCAGCCCGCCGAGCAGCAGCGCGGTCTTGACGTAGACCGCGGCGATCTGGCGGCGGCGTCCGCCGACCGCCTTCATGATCCCGATCTCAGAGGTCTGCTCGGCGACCAGCGTCGTCATCGTGTTCGAGATCAGCACGAGCGCCGACAGCAGCGCGAGCAAGGTGATGATGTAGAAGAACTTTGAGAGGTCCTGGAAGGCGGCCTTGCCGGGCCAGTCACCTGCGGCCCGCACCTGCGGCAGGTCGCTGAACCCGGTGAAGCCGGGCACCGCGGCGAGCGTACGGCGGATCGCCGCGGTCGTCGAGGTGACCGCGGCCGGGTGGGTATCGGCCAGGGTGAAGAACAGCTCGTTGTAGCCCGGGGTCCGGCTCAGCGACGCCACGGTCGCCGGCGTGGCGTACAGCACGATCACGCCGTCGGAGGTGACGGTCTGGCCGCCGGTCAGGTTGCGTCCTTCGCCGCTGACCCGCAGCGAGCGCACGGCCCCGTCGACGGCGATGATCCGCACGGTCTGCCCGGCCCGCACCGACAGCAGCCCCTGCCTGGCGTTCTGCGCATCGGTCAGGACCGCGCTCGTCCCCGGGGCGGCGCCCGAAGCGACGTGCACGACGTTCACGGCCTGCCGGGTGAAGTCCGGTACCCCGAGCACCTGAGCGTACGCGCGGCGGGCGCCGACGTATACCCTGGCGCCGAAGAATGACCGCGGTTCGACCGCGCGGACGTTCGGCACCGCGGCCAGCGCGGACAGCCGGGCCTGGTCGAGCACCAGCGGGCCCGTGTAGATGGTCAGGTCGGGCAGCCGGTCGGCCGTCACCTCGGCGGTCATCGCCCGGTTCATCAGGGTCGGCGTCGCGAACAGGCCGATGCCCGCCACGGCCAGTGCCAGGGTGGCGACCGCGAAGAACGTGCGCGACCGGCGGCGGCTCAGATCGGTGACCGACTTGCGCAGCAGTGACGTAACCATCTCGGCCTCCTCACGGGGCGACGATGACGCCGTCGCGGATCGAGACGATCCGGTTGGCGCGCCTGGCCAGCTCAAGATCGTGGGTGACGTACAGGACCGTCTTGCCCTCCCCGTTCAGGTGCTTGAACAGGTCGAACATCTCCGCCGCGGTGACGGTGTCCAGGTTGCCGGTCGGCTCGTCGCCGACGATCAGCTGCGGATCTGCGGCCAGCGCCCGCGCGATCGCGACCCGCTGCTGCTGCCCGCCGGACAGCTCGGCCGGCAGATGATCGGCCTTGTCGCCCAGGCCGACCAGGGCCAGGTTGCGGTGGGCCCGTTCGAACCGCTCCCGCTTGGAGCCGCGGCGGGCGAAGTCCAGCGGCAGTACCGCGTTCTCCAGCGCCGTCAGCGTCGGGAGCAGCTGGAAGAACTGGAACACCACGCCCACGTGCCCGCCGCGCCAGACCGCCAGCTGCTCCTCGGTCATCGCGTCGATCCGCCGGCCGCCAACCGTCACCGTCCCGGTTGTCGGCCGGTCGATCCCGGTGACCAGGTTCAAGATAGTCGTCTTGCCGCTGCCCGACGGGCCGACGATGGCGACCAGCTCGCCAGCCCCGATCTCCAGGTCGACCCCGCGCAGTGCCGGATAGTCCAGCCGGCCCATCCGGTAGGTCTTCTCGACTCCGGCCAGATCGATGAACGCCCCGGAAGCCCTCGCGGGCCGGGCAGCCCGCTCGACTGCACTTTCCATGCTCATGACCGCACCTTCTTCTCCGCGCAGCGCAACGCCTGGCCAGCGGTCAGCGCCGCTCGACCGCCTGGCGTTCCATCCCGCGCTTGATCTCGCTTTCCGACGCCGGCTCCGGTCGGATGCGAACCAGGCGTATCCGGCCGTCGCCAGCACCCACACGATGGCCGGCCAGATGATCCAGCCGTTCCGCACGTCCGGGATAGGCGACCAGCTGCCCCGGGCAATCCCGCGGCCCGGCCAGCTGCCCGCGTCGTGGTGCTCCGAGAAGACCAGCCGGCCGTCACGATGATCATGACCAGGGGCCCAGCATGGCCCAGAACCAGAACCGGCGCCTGCGCCCGATCTGCCGGATCGCCTGCTGGCGGGCGAGTTGCTCGCTGGTGACCGGCACGCCCAAGGCCGCCGTCACCGGGCCCGTCATGGAAGATGTCAGGAAGCACCAGGCCGCCTCCTCCGATCGGGAGCCCTCGGGATCGCCTGAGGGCTGCCCTTTCCGTGTAGGCTCCAGCGCCTGGCCGGCCCGCGCCAGCGGCGTAGGTCACACCTCGACCGCCGTTAGGCCCTATTGAGGCTGGCTGGACAGGGCCTTAAGTCACCAGCCGCCCGGGGGGCGTCCGCGGCGGATCCGCACCGGGAACCGCCGGGAGGCTGCACGATGCGCCGCCGCCCAGCGAGTGAGACGCCCGCGGCCCAGACGTAAATAGACAGCGGGCGTAACATCCCGTTCGGGCGCGTTAGCGGCGACCGCTTCGGCGGGCACGGGTGCCGCGCAATAAGGCGGTTCACGGACTTCAGCCATGTGGTCGTGCATCCGCTCAGCTGCACCGGTCTGGCCGGCCGGCGTGGAGCGGCCGGACGAATTCATTTGCCGCCAGGCCAGCGCCGTCGGCAGCATGGCATAAGGGAGCGGGCTGCAAGTCCGGCGTCGGCTCATCAGGCGCGATGGGGGCGGGCTCCCGATGTGTAGCCCGGAATACGGACGGAGCTGCTACCCGCACCGCTCGCAGGGATGGTCTTACCCGCCGTCCGTCAGGGCCTGCAGGGTTAGGTCGAAAGAGGGGGCGGGGATAGTGGCCAGGCAGCTGGTATCCAGGTGGGCCGCGGTGGCCTGCTGGATGAACTCCTCGGTCAGCGCGCCCTCGCAGGGCCAGGTTGCGGAGGTGACGTAGTGTCCCTGGCCGGGCAGGGCGATTTCGCGGCTGCCGGGCCAGAATACCTGCATCCCGGCCATGTTCCGCGGCGGGTTCTTCGGGTCGGCGTCGCCGTTGAACGACAGCACCGGCACGCGGGACGCCGTCAGCTGCGGGCTGCCCACTGCGGCTGCGGACTTGGGGATCAGCGGGCAGACGTACTGGTACCACTGCGCGGTGTTCAGGTCGTTGTGGTAGTCGAAGCTGGCCCGCTGATCCGACAGCGCCGCGGGCTGGTTGCTCGCCCAGGGCTCGGCGCACAGGATTTCGTATCGCATCATCGAGGCAGTGCCGCCGCCGGTCCCTGTCAGGCCAGCGGCTTGGAGGACCTTGGCTACCGCAACCAGGGCGGCGGTCTTGTTAGCGGCCGTGCCGAGGGTGTGGACCAGAACCGGGATCGGGGCTATGTCGCTGGTCTCCATCGCCTGGTATATGGCGGCGCTCACCCCCCCCGCCGCGCCGCATGCCAACGTCGCCCACAGCGGTTTTCGCAAGAAGGCGGAGCAGCAGTCTTCATGGCACACTCATCCGGTAGATCCTGCTCGGAAACTACGGTCTGCACCACAGGCGGCCCAGGGCCGAAGGTCACCTGCCCCTGGCCAACAGCCTGGTGCATGGACCTGTACACGCTACGGGACAGCCGCCCTCGCGGCTCTAGAGCTCAGGCTCCAGACCTGCAGTTCTGCGTGGGCGGCCGTGCCGCAGGTCAATGACGACCCGCTTTCCTGCTCCTTGGGGTGCGCAAGTGGCGGGTCCGGTGGCGCGGCCGCATCCAGCGCTACGTGATGCGGCAACATGCCGGCGCGCGCTGCTGGCTACACGGCCGGGCGGCCTGTCCGGCACGGGCCGAAACGAACGTCCCGCGGCTTGGGGGCCCCGGGACAGAATTGACCACGTGCCGCGGCGTTGCAGCGGCCCTTCCGAGTGGCGGGATGTCGGGCGGCCGCGGTTAATTGCGCGGGGAAACGTGGGGTCAGCCCAGGCGGCGGGCCAGAACGCGGGTGCGGAGGTCGTCATGGAAGGCTCACCTTTCCTGGCGGCTACCGGTACGAGGCTGGTTACGAAGCGATCACCTGGCGAGTGGAGAGCTCTCACCGATACAAGCTCCCGAGCCTGGGCGTCTTTACCACTGTCCGCGGGATCGACCTGCGGGGCACCGACTTCGACGGCCTGGAACCCGTCGATCCCGCTGCGATGGCGGGCAGGCTGCCGCTCGACCAGGTCGGCGAGGTCACCGGCTGCGTGCTTTCCGGCGACCTGCTCTTGCACCATTGCCGTCAGCGGACGGCGCAGACCGACCACGATCGCCTTCTCCCTCGACCTGCGCCCCGGCACCGCGGCGCTGCCGGGCTCGGCTCACACGCTCACCGTGTCCCTGGTCCTGGACGGTGTCACCTATGAGGCCGCCGATGACTGGTTCGAGGACTGCGTGCAGCGCCTGGAGCGGTCCCTGCCGCCCGGTGGCGCAACAGGTGTGCTTGGCCGTTAGATCGGACGCGTACAGATCACTGTGTTTTGGTTGAGGTCGGGTGAATGGCTCCCGGTGATTGTTCCGTCTGCCGGTGACCCAGGAGAGGGCTGCGATGATTCCGTTCGCGCTGATCACCACGGCACGACTGATACTGGCCGCCGCATGGCGGGAACGGCAGGGTGAGCTGCTCGTTATAAGGCGCGAGGACAGTTTTGGCGACGGTGCATCCTCTCGGAGGTTCCCATGACGTTCAGGGTCGTCGCGGCACTGGGGACCGCCGCGCTATACGCCGCGGTCGTCTCGTGCTCATCCGGGCCGGCAGGAACCGTGAGCACGCAAGCACCGCCGGTCACAGTGCTGACCAAGGGCACGGACAACGGCAACGGCGACGTCTTCCTGGCCCCGCAAGGCCGCCAGTACGGCACCGGGGCGGAGATCGTCAGCATCACCGGCAAGGTGCTCTGGTTTCATCGGCTGCCGGCGGGCACGTTCGGCACCGACTTCCGCACCCAGACCTACCTGGGTAAGCCGGTCCTGACCTGGATGCAGATCAGCCGCGACGGCAGCGGCGAGGGCGTCATCTGCAACGCCCACTACCAGCAGATCGCCACCGTCAGGCCGGCCAGCGGGTATGCGCCCGACTTCCACGAGTTCCTGATCACCCCGCAGAACACCGCGCTGATCCTCGCCGACGCGCCCGGTACCGCCAACCTGACCTCGCTGGGCCTGTCCGCACACCAGCTAGTCAACGACGGCATCGTGCAGGAGATCGACATCAAGACCGGCAAGCTGCTGTTCCAGTGGGACAGCGCCGGCCACGTGCCCTATAGTGACAGCCACGCGCCGAAGCCGCAGGCGGCCCAGCCGTGGGACTGGTTTCACATCAACGCCGTGCACCTCGACACCGACGGCAACTTGCTGATCAGCTCGCGGTTTACCTGGACGATCTACAAGGTGAACCGGCGCACCGGGGCGGTGATGTGGCAGCTCGGCGGCAAGCACAGCACGTTCGCCCTCAAGGCCGCGCCCGGACAGAAGCTGGATAGCGCCGGGGAGATCTTCGCGTTCCAGCACGACCCCGAGGCGCTGGGCAGCGGCAAGTACACCGTCTTCGACAACGAGTCCGACGGGCACCAGGCCGTGTACTCCGCCAGCCGGGCGGTCACGATCAGCCTGGATCTGGCCACCGGCACGGCGACGCTGGTCAAGTCCGTGAACCAGCCGGAGGGCTTGACGGCGGACGCGACCGGCAGCGCGCAGACGACCAGGAACGGCGACTTGTTCGTCAGCTGGGGCGGGCTGTCCTACTTCTCCGAGTTCAGCCCGTCCGGCAAGCTGCTGTTCAACGCCAAGCTCCCCGACGGCGCGGCCACCTACCGTGCTTACCGGCTGCCGTGGAATCCGGGCACCTGACCGGACATCCCGATCCTGGCATGAGTAACCCGATTGCCTGGACGAGCAGCTCACGCCTGCATGCCATGACAAGCCATCCGCGCCCGCACATAATGTCCCGTTCCGGTATCCGAACCAGCAGTCGGCGAGGGCGCCAAGAGTTGGGAAAGCCCGGTGCCAGGGACGAACGTTACATGTGGATGCCGGTCATCGGGCGTTGCGGACGTCCATGGCAGATGGCTCCGCCCCGATGCTGCGGGGCGCTTGCGGACCGGGCGCGCACCGGCTTGGGAGCCGGGTAGGGCTGGCCGTCGTCGGTGGCGTCCGGTGTGCTCCGCGCCGTACCTGGCTGATCGCTTCATGGCGCTATTCGCGCCCGTGGGATCTCGCGCCCAGGCGTTCGAGGTCCTCCGTCATGCCGTTGGCAAACACCATTAGGTCTGGCACCAGATGGGTGTCGGCGACGATGTCGAGGTTCAGCTGGCCGGCGTAGGACAGCGCCCCTACCTGCACTGCAACGTTGCCCTGGACGACACCGATCTGGAAGAGCTCGAGGACCTTGGCGCCGGCGAAGTACATGGGCTGCGGGGGGCCGGGGAGGTTGCTCATGAGCAGATTGATCCGCCGCTGCCGGTTCATGGTGCGAATCATCCAGCGCTGCAGGAAACGCGCCGCGGGCTGGTAGGGAGGAAGGCGCTTGCGTTCGGCTGTGGCGCGGGCTATCTGCTCCAGCCGCCGGATCGGGTCTTCCTCGCCGACGGGCAGCGGGACGAGCAGGATGCCCACGAGATTCCCCGCCTGTGAGGCGCTCGCCGGTGCGCGGACCGATGCGGCAACCGAGACCTTCAACGCCAGCGGGCGCTGGAGCTCTCCGCGGCCCGCCAGGAGCGCGCGTGTCCCGCCTGCGATCGCGCATAGCACCACGTCATTGACGGTCGCGTGATGGGCGTGTGCGACCTGCTTGGCTTGTTCGAGGTCGGCACGCACCAGCAGCACGTGGTGCTGCCTGCCGACCGGCCGGTTGAACGACGTGCGCGGAGCCCGGCCCTCGTGACCGAACTGCACAGCCTGGCGGAACAACGTCCTAGCTGAGGCGAGGGCCTGCCGCGGGTGCTCGACCTTGTGCACGCCCCGGCGGATGCCGGTGATTGATCTGTGCAGCGCGTCGCCGAGAAGCTCCGGGCGGGTGGGGACGGGCCGCGCGACCCAGGGCGGGCCCTCTGACTCCGGGGCTTCAGGCGCTGAGTCAAACAGAGTGCCGAGCAGCAACAACGCTGCGATGCCGTCTGCCAGGACGTGGTGGAACCGGATGAGCATCGCAACGTGCCCATCAAGCGCGCCGGTGATCAGCCAGATCTCCCACAGCGGATGCGCCTGGTCCAACCGCCGGTCGTTCAGCTCCACGCAGGCCGCCAGCAGCGCTTGCTCGCCGCCACCGGCAGGAACAGGCCGCGTCCTGACGTGCCGGCGGATATCGAAGCTCGCGTCATCGACCCAGATCGGAGCACCGAGGCCGAAGCCGGGTCGGTAGAGCCTCTGGCGAAGCCGCGGCGCCAGGTGCAGACGCTGCCCGATCCGCCCTCTGATCACCTCAAGGGCGAGCTCTCCCGACCCATCGGGCAGAACGCGGCCCTCGAGGATGGCGAGGGCGGCGACGTTCATGGGCAGGCCATGCCTCTCGATGCGAAGGTTGCTGACATCGAGCGGGGTCAACCGCTCGAGTACCAGACGATCAGCATCCATGCGGCCCCGATGGCCGCGGTACACCGTCATCCTGTCTCCAGAGTCGCTACGCATCTCGAACCAGTGTCACCCGCCGAGTATCTCCCCGTCAGCGGTGCGGGTCAGCAGATGGCGCATCGTGGGTGTGAAGCTGCCCTTGGCCCCGGATTAGCTGGATGGTCCGCAGGTACCGCGCACCTGCCGCGTGTTCGTATAGGGCCTCGCGTGCCAGCCTGGCGGAGACGTCTGAAGTCCACGACCGGGGCGTTTCAGTGAGGGACCTGTGGCGGTAAGCGAAGGGGCTTTTGGCCCCATACGGTCGCTGACGGGTGGAGGAGCGTTGGTTTGGGGCGGAGCCTTCCGGAATTCTCGCCTGCTTGGCTCCAAGTCCAGCCGTGACCGACCGGTAACGGCTGTAGGTTTCGCGTCGATTGGAGTCCGCCATGAGTACCAACGGCGGAGCAGCACACCACGGCGCCAGGGCCACTGCAGCTATGATGGCACGCGCGGCGGCGGCGTGCGCCGTGCCGGTGCTGTACGCATTGTGGGTCCGGCCGCGCCTGCTGACCTGGGGCGCCACCGCGGAGGAAGTCGCTACCATATACCCCGGTGACGAGTTCGTTCCGGACGCGGACGGCTCGGTGTTCACCATGGCGACTACCCTTCCCGCGCCGCCGGACAAGGTCTGGCCGTGGCTGGTCCAGATGGGCTTCGGTCGGGCCGGCTGGTACAGCTGGGACAGGCTGGACAATGCCGGGAATCCCAGCGCGGACCGCATTGTGCCCGAATGGCAGAGCGTTCAGGTGGGGCAGCGCCTGATCGAGGCCAGCGATGGCCGCAACTGGTTCACCGTGGAACTGGTGGAACCCAACCGGACCCTGGTGCTGCGGACGATCATTGACCTACTCTCTGGGCGCTCCGTCGATCCGAATGGACGGCTGCCGCGGGCCTATGCGGACGGGGTGTGGAGCTTCAACCTGCGGCCTGCCGACGGCGGCCAGACCCGCCTGGTGG
>Ga0335081_10004778_pt1 | contig 21412 bp, 24 predicted proteins | sample Lox_Sample_35_FD_206713 | JGI IMG/M metagenome (GOLD analysis project Ga0335081, IMG submission 206713) | Soil microbial communities from Loxahatchee National Wildlife Refuge, Florida, United States - Lox_Sample_3.5 | ecosystem: Environmental > Terrestrial > Soil > Wetlands | place: USA... | reverse complement strand
CCGGCGCGGATTGTCGCCTCCACCTCGCGGCGGACCGACGGCTCCTGTTCGATATCGATGAGATCATCCTCGGCGATGGAGATAAATTCACGGGCCTTGTCTTTGCTCAGCGCGATCAGATAGCGGTCGTTGGTCGCGCGGACGGGGATCACGACTTGCACGTCGGGATCGAGCTGCGCGATCAACGCGAGCAGCGCGGTCTTGCCGGCCTCGGCCTCATCGGCCATGGTTGGCAGGCCGGTGAAAAAGTCCATCTGCGGCGTTCTCGGCCGCTCGGGAATCCTCACGTACGAACACAGTACGCTCCGGTTCCCTCGGAGCCTGCGGCCTTGCATCTGGAGCTTTTTGACCGGCCTGCATGGCAAAAAACTCTCCCTAGCGTCCCCGTGCGTGCCGTCCCGGCCGTCTTCCCGGCGGCCGCCCGCCGGCATGGCGCGACCCGCCGCCGTGATGGACCGTGTGTTTGTGACGCCTGGGCTGCCACGGCAGCGGTGTGACAAAGAGATCGTCCTCGGCCCACACGACCGGAATTTTATGGCCGATGAGCCGTTCGATCTCCTCCAGCGAGAAGGCGTAGTGTTCGCAGACGAGACTGATCGCCACGCCGGTGGCGCCCGCCCGGGCGGTCCGGCCGATCCGGTGAACGTAATCGGTCGGATCCTGCGGGAGGTCGTAATTGATCACGTGGCTGACCGCCTCGATGTGCAGGCCGCGGGAAGCGACGTCGGTGGCGACGAGAATGGGCAGCGTTTTCGACCGGAACTGCTCGATGACCTTCAACCGTTGCTTCTGGGGCAGGTCGCCTGTAATGGCCCGCGCGTGGTACTGATGCTGGGTCAACCGCTCCTCAAGCTCCTCGCCCTCCCGCTTGGTGTTGACGAAAATCAGGACCCGCTCCCACGGCATGGACTTCAACAGGCCGAGGAGCAACGAGAGTTTCTGGCTCTTCTCGACGTGATAGAGCGATTGCTCTACGGCCTCCGCCGTGACCTGTTTGGGAGAAACCTCCAACTTCACGGGGTTGTTCATGTGCTCGTAGGCCAGCTCCATGACGCGCATGGAAAGCGTGGCGGAGAAGAGCATCGACTGACGGGCGTGGTAGGGGGGCATCCGGCGGAGCATGAAGCGGATATCCTGGATGAAGCCCATGTCGAACATCCGGTCCGCTTCATCGATGACGAGAATCTGGAGCCGTTTGAAATCGTAGATCTTTTGCTTGAAATAATCGATCAGACGGCCTGGCGTGCCGATCAAAATGTCGGGCCCCGCAGCCAACTCGTCCCGCTGTTTCTCATAATCGATCCCGCCGTAGACGGCCAGCATCCGGAAGGGCAGTCCCGATCCGCCTCCGGCGGAGAGTTGCTGGGCGTCTTTGAGGATCTGCACGACCAGCTCGCGCGTCGGGGCGATGATCAACGCCCGCGGAGACGGACGGCCGCCGGCCGGCGGGGGCGGGATCGTTAACAGGCGGGAGAAGATCGAGATCAAAAAGGCGGCGGTTTTGCCCGTGCCCGTCTGGGCCTGGCCTGCCACGTCGTGGCCCGCCAGCGAAATCGGCAGTGTCCGCTCCTGAATCTCGGTGCAGTGCGTGAAGCCGGTGCGCCGGATGCCCTCCAGCACTGCCGGAGGGATCGGGAACTGATCGAACGTGCGTCTGGCCTGGGGAGCGGGTTCGGTGTCGACGGTCATTGCAATTCCATTCATCTTATCGGGTTGGGGGCTGGAATGCAATCCGGCTGAAGCCACACGGGCCGGGTTGACCGGCAGGCGGGCACGCCCATTGACTCATTTTAATAAGACGGCAGCCCTTCTTCCACTTCCCGTGGGGCGGAATCCTGAGCGAAGGCCAGCGCTTCATGCGCGCCCCGAGCTCTGGCGAAGGGCCGAGCCTGAGCCGAAGGGTCACGGCCCGCCCGACCAGAGCCAGACGAGCGCGAGCAGGCCGGCCGCGATCCGGTAATAGGCGAAGAGGTCGAAGGTGTGGCGTTTGACGTAGCCGAGCAGTCCATGAATGACGACGAGGGCGACGAAGAACGACACCGCGAAGCCCACGGCCAGGAGGGCCAAATCGTGCCGGGTGAAGAGGGCGATGTGCTTCATCAGGTCGTAGAGCGTGGCGGCGACCATGGTCGGAATGGCCAGAAAGAAGGAATATTCCGTCGCGGTGGGGCGGTCCATCCCCGCCAGCAGGCCGCCCATGATCGTGGCGCCCGACCGGGAGACGCCGGGAAAGAGCGCCGCGCACTGGGCCAGGCCGACGCCCAGCGCCTGCCGCCAGGTCGTCGCCTCCAGCGTCCGCGTGCGCGCCGGGGGGTGAACGCGCTCGATCACCAGGATCAGCACGCCGCCTCCAATCAGCGCGCCGGCCACGGTGACCGTGTTGAACAGATAGGCGGTGATCCACCGGTGGGTCAGCAGGCCGACCGCGGCGGCGGGAAGAAACGCCAGTCCGAGCCCGAGCACTACGCGGCGGGCGTCGGCGTCGGTCGCGCTGTGCGCGACCAGGCGGGTAATCTTCCCCCGGTAGTAGAAAATGACGGAGAGGATCGCGCCGAGCTGGATGGCGATTTCAAACGTGTCGGCGACCTCCCCGGTGAAGCCGAGCAGGTGGCCGGCGACGATCAGATGGCCCGTGGAGGAGACGGGGAGGAACTCGGTCAATCCCTCGACCACGCCCAGAATGACGGCCGTCCACCACATGGTCGGCCATTATACAGGGTCAAGGGGCCAGGGGCTAGGGTCAAGGAGGGAATGAACGTGGAGAACGGCCTATTTTCGTGTCCCCTTGCCCCGTGCCACCCTAATCCTTGACCCATCGTTGGACGCTCAACGTCGGCTCGAAGAGAATCTGAATGACGTTGCCGTCGGGATCGGCGACGTAGCAGGAGACGCTTCCGTCGCGGTGGCGCCTGGGCGGTTTGACGATCGAGACGCCGGATTGACGCAGGGCGTCGTGCCAGCGATCGACCTCCAAGGGTGACGCTACGATGAAGCCGAAATGATCCAGAAATTGCCCCTGCTGCCGGTAGCCGGCCCGCTCCCCGGCCTGAATCTGGTGCAGGGCGAGATTGTCGGCGCCCGCGCTGAGGTAGACATTGTCCGGATCGGGCTCCCAGACGACCTTCATCCCCAACAGACCTTCATAAAAAGAGCGCGATCGGGCCATGTCGGTCACCCGCAGCGCCAGGTGACGCAGGCTGATCGGAGACGGCCTGGTGGGCGGCGGGGGTGACGCCATCAGACGGGATCGGCCGGCAGAAAATAAAAATGACGGGTCGGCCCGTGGCCGTGGCCGATCGGCAGGCCGTGGCGAATCGCCTCGGTCACGTAGCGTTTCGCCGTCCGGACGGCGGTCGGCAGCGGCCGGCCCTTGGCCAGCTGTGCCGCGATCGAGGCCGAATAGGTGCAGCCGGTTCCGTGGGTGTGGGGCGTGTCGATCCATTCGCCAGGCAGCACGACGGCGCGCCGGCCGTCGTAGAGCAGATCGGTCGCCGGCGCGGCCGACAGATGGCCGCCCTTGATCAGCACGGCCCGGCATCCGAATCGAAGAATCCGCCGCGCCGCCTCTTCGGCCTCCTCCAGCGAGCCGACCGACATGTCGGCCAGCTGCTGCGCCTCATGGATATTGGGGGTGACGAGCGTCGCGAGCGGGAACAGCTCCCGCGTCATCCGCGCAACGGCGTCGGGTTTGAGGAGGACGTGGCCGCTCTTGGAGATCATCACCGGATCGACGACGAGGTTGTCAGTCCGGCGCGTGCCGAGCGCGGCGGCGACGGTCCCGACGATCTCGGCGGTAAACAGCATGCCCGTCTTGACCGCGCCGATCGCGAAGTCGTCAAAAACGGCGTCGAGCTGCGCCTCGATCACCTCGCGGGGCAGCGCATGGATCATCGAGACGGTTTTGGTGTTCTGAGCGGTGACGGCCACCAGGACCGAGAGCGCGAAGACGCCGTTGGCCTCGATCGCCTTGATGTCGGCCTGGACGCCGGCGCCGCCGCCGGAATCGGAGGTGGCGATCGTCAGTGCTTGGGGAACGGGACGGGTGACGCGGGTTCGCGGAGCCCCACGGCCGCGGCCAGTGGGGCGGAGTCCTGCCTCGCACCGAGGCTCGGCACGAGGTGAACGAGCCCTTGAGTCGAAGGATCGAGCCACGCGCCTATTCTACGGCCCGGTTCGAAATGAAAGCAACCCGACTCGAACCCGCGGATAGCGAGCGAAGTCCCCGCCTGGAAGGGCGGGGTTCTTCAACTGCGGCGTGAGGCCGGCCCCGTCCTCAGCCGATCACGGCGGCCGAAGGTGCGCCGGCGTGGTGATCGACCCAGACCCCCAACCAGGCGCGCAGCAGGTCATGGCGGGTCACGCTGCCCACAAAGCGATTGTCGCGCATCACCGGCAGCCGGATCAGCCGATGCGCCTCCATGATCTCCATGGCGGCTTCGAGCGGCGTTTCCGCGCTGACGACCGGCGGGGCGGGCGCCATGATCTCCTTGACCCGTGTCAGTTTCAACTCGCGGCCGTCCTTGAGCGCCCTCAGCAGATTGATCTCGGTGACCTTTCCGACGACACGGCCCTCCCGATCCAGCACCGGCAGCCCCTGGTGGCCGGCGTGCAGCAGGTGCATGGCGACGGCATGAGCCGACGTCTCCTCGGTGGTCGCCAGATGGTTCGTGAGCATGATCTCCCCGACGGTGTGAAAATGAGGCTGCATCATCGTCTCCTTGTTGTGAGGTCCTGAGCCAGACTATCTGTCTGCTGTTACAAACAGATCAGGCCCCGCTCAAGAATAAGCAACATGTGTGCCAGAGACGCTGTGATTCGACGCGGCCGTTTTGGCATCGATTTCGAAGCCCCGGGTCCAGTCCACGGGGACGTCGGGGGCATCCGCGGTCGTTCCGGCCGTCATTTTTGTCAGCAACCGGACAAAAAGCTTCGCTTGACAATAGGGAGTTCATTTCCATACAGTGGTAATTGCTTGCCACAATGAGGTGGCAAGTCCGACACCGACGTCTTCTCCATTTACGAGGGGGAGGCGTTTTTTTATGGCGTGGTGTTGACGACGGCGTCCCGAGGGGCGCTGCTGTAGTGTGATGCGTTGAGCCCGTGGAATAATGATGATGAACCAGTCGTTGCCGCACACGTTGCCGCCGGACGCCCGCCACGCGGAAGAATTGGCGATCCTCTACGAAATCAGCAAGACCCTGGCGACCGGCACGACGATGGAGACGATGATCGCCCATGTGCTCGCCGTGCTCCACGCGCGGATTCGCCTGGACCACGGCATGCTCGTGCTGCTCGATCCACTGACGAACGAGCTGGCGATCGAAGTGGCGCACGGGCTGACCGAAGAGGAACGGGCCCGCGGCCGCTTTCAAATCGGCGAAGGCGTCACCGGGGCGGTCTACAAGGAGGGCAAGCCGCTGTTGATCGCCGACCTGGCGAAGGAGCCCCGTTTTCTGAACCGGTCGATCCGTCGCAATCTGTCGGGCCGGCCCGTGGCGCTGCTGGCCGTGCCGGTCCGGCTCTATGAGGAGACGGTGGGCGTGCTGAGCGTCGATCGCGAGGGCGGCGGGAAGCCGGCTGATCTGGAGCGGGATCTGCAGTTCCTGACCGTCGTGGCGTCGCTGATCTCCCAGGTGGTGCGGGTGCGGAAGGTGCTGACCGCCCCGTTGCCGGCCCGCCCCAACCCGCTCGACGCCCTGAGCGGCATCATCGGCGACAGCAAGGTGATGCGGCAGTTGTTCGACGTCATCCGCAGGGTCAGCGGCAGCCGGGCGATCCTGCTGCTGCGGGGTGAAAGCGGGACCGGCAAGGAGTTGCTGGCGCGGACGATTCACGAGCTGGGTCCGAGGCGGCAACGCCCGTTCATCGCCGTCCATTGCGCGGCGCTGCCCGAAACGCTGCTCGAAAGCGAGCTGTTTGGTCACGAACGGGGCGCATTCACCGGCGCGGTCTCCCGTCGCCCCGGCCGCTTCGAGCTGGCCGACGGCGGGACGCTCTTTCTCGACGAGGTGGGGGATATCCCCCTGACGGTGCAGGCCAAGCTGCTCCGCGCCGTGCAGGGGCTCGGTTTCGAACGGCTCGGCGGCCAGCAGACGATCAGGGCGGATGTGCGACTGCTCGCCGCCACCCACCGGCCGCTCGAAGAGATGGTGCGGCAGGGCCTGTTCCGCGAGGATCTCTACTATCGGCTCAACGTCGTGCCCGTCATGATCCCCCCGCTGCGGGAACGGCGCGAGGATATTCCGCTGCTCGTGGACCATTTTCTGGCCCGGTTCAATCGCGAGCATGGCAAGCAGGTGGCCGTCTCATCCGACGCCCTGTCGCTGTTGACCGACTATCACTGGCCGGGCAACGTTCGCGAGCTGGAGCACTGCCTGGAACGGCTGGTGCTGCTGACCGTGCGACCGGTGATCACGCCCGACGAAATCGACGCGCTGGCTCATCTGCTCGATCTGCCGAAGGAGCCGGCCGCGCCCCCGCTCGCGCCCCCGCCGTCGTTGCCGCGCAGCGTGCAGGAGTTGGAGCGGACCGAATTGGTCGCGGCGCTCGAACGGACGGGCTGGGTCAAGGCACGGGCGGCCAAACGGTTGGGGCTGACGCCCCGCCAGCTCAGCTATCGCGTGAAGAAATATGGATTGAAGCCGCCGGAAGGATGGGCCTGATCAAGTCGGGTTTGATCAATCTTGATCTTTCACTGCTGGTGCATTAGGATTCGGCCGGCAGTTGCGCAGGTTCCACGACAAGGAGTGGTCATGGCCGGAACCATGGTTTCATTCGCCTCAAACGGCGGAACGACCCACGGCTATCTGGCGACCCCCAAGGGCACCGGCCCCGGCGTGGTCGTGATCCAGGAATGGTGGGGGCTGGTCCCCCACATCATTGAGATCTGCGACCGGTTCGCGGCGGAAGGTTTCACGGCGCTCGCGCCCGATCTCTATCACGGCAAGACGGCCGCCTCACCCGATGAAGCGGGCCGGATGATGATGGCGCTCACCATCGGCCGGGTGGCCAAAGACATCGACGGCGCGGTGACCTTTCTGCTTGGCCAGCCATCGACGGCCGGCGCGCGCACGGTCGGCGTGGTCGGCTTCTGCATGGGCGGGCAGCTTGCGCTCTACGCCGCCTGCGAGAATCCGGCCATCGGCGCCTGCGTCGATTTCTACGGCATCCATCCCAACGTCACCCCTCGGCTGGCCGGATTGGAGGCGCCCGTCCTCGGGATCTTCGGGGAGCGGGACGGCTCCATCAATCCGACGGCGGTCCGCAAACTGGAAGCTGATTTAAAAAAAGCGGGAAAGACGACCGACTTCACGATTTTTCCGAACGTTGGCCACGCCTTCTTTAACGACACCAGACCCGAGGTGTATCACGAAGAGTCCGCCAGGAAAGCCTGGCAGAAGAGCTGCGCGTTTTTCCGGCAGCATCTGTCGTGACGTCGTGCCGGCGCCCCCGTTCCTCGCCACGCTCAAACGGCTCTACCCGAAGGCGCGCTACTATCTGAATTTCTCCACGCCGCTCGAATTGCTGGTGGCCGCCATCCTCTCGGCCCAGGTGCGCGACACCGTCGTCAATGCGACCACCCCGGCGCTGTTTAACAAATACAGGACGGCGCGGGACTATGCCCATGCTGATCTGCAGAGGCTGATCAAGGATATCCGCCCGGTCTCCTTTCCGGCCAACAAGGCCAGACACATCAAGGCGGCCTGCGCGATGCTCGTTCAGAAGCACAAGGGGAAGGTGCCCGCCACCCTCGACCAGCTGATCGAGCTACCCGGCATCGGCCGGAAGACGGCCAACGCGATTCTGATCAACGCCTTCGGCAAGGTGGAGGGGATCGTCGTCGACACGCACGTGATCCGGGTCGCCTACAGGCTGGGCTGGACGAAGCAGACCAAACCGGAAAAGATCGAGCAGGATCTCATGACGCTGATCCCCAAAGCCGATTGGAAGAAGGCGCCCTGGCTCCTCAAGGATCACGGCCGTGCCGTCTGCACGGCGCCGGTTCCCGCCTGCAGCCGATGCGCGCTGGAGGCCAAGTGTCCGAAGGCCGGCGTGACCAAACGGATGTGACCATTACGCCATTGAACGGAGGATTCTGATCCGTTCTTCAGTGGGCGGATGGGTCGACATGAGCGCGCTGGCGTCCAAGCCGAAGGCCTTCACCGGGTTGACGATGTACAGGTGCTGGGTGGCCCGGTTCGCCTCCTCCAGCGGTTCCGGGTCGCCGGCGATTTTGGCCAGCGCGTTGGCCAGGCCGAGCGGGTTGCGGGTCAGCTGCACGCTGCTCACGTCGGCCAGCGATTCGCGCCGCCTGGAGATGGCCATCTGTAAGAGGGTCGCGAAGAGCGGCGCGACGACCGCCAGCAGCAGGGCGATCAGCACAAACGGCCAGGCGCCTTCGCGCCGTTCACGCCCCGCCCGCCTGTAGAACAGCGAGCGCAGGAACGAATCGCAGAACAGCACGATCGCCCCGACCAGGATCGCCACCAGCATCGAATACCGGATGTCGAAGTTGCGGATATGGCTCATCTCGTGGCCGATCACGCCCTGGAGCTCGTCCCGGTTGAGCTTGTCGAGCAGGCCGCGCGTCGCGGTGATGGCGGCGTGCTGCGGATCGCGCCCGGTGGCGAAGGCGTTCGGCGCCGCGTCCTCGATCAGATAGACCGCCGGCTTGGGCAGTCCGGCCGCGATCGCCATCTCCTCGACGATGTTGTGAAGTTGGGGCTCCTCCTCCCGCGACACGGCCCTGGCGCGGCTCGCAGCAAGGATCATGGCGCTGCCCTGAAAATAGGACACGAGCCCGATGACGGACGACGCCAGGACGGCAAACAAGAGCCCGATGGGCCAGCCGTGCGGTTCGGCCGCCTCGCCGATCACGGCGCCGAGCAGGATCAGGAGGCCGGCGATGGAGCCGAACAGCAATAGTGAGCGCCGTTTATTGGCCGTGATCTCGGCGAAGAAGTCCCGACGCGGCTCTCTGGCGGAGGCGCGTATCTCCGCCCCGTTGCCGGTGACGGATTGTGCGACCGTCCCAACACGGGGCGCCGTTCCTGTGCGCTCGACGGAGAAGCCCGACACCTGTCCCGAGTAACCGGCCGGCGCAGCCGCGGGAGGCGCCGTCAACTGATGCGGGGGCCCGTGCGGAGCATGCGGAGAAGGGTCCTCCGATACCCCCACACCCAGGGCCTCGCGGGCGAGCACCGCGCCGCACAGGTTGCAGATTAATTCGCCGGGGCGGTTTTCATATCCGCAGTGGGGACAGGGGACGCCTGCAGGGGGCATGGTGACGCAGGCCTATCGCAGTGAAACCTTGACGGGCGCCTTTTCCGTTTCGGGAATGTGGAAAAACTCTTCGGCCTTGAATTGGAACATGCCGGCGATGAAATTAGAGGGGAACATCTGCATGGCGTTGTTGTAGCCCATCACGCTGTCGTTGTAGAACTGCCGGGCGAACGCGATCTTGTTCTCTGTGGAGGTGAGCTCTTCCTGCAGGCGGCTGACAGTTTGGTTCGCCTTCAGGTCCGGGTAACTTTCCACCAGGGCGAACAGCGACTTGAGCGCGCCGGAGAGCATGCCTTCCGCCTCGGCCTGCGCGCGGGGTCCCTGGGCCTGCATCGCCATGTTGCGCGCCTGGATCACCTTCTGCAAGGTCTCCTGCTCGAAGGTCATGTACCCCTTGACCACTTCGACCAGGTTGGGGATCAGGTCGTAGCGGCGCTTCAACTGCACATCGATCTGATTCCAGGCGTTCTTGACCTGGTTGCGCAGTCCGATCAGCGAATTATAGGAGGCCGCCGACCAGATCAGCAGAACGACGACTATGCCGAGCAGAATCCATCCGGCCATGCCCACCTCCCCTCATGCGATGACGAACGCATCGCCTGTCTGCCTTCGAGGGTGAGCCTAGCACGGCCTTCTGAAACGGTCAAGGAACGGGCGATGAGACGGTCAAATCGTGCTATACTCCAGCCATGCGACGCCATTCCGCCATGCGGATTATCGCTCTCTCCGGAGCCCTCCTCGTCGGGGGGACTGTTGCCCTCGCGCTGATGGGGGCGGATCTGGAGATGCCGAGGGAGCGGAACATCCGGCTGCCCCGGGTGCCGGCTGATCAGCTGGAGGCCGTCAAAAAAATGGTCAATCCGGTTCCCGACTCTCCGGAGACGCTGGAGAAGGGCAAGACCCTGTACACCATGGCCTGTGTCGCCTGTCACGGACCTGAAGGGCGGGGGGATGGCCCGCTGACGAAAAAAACGACGATCAATCCGGCTCCCAGGAACTTCTCCAACCCGGATTTTCAGCGCCTCCGGACCGACGGCGAGCTGTTTTGGGTGCTCAAGCACGGCTCCCACGGGACGGAGATGATGCGGATGGACTTCTTTTTTACCGATCAGGAGCTCTGGACGCTGGTCCGGTATATCAGGACGCTCGGGCGCGCCGCCAACGCCCCATCCAAGTAAGCGTGAGGTGAACCCTCCGGATGGTCCGACGGATATGCGTGATGCCTCTGTGCCCGCCGCCGGCCATGACGCGACCTCCCGGCCGGGCTCCCTCGCGCCGCGTGCCGTGACCCTGCGACGCCGGGCGTGAGTGATTGCGTCATCGGGATCGGAGGGCGGTGAGCACGCTCTTCACATCAATGATGACGTCGACCGCTTCGGACTTCCCGCCATGACCGCCGACGTGCTTGTCTTTGACCTGGGCAATGTGATTGTGCGCGTCTCCCATGCGGCCATGGCGGGGGCGCTGTCGGCCCATTCGGCCGATCCCAGGTTTCGTGACCCGGAGCGCGTGCTGGCCCTTGCCTTCGACGATCGGGAGGGGCTCACCGTTGAATTCGACAAGGGCCGGTTGACGGCCGACGGCTTCTACCGGTCGGTGGCCGACCGGCTCTCGCTTTCCCTCTCCTTTGAAGAATTTGCCGCCTGCTGGAACACAGGTTTTCAGGAAATCCCCGCCGTCGCCGCCCTGATTCGTCGCCTGCACGGCCGCCGCCGGCTCATGCTGCTCTCCAATACCAACGAGCTGCATTATCGTCATCTGGCATCGAAGTTGCCCGTCCTGTCGTTGATGGAGCGCACCTTCCTCTCCTTCGAGCTGGGGATGCGCAAACCCGAGCGGGCGCTGTACGAACGGGTGATCAGCGCCGCCGGCGTCAGTCCGGACCGGATGGTCTATATTGACGACATCGCCGCCTATACCCGCGCGGCGGCCGAATTGGGGATCCAGGCGATCACGTTCGAATCCGCCGCGCAGCTTGAACGGGCCCTCCAGGCCCGGGGCGTCCTGGAATGAGGTGCCCTGATCAGGAGGTCTGGAGGGATTTGAGCGCGGCGTGAATTTGCAGGGCATGATCGGTCGGCTGGACCTCTGGAAAGAGTTTGCGGATCACGCCCTGCGGATCGATCAGCACCGTGCTGCGGGCCGCCACCGTCACCCCCATGTAACTGGTCAGCGTTCCGTACAGTCGGCAGACCTCGTGCCGGTTGTCGGCCAGGATGGGGAAGGTGAGCTTGAATTTGTCGGCGAAGGCCTTGTGCGATTCGACGGTGTCGACGCTCACTCCCAGCACGGCGGCGCGCAACTGCTGCAGCGCCACAAGATTGTCCCGAAACGAGCAAGCCTCCTTCGTGCACCCCGGCGTGTCGTCCTTCGGATAAAAATAGAGCACCACCCACTGGCCCCGCAAGGAGGAGAGCGTCACCGGGGTGCCGTGCTGATCCCGCAACGTGAAATCGGGCGCGGGCTGCCCCTCCTTGACGGTGAACTGCGCCGGTCCCGCAAAGGCCCGGTAGGCGCCGACGGCCACGCCGATCACCACCAGGAGTCCGATCGCTATAATGGTCAGTTTCATCTGTTCCTCCTATGTTACATCCGCGACAGCACCACGGCGATCCCGACAATCGCCAGCGCCAGCACCAGAATGCCCGTCCCAAGCCACCGTTTGCCGGCCTCAGCGTTTCCGGCGGCAGGTTGGGGCGTTCCCCGGCCGCCCCCTCCGGCGCCGCGAAGGATGAAATCATGGATCCCGGTCAATGCGATCAAGACCAGCACGAAAAACAGCTTCAACATCAGCACGCCGCCGTAGGCGGAAGCGAGCCGCGCCGACGCCCCTTCGTAGAGCAGATTATAAAACCCCGTGATCAACAATGCTACCAGGCTGAGCCACCGGAGGGCGATGAATCGCTGCTCGATTTTGACGATGAACGGGGACCGCTCGGGGCGCGGCGGCAGCAACGCCATGGCCGGCTGGTAGACGACCAGGTAAAAAATCGTGCCGCCAATGAACGCGATGGCCCCTACAAGGTGAATGGCCATCACAAAGTCGGAATAGGTCATGGCGGCGCGGAACCTCTCTTTTTTGACAAATGCCTCCACGCTTTGTCAATGGGAGTCGTGGGGGGGGCGGGTGCACGGGATCAGTGACGCGGACGTTTCTCGGCGGCCCGGGCACTGCCGGAACCCGCGTTTGGGATGGTGGGAATAATCGGGTTCGTGGGCGTGGGCACAAGACCGTTTGCTTGTGCCCGTTTCTATGATTCCCGTACAATAGCCTGTGAGCCCACGGTGTTCATTCTTGACCGATCATGACCGATGATGTCATTGCCTGGGTGACCCACCACGGGTTGGTCGCCGTCTTCGCGGGCACCTTTTTCGAAGGGGAGGGGATTCTGATCGCGGCCGCCGTGCTGGCGGGGGAGGGGGTGTTGCATCCCCTGAGTGTGTGGGTGACGGCTGCCTGCGGCGCATGGGTGGGTCACCTTGTCTGGTTCTTGACGGGACGATGGGTGGGCCGGCATCGCTGGACGGCCCGGTGGACGTGGTTCACTCAACGGCTGGCCGAAGCGGATCGAATCATCCAACGCCACCCCGGCTGGTCGATCTTCATCTTGCAATATCTGTACGGGACTCGTATGATCGGCGCCGCGGCCTTTGGCTTGACCCACCTGTCGTTCCGCCGTTTCATGTGGTATCAGGCGGCAAACTGCCTCGTCTGGGCTGCGGTGATCGGAGCCGTCGGCTATTTTCTGGGCGGGGCCGGCGGCCGGTTCTTCCACGGCTGGGGCCGGTGGCTGTGGGTGGCGGTGAGCGTCCTGCTGGTCCTCTGGTCGTTGCAGCGCTTGAAGCCGGCTGCGCGGTCCAGGGAAACGGTCAGGTCAATGCATGCGTCGCAGCAGGACAAATCTGACTGATGGAACCGTCGCCGCCGCTGCCTGATCCGGAGGCCGCCCTGGCCTATTTTCTCCGCAAGCCGGACTTCTCGATGGCGCCGGAGGAGTTGCGCCGACGGATCACCGAAGGCGCCGATGTGCACGTGATCGATGTACGCAGCCGCGAGGAGTACGACCGCGGTCATATTCCAGGCGCCGTGAATCTACCCAGAGACCGCTGGACGACCAATTCTGGCCTTGCCAGGGGCAAGGTCAACGTGTTGTACGGAGATTCAGCGGCCAGCCTTCTGGCGGCCGAGGCAGCGGCCTACTTCGCCAAACGAAGGTTTCCCGTGGTGGAGTTATTGGGCGGGTACGAGGGATGGGTGGCCAGGGCGTTTGAACTCGAACGCTAGCGGGAGCCCATGGTTCGAGAGCATCCGTTGCAGTGGGTGGTGGAGTCCCTGATGGACGAGCCTTCCTATCTGCAGCGCGCCATGTTCGGCTGTCTGGGCTGTTATCTGCACGGACGGCTCATGGCGGTGTTGGCCGCGCGCCGTGAGCCGTGGCGGGGGCTGCTCGTGCCGACGGACCGCGAACACCACGCCGCCCTGTTGCGGGAGGAGGGGGCGCTCACCGTGCACCCCGTTCTGACCAAATGGCTCTATCTTGCCGAAGCGTCGGACACCTTCGAAGAGTCGGCGCAACGGTTCGTGACCTGGATGCTGGCCAATGACCCGAGAATCGGCGTGGAGCCGTCGTCCGGCGCGCGTCGCACGCATCGGCGCGCGACCACACGGTCCCGGTGACGCGTGGAACGCATCCGGCGGGTCACGGCGCTGCTTGCGGCGGTCCTGTGGCTGACGGGATGTGAGATGAAGGGGTTCATCTTTTTCCCCGAACCGCACATCGGCGCCACGCCGAAGTCGGCGGGCCTGGCGTTCGAGGACGTATACGTCACCACGACCGACGGGGTGCGGATCAACGGCTGGTACGTGCCGGCTCTGCCGACGGCGGACGGGTCCGCGATGACGCTCCTCTGGTTTCACGGCAATGCGGGCAATCTCAGCGACCGCGTGCACCAGCTCCGCCAGCTGCACGATCAGCTTGCCGTCGACATCTTCATGATCGATTACCGCGAATACGGCCGGAGCGAAGGGGAGGCGAGCGAGGCGGGCACCTATCTCGATGCGGAGGCGGCGCTGGCCTATCTGCGCGGCCGGCCCGACGCCCCCGGACGTCGGATCGTCTATTACGGCCAGTCGCTCGGGGCGGCCGTGGCCGTGGAGCTGGCCCGCCGCTCGCCGCCCGCCGGTCTGATTCTGGAAGCGCCCATTCTGTCCATCCAGGCCATGGCCAAGGGCGTCGTGCCCTTTCTACCCGTGGGGGCCTTGATCTCCACGAAGTATGACTCGCTGTCGAAGATCGGCGCGGTCCATGTCCCGCTGCTGATCCTGCACGGCGATCAGGACGAGGTCGTGCCGTACGCCCAGGGCCGCCGCCTCTTCGCCGCGGCCAACGAACCGAAGCGCTTCTTCACGATCGCCGGCGCGCATCATAACGACACCTACGTCGCCGGAGGAACGGCCTATTTCGATGCGCTGCGAACGTTTCTCGCTTCTTTGCACTGAGGGGTGGATGACATCCACCGCATCGGAGGCCTCAGGGTCCGTCAGGCTGGCGCTGGGCGGCGACGTCATGGCGGGACGCGGGATCGATCAAATTCTGCCCCATCCGAGCGATCCCCTGCTCTATGAATCGTCTGTGACGTCCGCGCTCGACTACGTTGAGCTGGCCGAGATGGTCCATGGCCCGATTCCGCGGCCGGCCGACTTCGCCTACCCGTGGGGCGACGCGCTTGACGCGCTGGCTCGCGCCGCGGTCGACGCGCGCATCGTCAACCTTGAGACGAGCGTGACGCGAAGCGCCTCGCCGTGGCCCAAGGGGATCAATTACCGGATGAGCCCGGAGAATCTGCCCTGTCTGACGGCGGCGGAGATCAGCGGCTGCGCCCTGGCGAACAACCATACGCTGGATTGGGGGGAAACCGGCCTGCTCGAGACGGTCGACGCGCTCTCGCGAGCAGGCATCGTTTCAACCGGCGCGGGACGCGATCGCGCACACGCCGAGGCGCCGGCGGTAATCGCCATCCCGGGCAAGGGGCGCGTGCTGCTCTTCTCCTTCGGCTCGAGTTCGAGCGGCATTCCTCCGGAGTGGGCGGCCGGCGAAGGACACCCGGGCCTCGATCTGCTGCCCGATCTGTCCGGCCGGACGGTCGACCGGATCGCCGAACGGGTCCGCGCCGTGAGACGGGGGGGCGACCTCGTCGTGGCCTCGATCCATTGGGGGGCCAACTGGGGCTATTCCGTTCCCCGCGATCAACGCCTCTTCGCCCGCGCGCTGATCGAACGGGCCGGCATCGATCTCATCCACGGCCATTCCTCCCATCATCCCAAGGGGGTCGAAGTGCACCGGGGCAAGGCGATCGTGTACGGCTGCGGCGATCTGCTGAATGACTACGAGGGGATTGCAGGTCATGAGGAGTTCAGAGATGATCTGACCGTGATCTATCTCGCCGGGCTGGATCCTTTGACGGGCCGGTTGACCACGCTGGAGCTGCTGCCGTTGCGGATCACGCGCTTTCGGTTGCACCGGGCGACGGCCTCGGAGGCGCGATGGCTCCGCGACCTGTTCTCCCGGGAAGGGGCGAGGTTCGGGACGCGGGCCGAGCTGACGGCCGGGCGCACCATCGAGTTGCGATGGGACCGGGCCGCCGATCGTCCGGCCGCCCGTCCGTCCTGATGACAACAGGCCGCTGATTGCGTACAATGCGTCAGCGGCCGCTTGGGCCGCGGGTGTACTCAATGCGGTCTGAGGAGGCCGCCGGATGACAGACCCCCTTGCCACCAACGATCCCGTCTCGCTTCAGCGGCTGCACGTCCGCCCGAAAAAATATCTGGAGGAGTGGCTCGACTTCCCCGCCCACGTCCACCAAGTGGCCTATCGGATGTCGGATCCTCCACGGGACCGCCCCCGAAGCCGCCAGGACTTTTTGCAGGTGTTGCGCCAACTGGCCATGCCGGAGTCGGACTGCGCGGTGGCCGAAAAATTCGGCTACGGCGCGCGGGTGGAGGAGAACGGCGACCGCCTGGTTATTACCTGGGAGGCGCACACCGAATATTACAGTTATCAGATCTGGCACGTTCCCGATGACAAGACGGTGCCGCTGGAGTTCGGACCGCTCACGATTCCCGGTTTTGAATTTCCGGTCACGCCGGCCGGGACGCCGATCAGCGCGCTGGATCTGATCTTCGCTCAGGAGCGAGACATCTCCCCCGAGTTGATCCGGGCGGTGTTGCCGGGCCGCAGCGTCTACGGCAGCCGGGTCTTTGGGGGCGAGATCACCGTGTTGACCAGTTTCACGCCGGATGAGCAGGCGCGCGAGCGGTATCTCATCTTCTCCTCCGACCCCAAGATGCTGCTGGCGCATCTGGGCCAGCTCACAGACGCCGTGGTGACGATCGAAAATTATTACCATCTTCTGTTGCTGCCGTTTGCCGAATTTTCCCGGGCGCTCGACCGGATCCACGAACTGGAGCAGCGCCATCTCCGGCAGCGGGAAACGATCACGGGGCAGTTGAGCACGTCGAACGCGGAGCTGCTTCAGCGGTGGGTCAACACGCTGACGGAGGATTATCTGGAGGTGAGCCGGTTCGCGGGAGCGATGCGGGTGCGCCTGTCGGCGTCGGCGCCCTACAACGCGATCGTCCATGCCACCGTCCGCGCGTTGCAGGAGAAGCCCGTGACGTCGTTTCTCCCCTTGTCCGACTACGTGCTGGGCGGCATCTCCGGCGTGGCGGACGGCTACCAGCAGCTGATCAGGCGGATCGAAGCGGTGGAAGCCGATTTTCAAAGCATCATCTCGGTGATCCGGACACGGGTCAACCTGGTGCAGCAGGAACAGAATCTGGACCTGCTGGCCAGCGTCGATCGGACGACCAAAAGCCAGGCGGTGCTCCAGCACACGGTCGAAGGGTTGTCGGTCATCGTCATCGCCTATTATCTCTCCGGCCTGGCCGGGTATGTGCTGAAGGCGATGCAGGAGGCGGGCTGGATCGCGAACGCGGCCTTGGCGACCGGCCTGTTCGTGCCGGTGGCGCTGGGGATGGCGTTCCTTCTCGTGTACTACGGCCGGAAAATGCTGTACAAATTCATGGCGGACCCCGATCACGACGCGTGATCGGCGCCCTGAGAAATCGACGGGGAGGACGAAGCGATGAGCTGGATGGGACGCGTTGTCGGCGGCGGCCTGATCGTGATGGGAGGCATCCTGGGATGTGCGTGGACCGCTTCGGCGGACGAGGCGCTGCCGAAGGAATCGGTTCTGCCGCTGGCCCTGGCGAACAAAGCCGCGGCCGCCGCGCTGGAGCGGTGCACGAAGGAGGGCTACCGGGTGAGCGTGGCGGTCGTCGACCGGGACGGGGTGCTGACCGCGTTCATGCGGGGGGACGGAGCGGGGCCGCATACCGTCTCCAGCAGTTCCAGAAAGGCCTACACCGCCGCGAGCCTTCGCCGTTCGACGGGCGCCCTGGCGGAGGCCGTCGCCAAACAACCGGCGATTGAAGGTTTGAGGCAGATGGACCCCAATATCCTGATTCTCGGCGGCGGTTTGCCGATTGAGTTCGGCCGCGAAGTGGTCGGCGGGATCGGTGTTGGCGGCTCACCGGGCGCGCAGCTGGACGAGGGGTGCGCGAAGGCCGGTCTGGAGAGCATCGGGGCGGCGGCGAAATCGTCCGAGAAATGAGCGTTATGAGATGCCGTCATACAGTGACGGCTGTCCGGCCGGATAGCCGAGGCGGCCGTTGTGGATGACGGCAAACGGGGTCAGCCGGTGCGGCTCGGCCTTGCGCTGATTCATCAAGTGCGCCACACCGATCCCCCGGATCAGCAACGCATCCGAAATCAGCGACCGGTGGCAATGCCACCAGAGCGCCTCGGCGCACATGATCGCGGTGCGCTGTTGCCTGGCCGATTGGATCAACTCCTGTAACCCCGCTTCAAATCCTGTCGTCCCCATATAATCGGCAAAGCCGCGGAAGCCGGGGTTTTTCCAGCCCATGTTACGGGAGTCTTTGCTTGGTTTGCGTAACCCGCCAAGACCGGGACTGTGCTGATACCGGATGCCGACCTCTATCAAGGATGCCGCCAGAAGGGTGCTGTTGAACTGAGGATTGTGACGGGATTTCGGGATGGTCCGCACATCGACGAGACGTGCGATGTCGTGCGCGTTCAGAATCGCGAGAAAATCTTCGATCGGCCTGGTCGAATGGCCGATGGTCCAGATCGTGAGCGATGGCGGAAAGCCCGTTTGGTTGACAGCCATGGGGGAGGGTGTTACGATGCGCGTCGATCGTCGACGATCCGATTATGCCACGTTCGGTTCAGAGAAAACAGCGCGGCGCACGTTCAGCGCACACCGGCGGCGCGGCCGCGCGCGAACTGCTGTGCGAGCTGCTGAGGCTCTTCTATGCCAAAAACTGGGTGTCGGGCACGGGGGGAGGCATTTGCGGCCTCGTCGAACCGGGCAAGCTGCTGGTGGCGCCGACCGGCGTGCACAAAGAACGGGTCCAGCCGTCCGACCTGTTCATCGTCGATGTGAAATCAGGCGAGGTGGTGACCCGGCCGCGCAACCCGGCCCTGCGCCTCTCCGAATGCAGCCCGATCTTCTGCGAGATCGTCAGGACCAAAGGGGCCGGCTCGGTGATGCACAGCCATGCGCTTTCGGCCGTCCTGGCGGGTGACCTGGCCGAGGGGGGCGACCGGGTGATCTTTGAACGGCTTGAGATGCTCAAGGGCATCAAGGGGGCGACCAATCAGGACCGGCACGCGGTCGCCATCATCGACAACACCGGCTACGAGCCGGATCTGCTCCATCAGATGCGCACGGTGCTCGCCGATCCCGCCTTTGCCAACGCCTACTGCATTCTCGTCCGGGACCACGGCGCCTATATCTGGGGCGCGGATGTCTGGGAGACCAAGCGCCACGCCGAAATCTACCACTTCCTCTGCGAAGGGAGCGTGGCGAGAGCCGATTGGCGGCTAGGCCACCGCTAGCGCGTCTAGCCGCCGAACTGTCTTCGTCGTGTTGGTTTCAGCCTAGAGTTTGACCCGCCTGAGCGCCAGCAAACCAGGCGCCGCCCTGATGGCAAGTGTTCCAGTTGTCAGAACTGCGATGCTGAATGTTGCTCCGCACCTTGGAGCTGTGAGCGTGGTCATAATCTGTCAGCCCACATGGGGAGCATGAGAGTCAACTTATCTCAATCGTGAGGCGGATGTTCAAAGGGCCGGCCATCGCCCGATATGAGCGACGGCCCGGCCCCCTGATGAACGTACTGGCGGCAATTCCCGCTTAGTTTGACGACCAGCGCCTTCCGTGGCCGTACGAGCTATTGGCACGGACAGCCGGTCTGTGGCCATTGGGCGCACCTTCGCCTCGTGTCGGCCCCGGTTCGTTGTGCGGACCGGATGGTGTCCGCAGTGAACGCACCGATTCTCCCCTCGGGGAAAATCTTCGGGATGAGCTGTGCGACCCTTCATGGTGGCCCGCTCCGCGGTTTCTTCCGGCGGGGTTCCACTGGCGCCGGGGCTGAGATGATCGTTTCGGCACGTCGGCCGATGATTGGCCGCGGCTTTCAAACCCTTCAACCGTGGTTTGGGGGATCTTCTCCCCAATCAACCGCTCGATGTCGCGCAACTGTTCCCGCTCGTGTGGCGCGACCAATGAGATGGCGTCGCCGGCCGCGTCGGCCCGGGCCGTCCGGCCGATCCGGTGGACATAATCCTCCGGCACCTCGGGCAGCTCGTAGTTGACCACGTGAGAAATCCCCTTCACGTCGAGACCCCGCGCCGCCAAATTGGTGGCCACCAACACCTGAATGGACCCTCGCCGGAAGGCCTCCAACGCCTTGGTGCGCGCGCCCTGGCTTTTGTTCCCGTGGATGGCCGCAACCCGTTTGCCAGTCCGTTCCAACTGGCCGGCCAGATGGTCGGCGCGATGTTTGGTCCTGGTGAAAACGAGCACCTGTCCCATCTGTTCCTTATCGATCAGATGGACCAGGAGATCGCGCTTTCGTGCGGTATCGACCGGGTAGACCAGCTGGCGGACATTCTTGGCCGGCGTCCCCTGCCGGGCGATCTCAATCACGACCGGCTGCTTGAGGATTTCAGTGGCGAGCCGTTGCACTTCCGGCGGCATCGTCGCCGAAAAGAAGAGCGTCTGGCGTTTGGTAGGCAGCTGTTTGAGGATCGTCCGGACATCGGGCAGAAAGCCCATGTCGAGCATCCGGTCCGCCTCGTCGATGACCAGCACCTCGAGCGCGTTGAACCGCACGGCGCCTTGGCGCATATGGTCCAGCAATCGGCCCGGTGTGGCGACCAGGATGTCGACGCCGTTGCGCAACGCTTGGATCTGCGGCGCGTAACCGACGCCGCCATAGACGACCGCACTGCGCAGCCGCAGGAAGCGGCCGTAGGTGTTGATGCTGTCGGAGACCTGCGCCGCCAACTCGCGCGTGGGCACCAGCACCAGGACGCGCAGCGACGGCGATTTGCCTTCCCGGAGCCGGTGCAGGATCGGCAGGGTGAAGCCGGCGGTTTTGCCGGTGCCGGTTTGGGCGCAGCCAATCACATCTTGTCCGGCTAGAATGGCCGGGATGGCCTTGGCCTGAATCGGCGTCGGGGTTTCATAATTTTTCGCCTTGACGGCGCGAACGATTTCCGGGGCGAGCCCCAGTGTGTCAAATGACATGCGTGTACTGACTCCTTGTTGTGTGCGGGATCATCGTCCCGCCGTGTGCGCACGAGGACATCAAGGGGCTCGTGAACCCTGTCACAATGACAGGGCTCAGCCCTTCAGGCCTTGTGCCTGTCTTGAAGAACCGTTAAGAAGTGTGATGATCGATCGGTGGAAACCGAAGGACCGGACTTCTGAGGAGGGATCAACCTTACGGACTTACGGGGGATGCCGCCTCGGGGTTCGTCAAACTTCCCGTACTATAACATGATTCATCATGTCTGGCAATATATTTTTATTGAGCCGCGTTTTTGGATAGTGCCCGGTTGCAATCATAGAGGCGCTTCCCCTTCCAAATTGACAGGTTAGGCGCGCTTGCTATGCTTACCATGACGGTCGAAGATGGACGATCAACGCCTCAGCATCAATCGCCGTGCTCTAGTGATCGTGCTCGTGGGAGTCACGCTCA
>Ga0335081_10004777_pt1 | contig 21412 bp, 23 predicted proteins | sample Lox_Sample_35_FD_206713 | JGI IMG/M metagenome (GOLD analysis project Ga0335081, IMG submission 206713) | Soil microbial communities from Loxahatchee National Wildlife Refuge, Florida, United States - Lox_Sample_3.5 | ecosystem: Environmental > Terrestrial > Soil > Wetlands | place: USA... | reverse complement strand
TCGTGGTCGAGGCCTACGACGCCGGCCGAGACACCCGACAGCACCGCCTCGGAGAAGCGGCGACGCTGGTCGAGCTGGCGGTTCGCCTCGACAAGCTCGCTTTGCTGCGTCTGGAGCTGGTGCGTCATGCGGTTGAAGGCGCGCGACAAGGTGCTGAACTCTTCGTCATGCGCTCCAACCGGTACGCGCGCGGCAAGATCGCCGCCGCGCACGCGCTCGGCCGCGGCGACGAGATGGCTGATCGGGCGCGCCATGCGCGAGGCGAAGCTCAGCCCCATCCAGACCGCGCCCGTCAGCAACAGCACGCCAACGCCGAAGAACAGCATCGAGAACGCGATCTGATATTCCGAGCGCTCGCCCTCGAGCTCCTCATATTCGGCAACGGCCTTTTGCGTGCGCGCCATGCGGCCGAGGACCGTCGGATCGACAAAGCGGCCGACATAGAGATATGCGTTGTTGAAGCCGGTGAGGCGAATGAGCGCGCGCACGCGATCGTCGCTGTTGCTCGTCAGGATCGCGACGTCGCCGGCGCGCGCCTGCTGCAAGGCCCAATCGGGCACGGGCTGCAGCTCAAGCGCGAAGGAAAGGCCGGTACGCGCGAGGATGCGGCCTTCGGAATCGAACACCAGCGCTTCGTTGAGCGAGCGCAGCTCGGCCTGCGCTCCCACGATCTGATTGAGGCGCGTTGGATCGATACTGAGAAAAGCGGCGTCGCGATCGAGATCGCTCGCCATGCTGATGACGTCGGCGCGGATCGCCTGCTGGTGCTCGTGCAGATAGGCCTCGGCGACGGCAAGCGATTCCGACAGCGAGGTACGCACCCGCTCGCTGAACCAGGCCTGCACGCCGAAGGTGAAGATGAGATAGGAGAAGACGGCGACGATGATCGTCGGGATGACGGCCAAGAGGCTGAACACGAGCACGAAGCGCACATGAAGCTGCGAGCCGGCGAGACCGCGCCTGCGCTCGGTCCACACCTGCACCAGGCGCCAGGCGACGATGGCGAAAAGCGGCAGGACGAGGACGAGGTTCAACAGCAGGTAGAGCGCGTCGAGATGGGGACGCGTGTCGAACGGCGGCAAACCCTTGAGCGCGGCCCACGTCGCCGCCGCCGAAAGCGCCGCCGCCACCGCGAGCGCAAGCGCCAGCTTCCGCCCGAGACGGATTCGGCTGGCCCACCTTACGAACTCGCCCCTGACGCTCATGAATTTTTTAACGGAGTCGCCCTACGCCGCGATTATTTTATGCCGCGTCCGACCTCGATGTCCAATTCGCGAATCTTCTTGCGCAGCGTATTGCGGTTGAGGCCGAGAAGCTGGGCGGCACGAAGCTGGTTGCCGCGCGTGGCGCCAAGCGTGAGCTGGATCAAGGGCCGCTCGATCTCGCGCAGCACGCGGCCATAGAGGCCAGCGGGCGGCAGGCCGCCCTTGTGGGCCGTGAAATAGTCGCGCAGGTGCCGCTCGGCAGCGCCGGCAAGCCCCTCGCCTTCCGGCTCCTCGGCGCGCTCGGGGAACGCCGGCTCGGCGAGTTCGGCCTCGATCGCGTCGAGCCCGATCACCTCCTGCGAATAGAGCGCCGCCAGGCGCCGCACGAGATTCTCGAGCTCGCGCACGTTGCCGGGCCAGCGATAGGTCTTGAGCCGCTCCATCGCCCCGTTGTCGACCGATTTGAGCGGCAGCCCCTCGCCGGCAGCGAGCGTGAAGAAATGCCGCACCAGGGCCGGAATGTCCTCGCTGCGCTCGCGCAGCGGCGGCAGGCGGATCGGCACGACGTTGAGGCGGTAGAACAGATCCTCGCGGAAAAGGCCCTGGCGGATCAGCTGGCGCAGGTCGCGATGCGTCGCAGCGATGATGCGCACGTCGGCGCGCACCGGCGTGCGGCCGCCGACCGTGGTGTATTCGCCTTGCTGCAGCACGCGCAGGAGGCGCGTCTGCGCCTCCGGCGGCATGTCGCCGATCTCGTCGAGGAAAAGCGTGCCGCCTTGCGCCTGCTCGAAGCGGCCGACGCCGCGCGCGACGGCGCCGGTGAACGAACCCTTCTCGTGACCGAAGAGTTCGCTCTCGATGAGCTCGCGCGGGATGGCCGCCATGTTGACCGGGACGAAAGGCCCGGCGCGGCGCTTGCCGTAATCGTGCAGCGCGCGCGCGACGAGTTCCTTGCCGGTGCCGCTCTCGCCCGAGATCATGACGGTAAGATCGGTGCTCATAAGGCGCGCGAGCACACGGTAGATCTCTTGCATCGCCGGCGAGCGGCCGATGAGCGGCAACGTCTCGTCGTCCTCGCCGTTCTGCGCTTGCGCCGGCGGGCCGGCGTGGGGCTGGGTCAGGGCGCGCTGCACGACGCTCACGAGCTCGCGCAGGTCGAACGGCTTCGGCAGATATTCGAAGGCGCCGCGCTCGGTCGCCTTGACCGCGGTCAGAAGCGTGTTCTGCGCACTCATGACGATGATGCGCAGCTCCGGCCGGAGCTTCTTGATGCGCGGCACGAGGTCGAGCCCGTTCTCGTCCGGCATAACGACGTCGGTGATGACGAGATCGCCCTCGCCGTCCGAGACCCAGCGCCACAAAGTCGCGGCGTTGCCGGTCGTACGCACGTCATGGCCGAGCCGGCCCAGCGCCTGGCTCAGCACGGTGCGGATGGCGCGGTCGTCGTCGGCGACGAGGATGCTGGAGGTCATGGCGCGGCCCTCGTGCCGGCCGCCATCGGCAGGAACACGCGGAAGACGGTGCGGCGCGGCTGGCTCTCGAATTCGATGACCCCGCCGTGGTCGCCCACGACCTTCGCCACGAGTGCCAGGCCAAGCCCCGAACCGTCGCGTTTTGTCGTCACGAACGGATCGAAGAGATGGCGCTGCAAATCCTCGGGTATGCCCTCGCCGTTGTCGGTAATCGTGACGACGAGCGGAAGCTGGATGCGGCTCTCGCTGCCGGCGACGGCAAGCCGCACGCCGTGGCGATAGGCCGTCGCGATCACGATCTCGCCGCTCTGTTGCGGCGCCGCTTCGGCCGCGTTCTTGACGAGATTGAGGAACGCCTGGATCAGGAGATCGCGGTTGCCGTCGACGGGCGGCAGCGAGGGGTCGTAATCCTCGATAAAGCGCACGTGACGCGCGAAACCCGAGGCCGCGAGCTTATGCACGCGCCCCAGCACCTCGTGGATATTGACGGGCTCGCGTTCGATTGGGCGGCGGTCGGAGAACACGTCCATGCGGTCGACGAGCGCGCAAATGCGGTCGGTCTCGTCGCAGATGAGGCGCGTCAGCTCGCGGTCGGCGGGGCTCGCCGTCTCCTCGAGAAGCTGCGCCGCGCCGCGGATGCCCGAGAGCGGGTTCTTCACCTCGTGCGCGAGCATCGCCGCCATCGCCGTGACCGAGCGCGCGGCGTTCCTGTGCGTGAGCTGGCGGTCGATCTTGTCGGCGATCGAGCGTTCCTGCAGGCTCACCACGACATAGTGCCGATCCTCGGCCAAAGGCGCCGCCATGATGGTGACGACGCGGGGGCCGAGCTTCGGTGTCTCGAGCGTCACGCCGTATTCCGAAACGCTGTGGCCGGTATGGCGCACCGATTCGACGAGCGCGAAGACGGGGCTGTCGTGCGGCAGGAAGTCGGCGAGCGAGCATTGCGTCAAGGTGACGGCGCTCGTCTCGAAGAACTGCTCGGCGGCGGCGTTGACATAATCCATGTGGTCGCCGTTATCGACGACGAGCACCGGCGCCGGCAGCGCGGCGAGAATTGCATAGGGTTCGACCGCGCCCTCGGGCCGCGGACGCGTGCGGGTGCGGCCGGCGGCGCTGTTCATGCGGCCTCCGCCAGCGGCTCGTAGAAGCGCCGGATCATCGCCGTGACCGCGGAGGGATCCTCGCACCGGTTGACTGCTGCGCGAAACTCGGCGGAGCCTGGCAAGCCCTTCGAGTACCAGCCGATGTGTTTCCGCGCGACGCGGGTCCCGACCGAGACGCCATAGTGCGTGAGCAGCGCCGCATAATGCTCGAGCACGGTTGCGAGCTGTTCCTCGAGCGGCGGATCGGGCCGGCGCGCGCCCGTCTTGAGAAAGTCGATGACCTGCGCGATGAACCATGGCCGGCCATAAGCGCCGCGCCCAACCATGACGCCGTCGGCGCCCGAGCGCTTCAACGCATCGGCCGCGTCCTCGAGCGTCTCGATGTCGCCGTTGGCGATCACCGGAATCGACACGGCTTCCTTGATCTCGCGGATGAAGTCCCAGTCGGCGTGGCCGTCATAGAATTGACAGCGCGTGCGGCCATGCACGGTCACCATACGGATGCCGCACTCCTCGGCGATGCGGGCAAGGCGCGGCGCGTTGCGGTTCTTGTCGTCCCAGCCGGTGCGCATTTTGAGCGTCACCGGCAGAGCGACGGCGCTCACCGTCTCGCTCAGGATGCGCGCGGCATGCGTCTCGTCGCGCATGAGCGCCGATCCGGCATAGCCGTTCACCACCTTCTTCGCCGGGCAGCCGAAATTGATGTCGATGATGGCGGCACCGCGATCGACGTTGAGGCGCGCCGCTTCGGCCACTCGCTCGGGCTCGCAGCCGGCGAGCTGCACCGCCATCGGAAATTCCTCGGGGTGGTTGGCGGCCATCTGCATCGACTGCCGCGTCTCGCGGATCATCGCCTCGCTCGCGATCATCTCGGAGACGACGAGCCCGGCGCCGTGCCGCTTCACCATGCGGCGGAACGGCAGATCGGTGACGCCCGACATCGGCGCCAAAAGGACGGGTGCCTCGAGTTCAATGGGGCCGATACGGATGCTCATAATTTAAGCAGGGTCTTCCTGTGCCTACAATTTGCGCATAGCACGGCTTTTGCTGCAATGCAATAAATAGTTTCAGACTAGGCCATCAGCACGTCGGTGACGAATTTAACCCCGGGATAGGCGAGGGTTAGCAGCAGATACGCCAAAAGCGCGAGGCGCGCCACGCGCTTTCCGCGAATTCCCATGACGCGCCGCGCAACGAGAAGCGCGCCAATCACGGCAAAGGCCGCCAGCGACAACACCGTCTTGTGGTCGAACGGAAGAAGGGCGCCGCGCAGGAAATGCTCGGCCGCCATGCCCGTGGCAACGCCCAGCGCGAGTACGATCTCGGCCGCGGCGAGGAGCGAAACCTCGAGCGCCTCGCTCTCGGCCATCGGCGGCAGCATCCGAGTAAGCGCGGTCGGCCGCTTCCGTTTCAGCGCGCGCTCTTGCAGGAACACGGCGGCGCCCGCGACGGCAGCGATGGTGAGGAGCCCGTAGGTCACAACCGCGCTCACGATGTGCGCGTCGAGCCAGCCCACCGGCACCGCCGCGGGTACCGGCTGCTCCGGTGCGTTCTCCCACAGCGTGCCGATGATGCCCAGGGCGATAAGCAGCGGCGCCAGAAGCGGCGTCAGGCGCCACGCGCCGGCCGCCGCCGCCGCGAGCGCGAGGAAGAGCGCCATCGTGACCGCTATGCTGATCCAGAGCGACATGGCGAAGCCGGTGTGCCACGTGCCGCCGAGCTCGCTCACGACCCACAGCACCGGACCGGCAAGGCCCAGCACGAGCGCCGCGTAATAGAGCGGGTCGCGCGCGTCGTTGCGGCGCCAGCGGACGGCGAGTTGCGGCACGAGCGCCGCGAGTGCAAAGAGATTGAGCGACAATGTCATCGCCGCCCAATCTAGAGCGCGGCGTCCCCATCGTCATGCGCGGGCTCCGATTCGCAGCACTCCAAGGGACAAGCGCGGCCATGACGGCGCGGCGAATTTGCTCTAGCCTCGGATCATGGCGTCCTGCATCGCTCTCGTCGTCGCGGCCGGGCGTGGCACGCGGCTCGAAGGGCCTCTTCCGAAGCAGTACCGGCCCCTTGGCGGCAAACCGCTCCTCCGGCATGCGGTCTCTGCACTCGCATCGCACCCGCGCATCAACGGTGTGCGTGTCGTGATCCATGGCGACGACCGCGCGCAGTACGACGCGGCGGTCGCGGGGCTCGATCTTCTTGCGCCGGTCGAAGGCGGCGCGGCGCGGCAGGATTCCGTGCGGCTCGGCCTCGAGAGCCTGGGCTCGCTCGCGCCCGAGCGCGTTCTCATCCACGACGCGGCGCGGCCGTTCGCCGATCCCGCCCTCGTCGCGCGCGTCATCGAAGCGCTCGACGCCGATGACGGCGCGATCCCGGCGCTTGCCGTGACCGACACGGTAAAGCGCGGCGAGAATGGCCGCATCAGCGCGACGCTCGACCGCGCAGGATTGTGGCGCGCGCAGACGCCGCAAGGCTTCCGTTTCGCCGCGATCCTGGCGGCGCATCGCGCCGCCAAGGGCAGCGATCTTCCCGACGACGCGGCGGTCGCCGAGCGCGCCGGCATGAGCGTGCGTCTCGTCGCCGGCTCGGACGAGAATTTCAAGGTGACGACGGCCGGCGATCTCGCGCGGGCCGAGCAAGTCCTGGCCATGCGGGGCGCCGACATCCGCACCGGTCAGGGCTTCGACGTCCATCCGTTCGGGCCGGGCGATCACGTCTTTCTCTGCGGCGTGCGCGTGCCGCACCAGCACGCGCTCGTCGGCCACTCCGATGCCGACGTGGGGCTCCACGCGCTGACCGATGCGATCCTCGGTGCACTTGGCGCCGGCGATATCGGCATGCATTTCCCGCCGAGCGATCCGCGCTGGAAAGGCGCGCCTTCGCACCAGTTCCTTGCGCACGCGGCGGGCCTCGTTGCGAAAGCGGGCGGGACGATCGCCAATGTCGATGTGACGATCGTCGCCGAGGCGCCGCGGATCGCGCCTCACCGCGACGCCATGGTCGCGCGCATCGCAGAGATCCTGGGGCTCGAGCGCGGCCGCGTCAGCGTCAAGGCGACAACGACGGAGCGGCTGGGCTTCACCGGGCGCGGCGAAGGCATGGCGGCCTACGCGACCGCGACCCTGCGCCTGCCGCTTTGAGCAATGGCGGCGCGCATGGCCACGCCGCTCTCCCGCGCCCATCCGGCGATGCTTGTCGCGACGCTCGCCGGGATCGGGTTTTTGCCGAAGGCGCCCGGCACATGGGGCTCGCTCGTGGCGTTGCCGTTCGTGTGGCTCGCCGCACACACAGGCGGTGCGGGGGCAATCCTCGCGGCCGCGGCGGCGATCTTCGCGATCGGCTGGTGGGCGGCGGCGATCGTCGTGCAGCACATGGGCGATGACCCGCCAGCCGTGGTCGTTGATGAGGCCGCGGGTCAATTCCTCGCGCTTGCCGCGGCGCCGCTCGATCTCTGGCATTATGCTGCGGGCTTCGCGCTCTTCCGCCTCTTCGACATCGCAAAGCCTTGGCCAGTCGGATGGGCCGACCGCACCATTCCCGGCGGCTTCGGCGTGATGGTCGACGACGTGCTCGCGGCGGTCTATGCCGCGGCGGTGCTCTTTGCCGGAGGACTGATCCTTGGACGATGATCTGCGCCGTGCGGCCGAGGCGGTGCTTGCGCGCTGCCGCGCCAAAGGCGCGAAGATTGCGACCGCGGAATCCTGCACCGGCGGCCTCATCGCCGGCGCCTTGACCGAGATCGCCGGCTCATCCGATGTCGTCGAGCGCGGCTTCGTCACCTATTCCAACGAAGCGAAGAGCGAGATGCTGGGCGTGCCGCCGGCGCTCATAGCGGAGAAAGGCGCGGTGAGCGCGGAGGTCGTGGCGGCGATGGCGGAAGGCGCTGTCGCACACGCGCCCGTCGATCTCGCCGTCGCCGTCACCGGCATCGCGGGGCCTGGCGGTGCCACGCCGGGCAAGCCCGTGGGTCTCGTCTGGTTCGGGCTGGCGCGGCGCGGCGCCAAGGTTGCCAGCGAGCACCGCGTCTTTTCCGGCGACCGCACAGAGGTGCGACGCGCGACCGTCGCGCGTGCGCTCGCGCTTCTCCTCGAAGCGGCGGAGAAGATCTGAGCGGTTTCAGTCCGGCAGCGGCGCGAACGGAATGGCGCCGCCGAGGATTGTTGCGAGCGGCACCGCGGCAAGCGCGGCCTCCTGTTGACGCAAGTACGAGGCCGCGAACGCAACCTGCTCCGACGTGGGGTTCCCGGTTCCGAAGAGATTTCGCTCGAGCGCCGCGTTGAGTTCCGCCTCGCCGCCCGCGAGCCCGCCCTCGTAGGCAGCGACGCGACCGTAGAAGCCGCGCGCCATTTCTTTGACATGCCTGCCCACGCCGATATCCGTCGCCCCCATCTCGCGCACAGCGCGGTCGAGATCGGCGAACATCGTGTCGAAGAGCGCCTGCGCGAACTCGTGGGCCTCGCCGTGGGCGGCCTTGAGGCGGCGCAGCACCAGGAAGGCGTGGAGCGCCAGCAGCTCGAAGCGCCCGTCAAGCGTGTCGGGCACGCCCCAACGCAGGAAAAGTGCCGGATCGCGCGCGCGCTCCACGATTGCGCGATATGCCTCCGTGACCGCGGCGCGACGCTCGCGCCGGCGCGCGAGAAGTCCCAGCCCTAGCGTCATGCCGCGCTTGCCCACGCGCAATCGAGTGCTTGCGCGGTTGACAGGTGCGCGCCCCCAGGTGCATGTTCCCGCTCGTCATGAGGGGGATTCTGCGAAGCCTGCCGCTCCTTGCGCTTGCGGCCTGCACCAACCCGGCCGATCAGCACGGCAACCTGCCCGAGGCCGACAAGGTCTCGCAGATCAAGCCCGGCAGCACCGACAAGGCGACGGTGACGCAGCTTCTGGGCTCGCCCTCCTCGATCGCGGAGTTCGACGGCAACACCTGGTACTACATCAGCGCGAAGACGCGCCGTGTGCCGGTGCGGCTCCCCGAAGTGCTCGACCAGCAAGTCGTTGCCGTTCATTTCGACAAGGACGGGATCGTGAGCGGCGTCGACCACCGTACCCTCGCCGACGCCGAGACGGTGGTGCCCAATCCCAACGCTACGCCGGCACCAGGGCGCGAATTCACGCTGATGGAACAGCTTATCGGCAATTTCGGCAAGTTCACGGCCAACGACAAAGGCCAAGACCACTAGCCGCCGTTCCATCCTGCCTCAGTGTCCGATCGCATAAAGAATGGCGAGCAGCAGGATCGCGACGATGTTCGTGATCTTGATCATCGGATTGACCGCCGGGCCCGCCGTATCCTTGTAGGGATCGCCGACCGTATCGCCCGTCACCGCCGCCTTGTGCGCGTCGGAGCCCTTGCCGCCATGGTGGCCCGATTCGATGTATTTCTTGGCGTTGTCCCAGGCGCCGCCGCCTGACGTCATCGAGATGGCGACGAAGATGCCGGTGACGATCGTCCCCAAAAGCATCGCGCCCAGTGCGCCAAAGCCTGCGGCCGGGCCCGCGATCGCGCGCACGACGAGATAGAGCACCACCGGCGCCAGGACCGGCAACAGCGACGGAATGATCATTTCCTTGATCGCGGCGCGCGTCAGCATGTCGACGGCACGGCCGTAATCGGGCTTGCCGCGGCCCTCCATGATGCCGGGGATTTCCTTGAACTGGCGCCGCACCTCGATCACGACCGAGCCGGCCGCGCGTCCGACCGCTGTCATGCCGAGCGCGCCGAAGAGGTACGGCAGGAGCCCGCCGATGAAGAGCCCGATCACCACGTACGGGTCCTGCAGCGTGAAGTGCACGTCGAGGTTCGGGAAATAGTGATGCAGGTCCTCGGTATAGGCAGCGAAGAGGACGAGCGAGGCCAAGCCCGCCGAGCCGATCGCGTAGCCCTTGGTCACCGCCTTCGTGGTGTTGCCGACGGCATCGAGCGCGTCGGTCGTCTTTCGCACATCGCGTGGGAGATCGGCCATCTCGGCGATGCCGCCAGCGTTGTCGGTGACGGGACCATAAGCGTCGAGCGCCACGATCATGCCGGCCAAGGCGAGCATCGTCGTCGCCGCAACGGCGATGCCAAAGAGCCCGGCCAGGAGGTAGGACACGAGAATTCCGGCACAGATCACGATGACCGGCAGCGCGGTCGCCTCCATCGACACGGCGAGGCCTTGGATGACGTTGGTGCCGTGGCCGGTGATGGAGCTGTTGGCGATCGAGCGCACCGGACGATATTCGGTCGAGGTGTAGTATTCCGTGATCCAAACGAGGAGGCCGGTGACCACAAGCCCGGTCAGCGCGCAGCCATAGAGCGCTGTGCCCGTCGTGGCACCGCCACCCGTGAGGGGGAGCGGTGCGTTGAAGCCAAGGAGAACCGAGATGGTGCCGGCGATGGCGAGTGCCGCGAGCACGCCCGCCGCAATGAGCCCCTTATAGAGCGCCGCCATAATGTTGCCGCTAGGCCCGAGGCGGACGAAATAAGTGCCGATGACGGAAGCGACGATGCACACTGCGCCGATGACGAGCGGCAGCATCATCATCGTGTCGCGCAACGCCCCGGCGAAGAAGATCGCGGCGAGCAGCATGGTCGCCACGACAGTGACGGCATAGGTCTCGAACAGGTCGGCCGCCATGCCGGCGCAGTCGCCGACATTGTCGCCCACGTTGTCGGCGATCACGGCCGGGTTGCGCGGATCATCCTCGGGGATGCCAGCCTCGACCTTGCCGACGAGATCGGCGCCGACATCGGCGCCCTTCGTAAAGATGCCGCCGCCCAGCCGCGCGAAGATCGAGATGAGCGAGGCGCCGAAGGACAGCGAGACGAGCGCCTCGAGGATCGGACGCGGATCATCGCCCGGCAAACTCGCGCGCAGGAAGAAGTAGTAGAGCGATACGCCGAGGAGCCCGAGCCCCACCACCAGCATGCCGGTGACGGCGCCCGAGCGGAAGGCAAGCGCCAGGCCCGAGGCGAGTCCGCCGCGCGCGGCTTGCGCCGTGCGCACATTGGCGCGCACGGAGACGTTCATGCCAATGAAGCCCGCGGCACCCGACAGCACCGAGCCGATCAGGTATCCCAACCCCGATCGCCAGCCGAGCGTCGCAAAAAGGATGATAAAGATCACGACCCCAACGATCGCGATGGTGCGGTATTGCCGGCTGAGATAGGCCTCGGCCCCTTCCCGCACCGCGCCGGAGATTTCCTGCATGCGCGCCGTGCCGGCGTCGGCCGCGAGGACCTGGCGGCTCGTAAGGATGCCATAGACAATGGCGAGGAGTCCGGCGGCGGCGACCACCCACGCGGCGATGTTCATTTCGTCTGCCTTTAGCTGGATTGCGCGCTCAATCGACCCAGTCGAACAGCGCGGCAACATAGGAGACCGCGCCGGACGAGGCAACCGGGCGGGAACGACAACTCAAGCCCAAGGGGATGGAACTCTACTGTCCCTGCTCGAAGAACTCTTCGATCTCGACTTCCTTGACCTCGATCGGGTCGAGGATGCCGGCGGCCGTGTTGCGTAGCAGGTCTTTCAATGCAAGCTCGGCGTTGGTGTCGCCGAGCCCGCCGCGCTGCTGCACGTAGGCATAGATCTCGCCTAGGAACGCGTCGTGGAGCGCGGGCCGCCTGTCCTCGACGTCCCTAGCCTTGGCGCCGTCGGCGATCTCAACCGCCACGGCGATGCTCACCTGGCGATTCATGTTGTTGCCGGCGAGGACCGGCACGAACATGGGAGCAAGCTGGACAAAATAGGGCTCGCCCGGCACCGGCATGGTAACGGCGCGGCGATCGGCGGCCGACGCCGGCACGGCGGCAAGCGCGACGAACAAGAGCGCCGCGGCGGCGGCTCGCTCAAAAATGCTCATAGCCCTTGATCGCGAGCGCAATCTCGTGGCCCCTCTCGTCGAGGATACGCACGCCCGCGCCCGCTTCGATCCGGCCGATCATGGTGACGGGAACGCCGGTCTCGCGCGCGAGGGTGGAAAACGCGGCCGTGGCCGACGCGGGTGCGGCGAAGAGCAACTCGTAATCGTCGCCGCCGCCGAGGATCGTCGCTTGCCGCGCCGGATCGCGCGCGAGCGCCGCCTGGGCCGCGGGCGACAGCGGCAAGCGCGCCGCTTCGATCACGCCGGCGACGCCTGACGCATCACACAAATGGCCCAAATCGGCCGCAAGCCCGTCGGAAATATCCATCATCGCCGATGCTAGCCCGGCGAGCCTTGCTCCGAGGTTAAGCCGCGGCTGCGGCAGGCGGAAACGGTCGACGAGAAAGGCGCGCTCGGCCGTGCCGATGCCCAAATCCTGGCCCTTCGCCGCGAGGACGCCCAAGGCCGCATCGCCGATCGTGCCCGAGACATGGATGAGATCGCCCGCGTGCGCTCCGCTCCGCAACACGGCGCGACCCGCCGCCACCGTCCCGATCGCCGCAACCGACAGGGTCGCGGGGCCCGGCGTCATTACGCTGTCGCCGCCGAGAAGGACAATGCCATAGGTCTTCTGATCGGCCGCGAGCCCGGCTGCAAATTTTTCGAGCCACGCTTCATCGCGGGACGGCGGCAGCGCGGTCATGAGGAGATACCCGAGCGGCGTAGCTCCCTTGGCCGCGAGATCGGAAAGATTGACGCGCAGCAGCTTCTTGGCGACGTCCTCGGGCGGGTCGTCGGGCAGATAATGGACGCCCTCGACGATCGCGTCGGTTTTCAGCACGTACTGCGTGCCAGCGGGTCCGTCGATCAGCGCGACGTCGTCGGTGAGGCCGAAGGCGCCGGGGCCTGCGAGCGGCGCGAAGAAGCGGGCGATGCGCTCGAACTCATCGAGATGAGGCGGCGCGGTCACGGTCTTCCTCGGGTCGAAGGCTGCGCGCGAGCCGGTCGAGCACGCCGTTGACGAGGCCGGGCTCCTTGCCCGCGAAGAAAGCGTGCGCGATGTCGAGATACTCGCTGATGACGACGGGCGCAGGAACATCGATGCGCGCCGTGAGCTCGTAGGTTCCAGCGCGCAGGATGGCGCGCAGCACGGCCTCGAGCCGCTCGAGCGGCCACTCGGGCGTAAGCGCCTCGCCGATGCCGCGGTCGATCTCGGCGCGCCTCTGGCTCGTGCCGCGCACCACGTCGGCGAAGAGCGCCTCGTCGAACGCCCGGCGATGATCGGGATCGATGCCGTCGCGGAGAAACTCGCCAATGACGGTTTCAATCGGCGCGCCCGCCATCTCGATCTGGTAGAGCGCCTGCACAGCGGCGAGGCGTGCGGCGCTGCGACGGCGGCCGGCGGATTGCCTCGGCGCGGTGCCGTCGCTGCCGCTCATGGCGGGATCAGGCCGAGCGTTCGCTTGAGCGCGATCATGGCGAGGCACGCTCGCGCCGCCTCGCCGCCCTTGTTGCGCTTCTCGACCTGTGCGCGCGCCAAGGCTTGGGCCTCGTTCTCGCAGGTGAGGACGCCGAACCCGATGGCGAGCTGATGCGCGAGCGCCAAATCTTGGAGCCCGCGCGCGCATTCCTGGCACACATGCTCATAATGCGAGGTCTCGCCACGGATGACGCAGCCCAGGGCGACATAGCCATCGAAGCTCGTTCCGCTGCTCTTAGCGCCCGCCGCCGCGGCGAAGCGGATCGCAGCCGGAATCTCGAACGCGCCCGGCACGACGACGCGCCGGTATGTCGCCTTTGCCTTGTCGAGCTCGGCAAGCGCGCCTTTCGCGAGCTCGTCGGAGATGTGCGCGTAATAGCGCGCCTCGACCACCATGATGTTGGGCGCCGCCATCTCACTCGTCCGTCGGGACGGGCCGGTTGCCGACGACATGGAGCCCATAGCCGTCGAGGCCAACGATGAGGCGCGGCATATTGGTGAGGAGGATCATGTCGCGCACGCCGAGATCGATCAGGATCTGCGCGCCGATGCCATAATCGCGCAACTCGCGCTGCGATCGGCCGGTCTCGAGGAAGCCGCGCACGCGATCGGAGAGCGACGTTCCGGTCGGCTCGCGCAGCAGCACGACGACGCCGCGCCCCGCCTCTGCGATCATACGCATCGAGCGCTCCAAGAGGTGGCCGCGCCCGCTCCGGTTGTTGGCGAGCGCGTCGTCGAGGACGTTCACCGCGTGCATTCGTGCCAAGACCGGCTCGGGGCTCGTCACGTCGCCTTTGACAAGCGCGATGTGCTCGGCGTAGGCGATCTTGTTGACGTAGATGTGCATACGCCATTCGCCGCCGTAATCGGTCCAGAACGGCGCCTCGAGCAGGCGCTCGACGATGCGGTCGTGGCGGCGGCGATAGGCGATAAGGTCGGCGATCGTGGCGATCTTCAAGCCATGGAGCTGGGCGAACGCCATGAGCTCGGGCCGGCGCGCCATGGTGCCGTCGTCGTTCATGATCTCGCAGATGACGCCCGAGGGGTTGAGGCCAGCCAATCGCGCGATGTCGACCGAGGCCTCGGTGTGGCCGGTGCGCGCGAGGACGCCGCCATCGCGCGCCATGAGCGGGAAGATGTGGCCGGGCGTCACGATCGCATCGGGCCCCTTCGTTGGATCGATCGCGACCGCGACCGTGCGCGCGCGGTCGGGCGCCGAGATACCTGTGGTGACGCCGTCCTTCGCCTCGATCGAGACGGTGAAGGCGGTCTGGAGCCGAGAGGCGTTGTGCTGCGCCATGAGCGGCAGGCGCAATTCGGTGCAGCGCTGCCGTGTCAGGGCGAGGCAGATGAGGCCGCGGCCGTGCTTCGCCATGAAGTTGATGATCTCGGGCGTCGCCATCTGCGCCGGGATGACGAGATCGCCTTCGTTCTCGCGATCCTCGTCGTCGACGAGGATGAACATACGGCCGTTGCGCGCCTCCGCGATGACCTCCTCGATGGGAGACACGACCTCGACGAAGCTCATGTGAGCGTCCTTCCCAAGATGCGTGCGATGTAGCGGGCGATGACGTCGATCTCGAGGTTGACCTTGTCGCCGACTTCGGCGGTGCCGAAGGTCGTCTTCTCCTGAGTGATGGGAATGATGTTGACGCCGAAGCGGCGGCCACGCACCTCGTTGACGGTGAGCGAGACACCGTCCAAGGCGACCGAGCCCTTGGTCGCGACCGCGGTTTCGTAGCCCTGCGGCACCTCGAAGGTGAAGCGCAGCGAATCGCCCTCCGGCCGCCGCTCGACGATCTCGGCGACCGCGTCGACATGGCCCATGACGATGTGGCCGCCCATCTCGTCGCCGCTTTTCAGCGAGCGCTCGAGATTGACGCGCGTGCCGACGCGCCATTCGGAGAGGGAGGTGCGCGCGAGCGTTTCGGCCGAGGCCGAGACGCCGAACCACCCCGGCCCCTTCTCGTTGACGCTGAGGCACACGCCGGCGCATGCGATCGAGGCGCCGATCGCGACCTCGTCGAGATCGAACGAGGTGGCGATGTGGAAGCGCCGGTCGCCGCCGGGAATGACCTCGCGGACTTGGCCCACGTCGCTGACGATTCCGGTGAACATGGCGGCGTAAACTAGTCCGCCCGTTCGAATGTTTCCAGCACGTCGTCGCCGACAGGCTCGATCGCGCGGCGTTCGAATCGCGGCGCCTCGTCGAGCGCCGCAAGGCCCAGCGCGGCCACCGCGGCGCGGCCGTCGCCGCCAAGGACGAGCGGCGCGCGGAACCACAGCACGCGGTCGACGAGGTCAGCGGCCAAGAGCGCGGCCGCGAGCCCGCCGCCTCCTTCGACGAGGAGCCGGGTGATGCCGCGGCGGCCCAGTTCCTTCAGGCCGTCGACGAGATCAAGCTCGCCGGTCTCCGCGCGCCTCGTCTCGATGAGTTCGACGCCGCATTCGGCGAAGGCCTCGCGCCGCGCGGTGTCGGCGCCGGCGCCTACGAGGAGCCAGGTTGGCGGCTCGCGCGCGCCGACGACGATGCGCGCCGTCAACGGCACGCGCAGGTGGCCGTCGACGACGATGCGTACCGGGCTCCGCCGCTCGAGCCCGGCAAGGCGGCACGTGAGCAGCGGATCGTCGGCCACGACCGTGTTGCTGCCGACCATGACGGCGTCGTGCGTCGCGCGCAGCAAATGCGCGCGGGAACGGGCGGCCTCGCCGGTGATCCACCGGCTTTCGCCGGTCGATGTCGCGATCCGGCCGTCGAGCGTGGTCGCGAGCTTCAGGGTTACGAGCGGCCGGCCGCGCGTAAGGCGCGACAGGAACCCGGCGTTCACCTCGGCCGCGTCGCGCGCGAGTAGCCCGACATCAACCGTGATCCCCGCCGCGCGCAGCCGCGCGACGCCCCTGCCCGCGACGCGCGGGTCGGGATCCTCGATCGGCATGACGACGCGCGCGATGCCACCCGCGATCAGCGCATCGGTGCAGGGCGGTGTCTTGCCCCAGTGGCAGCACGGCTCGAGGGTTACGTAAGCGGTGGCGCCCCGCGCCCGCGCATTTGCGCGGGCCAAGGCCTCGGTCTCGCCATGAGGGCGGCCCCCGGCCTGGGTCCAGCCGCGGCCCACGACTTCGCCCGCGTTGACGATGACGCAGCCGACCGAAGGATTGGGCCACACCGTGCCGAGCCCGCGCTCGGCGAGGCGCAGCGCGGTTCGCATGTGCGCGAGATCGTGTTCGCGCGCGTCAATCGCCTTCGACGTTGGCGCCGATGCGGCCGATGAATTCGCCGAAATCCTTGGCCTCGCGGAAGTTGCGGTAGACCGATGCGAAGCGGACATAGGCCACCTGATCGAGCGATGCCAGCGATTCCATCACGAGCTCGCCGATCATGTCGCTTGGGATCTCGGTCTCGCCCGAGCTTTCGAGCTGGCGCACGATCGAATTGATGACGCGCTCGATGCGGTCGGGCTCGACCGGACGTTTGCGCAAGGCGATACGGAGCGAACTCGCGAGCTTTTCGCGGTCGAAGGGCTCGCGCTGCCCATTCTTTTTCACCACGGTCAACTCGCGCAGCTGCACGCGCTCGAATGTCGTGAAGCGCGCGGCGCAGTTGGGACATTGCCGCCGCCGCCTGATCGCGCCGCGATCATCGGTCGGGCGCGAATCCTTCACCTGAGTGTCCTCGCAGCCGCAGAACGGACAGCGCATGTGCCTCCCTCCCCGCTCGGCCCCGGTCTAGGGATAGACTGGAAAGCGCGCGCACAATTCGCGCACCTTCGCCCGAACCGATGCCTCTATCGTCTCGTTGTGGTCGCCGTGGGCCGCCACGCCGTCCAGGACCTCGGCGATGAGCTCGCCCACATGGCGGAACTCGGCCTGGCCGAAGCCGCGCGTGGTCGCGGCCGGGCTGCCGAGGCGTACGCCCGAGGTCACTGTCGGCTTTTCCGGATCGAACGGAACGCCGTTCTTGTTGCACGTGATGCCGGCGCGCTCGAGCGCCACTTCGGCGGCACGGCCCGTCAAGTGCTTCGGCCGCAGGTCGACGAGCATGAGATGCGTGTCGGTGCCGCCCGAGACGATGTCGAGGCCACGCTCGGCGAGCGTCGCGGCGAGCGTCTTGGCGTTATCGACGACAGCGCGGGCATAGAGCTTGAACTCCGGCCGCAACGCCTCGGCGAGCATCACCGCCTTTGCCGCGATGACGTGCATGAGCGGCCCGCCTTGGAGCCCCGGAAAGACGGCGCTGTTGAACTTCTTCCCGATCTCCTCGTCGTTGGCGAGGATCATGCCGCCTCTCGGGCCGCGCATGGTCTTATGCGTCGTCGTGGTCACGACGTGTGCGTGCGGCAGCGGGCTTGGATGCGCGCCGCCGGCGACAAGCCCGGCGAAATGCGCCATGTCGACCATGAGATAGGCGCCTACCTCGTCGGCGATGCGGCGGAAGCGCGCGAAGTCGATGATCCGCGGATAGGCCGAGCCGCCGGCGATGATGAGCTTGGGCTTTTCCGCACGTGCGAGGCGCTCGATCTCGTCGAAATCGATGCGCGCATCCTCGCGCCGGACGCCGTACTGCACGGCGTGGAACCATTTGCCTGAGACGTTGGGCGCCGCGCCGTGCGAGAGATGCCCGCCTGCGGCGAGCGACATGCCAAGTACGGTGTCACCCGGCTTGACCAGCGCGAGCATCACCGCCTGATTCGCCTGCGAGCCCGAATGCGGCTGCACGTTCGCAAAGCTGCAGCCGAAAAGGCGCTTCGCCCGGTCGATCGCCAGCTGCTCGGCCACATCGACATGCTCGCAGCCGCCGTAATAGCGGCGGCCGGGATAGCCCTCGGCATATTTGTTGGTGAGCACCGTGCCCTGTGCCTCGAGGACCGCGCGCGAGGCGAGGTTCTCCGATGCGATCAGCTCGATCTGGTCCTGCTGGCGCGCCAACTCGCGGCCGACGGCTGCGGCAAGCTCGGGATCGGTGTCGGCGAGCGACGCGGAGAAGAAGCTGTTCGAGGAACGCATGGCGGGATGGGCATTCGGCATCAGAACTACCTTACACACGGGCCAGTTTCGAGACACGACGGGCATGGCGCCCGCCATCGAACGCGGTCGAGAAGAAAATCTTGAGGCACTCCTTGGCGGCCTCCGGGCCGATGAGCCGGCCGCCCAGGACGAGGACGTTGGCGTCGTTATGTTGGCGCGCCAGACGCGCGGTCAAGGCGTCGTGGCAGAGCGCGGCGCGCACTGCAGGATGGCGGTTCGCCGCAATCGACATGCCGATACCGCTGCCGCAGATGAGGAGGCCGCTGTCGGCGCGGCGCGCCGTGATCGCGTCTGCGACGGCGTCAGCGAAGTCGGGATAATCAACCGCTTCGCGCGCATCCGTGCCGAGGTCGAGAACCGCCAACCCGAGCGCCGAAAGTTCAGGCAGGAGCAGAACCTTGAGGTCAAAGCCACCGTGATCGGCGGCCACCGCCACGCATTCGGGCATTTTCACCCAGAAATCGAGAAGCAGCCCCGAGTCTACCAGATGTCGCGGTCGCCCGCCAGCCGCCTACCAGCGGTCGCGGGTGCGGCCAAGGCCCCGGGTGGCGCACGGAAATTGGCGGAGATCCTTGAAATTTGTTGCAGAGCGCTCCCGGAAAGGGCCTGCTTCCGGCCTGTCCTTCTCGCGCGGCGGTTAAGATTGACTCGATTTTTTTGCGCTGCGATCATCGCCGCCAATCCGGGAGCCCTTAGATGGCCGAACTTGTTGTGAACAAGGCCGCGCCGGCACGCGTGCTGCGCATGACGACGACAGTGGTTGCGGCCTATTTGCGCAAGCACCCGCTGCCCAGCGCGCAAATCGCCGACATCATCGCGACGGTCTATGGCTCGCTCAAACGGCTCGAGAGCGGCGAAGTGGGCAGCGCGGGCGCCGAAACACAGCGGCCGGCGGTGCCGGTGCGGCGCTCGATCCATGCCGACTATCTCGTCTGCCTCGAGGACGGCAAGAAGCTCAAGATGCTGAAGCGCCACCTGCGCACGACCTACAACCTGACGCCGGAACAGTACCGCCAGAAATGGGGGTTGCCGCCCGACTATCCCATGGTGGCGCCCAACTACGCCGACCAGCGCTCGGCCTTCGCCAAGAAGATCGGATTGGGCCGCGCGGGCACGCGCCGCGTGCCCGTGCCGATCCGGAAATGACAAGAGCGGCCTAGCCGCTGATCTCGTTGTACTTGCCGTCCTTCCACACATAGACGACGTAGTCCGGCCCGATCACGTCACCCTTGGCGTTGAAGCCGATATTGCCAAGGACGGTGTCGAAGCGGTTGGCGCGCAACGTCTTCGCGAGATCGTCGACCTTCGTCGAATTCGCCTTCTTCGCGGCCTCGGCGAACACCTCGATCGCGGCGTAGGTGTAGAGCGTGTAGCCCTCGGGATCGTAGCCCTGCGCCTTGAACTCGGCGACAACGCTCTTGGCTGACGGCATGTTGCGCGGGTCGGGCGAGAAGGTCATCAGCGTGTCCTTCCCGGTGTCGCCCGTGATCTTCCAGTATTCCTCTGTCGCGAGCGCGTCGCCGCCCATGAGCGTGGCGTTGAGGCCTTGTTCATGCGCCTGGCGGATCAAAAGCCCCGCCTCGGTGTGATACCCGCCATAGAAGATCGCGGCGACGTTCGCCTGCTTCATCTTGCTGACGAGGGCTGAGAAATCCTTGTCGCCTTGGTTTACGGACTCGTACATCGCCTCCTTGATGCCGGCGGCGTTCAGGGCCTTCTTGGTTTCATCAGCGAGGCCTTTGCCGTAGGCGGTCTTGTCCTGGACGATGGCGATGGGCTTCCCCTTGAAGTGCGCCGCGAGATAGGTCCCGGCGACGCGGCCCTGCGCGTCGTCGCGCCCACAGGTGCGGAAGATATTGGTCCAGCCGTTCTGCGCCGCCTGGTCGGTCAGGACAGGATTGGTCGAGGCGGGCGTGATCTGCAGGATGCCGCTCTCGTTATAGACGGCCGAGGCCGGGATCGAGGCGCCGGAGCAGAAGTGCCCGGCGACGAACACGACGCCGTCATTCGCCATCTGGTTCGCGACTGCGACCGCCTGCTTCGGATCGCACGCATCGTCGCCGGTGAGGAGCTTGAGCTTCTTGCCGAGCACGCCGCCATGGGCGTTGATGTCCTTCACCGCCATGTCGGCGCCGCGCTTCATCTGTTCGCCGAAGGCGGCATCCTCGCCCGTGATGGGCCCCACGACCGCGATCGGAATGTCCTGCGCCGCCGCAATACCCGCCCACGCAACCAGCACCGATGCTGCGAGAAGAGACCTGATGGGGCTCATGGCTCACTCCGCTGTGGCTTCCGGCAATTCTAGCATCGGCCGACGTTCGCGCCAGCCGAACAGTCCCGCGCGCTCGTAGAGCCAAGGATATTGCGCGGTCATGCGCGCGGCCTGTGTCAGGCGATAGCTTGCTCCGGCCGCGGCAAGGAGAATCACAGAGGCGGCGGCATAGCCGCCCGGCGACAGCAGTTCCGCGCCGAAAAGGGCATAGAGCAGGAAGCGGTCGGCACCGGCGAGCAGCACGGCATAGAGCACGATCTGCCAGGCGGGGCGCCAGTTGCGCGCGAGCGCCTGGCCCATGATCGCGGCGGCGCCGCCAAACAAGACGACCGTCATGACAAGGAACACCGTCATGCACCGCCCTCGAGATAGGCCGCGCGCACCTCCGCGTTGGCGAGGAGCTCGGCGCCCGTGCCTGCGAGCACGATGCGGCCGGTCTGCATGACATAGCCGCGATGCGCAAGGCGGAGCGCGTGGTGCGCATTCTGCTCGACTAGAAAGACCGTGATCTTCCGCTCGGCATTGATCTCGCGGATGACGGCGAAGATCTGCTTCACCACCATCGGCGCCAATCCCAGCGAAGGCTCGTCGAGCAGCAGGAGGCGCGGCCGGCTCATGAGCGCGCGGCCGATCGCGAGCATCTGCTGCTCCCCGCCCGAAAGCGTGCCGCCGCGCTGACCTTTTCGCTCGCGCAGGATCGGAAAGAGCGTGAAGACGCGCTCCGCGTCGGTGGCGAAATGCGCCTCTCCCGCCGGGATCGCGCCGATCTGGAGGTTCTCGAGCACCGTCATGCGCGGGAAGATGTGGCGGCCTTCGGGCGCATGCGAGATGCCGAGCCGCGCGATCTCGTGCGTCGCGGCGCCGGTGATGTCCGCGCCCGCGAACGTGATGTGGCCCTGCGCCGCGCGCGGGCTGCCGCAGATCGTCATCAGCAGCGTCGACTTGCCGGCGCCATTGGCGCCGATCAAGGCGACGATCTCGCCCTCTTCGACCGCGAGATCGACCCCCTTCAGCGC